>Ga0265298_10011575_pt1 | contig 10311 bp, 8 predicted proteins | sample AusTroGonzalo_MG_3_FD_193486 | JGI IMG/M metagenome (GOLD analysis project Ga0265298, IMG submission 193486) | Bovine rumen microbial communities from tropical cattle in Woodstock, Queensland, Australia - Gonzalo_01 | ecosystem: Host-associated > Mammals > Digestive system > Stomach > Rumen ... | reverse complement strand
TTTAAAAACAGCAAGATCGGCCGGCTGCTGATCAGCCAGAACCTGTGGCTGACAGTGCTGGGAATCCTGATCGGCCTTCCCGCGGGTGTGGGCGTCCTGCAATACCTGCTGACAGCCCTGGCTTCAGAGTATGAGATGAAACTGACGCTCGGTCCCGGGACATACCTGGTTTCTATCCTGCTGACCTTCGGGGTTTCCCTGATTGTAGGACTGATGATTGCCCGGAAGAACCGCTCCATCGATATGGTGGCTGCACTGAAAACGGAAGAATAACAGGAGGATCCATCATGAAAAAGAAAGAGCCTTCAGCCCTGGGCAGGCTGCTGTCGTATGCCGGAAGCTTCCGGAAGCTGACATACCAGTCTCTGCTATTGTCAGGCCTGAGCAGCGTGCTGTCCCTGATGCCCTTCGTATACTTATGGAAGATCATTAAGGAAGTGCTGGAAGTGCAGCCTGATTTTTCAAAGGCAACAGGCATAGTCCATAACGGATGGATGGCGGTGCTGTTTGCCGTACTGTCCTGGATAGTATACATTGCCGCACTGGTCTGTTCCCATGGCGGAGCGTTCAGGACCGCAAGCAATATGAAAAAAGCCCTGATGGAACATATTGCCAGGCTGCCGGTCGGATTTGCGGATGATATGGGTTCCGGCCGCGTGCGGCGGACGGTGACGGATGTTACCTCCTCGACGGAGACGCTTCTTGCGCATAATCTGCCGGATATGGCTTCGGCGGTTGTGCTGCCTGTCAGTATGGTGGTCATGCTGTTTCTGTATGACTGGCGTTATGGAATCGCCTGCCTGATTCCGGTATTGCTGGGATTTGCGGCGATGATGAAAATGGCCGGTCCTGCCATGAAGGAGGATATCCGCCTGTATCAGAACTCCCTGGAAAGAATGAGTAATGAAGCGGTGGAATATGTACGTGGAGTGCCCGTGGTCAAAACCTTCGGACAGACGGTTTTTTCCTTTCACCGGTTCAAAGCCTCCATCGATGACTACCGTGATTTCTGTATGCATTACACGAAGACGATGCGCAGGCCCATGCTGTCCTATATTGTGCTGATCAACAGCGCTTTTGCCTTCATTCTCTGCCTGACGCTTTTCCTGATCCGGGGAGAAAACTATCAGACGGATATCCTGCTGAACTTCCTGTTTTACCTGATCTTCACGCCGGCCATTGCCACATCCATGAATAAGGTCATGTTTATGGGGGAAAACAATGTCAAGGCAGCCGACGCGGTCAGCCGGATGGATCATATCCTGTATATCAGCCCGCTGCCGGAACCGGAACATCCGCAGGAACCCAAAGGATCCTCAGTCGAACTGAGGGATGTTACGTTCCGCTATTCCCCGGATGCCGCACCGGCGGTTTCCCATCTGTCCCTGAAGGCGGACCGGGATGAAATCATTGCCCTGGTGGGGCCTTCCGGAAGCGGAAAAACGACAGTTGCGGGATTGATCTCCCGTTTCTTTGATCCCCAGGAAGGACAGGTGCTTATCGGCGGTACGGATGTGAAGGAAATCTCCAAGGAAACCCTGATGAAACATGTGGCTTATGTCTTCCAGGACAGCAGACTGCTGAAACGCTCCATTGCGGACAATCTGAGAATCGCGAAACCTGACGCGACAGACCGGGAACTGACGGAGGCGCTGCGGAAGGCACAGTGTACAGATATTATAGAGCGCCTGCCCAACGGTATTCATACGGTCCTGGGCAGCAAGGGAACCTATCTCTCCGGCGGAGAACAGCAGCGGATCGCGATTGCCCGGACCATGCTGAAAGGCGCCGATGTGGTCATCCTGGATGAAGCCAGCGCTTTTGCGGATCCGGAGTGCGAGGTTCAGGTGCAGAAGGCATTCCAGGAAATGGCCAGGGGACGGACGGTGATCATGATCGCGCACAGGCTGTCCACAATCCGCAACGCCGACCGCATTTATGTCCTGCAGGATGGTCAGGTAGCGGAAGAGGGAAAACATGACACTCTGCTGAAGCAGAATGGATTGTATGCGTCCATGTGGACGGAGTATCAGAGAACGGTCAATTGGAAGGTGGGTGAAAGCGCATGAAAAAGTATCTGATGAAGCGGTTCGCTATGTCGGAAAAAGGCGCGGCGGATATGGTCAGGGCAATCTGTGCATCCACCTGCTCCAATCTTTCCCTGATGGTTCCGGTATGGCTGCTGTTTGCCTTTACCGGAGACTATCTGGCCGGAACGGCAGCCCGACGGTGGGGGCTTTGGCTGGCCGGCGCTGCGATATGCCTGGTCCTGATCCTGCTGCCGAATTATCTGCAATACAATTCCACGTTTTATGCCACCTATGAGGAATCCGGAAAACGCCGTATCGCGCTGGCGGAAAAACTGAGAAAACTGCCCCTGTCCTTCTTCGGGAAGAAGGACCTGGCAGACCTGACAAGCACAATCATGGCGGACTGCGAAACGCTGGAACACGCGGGATCCCACCAGATTCCCCAGTTCTATGCCAGCCTGGTCTCAACCTCCCTAATCTGCATCATGCTGCTGTTCTACCATTGGAAAATGGCGCTGGCAGCTGTCTGGCCCATTCCGGTTGCGCTGTTCATCGTTTTTTTCTCACGCCATATCCAGGAACGGTATATCAGGAAACAATCCGACGCCAAAGTGCGGCTGAACGACGCGGTGCAGGAGTTTATCGAGACATCCCGCGATCTGAAAAGCTGCAATGCTGAGAATGTGTATTTATCTGAACTGGACCGGAAGATTGATGAGGTGGAGAGAAAAAGCATCGGCGCGGAACTGGGGCAAGCTGTCTTTATCGTGTCCGCTCAGCTGATCCTGAAGATCGGCATCGGAACTGTAGCGGTTGTCGGCAGCATCCTGTTGGTGAGGGGCCAGCTGAACGTCATGCAGTTCCTGAGCTTCCTGCTGCTTGCCTCCAGGCTTTATGAGCCGATGTGCGCCAATCTGATCAATCTGGGAATGCTGAATCTGCTGGCTATTCCCGTGGAACGCATGAATGAAATCTCAGGCTGCAGGGAACAGACGGGAACACAGGATTTCCATCCCGACGGTTATGATATATGCTTTGAGAATGTCGGCTTTTCCTATGATGACGGTAAGTCTGTGCTGAAAGATGTATCCTTTACGGCAAAACAGGGTGAAGTGACAGCATTGGTAGGGCCGTCCGGCGGCGGAAAGACAACCGTATCCCGCCTTGCTGCCCGCTTCTGGGACGCAGACCGCGGGACGATCACCGTGGGCGGACAGGATATTTCCAGAATCGATCCTGAAACTCTCCTCAGTGTTTTTTCCATTGTATTCCAGGATGTTACGCTTTTTAACAACAGCATTCTTGAAAATATCCGGATCGGCAGAAAAGACGCCACGGATGAAGAAGTGTTACAGGCGGCAAAACTTGCGAACTGCGATGAATTTGCGCTGAAACTGCCCCACGGATACGATGAAATGATCGGAGAGAACGGCAGTGAGCTTTCCGGCGGGGAGCGCCAGCGTATCTCCATTGCCCGTGCTTTTCTGAAGGATGCTCCGATCATCCTGCTGGATGAGGCCAGCGCCAGCCTGGATGTGGAAAACGAAACGGTCATCCAGGAGGCGCTGTCCCGCCTGATCCGGAACAAGACGGTGATCGTCATTGCCCATCGGATGCGCACCGTGAGCGGCGCGGATAAGATTGTGGTGCTCTCAGGCGGAACAATCATTGAGGAAGGCACACCTGCCGAACTGATTAAGAAGCAAGGCTTCTTTGCCGCCATGACAAAGGCCCAGACGGAAGGGCAGAACTGGGCAATTGAATCCTGACAGGATGTCTGATATATAACAAACTGAAAAGAAGCCGGTCCAGCAGAGTCTTTTTAATGGATTCTGCTGTTTTTTGACCGGGCCGTTTACAAAGTTTCCGGAGATGTTAAAAAAACGTTGACAAAAACATAGCGAACGGTGTATTCTTTATTTGTTAGTTAACACTGTTCGCTTTGCTGGAAGGAGGCAGACCTGTGATTCGCGATAAATCCAGCCATCATGAAAAGATCATTGCGGCAGCATGGGATGAATTCCTGACTTACGGTTTCGCAGATGCCTCCATGCGGCGTATTGCCGCTGCCGCCGGAATGAGCGCAGCCGGGCTTTATAAGCATTTTCCCTCAAAGGAAGATATGTTTGCGGCCCTGGTGGAACCTGCCTGCCAGGGGTTGATGGCACTTTACCGCCAGGAGGAAGCCCTGGAGACAGAAGCCCTGCAACGCGGTGAGATTACACAGAAATGGGAAGCAGGCGGAGAAGCAAAGATGGCCTTGTCCTACATCTATGACCACCTGGACGCTTTCCGGCTGCTGATCTGTAAATCCGCAGGCACCCGGTATGAAAGCTTTCTGCACGATCTGGCTGTTGAAGAAGAAAAAACAACAATTGCCATGATGAATATGCTGAAGGCGCAAGGCAAGCAGATCAACAGTATCCGCCCGGAGGAATTTCACCTGCTGGTTACGACAAACGTAAACGCTGTTTTTCAGGCTGTGGAGCATGGCTTCACCCGGGAGGAAGCCATGCATTATGCCGATACGCTGGATGCTTTTTTCCCCAAAGCCTGGCAGGTGTTTTTCGGCTACTGAGCCATTTTGTGACCGTAATATAAGGGCGTTTTTTTACGCCATTATGTTAGCCAAAACTAACTTTAGGAGGGTATTCAACACATGGACACACAAACACAAGCCCTGGCTGCAGAAACAATGAAAGGAAGTGCCGGACAATGAACGACAAACAGGATACAAGGACTCGACTTCTGGACGGGAATATTTTTAAAACCATGCTGTCTCTGAGCGTTCCGGCAATTCTCGGCATGGTGGTCATCGGCCTTTACAACTTTATGGACGCGGTTTTTGTAGGCAGGATGGTAGGACCGGAAGCCATGACTGCCGTCAAGGTTTCCTATCCCTTCACGCTTCTGAACAGCGGTATTGCCACGCTGATCGGTACCGGATCGGCATCCATTCTCTCCCGGGCAGTAGGGCGGAAGGATCAGGGAACGATCAACCAGATCATGGGAAATCTGATTGCCCTGATTATATTGCTTTCCCTGATTATCACCGCTGTCGGCGAGATCTTCACCACCGGCCTTTTGTCTTTGTCCGGTGCGAAGGGAGAGATCCTGACACAGGCTGAAAGATATCTGAAGGTCGTATTTGTCGGATCTCTGTTTGTAAACTTTGCCCAATCCGCCAACATGGTCATGCGCGGCGAAGGCAAGCTGAAAATTGCAATGGGAATCATGGGTGCAGGCGCCCTGCTGAACATTGCGCTTGATCCGCTGCTCATTTTCCTGATGGGAAAGGAAAACGGTGTTCTTGGCGCGGCATGGGCTACGGTGATTTCTCAGGTGCTCCAGGCAGTCTTTACACTCTGGTATTTCAGGAAGAAGAGTGACAACGTAAAAATTCACAGAATCGGAATTAAAAAGAACCTGCTGGGGCCGGTTCTGGGAGTGGGCATCTCCGCTATGCTGATGCAGGTAATGAGCATGGTGCAGCAGACTGTTATGTACAACACAGTGGAAAGATGGGGCGGCGGCACCTGGCAGACTGTTCTGGGGGCCTGTCTGAGTCTTCAGGCTTTCTCTTTTATCCCTCTGTGGGGAATCAGCCAGGGATTTCAGCCGGCTATCGGCACCAATTACGGTGCGAAACAATATGACCGCGTTCGTTCTTTTACAAAAGTTTTTATGACTGCTGCAACCGTCCTGGCACTGGTGTTTTACGTGCCGGTCATGCTGGCTCCCCGAACCATGCTGAGCATGTTTATTACCGATTCCGGGATCTGTGAGCAAGGGGCGCCGATGCTGCAGATTCTCTTCTCAACGTATATCTGCTACGGCGTGCTGATCCTGGCGATTACCTTCTTCCAGGCGATCGGCAAGGCTGCGGCGGCTTCTGCCATGGCATTACTGCGGCAGGTGCTTCTGTTCCTGCCCCTGGTAGTGCTGCTGCCTAACGTGTTTGAGGTACCGGTACAGGGGGTCTTCTATGCCCAGATATTTACCGACCTTGCAGTGCTGTTGATCGGTATTGTTCTTTTGATCAAAGCTTTCGGAACAATCAGGAAGGAAGAAGGTTATCAGCCTGGCAAAAAAAGAAAAACAGGCGGATATACTGCCGGAAGCCAGCCTGCTGTCTGACAGGATTATATCCAAAATTTTCCGGAGCGATTCCGGAAACATCTATCGGCGCCATTGCAAAAGCGTTGACATACAAACCAGTTTTCAAGGAGGATTTACCATGAAGAAGCTTCTATCCCTGTTTCTGACCCTTTGTCTGGCGTTCGGCCTGTGTGCGTTTGCCGCGGCAGACGAAACGATTTTTGCCGGCGGTTCCGGTACGCAAGAGGATCCGTATCAGATCGCAACAGCAGACCAACTCCTGGCGCTTTCCGCAGCTGTGAATGACGGCAGTGCCAATGGATATCCAGGCCAGTATTTTGTCCTGACAGATGATATTGATCTAAGCGGTGCCGCCTGGCAGCCGATCGGTCATCTGGATTTAAGCAACCAGAATAATATGAGCGTCTGGTTCATGGGGACTTTTGACGGCCGGGGCCATACCATTTCCAATATTTCCTTCAGTACAGACGATCCTGTCTGTGGTGCCGGAATCATCGGCATAAACCTGGGTGAAGTAAAGAATCTGAAAACGAAGAACATCAGTATCAACTGTACAAATGATTTCTCCATGGCTATCGGCTGTGTGGTGGGTTTCAATATGGGCGGTGCAGTCCATGATGTCACCCTGACCGGTGAAAACAGCGTTTCAGGAATCAACTGTGTGGGTGGTATTGTCGGAGGCAATTCAGCCGGTACCGTAGCGAACTGCGTCGTGGAAGGCTTAACAGTCCGGGTTCTTGGTGATAACGATTTTTCCTCCGGCCGGATCATTCAGGTGGATATGGCGGAGTGCGGCGGACTGGTTATCGGCGGAGGCCTCGGCGGATCCATCGGCAACTGTACGGCCCAGGGGAAAATCATTGCGGATGGCAATGAACCCGTCGGCCTGGGCGGTATTGGCGGCTGCCTTCAGATGATGGATACAGTAACCAACTGCACCGCCGATGTGGAAATCATCAGCGCGAAGGGCGGCCATGCCATCGGCGGACTATGCGGTTATGCAGGTACCCATTCCAACGGAAACATCATTGCGGAAAAAGAAGGTGTTGTCACAGCCAAATATCCCGGAATCATTGGCAACTGCCATGTGACAGTCAGAATGGATATTCCCGGTGCGACTCACGTGGGCGGACTGGTGGGCACAGGCCTCTTCTTCTTCGGAGAGGAGTCCGCATATCAGATTACCAACTGTTCCGTAAAGGGGTCCATCACCGGCGCCGTAACGCCCGGTGCTGTTGCCGGACGCGCGGTAAACAGCGTGATCGAAAGCTGTGATACGGAAATTACCCTGGACGGAGAAATCCTGACCGTACAGGTTGGCGAGACTTCTGTTCCATATGAAAGTGAAGATCAGGCAGAGGAAGCTGCGGAAAGCGACGCAGCCTGAGATCCCCGTGTGCCTGAACAAAAAGGCGGAATCATCATGATGAAGCATAACGGAGCATGCCCCCGTTAAAACCTGATAATTCAATCAAAGCAGCGCCGGCGCATATCAAAAACGCGCCGGCGCTTTTTCATTTTCCTATTGATTTGCGTCCGGTTTGGATTATAATATAGTTGTTAGTTATGACTAACGACTGCGCTTCGGGTGAGAAGCTGACTTGAAAGGATATTTGTTTGTGAGCATGATGATTCAAATCATATGGAGAGAGAAACCGAAAACGTTCGTCCGGCTCTGTGGAAACAGGTGCTTTTGAGCGCTGCGGGAGGAAAACAATAGATGAATGCTGACATATTAACCGGTGTAATGATCCCGTTTGCCGGAACCGCTGCCGGCGCTGCCTGTGTTTTCTTCATGAAGAAGAAACTGTCCCGCGGCGTTCAGCGTGCCCTGACGGGTTTTGCAGGAGGCGTTATGGTGGCAGCTTCCATCTGGAGCCTGATTATTCCGGCAATGGAACAGTCTGTTTCAATGGGAAAGCTGTCTTTTCTGCCCGCTGTCATCGGTTTCTGGCTCGGGATCCTGTTTCTGCTGCTGCTGGATTCTGTGATTCCGCATCTTCACATGAACGCGGAAAAATCAGAAGGCCCGAAGAGCAGGCTTGCGAGAACGACGATGATGGTATTGGCTGTCACGCTCCACAATATTCCGGAAGGAATGGCTGTGGGTGTGGTCTATGCCGGTTTTCTGTCCGGGTCCGCGGAGATTACCTCGGGAGGAGCGCTGGCGCTCTCTTTGGGTATAGCCATTCAGAACTTCCCGGAAGGAGCTATCATTTCCATGCCGCTGCACGCGGAGGGAAAAAGCAAAGGGAAAGCGTTTTTTGACGGCGTGCTTTCCGGTGTGGTGGAACCGGCAGCCGCCGTGCTGACAATTCTGCTGTCATCAGTGATTGTTCCTGCAATGCCGTATCTGCTGAGCTTTGCGGCCGGTGCGATGATGTATGTGGTGGTTGAGGAACTGATCCCGGAAATGAGCGAAGGGGAACACTCCAACATCGGCGTCATCATGTTTGCGGCAGGATTTACCCTGATGATGGCGCTGGATGTTGCATTGGGATAACGGGAGGAGGATACAGCATGAATAAGAAGATCTGGGATCTTTACGCACCGGTATACAAGCGGGCCATGAAGGCCGATCAGCAGATCTATGATTTTATGTATTCACGTATTCCCACAAGAATACAGAATAAAGAAGTTCTGGAAATTGCTACCGGCCCCGGATTGCTGGCAAAACATGTTGCTCCCGCGTCAAAACGGATGATTGCAACAGATTACTCTGACGGAATGATCGCGGAAGCAAAGAAAGGCGATCGCCCCGAAAACCTGATCTTTGAGGTTGCCGACGCCATGAATCTGCCCTATGCAGACGATTCTTTTGACGCGGTATTGATTGCAAACGCGTTGCATATCGTCCCTGATCCGGAAAAAGTATTAAGTGAGATCGGCCGGGTGCTGCGTCCGGGAGGTATTCTGATTGCACCGAACTTCGTGGAGCATAAAGGAACGCTGCTGAGCCGCATCTGGTCCGGAATCCTTCGGATAGCAGGAATTCGTTTTGAACACCAGTGGACAGCGCAGGAGTATCTCGATTTTCTGGAAGGGCATGGCTGGAAGGTCACCTTCAATAAGGAAATGGCAGCGAGAATCGCCATGATGTATACGGAATGCGTAAGAAAGGGAGGGGCGAAATGAAGTATGCCGGAATGCCCGCAGGGAATTGGATCCACAGGGAAGAGAAACTACATGAAGGTATTGCTGTTTGGTGTGGGAGACGTTGGATGCAATAAAAGAAACAGAAAACGGAATGCCGGTACGCATCGGCATTCCGCTCCTTTGGAGGTAAGGTGGTATATCATCCGGGATGCCCATTCCCGATTGATATCAATGGTTATTCACAACTAACCATAGACAATATACCAGACGATTGACCACGTGTCAATATCTTTTTTTGTTCCATCTGATGATTACCTGAAGATAGAGGAAGTATGGTTTTCGGAAAGGCGGATATATTGAAGAATCAGTGAATTGCGCAGTATTGACTTATTGCTTTTTCGCAGCATATCCGATTGACAAAAAAGAGAACATATGATATATTCCGATCGTTAGTTATCGCTAATATTTCGCTGCTCACACTCCCTGACAGGTTTCCGGGCAGCCATTTTTTAAGCGGAAGGGTTAGTTTTAACTAACGTTCATGCTGAAAGGAGAAGCCCTGTGTCAGACGAAATGGTTATCCGATGCTGCGCACCTACCCTTGCAGCCCTGAAGACTGGAAGCCTCTTCAATTGCCCGTTCTCAAACCGGGAGGAGATGACTGACAGTCTTCGCTCACTGAACCAGAGCCTGACAAACAAAGGGGCGTGCGCAATGCCTCTCCGTTATGAAAACGGAAAAGCGCTCATCTATCTGTACAGGCCGGAGATGCTGGAGAAAGATCTCTGTGATCCGCTTGCCAGAAAAATCCTTGAGGACTGCGGGTATCCGGAAAGCAGTCCGCTGGGAGAAATTGCCTGGCTGCGGAAAAGACTGCACTCCTGTGATTCATTCCCGCATGAGATCGGACTCTTCCTTGGGTATCCGTCCTGCGACGTCCGTGGGTTTATCCAGCATAAGGAATGCAAATGCACAGGCCTCTGGAAAGTTTTTGAAAGCGATGAACAGCAGGCACAGAAACATTTCAGGCGCTGCAAGCACTGCATACAGGCATATCTGCAGCGCA
>Ga0265298_10011574_pt1 | contig 10311 bp, 9 predicted proteins | sample AusTroGonzalo_MG_3_FD_193486 | JGI IMG/M metagenome (GOLD analysis project Ga0265298, IMG submission 193486) | Bovine rumen microbial communities from tropical cattle in Woodstock, Queensland, Australia - Gonzalo_01 | ecosystem: Host-associated > Mammals > Digestive system > Stomach > Rumen ... | reverse complement strand
CTGTCCACCGCCTCGGGCGTGCCGACCAATGCCGTGTTCGCCATGACCAAACTGCTGATGAAACTGCAGCAGGATTACGGGGATCACGACGGCGCGTTCGTGTTCGACAAAGGCAAATGCACGGCGCGTCTGGCGCTGGCGCCCGCCTACAAGGCGAACCGTCCGCCGATGCCGGAAGACCTCCGCGTCCAGATGGAGCCGATCCGGAACATGATCCGGGCATTCGGCTGGCCGATCGTGGAATCGGAAGGTTTCGAAGCCGATGACCTGATCGGAGCGGCGGCCACGGCGGATAAAGACCGCGAAGTGCTGATCCTGTCGTCCGACAAAGACCTGTCGCAGCTGATCAACGAGCGGGTGAAAATGCTCGTTCCGGACCGTGACGGCAAAGGACTGCTGGTTCGAGACATCGAAGCGACCAGGGAGAAATTCGGAGTGCCGCCGGAAGGGATCGTGGATTACCTTTCCCTGATCGGGGACAGTTCGGACAACATTCCCGGGGTGGAGGGCGTGGGCCCGAAAACCGCGGCGGCCCTGATCACGCAGTTCGGTTCGGCCGAAGCCATGCTGGCGAATCCGGAAAAGATCGCCAAAGAAAATCTGCGCGCGAAAATCGTGGCTGCCAGAGAGACGCTGGAACTGAACCGGAAACTGATCCTGCTGAATTTCGCCGCGCCGCTGGAAGGGGCATCCTTCACGAAAGCGGAACCCGATTACGGGAAGATCCGCGAACTGGCCGGACAGTCCGAACTGAAAAGCATCCTCAAGGAACTGGATAAACTCGCGCCCGCTCTGGAACCGAAAGCTTCCGGCGGCACGCAGATGACGTTTGATTTTTAAGACAAAGAGAGACCGACCATGAGCCATATTGCCGAAAACATTCTGGAAACGATCGGGAACACCCCGCTGGTGAAGATCTGCAAGCTGAACGCGGGCAAAGCGGAAGTCGTTGCCAAGGTGGAGTATTTCAATCCGGGCGGCAGTGTGAAGGACCGAATCGGTCTGGCCATGATCGAAGCGGCGGAAAAAGACGGTTCGCTGAAACCCGGCGGACTGATCATCGAACCGACCAGCGGCAACACGGGCATCGGTCTCGCTTTGGCGGCTGCGGTCAAGGGATATAAACTGATCCTGACGATGCCCGACACCATGAGCGTGGAACGGCGCAAACTGCTGGCGGCCTACGGTGCGGAACTGGTGCTGACGCCCGGCGCGGAAGGCATGGCCGGTTCCATCGCCAAAGCCGAAGCGATCCGCGCCGCCAATCCCGGTTCCATCATTCCGCAGCAGTTCGAAAATCCCGCCAATCCGGCATATCATAAAAAATACACAGCGGAAGAGATCTGGCGCGACACGGACGGCAAAGTGGATGCCTTCGTGGCCGGAGTCGGCACGGGCGGCACTCTGACCGGAGTCGCGGAAGGTTTGAAAGCGCATAATGCAGCGGTGAAGATCATCGCCGTGGAACCCGATGCCAGCCCGATCATTTCCGGCGGAAAGGCGGGTCCGCACAAACTTCAGGGGATCGGTGCGAACTTTATCCCGAAGGTGCTCAACACGAAGATCATCGACCGGGTGATGCCTATTTCGGCAGAAGACGCCGGCCGCACGGCGCGCGAAGCCGCGGTCAAAGAGGGACTGCTGATCGGCATATCCTCCGGCGCGGCGCTCTTTGCTGCCCTGGAACTCAGCAAGGAGCCGGAATTCGCCGGCAAACGGATCGTGGTGCTGCTGCCGGACAACGGCGAACGCTATCTTTCCACCTGGCTGTTCAGCGAATAAGGCGGACGGGACTTGTGTTTTCCAGGACCATAGGACTTATAAGACCTATAGGACCTATTTCTCAATCGCATATATTGATGAACGGATGATATCATGAGCAAAATTATCATCGTTCAGCCGGGAACTTGTCTTTATGGATGATTTTGTTGACAAAAAGCTGATTGCAGCCACGGATAAACGAATCCTTGTCATTGTTTCCATCATCATTTCTTCCCTTCTGGTCCTGCTTGGCTGTCTGATATTTTTTCATACGACCCATGCTTTTCTCAGGTTCATTTTCATACATAATCCGGAACCGACCGATGGAATGTAAATTTTTCAAACTTAAACCGTTTCTGCTGAGCTGCGGACGTATTGCCGGAATGGTCATGGCCATTGTCCTCTGCGCCTGGGGCGGATACTGGCTGTGGTCGCCGGGGATGAATTCCCTGCCGATGGAAACCCGGGATCTGAAAAACGGGATCTGGCTGGGACACGGGTGGTTTGCCGATGATGCGTATTTCCGCCGCAACCCGGACCGGAAAGCGGCGCGTTTCCGCAATCCCGCAGCGGTCAGGAAGTTATTGCGGGAGCTGAAATCCCGGCAGATCCATTATGTCTATCCGCATATGTGCCCGGCACAGCCGGACGGCTCTCTTCCCGGTCATGATCCTTCCCGGATCGCGGCTTTTCTCGATGCGGCCGATGAATTCGGCATTCAGGTGATCCCATGGATCGGCGGTGTGCTGGATGAATCGGCGCGGATCCATGATCCTGCCTGGCGGAAACGTTTCTGCATTTCGGTCGGCGATCTGCTGGCGGCTCATCCGCGTCTTGCCGGTGTTCAGGTCAATGTCGAACCGCTTCCGGACGGGGATGCCGCCTTTCTGCAGCTGCTTGCCGAGTTGAAACCGGTCCTGGCGGGAAAAATCCTGTCGGTCGCCGCCTACCCGCCGCCGACCAGGTGGCATCCCTTTCCGAATGTGCATTGGAGTCCGGAATATCTCCGCCAAACCGCCGTTCATGCGGACCAGCTGTGTGTGATGATGTATGATACGGCTTTACGATATGAGAAATTTTATATTGCCCTCATGCGTTCCTGGACCCGCGAGCAGATAAATGCGGTTTCCGGTACCCGATGCGAACTGCTCTTCGGATTGCCCGCTTATGATGATGCGGACACGGGATACCACAATCCCGCCGTGGAAAACCTGCGTTCCGCCCTGTCCGGCTGTGCGGCGGGTCTCGCCGGGGAGACCAAAAAATCTTTCACTGGTTTCGCTATTTACTGCGAATGGGAAATGACCCCGGAAAAGTGGTCGGTCTGGAATAAATATCTTCCTGATCACGCAAATCAGCAGTGACAGCCTTGATGGTGCCGGTCTTGACCTGTATCGGGATGATATCTGAAAAAGGAACGGACTTGACGGACAAATGCGCGGGAACCTGAACTGAGGGGAGAATGCCAGAAAAAATCGCCGCTGATCTCGCGTCATGACTCGTCTTCCGCGGCGTCCGTAATGTCCGGCCAGTCCGACAAAGTTCGCGGAAAACCACGCGCCCACCTTGCAAAAATCCAGACTTCTGTTATATTATCTGCAGAACGGAATCCGCAAATCACCCTTTCAGGAAGCATCGTATGAAAAGAGCAATCTGTCTGACAGTTTTGATCCTGGTAGAGGGATATATGAAACGTCAAAGTTTTAGATGGACAGGGTGGAATAACTGTTTAGACTGGGCGAACAGTGTGATTGACAACTGCAAATCCCAAAGCGAAGGATGCGGCAAATGAATGGCATCTATTCGACATTTGCCATTTTTTTTATTGCCATTTCCACGTGTACTTGTTCTGGATGTGAAAAGAATATGACTGACGGGAAGAAATATTTGATTCAAAAGAATAGATTGCGTTATGGCGAATGGACGCTACGGAAAAATGTTTTTCTCGAAGACGAGATCAACCTTGCATTTCAAGATGGTTTTTTTTCCCAGAAGGCACTATTGTTAGATATAGATATCAAATCCGGAAATATTGAAATCTTGTGTCAGAACGGGAAAATTATATTATATCCACAAAAGCAGTTTTCGGTTGTTTGCGAAACCCCAAAAGGTTTTTTGAAAACTGAAAAATTGAAATTATTTCGCGGATTTGAGATAGATAAAAACGGGATTGCCCCCTTTTGGAATTCAAACCTTTTTTATACCACAGAGTCACAAGATAGATTTGAGACGACTTTGGCATCATATGGATTGGGTGATACAAGTTCGCAGCACAGTTTTCGGATGATTACGAATTCACATATTGCAGGTAGATATCACTTCGTGACACTAAGTTTGAAAAAATCACCGGATTTTACAGGCAGTGCGAGGTTAGTTGCGAATGATAATTTTTATAACGATTCGTGTAAACCCGGCGCGTTTTTGAAAATTTTTTATAATCCTTAAAATATAAATTACGAAATTCAAAGGAAAGGACTTTACCTATAAACTTTCCACCAAACCGCAGGATGATCGGGTATTTTTACGTTCTGCCGGACGGGAAACGGGCGGTCTGTCTGGCGGTCTTGAAACAGACGGACAGGCTCGGCGATATCTTCCTCGTTTCATGGCCGTTGAGAATGCAGCTGGGCGTAGCTTGGGTGCGTTCGAAAAATCAGCCGTATGTGATCGGCAGCGTCAAAGCCCCGAAATGAAGCCTCATTTGCGCAGCCGGACCTTGAAGGCATAGCAGTATGGGAAACTGCGATCAACCGACCTATAAAATGATGCTCCTGCGCTCAGCGGTTGCTGTATCTGCCGTAAAGTTTCTGTTCCGGTACGGAATATCGCAGGACCAGTCCGCCACCGTTCGGGTGGATATTGCTGTGGAAATAATACGGTTTCTTCCAATCCCGGTCCGAATAGAAGAAGGGACCGACCGACGGATCTTCGTTGACATCACAACGGTTGAGCGCGAAACGGTAACCATTTTTCTGCCGGAACGCCTCAAAATCCTTTTTCGATACCCGGCAGTTCCATTTGGCATGCATGAACATAAAACCGGATTTCCCTTCGATTTCGAAATCGGAAGCATTCGGCGGGAAAAACTCCTTCTGCAGCTGTTCCGGCAATGTATAACCCAGCGGCAAGTGTTTTCCCTGATAACTGTAGCTGACGTCACCGAGCTGTTTTCCCGCTTCCCACAGAAGCAGACCGCATATAGTGCCGATGATCCCGAAAAGGAGTCCCTGCTTATGCCGTTTGAACGGCCGGAATATGATGCACCCCGCCGCCAGCACAAGTAGCAGCGGCACTAGGAGATAATCGGTATTGACGCCGCAGAAATAAAGAAAAAAGCCGGAACTGCGGGCGAAAAAACGGAAAACGGCATAAACGATCGCAATGGTTCCGAACCAGACCAGAACGCTTTGGAGACGGGAATCTTTCTGCGGTTCGGACTGCGCGTCATTCCAGATCATGAACCACCAGGCATAAAGCAGAAGTCCGCCGAAAATGGGCAACTGGACAAACCAATGAGAGATCCCCAGCCGGGCCGCCGCGACATAAAGCGGAAGCAGCAGAAACGACAGCAGAAACATCGCCGCCGCCATGATCAGAACACTTGCGATCCGGTAAATCTTTTCCATCGTCGCTCCTGAAAACACTGTATAAAATAATGCCGTCTGTCTTTTTTTTCAAGTAAAAAACGAAAATCCCGTAATAAAACCTCATTTGCGCAGCCGGGCCTTGAAGGCGTAGCGAAGATCATCGGCGGCGGTGATTTTGTGTCTGAGGTCTCTTGAGTTGTTTCTGCCCATGGTATGCCCGGCGGAAAAAGTTCTGCAATTCGCGGCAGCACTTCGGATCTTCCAGTATTTTTTTCAACGGTGAATGCCGCGGGAAATGCGTTTCAGCCGCTTTTACCGCATTCCTTATCTCCGGATCGTCTCCAACGTATGACATCCAGGAACGACCGGTGATTATTTCAACGGACATGACTGCCAGAAGTCCTTGTGACGCATTTTCCCAATTGCAAATATGGATTTTGGTCGTGCCGCGATCCGGGAATTTTGAGAGCAGGAATTCAAAGAGTTTCGGATCCTTTTTGGCTGCATGGAAGAAATCCTGCCATTCCGACCGCTGAAAGACTTTTGCTCCGGTACAGCCCGGTTTTTGGGACAGGATCTCAAATGACTTTGAATACGCAGAAATCTCATTGGCCGATAAAACGGTCAAGGACAACGTAAACAAGAGAGTGAAGATCATCTTCATCTTTTCATCCTCCGGCATTCAAATTCCTTCGTAACATACACCTCCCCGGATCGCATTGCAAGCCGTGATCGCTTTGCCGGGGCGGCCGATAAATCGGGAGCGTGACCCCCGGACTTCAAGGGGGCGATAAACTTTTGCGCTTTTTCACGGGAATTATTTGTATTTTCGGTGAACTGCTGTATATTAATAGTTTATTGATAAACTGAAACATAAATCGGAGCGATGCGATATGACCAAACCAGAAATGCCCAAAGCATACGAGCCGGCAGCCATCGAAGAGAAATGGTATACCAGCTGGGAAACCAACCGTCTGTTCCATGGGGAACCGAAACCGGGGAAGAAACCGTATTCGATTGTGATCCCGCCGCCGAACGTGACCGGGATCCTGACCATGGGACACGTCCTCAACAATACGCTGCAGGACATCCTGATCCGGTGGCACCGGATGCGCGGGGAGGAAGTCTGCTGGTTCCCCGGCACCGACCATGCCGGCATCGCCACGGAAAGCAAAGTCGACAAAGTCCTCCGGGAAAAGGAAGGGATCGACCGCCGTACCCTCGGACGCGAAAAATTCATCGAACGCGTCTGGGAATGGAAAAAACAATATGGCGGCACCATCATCAAACAGCTCCGCAAGCTCGGAACTTCCTGCGACTGGGAACGTGAACGCTTCACCATGGACGAAGGGCTTTCCGATGCGGTCAAACAGGTTTTCGTGCAGCTCTACAACAAAGGCTACATCTATCGCGGCAAACGCATGGTCAACTGGTGCCCGGCGGCCCAGAGCGCGCTGTCCGACGAGGAAGTGATCTACAAGGAGGTCAAGGGAAAATTCTGGCATTTCCGTTACCCGCTCACCGATGGCTCCGGGTATCTGGTGGTCGCCACGACCCGTCCGGAAACCATGTTCGGCGATACCGCCGTGGCGGTCCCGCCGGGCGATCCGCGGTATAAACACCTGGTCGGAAAAACGGTCAATCTGCCGCTGACGGACCGTCAGATCCCGATCATCGAAGACCCGCATGCCGATCCGGAAAAGGGGACCGGCTGCGTGAAGATCACGCCGGCGCACGACCCGAACGACTATCAGGTGGGCAAACGCCACAACCTGCCGTTCATCAACGTGATGAACCGGGACGGTTCGATGAATTCGGTCTGCGGCAAATATGCCGGGTTGGACCGTTACGAATGCCGCAAACAGTGTGTGGCCGATCTGGAAAAACTCGGTCTGGTGGAAAAAATCGAAGACATTGTCCACAACGTCGGTTTCTCCGAACGCGGCGGCGTGGAGATCGAAACGCTGCTCAGCGACCAGTGGTTCGTCAAGATGGACGAACTGGCGAAACCCGCCATCGAAGCGGTCCGCAACGGTACGATCAAATTCTATCCGGAACGCTGGACCAAGACGTATTTCCACTGGATGGAGAACATTCAGGACTGGTGCATCAGCCGTCAGATCTGGTGGGGACACCGGATCCCGGCGTGGTACAAGGATGCGACCGATGAAGTGTATGTGGGCGTGAATCCGCCGGAAGGCGAGGGGTGGCGGCAGGAAGAAGATGTGCTGGACACCTGGTTCAGTTCGTGGCTGTGGCCGTTCTCGATCATGGGCTGGCCGGAAAAGACTCCGGAACAGGAATTTTTCTATCCGACCAACGACCTGGTGACGGGACCGGACATCATTTTCTTCTGGGTCGCGCGCATGATCATGGCCGGTTACGAGTTCAAAGGTAAGCATCCGTTCAGCAACGTGTATTTCACGAGCATCATCCGCGACAACCTCGGGCGCAAACTTTCCAAGTCGCTGGGCAACTCGCCCGACCCGCTGGACGTGATCGCGCAGTACGGCGCGGACGCGCTGCGGTTCTCGATCATCTACATCGCCCCGATCGGACTGGATATCCAGTATTCCAACGAAAAATGCGAGATCGGGCGCAATTTCGCGAACAAATTGTGGAATGCGTGCCGTTTCCGGACGCTGCAGGGACCGGTTTCGCCGAGCTTCCGCAAGCTCGAAGGAATCGACATCGAAAAACTTTCCGCCGACGAAAAATGGATCCTGGCGTGGACCAACCGGACGATCGAAGCAGTTCGCGGCGCGCTGGATGGTTTCAAATTCCACCAGGCGGTGCATGAAATCTACGAAATGGTGTGGAGCACGTTCTGCGACTGGTTCATCGAAGCGAGCAAGCCGCGTCTGCACGGCACCGAAGAAGAAAAGGCGCAGGCGCTGGCCGTGCTGGACTTCGTGATGTGGAAACTGCTCCGTCTGCTGCATCCGTTCATGCCGTTCATCACGGAGGAACTGGCGCATCAGATGGGCTTTCTGGGCGATGGCGAAAGCATCATGTATGCGCACTTCCCGGAAACCTTCGAAGTGCTTGGACTGGACAAACTGATGGATGACGCCGACGACATCCTGGACCAGGTGGAAGACAAGTTCCAGCTGATCCGTGCGGGCCGCAACCTGCGGGTCTCCTACGACATCCCGCCGGCGCGCAAGCTCAATTACCATGTGAAAGCCAACACGCAGGAAATGGCAGATTTCCTCAATCAGGAAATGCCGGGCCTGCTCCGGATGCTGAACGCGGAAAAAGTGACCGTTTCGCTGGAAGAATACCATTCGGACGACGGTTCCGCGGCGCCTTCGCTGCTGGTGAACGCCGGTCTGATTTATCTGCCGCTGAAAGGCGTGGTGGATCTGGAGGCGGAAAAAGCCAAGCTGCATAAACAGCAGAAGGAACTGCAGGGCTGGATGAAAGGTCTGGAAGGCAAGCTGAAGAATCCGGGCTTTCTGGCGAAAGCGCCGCCGCAGCTGGTGGAAAACACCAAAGCACAGCTGGCGGAAATGCAGGAAAAACTCAAACGAGTGGAAGACGCGCTCAAAACCCTCGGATAAAAGAGGAACGGAAAAATGAGCAGAACAGATACGATACTGGTGCTGGATTTCGGTTCGCAGTACAGTCAGTTGATCGCACGGCGGATCCGCGAATGCAACGTTTACAGCCGGATCGTTTCCTTCCGCACGACGGCGGAGGAGATCCGCAAGAAAGCGCCGGCAGGGATCATCCTGAGCGGCGGACCGGCGAGCGTATATCAGGACAATGCGCCGAAATGCGATCCGGCGATTTTCGAACTCGGACTGCCGATCCTGGGGATCTGCTACGGCATGCAGCTGACCGTGCAGACTCTGGGCGGAGAAGTTGCCCGCGGCAAGGCGCGCGAATACGGCAAGGCGGAAGTTCAGACCATTGCACCGTCTCCGCTGTTCGGGGGCGTTCCGGCGAAAAGTCAGGTCTGGATGTCGCATGGCGACAAGGTGACGAGAATCCCGGAAGGATTTACCGCGTTTGCCTCGACGGCCAATACGGAATATGCGGGGATCCAGAATGCGGGAAAATCGATCTACGGCATTCAGTTCCATCCGGAAGTGGTGCATACGGTGAACGGACAGCGGATGCTTTCCAATTTCTGCCGTCTGATCTGCCATTGCGAAGGCAACTGGAACATGGCGTCATTCATCGAAACGGCGGTGAAGGAGATCCGGGAAAAGACGCAGGGCGAAAAAGTGATCCTCGGGCTCAGCGGCGGGGTGGATTCCTCGGTGGCGGCGGCGCTGATCCACAAGGCGATCGGCGACAAGCTCACGTGTATTTTCGTGAACAACGGACTGTTGCGCAAAGGGGAGGCGGAACGGGTCCGCGAACTGTTCGGCGGGGTATTCAAGATCCCGCTCAAATATGTGGATGCGACCGACCGTTTCCTGTCGAAACTGGCCGAGGTGCGCGAACCGGAAAAGAAACGCAAGATCATCGGACACGAATTCATCGAAGTGTTCGACGAGGCCGCTTCCGAAATCAAGGATGTGAAATTCCTGGCGCAGGGCACCACTTATCCGGATGTGATCGAAAGCGTGCCGATCGACGGCAATCCGAGCGCGATGATCAAGAGCCATCACAATGTGGGCGGCCTGCCTGAGAAGATGAACCTGAAACTGCTGGAGCCGCTGAGCCGCCTGTTCAAGGACGAGGTGCGCGAAGTCGGCCGGAAACTGGGGCTGCCGGAAGAAATGGTGATGCGTCAGCCGTTCCCGGGACCGGGACTGGCGGTGCGGATCGTCGGACCGGTCAACGCACACGATCTGGAAATCCTGCGCAATGCCGATGAGATCATTGTCGAAGAAATGAAAAAGGCAGGACTTTACTATAAAATTTGGCAGACCTTTGCGGTTTTCATTCCCGTGAAGACGGTCGGAGTGATGGGTGATGAACGCACCTATGACAGTGTGATCGCTTTGCG
>Ga0265298_10011573_pt1 | contig 10313 bp, 23 predicted proteins | sample AusTroGonzalo_MG_3_FD_193486 | JGI IMG/M metagenome (GOLD analysis project Ga0265298, IMG submission 193486) | Bovine rumen microbial communities from tropical cattle in Woodstock, Queensland, Australia - Gonzalo_01 | ecosystem: Host-associated > Mammals > Digestive system > Stomach > Rumen ... | reverse complement strand
AATGAAATAGAACTAGGTGATTATGATGGTTATAAGGATTGTATAGTAATAAATAATTTGTATTGTGTAGGAATATATCAAACAAAAGAAAGAGCATCAGAAGTATTAGATGAAATACAACAAAGATTGATTGATTTACAAATACTAGAAATATTCCAAAATTCTAGTTTTACAACAAGAAGTATAGAATGTGTATATCAAATGCCAAAAGAATAAATGACTATATAAGAAGAGTTTTAGGCAAAATAGTATAAATGTATTAAAAAGTTAAAAACTCACTTGTATGGGGCTAAAAATGGCAAAATATAGGGTGATTAGGATGGATATAATAAACGATATAGAGGAATTGACAAAAAGACTAAATACAAGCGTAGTAAAATTACGAGATTATGGAAAAGAACTTGCAGAAACAGAAAGAGACTATAAAGTTACATTAAGAGAAGAAGCATTAAAGTTAAGAAGCGATGAGAATATGCCTGTTACATTAATAAATCAGATAATTTATGGAATACCAATAGTAGCAGACAAAAGATTTAAAAGAGACGTAGCAGAAACGATGTATAATGTAGCGCAAGAAAACATCAATTCAATAAAATTACAATTAAGAATACTTGAAGGGCAAATACAAAGGGAGTGGAACACAAATGTTGAACGATGATATAGTAGGTAAATATGTTAGAAATAAATATGGAATAGCAAAAGTGTTAGAAATATCAGAAGATGTTGTCAAACGTATACAAACAATAAAATTTGATAGACCTATATGCTTTTGGGTGAATCCAAAAACAGGAGAAGAAAGAAACAGAACAAATATATTACCAATAACACCAAATATAGATTTAGATAAAATTAAAATTGGAAAATTAATAGATTTAATAGAAGTAGGAGATTATGTTAATGGGGAAAGGGTTATTAATATAATAAAAAAACATAAATATTTAGAAGTAAGTGATGAAGAAGTTGTTATAGATGAAAAAGATATTAAATCAATAGTAACAAAAGAATGCTTTGAAGGTATGGAGTATAAAATTGAAAGATAAAGAATTTTGCATTATGCAAGATAATCCACCATATTGGAGCAATACAAGATTTGAAGGATCACACAGACATGAAGTAATGTTTGGAACGAGTAACAGAAAAAAATCTATTGAAGATGGACTTATAATATTTTTAAGACCAGAACAACACAATATGAGTAAAAAAGGGATACATTTTAACAGAGAATATGATTTAGTAGCAAAAAGGTCAGCACAAGCAAGATGGTGTGAATATTATGGAAAAACAGCAGAAGATTGGATTGCTCGTTATGGGAGGAATTACTTGTGAAATATGAAATAGATATGAAGTTACCATCCCTTAATGATTATGTGAAGATATGCAGAGGAAATAAGTTTTTAGCAAACAAATATAAGGCTAAAATAGAGCAAGATATAGGCTTATTTATTGCAAAAATGCCAAGATGGACTAAACCTATCAAAATACATTTTCATTGGATAGAGGGCAATAAAAAGCGAGATTTAGATAATATAGCATTTGCAAAAAAATTCATATTAGATTCAATGGTTAAGCATGGTAAATTACGTGATGATAATAGAAGATATGTAACCGCCTTTACAGATACATTTGAATATGGAAAGACTACTAAGGTTATTTTAGAAATAGAGGAAGTATAATGCAGACTAGTATATTTGATGTTCTATACCCAAAATACAAAATAACTAAACCAATAAGATTAATAGAATTTTTTGCAGGATATGGTAGCCAAGCACTTGCATTGAAATATTTAGAAGCAGAGTTTGAACATTGGAAAATATGTGAGTGGGCAGTTAAAAGTATTCAAGCATATAAAGATATACATTTTACTGATGATAACAAAGATTATTATAGTGAACAACTATTTAATGATAGTTGGTTAATAAGTTGGTTATATGAAAAAGGCATATCGAGCAATTACAATGAGCCAATGACAAAAGAGCAAATAATAAGATTAGGTGAGAAACAAAGAAAGAAAATATACAATAATGTTTGTTCTACACATAATTTAGTAAATATACAACAAGTAAAAGCAAAAGATTTAGAAATAACTGATACTGATAAATATGACTATATATTTACATATTCATTTCCTTGTCAAGATTTAAGTTTAGCGGGTAAAGGGAAAGGAATGGGTGATACAACAACAAGAAGTGGTATGTTATGGGAAGTAGAAAGAATACTTACTGAATGTTATGAATTAGGAACAATGCCACAGATATTATTGATGGAGAATGTACCACAAGTACATGGGGTTGATAATGTACAAGACTTTAATAAATGGCAATTAAGACTTGAAGAATTAGGATATAAAAACTACTGGCAAGATTTAATTGCAACTGATTATGGAATACCACAAACGAGAAACAGATGTTTTATGATTAGCATATTAGGAGATTATAGTTATACATTTCCTAAACCTATACCCTTAAAATTAAAATTATCTGATTTATTGGAAAAACAAGTTAACAACAAATTTTTAATAAAAGATGGAACGGTTAAATGTTTTCTTACACAAAAAGATAACGGATATCCTAGAAGAGAAAGATTTTTGCAAAGTTTAAGTTTAACAAATAAAAAAAATCTAGCTGGGACTTTAACTGCACTACAAGGGAATAAGGCAACAGATAATCATATATTAGTTAAAAATGCAACAAAAAAAGGTTATCTTGAGGCAAAAATTGGCGATGGAATTGATATATCAAGTAGAATGGAACATCATCGTGGAACAGTACAAAAGCAAAAATCACAAACATTAATGACAAATATAAACGTAGGAACATTAACTGAAGATTTTAAAATTAGAAATTTAACACCAAAAGAATGCTTTAGACTTATGGGTGTAAAAGACGAAGATTTTGAAAAATGTGCAAAAAATCAAAGTGACAGTAGCTTATACCATTTAGCTGGGGATAGTATAGTTGTAAATGTATTAATGGCTATATTTAAGGAGTTATTATGTACAGAGTAATACAACCAAGAGAAAGTGATAATTTACAAAGACCTGATTATAGTTTTATAAGAGATTCAGTAATAGGGTTAGAAAAAGAAAAAAGATGTTATGCCTATTGGAAATGGCAAGCAGATGAAATACAACGATTATACAAGATAAAACACAAAGAAGAAATTTGTTGCAAATTTAATAAATGGTATTATGAAATATGGATTTGCAATACCTAAAAAAGTGTGATACAATAAATTTGTGGTAGATAACCACATTTCACCCCATTTTTATTCTTTTTGGAGCATATTAGCTCCTTTTCATTTGACATAAAATAAATTGTATGTTATATTGAGAACGATAAAAGGGTGTGTTGCTTATGCTTGATCTAGGCGTAAATTGGAAATTCAAAGATGTTCAGGATAATATAGAGGTGATAAAGGCTCAATATATAGGGTTTTTATCACCTTTTTTGTGCATAAATATAAAGCAAAAAGTGGAAATATTAAGGGGGTTAAAAAGACAAGTATTTGAGTATGAGAATATACAATATTGGCAAAGAGAAAGATTATGGGAAGTATTAAATGGGGATTTTGAAGAAGAAGAATTTAGGAGGTTATGTAAGTGACAGAAGAACTAAAGAAAAAACTTAAAATATTAATAGGCAAGAAAAAAAGTTTTGAAGAAATATGCGAGATGTTAGAATTAAAGGACTATGAAATCTTGGGATTAATGGAATTATTAAAACAAGATGGAGAACTTATAGATTATGTAAATGGCGAAATATTAAAAATAAAAAAGCCTATACAAAAAGACGAAACATATCAAATACCAACAAACACAAAACATATTAAATTATTATTTATAAGTGATACACATTTAGCTTGTAAGCATGACAGGCTTGATATATTAAAATATTTATACAACAAAGCAGAAGAAAATGGAACAAATGCTGTATTGCATTGTGGAGACATATTAGATGGATGCTATACCAACCGACCACAACAAATATACGAACTAAAATGTCATGGGTTTGATGAACATTTAAAATATGTTGTGGATAATTACCCTAAAAGTGAACTAAAAACTTATTTTATAGGTGGAAATCATTTAGATACATACATAAGAAATGGTGGCTCTGATATGGGTAAAGCAATCTCAAAAGAAAGAGAAGATTTAATTTATTTAAATCCTGATACAGCTAAAATTAAATTTGGCAATCTTGGGATTTTAATGCATCACGGCTCTGGGGGGAAAGCTTATAGCATTTCTTATAAATTACAAAAATATGTTGAAACAATAGACGATCCTGAAATAAAAATAATAATGCAAGGGCATTTTCATAATTCAATGTATATGTATTATATGGGAAAGCATTGCTTTCAAGTTGGGGCATTAGTTGATGAAAATAATTGGAGTAGGTCTTTGGGATTAAAAAACGAAAAGAGCTGCTATTGGGTAGATGTGGATTATGATAAAAAGGGAAACCCAATAATAATAACACCTACATTGGAAACATTTGAAAAGGGGAAGATAAGATGAAGTCAATAACTAGAGAAATGATACATTTATATCAGTTAAAAAAATGGGGATGTGATTTTTTAGGATATACCTTCAAATCACCAGAGGTTTTGAGCTTTCATCATTTAATAATACCAGCAAGAGAGGGTGGAAAAGAAGTTATTAACAACGGAGCTATACTTAATGGAAAGACATCTCATCCGTATTTGCATCTCATTGAAAACAAAGATGAAGAAATATTTTATAGAATAACTAGCGAGATGATAGATGAAAATTTTAAAGGCAAAATTGACATTGAAAATTTAAGACACATAAGAGATTTACTTTTATATTTTGAGAAAGAACATGAAGAGGACACAACCAAAAAAGGCAAAAAACTGATAAAATGGGAGTACAAAAATGAAAGGATAAAGTTATGAGAGATTTCTTGTTTGGAATAATAATAGTTTATGTTTTATATGCACTTTATATATGGTTTAGAAAAAAATAATTGACAACACAAATGAGTAATGATATAATAATTATGTTGTGTATTTGAAAAAGAAGCGAAACTTATGCTTTTTTTTATTGACTAATTTATTATAATATGATAATATAATTATAGGAGGGATAAAGATGGAGTCAAAATCAATGGAATATATAATTGGAAGTTTGCAAGCTCTTAAGGAAGATAGACCGCATTTAATAATTACAAGAGATTTTGTAAAAGAATGGGTAGAAGAATATTTAGAGCAAATAGTAGATGAAGTTATGGAGGAATTATGAAATTAACAAAGATGAAGTATAAGACAATGAAGGGCGAAGAAAAAGTGTTTAGTTATCTTATACATATATCCAAAAAAACAGTAAAACAATCAGGAATAGATGACGCAAAAGAATTAAAAGTAGAAGCTAGAGGTAATGAGATAGTAATAAAGGAGAAATAGCATGAGTGAAGAAAGACTAAAAAAAATAACAGACAGTGTAGAACTCCAGTTATTGTTATGCAAACAATTAAAAGTTGATGATGAAATGATAAGAGAGGAAAAAGAATTGCTTAATGAAGTTAATAACAAGATCGAAGAAAACAATAATTTACAACAAGAAATAGATAGATTAAGAAGCATAATAAAAGAAGCAATAGAGTATATAAATAATTCAATAAAAGAAGGAGAATATTTAGAAGATGATATTGCAACCGATATTAGTGAACCAAGTTATGATAAATATATAAATTCAACTAATTTATTAAACATATTAAACAAAGGAAGTGAACAATGGCTCAACAAATAAAGACTTGCAAAAGAAAAACTAATGATGATGAATTTTTCACTATGTATAAAGATTGTGTTAGAGAACTACACAAATATGATTTGAGAGGAAGAAAAATTATTTGCCCTTGTGACAATAAAGAAAGTAACATTTATAAATATTTAAAGGATTGCTACTACAATGTAAAATGTGATGATAAAGAATGGAGAAATATTGATTATTCGAAATATGATTTAGTAATTACAAATCCACCGTTTAGTCAGGTAAGAGAGTTTATAAGATATTTAGTAAGTAATAAAATTGATTTTATATTGATAGTAAGTGATGTTTTAAGATATAGTATAGCCAAAGGAAAAGCAGATTTTGGAATAAAATTATATAAAGGATGGGATGCTCAAAAGTTTTATAGACCAGATGGTAGTATAAAAGCTGTACATTGTGGTTGGATTGCTACTATACAAGACGATTGGGAAGAAAATATTTTATTAAACAAAGGAAGTGAATAGGGGTATTTGCTAAAATAAGGTAATTATGATATACTTAAGTGGGAGTATCAGAAAGAAGGGGCAAAATGGAAATAACAATTATAATAAGTATAGTATCAATTACCATAGCAATAGCAACTTTTGTTCTAAATAGAAAAGATAAAGCAGTAAAAGATGCAAAAGAAACAAATCTAGAACTTATTAATTATAGATTAAATGAACTAGATAAAAATGTGCAAAAGATATTAGACAAAATAGAAAGTAGCGAAAGTGAAACAAAAAAAATAATAGATGAAGAAATGCAAAAACATATAGCAATTTATCATACAAAAGGAAATTAATATGTTAAGGGATGATATAATGTCGGTAAAGAAATAAGTAAATTAATTAAAATAACAAAGCCTTGCATTAGAATTGTTATCTGACTATAAGAAGCAAAACAAACGTCAGTTTATAGTAATATTAGTTATTTTAGGGTTATGGTTTATAACAATAGCATATTTAGTATACGTTTTAAATGATATAGGAACAATAACAACAACAAATGAACAAGAAATAAAAGATGTAAGTACAATAAAAAATAGCTCTATAAATAATGGAGGGAAATAATGGGTACAATCAAACAAAAGACTACAACAACAACTAAATATAGAAAGTCAAAAACAAAGCCTAAACACTGCCCAACATGTGGGAAATTTTGGAAGAAAAAATGAGTTTTTTTGATTTAACAAAAACAGATTATGAATATATTGTTAAAGAATGTATGCTAGATGAAGAATATTCAAAACTATTAGAATATAAAATAAAAGGCTACAGTAGAATAAAAATAGCAATGAAATTAAATATAACAGAATATACTGTAGATAAAATGGTACAAAAATTAAAGAAAAAAATTACAAAAATATTATAAAAGGTTTACAAATTGTAAGCTTTTTTTTGTTGTATTCTATAATCAGAAAGGAGAGAGAATGGTTTAAAATGCTTTTAAAACAAGTGTGGTTTACTAACTCTCTTTTTTCTATATAAGGAGATGTATTTATGTATAATTATATGAACCCATATAATAGACAAGCAGAAATAGACAGAATTAATAATCAAATGGCAGAACTAGAAAAAATAAAAGCTCAAATGCAACAGCCAGTACAACAACCAAGCATAAATCAAACATTTCAACTTACACCTACTGCGTCAACTATAAAATACGCGGCGACAATAGATGAAGTGAGTAAGGAATACGTTTCAACAGAAACACCATTTTTCACTAAAGATTTTTCTCAAATGTGGCTAAAAAACGCAAAAGGAGACATAAAAACATACACATTAGAAGAAATAATACCAAAAGACGAACGAGATATATTGATAGAAAGTTTGCAATTACAAGTTGAACAATTAAGAAAGGAAGTAAGAACAAATGCAAAATCAAATAGTAATGATGATGATGAATCAAATTCGTGCGAAGAATCCACAAATGTTTCAGTTCCTAGAACAAGCTCAAAAAAATCAAAATAACCCAATGGAATTGTTAAAACAAGTTACAAAAAATTATACGCCAGAACAGAGAAACAATTTGTTTGCAAAAGCAAAACAATTTGGAATACCAGAAGATGTGTTAAGTAAAGCACAAAATGAAATAGACACAAAATAAAAATATGCTATTTATCAGCATATTCCCAAACATAACCACCAGCAGTTTTTCTTCTACGCTTAAGTACATTGCAAATACAACTTGCATTAATGTTTAATTTTTTACTAGCATCTATTATGCTATTCCAAGCGGCAATATGTTTCATTTGCTTAGTATATTGATTAATTTTAACAGCTCTAACATGTTCTTCACCAAAACGGTTTTTCATAGAAGGAATATTTTTTAATATTCTATATGAATGCAATTGATTTTGACTAGCAGTAACCATTTCTAAATTTTCTACTTTGTTGTCATTTTTTATGCCATTCTTATGGTTAACTTGCAACGCATCGCTATAATTGTTTAAAAATGCTTGTGCAACTAATCTATGAATAAAAAACCACTTGTAATTATTATTCTTTTTTAATTGTAATTTTAAATATCCATAACTATTATGTGCTTTCATAATTAAGCCATTACAATATTGATTATTAGTTTTTCGTGGCAAACTTTTTACTCTGCCTAAATTACTTACTTGATATAGCCCTTCATAATTTGGTATATCTTTCCATACTTCTTCTTGCATAATATCTCCTTTCTAGAGAAAACAAAAAGACTTATACAAGCACAAGAGTTTATTGTCGAGATAATTTCTCGTGCTTATATAAATCTTCTTGCTTATCTCGACATATTCATTATAACATATTTTGAATATTAAGTCAAAAGATTTAAATAATAAAAGAAAGAGAGGTGAGATGATGAACGGAAACGGAATAACCCCAACTGTAGAATTAGCTACTACAAATGGTAACGGATTCTATCCATATCCAGTAATGTATGGAAATAACGGCGGATTTGGTAACGGAGGCTTCTTAGGCGGAGACGGAATATGGGCATTACTATTATTTGCTTTATTATTTGGTAATGGAAACTGGGGAGGCAATGGAGGATTCTTTGGAAACAACGGATTTGACAATGGATACGCTTGGTTATCTAATGGGCAAAAAGAAATAATGCAAAACACAAACAATGGTTTTGACACATTGCATTTAAGTAATCAATTAGACACAGTAAATAGTGGTATTTATTCTTTATCTAACCAATTATGTAACACAGGAAATGATATAACAAGTGCAATTAATACAACTGCTTACAATGCTGAAATAGCTGCTGCAAATAGACAAATGGCAAACATGAATACTGCGTTTAACTTACAAAGCCAATTAGCACAATGTTGCTGTGATAACAAGCTTGCTACACAAGATTTAAAGGCAACTGTTATAAGTGAAAACTGCTCAGATCGTGAAGTGTTAAGACAAATCGGTCAGGATATTCTTGTAAATCAAACAGCTAATACTCAAAAGATAATTGATGAAATCTTTAGAGATAGATTAGATGAAAAACAAGATAAGATAGAAGAGTTAAATAGACAAATTCTAATGAAAGATTTACAAGCAAGTCAGTTAGCACAAACACAATCAATAGTGTCAAATATTTACCAAGAATTGAAAAATTGCCCTATTGATACAGTGCCTGTCTACGGAAACACAAGAATATTCAGTTGTAACAATGGATATGGATGTGGATGTAGCGGAACAACAAGTCAATTTATTTAATAGCATGAGTTGAATACAACAAACTCGATTACGAGAACTTGCTAACACCTTCCTGACATCAGGAAAGTGATTTTCCCTATAAGGGGAAAACGAGAGATAGGCAAGTACTATCTCTTTATTTATGAAAGGAGAATTAAAATGATAGAAACTATAATTAATGAGCCACTTGCTTTGCCAAGTAATGCAAGTCCAATAACTTTTGATGAAACAGATATAAGAACTAGATGTGCTTCATGCTGTGGATGGTTAGATTATTCAAATGGCAATCCTAATTTTAAAATATTTGGAAATGGCTACACAGGATATTATGATGTAGAGTTTAGTGCTTCTGTAAGTACAGCTACTCCTGGTGTCATTGCCATTGCGTTATTTCAGGATGGTGTCATGATTCCAGACACAGTAAGAGCAGTAACAATTGCAGCAGCTGATGATTATGAAACTATTTCTTTTGATAAAAAATTAAGAGTATGCCCTAGAGGAACTACAAATATATCGGTTCAAAGTGTATCAAGTGTGCCAACACCAACAGATCCTACAACGCCAATAGCAACTACACAAGCAATTATTACCAACGCCACATTCAGCATAAGCAGATTGAATAAGTAATGAACAACACAATAAATAATTTATCTTTAATATTGCAAGCATTAAGTTTAGAAATATTATTTAAAGATTTTAATAATAGCGACTTAATGCAAGAACTACAGGTTCAAGATGAAATGTATCTTAAAAAAATATTAAAGAATCAAGAAGAAATATTAAAACTCTTAAAAGAAAGGAGTGATTAATTTGGAAGAAGAAAAATCTAGATTATTAAGGCTAACAGAAGAAACAATAGAAAG
>Ga0265298_10011572_pt1 | contig 10313 bp, 11 predicted proteins | sample AusTroGonzalo_MG_3_FD_193486 | JGI IMG/M metagenome (GOLD analysis project Ga0265298, IMG submission 193486) | Bovine rumen microbial communities from tropical cattle in Woodstock, Queensland, Australia - Gonzalo_01 | ecosystem: Host-associated > Mammals > Digestive system > Stomach > Rumen ... | reverse complement strand
AGAAGGCCCTGCGCTTAGTCATCGCCCGCAATGTGGCCAAAATCCTGAAGAACGGCATGGCTCTCCTCGGCATCGAAGTGCCCGAGCGCATGTAATTTCGTATGTTGCTATGCCATAGCAACAAAAAGCACGACTATGCAGAACCCTCCCGACTATAGACACGACACCGTGCTGCCGCTTCCACTGGAAGTGGTGGCCGATGCGTGGGCTGTGGATGCGGCATGCAGCGGCAACCCAGGGCCGATGGAGTATCAGGCCATAGACCTGCAGACGGGCTACCGCGTGTTCCACTTCGGACCCATGAAGGGCACCAACAACATCGGTGAGTTTCTGGCCATCGTCCACGCCCTCGCACTCTGCTGGCAGAAGGGTTTGCACCAGAAGACCATCTATTCCGACTCCTACAACGCCATCCTCTGGGTCAAGAAGCGGCAATGCAAGACCAAGCTGGAGCGTACGCCCGAGACAGAGAAGCTCTACGAGATTATCGCCCGCGCCGAGAACTGGCTGCGCACCCACGACTACCGAAATCCTATCGTAAAATGGGAAACCGACAAATGGGGCGAGGTACCCGCGGACTTCGGCAGGAAGTAGCGCTGCTGACAGGCATCTGTACGGCGCTGCACTTTCTGGTCGACGGGCTGTGCATCTGCTGCATCTACCTGTTGGCCGACAGTTCTTCCGTGGTCAATCTGTTAGGGGTGTTTATTACCTATAATGTATTAGCTTTCCTCACCCAGCCGCTGACAGGCATGCTGGCCGACCGCCTGCGTCCAGAAGGGATGCTGTTGGCCGCGGCAGTAGCCCTGTTAGCAATAGGCGTCGCCGTTGCTTTCCCATTAGGAAGTACAGACGACGTACTACCTCTATATATCGTGGCGGTGCTATTGGGATTAGGCAATTCGCTGTTTCACGTCTGGGGCGGCAGACTGGTGACTGTCTCGACAGGCAACGACATTCGTGCATTAGGCGTCTTTGTCTCAACGGGAGCCTTCGGCCTGGCCGTGGGCATGTTGTTCCATTCGAGACTCGTGCTGGTGGCATTCTTGTTAGCCATCGCCGCTTTGGCGTTCTACGCACTCCGCCTCACCAGCAAAGAATCACAGCTTCTTGATTCGGAACTGAATCAAAAACCTGTCTCCATGATTCTTTGGCTTGCCGTATTAGCGCTGATGGGCATTGTGTTGCTGCGCTCGCTGTTGGGCGAGACTTTCTCAGCAGGCATTGCCAAGGGCGGCATGATGATACTGGCCATTGGCGCGGTAGCCATGACAGGAAAGATTGCCGGCGGTTTCCTGTCCCATTGGATGGGCATCGTCTGGGCCATGCTGTTAGTCGTGGCTGGTATTGTGGCTTGTCTGTTGTTGCCGTCAACGGAAACGGTACTTTTCATAGGCCTGCTGTTGGTCAACTGCACCATGGCCGTCACCCTCTATTTAGTCAACGCTGTACTGCCTGGCCGTGAGGGACTGGCCTTCGGACTATTAGCCGCTGCCTTGATGCCAGGCTATCTGCTGGCACAGGCTGATGCTGGCGGCATGATGATTGAACCATTGCTCCTGACGCTGGTACCTACCATCGTCATCGAGCTCATCGTACTTTGGGCATTGCGCGAACGGCGTGGTGAGGTATTAGGCTCGTCAGTAGTAGTCAACATACTGACCAACGTGCCGCTGCACCTCTTCGTGGTGTTCGTCAGCAACAGCCTGCCCGCCATCATTGTCGGCGAAGTACTGGTGGTGCTGGTGGAAATGCTCTGGTACCGCTATTTTGTGGACAGTTGGCGCAAGGCCTTTATCTATAGTTTCCTATGCAACGGCTTCAGTCTCTTGGCAGGACTGCTGCTGCAATGCGCCATTCTTTTGCTGTTAATATTAAACCCAAATTCATAGAAACATGATGATTAGATTATTCTTAGACGTACTTCCCTACGATCCAGACGAGCGCAGAAGGATTATTGAACAGACCCACAGACTTGTCAAGGACACCGTCGATACCGTCGTCACCGTCTCCGAACCCGTCACATCGGGTGGCGGCAGCGGCAGCCACACCCTGCTCTACATCCTTGGAGCTGCCTTGGCCGCCCTCGTCGGACTGGCGTTCCTCATCTTCATGGTGCGCAGCTATCGCCGCCGAAATGAACAACAGGTAGCCACTAGCGTGGCCTAATTTGCCATAGCCAGCACCAACGAGCGCAAGAAAGCTACTCTGAGTCTTCTTTCTCGTCAACGTCCAGACACTGGCGGATGATGTCGAAGGTGAAGCCGCGACCGAGGGCGAAGCGCACCAGTTTCTGGTTCAGCTCGTAGTCACTGTCGGCCTTTGTCGTCTTGCGTTTCTGCTTCAACAAAGGGCGCAAGACGGCGAGATATTCCTCGTCGTCCACCTCGTCGAGCACGCGTTGGCGGATATCCTCATCGATGTGTTTCTGCCAAAGCGCCTGTTCCACCTTGCGGCGCCCCCACTTGTTGTAGCGCACCTTGTCCTTCACAAAGGCGCGGGCATAGCGCTCGTCATCGACATAGCGTTCGCTGACTAAGCGTTGCATGACGCGAGCCTGGGCTTCGTCGTCCAGTTCCCAGCGCCGCATCTTCTCCAGCATCTCGTGTTGACAATGCTCGGCCTGGGCACAAAGGGCGGCAAGGGTCAGATAGGCTTCTTGTTCGGTTTTCTGCTTCATTGTCGTTTTTTCTTTGGTTTATCGTTGTGCCCTGAGCATGCGCTGCTTGCCGTAGGCGTCGGATTTAATTTCGATGAGAGAAAACTTCATCGAGCGAAACAGCTCTTGAAGGGCGGTGGCGCAGAGCGGATTGATTTCGAAGTAGAGCCAGCCACCAGGCTTGAGGGCGGTGGTGGCGTATTCAGCTATGGCACGATAGAACAGCAGCGGGTCGTCGTCAGGGACGAAGAGCGCTAAGTGCGGTTCGTATTCCAAGACATTGGCCTCCATGCGCGCACGTTCCTTATTTAATATATAGGGCGGATTGCTGACGATAAGGTCGAATTGAGATTGGAGGTCTGAGGGGTGAGAGTTGATAGTTGTGGGGTGAGGGTTGAGGGTTGAGGATTGAGAATTGAGGATGTCGACTTGCTCAAACAGGATGTTAACGTCGAGGCGGCTGGCGTTCTCCTGAGCGATGGCCAAGGCATCGGCAGAAATGTCCCAGGCAACAACCTCAGCCTCCGGTAGTTCTGCCGCTAATGTTATAGCAATGCACCCGCTTCCAGTTCCAATATCCAGTATAGAGTAGTCTTCAGCCTCCACCCTCTTACATCCTACATCTTCCCTCTTACATCCTACATCTTCCCTCTTACATCTTACATCTTCCTTCTTCCCTCTTACCTCTGAGATGATCCAGCGGCAGAGTTCCTCCGTTTCGGGACGGGGAATGAGGACGCCAGGAGCTACGTGGAACTGTCGACCGCAGAAGTCGGCCACGCCGAGGACGTATTGCACGGGGTCTTGTTTCAGCAGTCTTCTGGCAATTTCTTCCAGTTCTGTTTGGCAGTCTGCAGATAATTGTCTATCTTTGCCGAGGCAAAGGTCCGTGAACGTCAGGCCGTAGCGCACCTCGTACACCATACGGGCAATGGCTTTCGCCTCGCCTTCGTCGAGCACCTGCGCCAACCTGCGCCACAATTCATCGTAATTCATGATGCAAAGATAGTGCAAACCTCAAGAAAAACAAAATAAAAAACTGAAAATAATGGAAACTGACGAGAAATACATGCGGCGCTGCTTGCAGTTGGCTGCTAACGGCATACAGGGAGCGCGGCCAAACCCGATGGTTGGCGCTGTTATCGTGGCTCCCATCACCACTCCATCTTCCACAAGAATCATCGGTGAAGGCTATCATGTCCGCTGTGGCGAGGGACATGCCGAGGTAAATGCCTTTGCCAGCGTCAAAGCCGAAGACGAGCCCTTGCTGAAGGAGGCTACAATGTATGTCTCCCTGGAGCCCTGTTCGCACTATGGCAAGACACCACCCTGCGCCGACCTCATTATCAAGAAAGGTATCTGCCGTGTGGTGGTAGGCTGCATCGACCCCTTTGCCGAGGTGCAGGGCCGCGGCATCAAAAAGCTGCGCGACGCCGGCATCGACGTCACCGTGGGTGTGTTGGAAGAAGAGTGCCGCTGGCTGAACCGACGCTTCTTCACCTACCACTCCAAGCACCGGCCCTACATCATCCTGAAGTGGGCGCAGACGGCCAATGGCTTTATCGACGACCACGGCCAGACGCTGCACATCAGCAACCACCAGACTCAGATGCTTAGCCATCAGCTGCGCGCCGAGGAAGATGCCATCCTCGTGGGACACACCACCGACATCCGTGAACACCCGCAGCTGACCGTCCGTCACTGGCATGGCCCAAATCCCAAGCGCATCGTGCTGACACACCACCGGCCGCTGAACCAGCTGATGGACGATCTCTACCAACACGGCATCCAGTCGCTCATTGTCGAGGGCGGCCGTCAGACGCACGAGTCGTTTATCGCCGCCAACCTTTGGGACGAAATCCGCGTAGAGACAGCTCCCATCACCGTCACCAACGGCACAAGCGCTCCTCAGCTGCCCGTCAATGCCAGCGTCTTCCATAGCATGGTGTGTGACGGCAACCAGCTGCTCTACCTGAAAGCCAAGAACCTTTGATCATTAAACTTTAAACCGTAAACTATTAAACTTTATGATTAGTTGGTGGTCGCGCATCTTGGATTTCATTTCGCCACGCTTCTGCGTGGTATGCGACAAACGGCTGGCACCCTCTGAGCGCAGCCTTTGTACCAGTTGCATGCTACACCTTCCACGCACCACCTATCAGTTTACACCTCGCGACAATCCCATGGCGCAACTCTTCTGGCACCTCGCACCCATCGAACGTGCCGCAGCATTGCTTTTTCATGAGCCACACAGCGAGGTGGCACGCATCGTCTACGACTTGAAATACCACGACCGCCCAGACATCGGCGAAGATTTGGGACGGCTGATGGCCAACGAGATGCAGTTAGCCGACTACTTCGACGGCATTGATGTACTCCTTCCTGTTCCTTTATCACGGAAACGACTGCGCCAGCGCGGCTATAACCAAAGCGACCAGTTGGCACAGGGTATCAGCGACATCACCCACCTGCCGGTAGTCACAAAGGCCCTGCGGCGTAAGCACTTCCTCAAGAGCCAGACACAACTCAGCCGCAAAGAACGTCAGGAAAACGTCTCTGAAATGTTTGAACTTCGCGACGACAGTCTGCTTAAAGACAAACACGTGCTGCTCATCGACGACATCTGTACTACTGGCGCCACCCTGCTGGCTTGCTCCGAGACCCTAAGCGCCGTCGAGAACATCCGCCTCAGCGTCCTCACCCTCGGATTTACAAAAAGCTAAGGCTCTAGTCTTAATCTTCTTCTTTACTTCCTTAACTTCCCAAGGACAGCTCGCACCACAAACCAACCATGCAGCAGGAACGTCTGTATATGGCCATAGTGACAGGCCATGACGCGGTAGCGTTCTTTAAGCGATTCGCGATGGTGCAGCGTAGTGGCACCCTCTTCGGTGTAGTTGGCTACCACCATATTTGTGTTACACAGTTCCAAGCCCATGCGCTCTGTCTCCTTCATCACTCGGATGCACCAGTCCACATCGGCAGAATAGCGGTAACGCGTGTCGTATTGGTTGTTCTTGGCAATATCAATGCGGGCATAGAAGGCCTGATGGCACACCAGCATGCCCTGCTGGAAAGACTTCCAAGTCAACTGTTCTGGCGGTTGCAGACGGCGCGGATGCAGGTAGCGGCCTTCGTTGTCCACAATATTGGTATTGCCATAGAGAACGCCAGGCAGTTCATCCGTCGGTCGCTCGTTCAGCTGACAGGTCTGCACCACCTTCTCGATGGTGTCAGCTTGGGGAAAGAAATCACCTGCATTCATGAAGATGATGTAGTCGCCTGAGGCTTGGGTGAGACCTTTGTTCATGGCGTCATAGATGCCGTGATCGGGCTCGGAGAGAATAATGACCTTATGGTGGTTGTCCGAGGCGTCGCTCGCCTCCTTATAATGTTCAGCCATCGGCAGCGTGCCGTCTTTTGATGCACCATCGACTATCAGGTGCTCTACCCCTTCGTAGGTCTGGCTGAGCACGCTGTCTAATGTGCGCTGCAAAACCCGCTCGGCATTGTATGTTATGGTTACGATAGTTATTCTAATCATCACTATAACTTTAAACTATCTACTTTGAACCGTAAACTTCCATATATTGTTCTGCGACGCGCTGCTGCGAGTAGCATTGGGCAACCTTTTGCAGACAGTGGCGGCGCAAGGCATCGTAGTCAGCCTCAGCCAGTACGTAGCGGAGACCATGGGCCAGGTCTTCAGAACTGCGGTAGTCGGCCACATAGCCGTTCTGCTGGTGGTCGATCATCTCTGGGATGCCACCAACGCGGAACCCTACACTGGGCACGCCGCAGGCCATGGCCTCCATGATGGAGTTCGGCAGGTTTTCCGACAGCGATGGTAACACGAAGACATCGGCGGCATTATAGACCTGCACAATGCGCTGCTCGTCGTTGACATAACCCAACGGGAAGGTGGGGAACGGCAGTTTAATCTCTTCGGCATGCCCGCCAAGAATAGCTACCGACGTCGCATGAGCTAACTGCGGTTCATGGCTGGCCAGCCACTGACAGGCTTCCACCAAGTACTGCATGCCCTTGTTGGGATTTGTGGCGCGTTGGGAGACGAAGAGGATGATGCGCCCCTGTTGGGGCAATCCTAAAGACTGACGCGCCTGTTGCTTTGCCAAGGGGCGATAGATGCGGGTGTCTATCGGATTAGGGATGGATATGACTTTTTGTCCTGTGAGCAAGGCACTCTTGCGAGCCTCACTTCCTAACCACTGGCTGCAAGTGACGAAGGTGATGTGTTGGCCGACTAACATTTGCTGTTTCCGCTGCCAGACTTGTGCGGCAAGGTCGCGAGACGAACCGCAACCTGGCAGCAGGCGGCAGTGGTGACAGCCTGCTTCAAAGCATCGGCAGGCCAATGTCAGGTGACAGATGGCAGTAGCAGGCCAAATATCGTGCATGGTCCATACCACCTTTTTCTTTGAAAGTAGAATCTTTCTGATGTCTTTCAGCGACAGCATGCCCTGATTAATCCAGTGCAGATGGATGACGTCGGCCTCCTGGAACTCTGGCAACCGAGTGATATCTGTACCACTATTGGCGATATCAATCTCAAACAAATGTTTGCGGTGCAGTCGAAGATGGAACCATATCACCAAACGCTCCCACAGGAAGGTCCATTGTTGGCGCCATGTGGTGGGCAGTCCGCAAACCGTCAGACTGTCCGTCTCCTTGTCGCGAACCAGCATCTTGGCCTTCACACCGTTATTGTTCAACGCCTCCATCAGCCGCTTCGCCGCCACAGCTGCTCCACCCGTCCGTTCACTTGTATTGACTATCAGTACTCGCATACCTTATTTATATAGTATGGCAAAGGTACGGCTTTTTTTGTTAACGACAAGCAAAAAAGCGTAAATATTTGTTGTTTGCGTACACAAACGCTTGATTTATGTCAAGAAGATGACACTTTTTACACTTATTCCGCTCAAAACCCTTGTAGGATTGAAAAAAGTTTGTACCTTTGCATCGTCAAACAAAAGTTGACACTTTGACTAAGTGAAGTCAAAGTTTTCCAAAATAGATTGTTTTAGGTTAGTAGTAATATTTATAGTTTTAGGTTTTTAGTTATTGGTAAGAAGAAAGTTTTAAATGTGTTAGGATAACAGTGGTCGCCGTGAGGCGCTCATAACTTTCTTTTTTAAACGAAAAAGGTTAGTATTCTTAGATATGCTGCTGAAAAGCAGACCTCCAGCCGAAGAGGCTGGAATTGTTTTGAAAAAGGATTTTTAGTTAAACATAGGCTTTTGGAACGCTGCCGCTCGTTGATGAGTCGCAGCGTTTTTTTATGTAGGAATGATAAGTCGCAGCATTTTCTTATAATCGCTGCGACTTATTCTTTTTCTATCAGTGCTACGGCGTAGGCGCTGATACCCTCCTGGCGACCAGTAAAGCCCAAGCGCTCGGTGGTGGTGGCCTTGATGGAGATCTGGTCGGGGTCACAGCCGATGACGTCGGCCATACATTGCTGCATCTGTGGAATGTGAGGATTCATCTTCGGTCGCTCAGCACAGATGGTGGCATCGATGTTTACGAGCCGATAGCCTTTGGTAGCAATCAGTCCAACGGTCTTAGCAAGGATGACCTTGCTATCCATGCCGTCAGTCTCTGCTGCCGTGTCCGGGAAGTGGTAGCCGATGTCGCGCATGTTCGCCGCCCCAAGGAGGGCATCACAGATGGCATGTATCAAGACGTCAGCATCGCTATGTCCCAGCAAGCCCAACTCGTAGTCCAACTTGATGCCACCCATCCACAGTTCGCGTCCTTCCACGAGCCGGTGAACGTCGTATCCCATTCCAACTCTTATCATCGTTATCGTCGGTGTTTCGTTATTTCGGTATTTCGCTATCTCGTTATAACGGTATTACGGTATAACGTCATAACGACGTCATTACTTAAACAAGTCCTTGATGCCATCCATGTCGAAGGCGAGCGTGAAGCGCAGCGTCTGGTCGAGAGGATTACTACGGGCGGTGGAGATGACATAACCCACGTCAAGGGAGAAAACGTTCATGCGGAAACCTCCGCCAACGGTAAAATACTTACGGTTACCTTTGTTTTCCGACTCGTGGTGGTAACCAGCGCGCAGTGAGAACTGGTCGTGGTAGATGTACTCAGCACCCAAACTCCACTGGATTTCCTGTAATTCTTCCTTGAAACCGCCAGGAGCATCGCTGAAACTCTTGAAAGCTCCCGCTATGGAACTGACGTCGTTGTACTCGTCAATGACGCGCTGTTCGTAGTCCTCCTTGGCCTCGCCGTCGTTCTGCTTGGGCAGCGTAGGCACCAGCAACTTATTGGCATCAACGGCAAAGGAGAAACGGTTATACTCGTCGACTGGCACCATGAGCGAAGCACCTAATCGCAGATTGGCGGGAAGGAAGTTTGAACGATCATCGCCAAAGTAGGTAATTTTAGAACCGATGTTAGAAATGTTCAGACCTAAACCCAACTGACACTCGCGCTGGCCGATGTTCAGATACTTGTTATAATAGCAGGCCAGGTCGGCAGCAAAAGCCGAAGCGGGTGAAGCATCCTCGGAGTAGTCATAGCGCAGGTCGCTATAGAGCCAGCGTATGACGGCGGCAATGGAGAAGTTCTCGCTGAGCATCAGCGAGGCTCCGGCATCGAGCGACATCTCGTAAGGCTTCACCGTCATAGCGTTCTCTTCGAGCGACGTCATCACCTCACCCAAAGAGAAGTAGCGCAGCGAACCGCTGATAGAGGCATAGTCGCCAATGCGATAGTAGCCGGCGAGGTACGCCAGATCGATGTCGTTGACCAGCTGACGCAGCCACGGCGTGTAGTTCAGAGCCACACCGGCTCGGCTGATGCAAAACGGATATTTGGCCGGATTCCAATACTGCGAGTTGACGTCTGGGTCTGTAGCACCACCTACGTCACCCATACCTGCTGCACGGGCATCGGGAGCTATGGTCTGTGACACCACAGCGTGCTCAATGGGGTTGAACTCACTCTTAGTGTCCTGGGCAAAGGAAATGAGAAATGAGAAATGAGAAACGAGAAATGCCGACAGCATCACCACTCTCTGAATCATATTCACTTCTTGGTTGTTGTTCTTTAATTTCATTATTTCATTTATTTATGAGTCAATACTATGAGTTTCTTAGCTTTTGAAGCGTAGCTACTACCGTCGCTGCTGATGCGCAGACGGTAGATATAGACACCCGTCTGCAGACGACGACCGCCATCAACAGTAAGATCCCAGTCGATAACATATGTTCTATCGGTGGGCACACCACTCTCACTACGCGACCACAGCAGACGTCCTGATGTATCGAACACGTCAAGGACAAAGTCCATGTCGCTGCCAGTACGGTCGTGGATCACGCGGAACGACGTGGTGGTCTTGGCAGGGTTCACCAGACACTCCACATCGAAGAAGTGCGGCTCCAGTGCTTTCACTACGTTGAACGTCAACTCGGCTGTCGACGAATTATTCAGGACGTCCCAGGCACGGAACAATAACTTATGCGCACCGTACGACAATTCGGGAATACTAAAGCCCACCGTGCCGCTGGTATAGCTGCCGAAGTCATATTGGAAGGCATCGTTCAGTGAGTAGGTCTTCGTGGCTTCGCCGTCAATAATCAGCTGCAGGTAGTGGCCGATGCCGCTA
>Ga0265298_10011571_pt1 | contig 10315 bp, 10 predicted proteins | sample AusTroGonzalo_MG_3_FD_193486 | JGI IMG/M metagenome (GOLD analysis project Ga0265298, IMG submission 193486) | Bovine rumen microbial communities from tropical cattle in Woodstock, Queensland, Australia - Gonzalo_01 | ecosystem: Host-associated > Mammals > Digestive system > Stomach > Rumen ... | reverse complement strand
CTAATGCGGATTATCTTTTGATCCCGGTGGGCGGGCATTATACGATTGATGCTTTGGTGGCAGTAAAGATTTGCCAAGCGGCCTCGCCAAAGCACATTATCCCGATGCATTATCGGACGGCTAATTCTGGGTATCCGGAACTTGCGACTGTAGATGAATTTTTGAAGCTTTGCGAAGAAGCGGGAATTATAAATAAAGTGGAGGTAATGTAATGGATTTGGGTGATTTGGAAGATTTAGGCGTGATGGATGGCCAGCAAGATGCGATTTCTGGCTCGTATTATCTGGGATTTGGCGTGTCGGTAGACGATTTCGACTCCTTATCCGAGGAAGAGAAGGGCGCGTACGAGATGGGCTACATGACCGGATTCAACGCTGGAGACGGTTGGAATAAAAACGGCCTATAAATGCGGTATAATTAAAATATAACCAAGGAGGAATATGGCAAAAATGGATAAAAAGATCATCGGTGTCATCGCGGGGGTAGTAGTGGTGGCAGCTGTGGCTGCAGTAGCCGTGGTGATGATTAATAAAAACGGTGGTTCCGGCGCCGGTGGGGCTTCGCTCGTAGAAGACCTCAAAAAAGTGGATGCGATGATTTCCTTTGATGATTACGAAGGGATGCAGAATCTCGCTAAAGACATTCAAAACGGTAAAATGACCGGCAAAGTCGTAGAAATTGACGGGTTAGTGAGCCATCCTGGCCAAAGCTATTCTATCGTAGAAAAGAGCGCTGATGGCAAGCAAAAGATTGGCACCGTGTTTACGATCGACGACGGCGACAAGGCTGATTATCCTGACGATGGCGCACGTGTAACCATCACCGCCAAGGTAGTAGAGAAGGAATCACTCAACTTCCAGCTAGTAACCCTCAAAGAATACGTTAAGAAAAACTAATCTTCTGAGCATGAAAAAACCACCCCGATGGGGTGGTTTTTGGAGTGTTTAGAAATTAGAAAACTTCATAGTTGATGTAATCGGTTGAGATTTCTTTTCCTTCCTCAGAGGAAGGCTCGTCCGATAAAGATATGATGTTGTCTCCAGAGACGCTGTCTTCTGAGACTGTGTCTAAGACTATTTCGTCTACGATTGCGTCTTCTGAGACTGAAATTTCCGTGGTAATGGGTTCCGACAGCAACTGGTCGTCATTAGTAACCAGGTCGGCTTCCGTAGAAAGGGAAGCGCTATCGGGATTACTACCAAGGCATTCACCGAAGCTTGTTGCTGCTTTAGCGGTGGCTACGGCTTTGTACTTTTCGAGCATCGATTTGATGGTCTTAACCGTACTCTTTTTGCCTTGAGCTTTGTAACTTGTGGTAATCTTGTTGTTGCTACGTGCTGTGGTAACTACCACTTTGTAATTGTACTTCGCATTTGCGAATTTTACTGTGGTGTTGGCCTTCTTGTTCTTGAACTTTGTGATCAGTTCTGCAGTCCAACTCCTTTGACTTCCATACTGTTGTAACTTCTTCGCTGCTGATTTTGCTTTGCTTTCAAGCACCGCTTGACGATCTGCTGCTGAAGAGTAATCCTTTAAGGACGACTTAAAACCTGCAAATGTGAACTTTGTTCCTTTGAAGGTGTAAGTAGTCTTTTTGGATGTTGACTTCACTTTGATATCGCCAAATACATACTTGCTGTTACTTAAAGTAACGTATGCAGATGACTCTTTCTTTGAAGTCTTAACTCTGTCAACTACGCCATACCAACCCCAGTATTCACCAAGATCAACCAGTTTGTTCGCAGCTTTTTCAGCTTTGCTCTTACCAGTTGCTTTGGATGATAAATCGGTGTTGGCTTCTTCACCCGAGTCCGACGCTGCTGCCCCAAGGCAATCCGCAGAATAGCAGCTACCTAATTCATCTGGAACAGGCGTCTTGGTGGCGGCGAATGCCGTCTTTGCTGTTAACAGTAACATCAGTAACGTTGCGATAATCGCGCTACACACAGTAATGGTAGCAAAAAAACTCACCTTTCTCTCCATTGTCTCCACTCCTTTTTAAAGAACTATGGGGCGCTACTCCCGTTAATGCGCTGTGCAACCAGATATTGGTTACTTGCTTATATTATAGCACATATGCTTAAAAAAGTCAATATGTAGGACACTTTTTTGGGCATAAAAAAAGTGGTGATCCGGGAGGGACTCGAACCCTCGACACCAAGCTTAAGAGGCTCGTGCTCTAACCAGCTGAGCTACCGGACCAACCAGAGATGTGGTAGCAGGCCACCCCATAATTATAGCATAAATGCGCAGCACTTGCAACAATCAGCTATAGATATGGGGTGGCTAATTTACCGATTATTGTTCGGTGGTGGTGCCCCAGCTTGGGAGAAGGGTTTGAAGATCGTAAGCGGTCTGATTCTTGGTGATAGCGAAGTTGGTGTGGTTACCGAAGTAATCATTGTAGCTGCTACCGCCTTGAATAGCGATGATATCCTTTACGCCTTTAACCATGACTGGATCGTATTTCTTATCTTTAAGCATAGAGTAGACGCTGACCATGCCGACATTGCCGTCTTTCAAGACGAAGAAGATGTATTCGTCGCCTACAGCTTGGCCAAAGCCGGCGATTTTGTAAGAGTCAATTTCGCGGCTAAAGGTAAGATAAATAGGGAAGTTGAGGCCTTTTTCGCCGTAGTATTTTTCTACGAGGATTTGGTCGAATTTGATAGTAGCTTTGTGAGCGTCGTCTTTGTCGATTTCGATGCTAGCGAGCTTGTTGAAATCGGCATCGTTTTCGGTCCAGGTGTAAGTGACGCCAGCCTTAGAATTTAGGATCTTGGCACTGTCGATTTTACAGTAGTCGGCCCCTGGTTTTTGATCTTTGACACACTCGAGCTTACCAAGGAGAGTATCTTTGGTGTACTTTTCGGCGTCGGTGTCGTCGTCGATATTAGCTCTTTCTGGTGAAGGAATGTGCTTTTCTTCGGTTTTGTTGCCAGCGAAGAAGATGAAGTAGACCCCACCTCCGATAATTACCGCCAATAAGATGAAAATGGTGATAATGTACGGTGTTTTGCTAGTATTTTGTGTTCCCATAGAAACTCCTTAGTTATATACATTTATTATATCATTTTGCCGCTGAAACATGCTATACTTAAAATAAGTAAACTTAAGGAGCTAATTATGGCAGAGGAAAAAAAGAAATCGAAGAAGGGATTGATTGCAGCAATCATTGGCATCGTAGTAGTTGCCGTTGCCGCAGTGGTCACCGTAGTGGTAATTAATGTTACCAAACCAAGCATTGTGGGCAAATACAAACTTTATGCCACAATTGATGCTGATGGGAATGAAAACACCCAAAACGCCGATATGGTTAAGGCATTTGGTGGTAAATATGAACTCGAATTTAAGGCTGATGGTACTGGTACCTTCACTATGGGAATTGATAGTAGTGTATGGGGCGCCTTTGGCGTGAATGGCGATAACGCCACCATGACGATCAACTTCACCTATGCTGATGGTAAATTTAAGGGTACCGATTCTGACGGTGACACCGCCGAAGGTAAATACGAATTTAAAGACGGTGCAGTGATTCTCGACTTCGGTGAAGAGAAGAATAAATTCGTAAAGGAAGATAAGTAATTTAAACCATGCGGAAAAAGTCCGATCATATTTTAAGGCTGGCGCTTCTCATCGGTGATGGGTTGATGTTGATTCTATCGTTCGCCCTGGCATATTTTATCCGGGTGCACGTAGATCCACGGCCGTATATGTTTGAGTCGCAGCTTCTGGAATTTACTCTGGAAATCGTGTGGCTAGTGCCAATTATGCTGATTATTTTGGCGGCACTCGGGCTTTATAAAAAATCTGTATTTTTGAACAAATCAAAGCTCCCGGAACTCGGGCGGGTGTTTATCGCCGCCGTGCTTTCCGTGGGGTCTTTGATTGTTTATGACTTCTTTACAGGGAAAGATTTGTTCCCAGTACGCGTAATTGCAATCCTCGCAGTGGCAATTTTGTTCGTACTTTTGATGCTTGAAAGAATTTTGGTGATTCTCATCGCGCGCCAGATTTTCAAAAAGGATTACGGCGTGAGAAGAGTTTTGATTATCGGGAACAATAAAAACACCGAATATCTCGCCGATTTTATTACGACTACCCCTGAATATGGGTATCGTTTGGCAGGTATCGTAGCCAGCAAAAGATACATTCCAGAAGATCTCAAAGCGCATCAATATTCTTCTCTTAAAGAGGCGCTTAAGCATACCAAAGTAGATGCGATTTTCCAAACCGATGAAAAATCTACCGAATATGTCTACAAACAGGCGGTAAATCGGCATCTTTTGTATTATTTCGTGCCATCGGAAACCGCGCTTTCTTCGCATTTTGGCGAACTCGAGCTAGTTGGTAACACACCAGCAGTTATGGTGAAGCTGACCCCGCTCACTGGTGGTTGGTCTATCATTAAGAGATTATTTGATATTGGATTTTCGTTGGTGGCATTGGTCCTCGCGGCGATTCCGATGTTTATCGTATTCTTGATTTTGAAGATTAGAAATCCACGCGCTTCGGCAATTTATAAATCTAAGCGCCTTACTCGGTATAACCGCGAATTTAAGTGCTATAAATTTCGGTCGCTCAAGCCGGAGTGGAGCGGGATGTCGCCAGAAGAAGCCTTTATTAAGATGGGGAAGCCACATCTAATTAAAAAATATCGTAAGAATGGGGATTTTCTCAAAGACGATCCGCGGATTGCGGGCTTTGGTAAGTTCATCCGCCGGACTTCTCTTGATGAGCTTCCACAATTATTTAACATTTTGAAGGGTGACATTTCTTTGATTGGGCCGCGCGCTTTGGTGCCGGGCGAGCTCAAAGATTATGGTGATAGATCTCTGATTTTGGCAGTGAAGTCGGGTTTGACGGGCTTTGCTCAAGTTTCGGGTCGGCGAAATATTTCCTTTGAAGAACGTCGCGCGCTAGATATTTATTATGTGATGAACTGGTCTTTGTTCCTAGATATGCAGATTTTCTTTAAGACGATTGCGGCGGTATTCCGCGGAGAAGGAGCTAAATAATGAAAGTAGCGATTGTTTGTGACTGGCTAACGAATGTGGGAGGAGCAGAAAAAGTGCTCCTTAAAATTCATCAACTTTATCCAAAAGCACCGATTTATACCTCTAAATATGCACCAAAAAAGATTGATTGGTTTAAAGATGCGGATGTGCGCACAGGCTGGCTACAGATTTTTCCAGTATGTCTTCGCCGGATTTTGGGACCTCTTCGTCAACGTTGGTTTAAGAGACTAGATCTTCGGGCCTACGATTTGGTGATTTCGGTGACTGGGGCAGAGGCAAAGGCGGTCTGCCGGCTAAAACCGGGGGCCAAACATATTTCGTATTGTCATGTGCCAACGCAATACTACTGGCAACTTTATGATACATATATTAAAAATCCGGGCTTTGGGATCTTTAATAAGCCAGTGAGATTTTTCTTTAAACTTTTGGTGGGGCCACTTCGCGAGAAAGACTACGAAGCTGCACAACGCGTGGATGAATTTATTACGATTTCGGATTACGCGAAAGATTTGATTTTTAAATATTATCGCCGCGAAGCAACGGTGATTAACCCGCCGGTAGAAATTAAAGATTTCAAGAACCGGGATGGGAAAATTGAAGATTATTACATTGTAACTTCTAGACAAGTGAACTGGAAACGCCTAGATATTGCCGTACGTGCATGTCTTAAATTACATCGCGATTTGATTGTGGTGGGCGAAGGTCCGGAGCACGCTAAGCTTATGAAATTGGCGGATGGGGAAGATAGCATTACGTTTATCCCTTTGGTAGGCAAAGAGGAACTCTCCGAATATTTGAGCCATGCGAAGGCATATTTGTTCCCATCATTAGAGCCGTTTGGCATCGCGCCGGTAGAAGCGCTTTCTTGTGGTTGTCCGGTAATTGCGCTTTCTCAGGGCGGGGCGCTCGATTATGTGAAAGATGAATTTAACGGGATTTTGTTTGACCGGCAGAGCGTGGCTAGCCTTGAAGCGGCGATTCTTAAATTTGAAAAAATGGAATTCGATCGCGACATTGTGGCTGATACTGCCAAAGAATTTAGTGCTGAAAGATTTGATAAACAGCTGAAGGAATTTCTTGATGAAAAGGGTGTATAGATATTTTCTGTATGCTTTGCCAGTGGCATTGATTTTTTCGTATTTTCCGGTGATTTCTCTCGGCAGTAACGAAACGATGAATTTTGAGTTGTCGCTGACTTTGATTTGGCTGGTTTTGTTTGATCTTTTTGCCTTGGTGATGATCGTGAGAAAATACCGGGCACAGATTTTTTCGAAAGTGTTTGGGAGTATTTTGTGGTGGCTGTTTCCACTGTTTGTGACTTTTAGTGTGCTTTGGTCTCTAAACGTGACAAGGGGACTACTTACTGTTGGTTTGATGTGGGCGATTTTCTTCGCTGTAATTGCGTTCTTTGAATTACGCGAAAACTTAGATAAATCGTTTTGGAAAGTTTTCTGGCGCTGGTTCTTCGGCTCGGCGTTATTCGTGTGTGCGTGGTGTCTTGTACAATGTATTTTGGATGTTTCGGGATGTTCGCAAGATGTGTCGCTGCTTTGCGATGGGTGCGTATATCAAATGTTTGGGTTCCCGCATCCGAATGGGTTTGCAATCGAACCGCAGTTCATGGGAAATCTTTTGCTGGCCCCAACTTTTGTATCGTTGTATTTCTATGTTAAGAATAAAGATAAAAAATATTTGCTACTATTCTTTACGTTTGCGGCGGCTTTGTTCTTGACGTTCTCGCGGGGAGCGATTTATGCGTGCGTGGTGGGACTGCTATTTATGTTTGGCTTTTATATGGCAAAGGCCAAGAAAAAAGAACGGAAGAATTTGGTAAAGTCTGCACTCAAAACTTTGGGAGTATTCGTAGCTTCGTTTGTATTTGTCCTCAATCTTCAGGGGATTTTCTCAGCAGTAGCGCCAACTTCTGACACCTACGGCGATGGGGTAGCGAAGGTAATTAATCATTTGTCGCTTGGCGTGATTGATGTGAGATCTCAAAATAATAATTGGAATGAAACGGTGCCGGATGGCGAACCTTCGAATGCGGCGGCTCAACCAGTATTTGATGGCTATGTGGCTGAATCTACAGATACCAGAGTGCGTTTAGCTACGGCTGCTTTTGAAATTTGGAAGATGGACTTTAAGACCATGATGGTGGGGGTGGGAATTGGTGGAGCTGGCCAGGCGCTCTACAATTATGGCTACTCGCCGGCGCCAAAAGAAATCGTCCAAAACGAATTTGCCTCGCTATTTCTAGAGGTAGGTTTGGTAGGTGTTTTGCTATTTGCCTTGATCGTGGCACTCGCTGCTTGGATGGTTTTAAAGAGAGCAGAAGCACCAGGATTGGTGCTAGCTTTGATGGTGGCTTATGCAGTGACGCTACTATTCTTCTCGGGCTTTCCAAATGCTATACATATTATACTTCTACCCCCGTTATTAGCACTCTTGACACTATAGTGCTAGTTTGCTATAATTGAGGTAATTAGCACTCACAGCGATTGAGTGCTAGAAATAATAACAAAGGAGTAATAATATGAGCAAAATAATTGGTATTGACCTCGGTACGACTAACTCGGCATTTGCCTATATGGTGGCCGGTAAGCCAGAGGTAATTACAAATGCAGAAGGTGACAGAACTACTCCATCGGTGGTGGCTGTGACTAAAAAAGGCGATCGCCTAGTTGGTAAAGTTGCACAGCGCCAACGTGTGACTAACCCAAAGAATACTATTTATGGCATCAAGCGTTTGATTGGTCGTAAATTTAGTGATAAAGAAGTTCAAAAAGATCTCGAAATTAGCCCATACAAAATTGTAAAGAAGGGTTCTGGTGTGGCTGTAGAAATGGACGGCAAAGAATACACTCCAGAAGAAATTTCGGCAATGGTCCTTTCTAAGATTAAAGCTGATGCTGAGGCATTTCTTGGTGAAAAAGTTACCGAAGCTATTATTACTGTACCTGCTTACTTCGACGATTCTCAACGTCAAGCAACCAAAGATGCTGGTAAAATTGCCGGTCTTGAAGTAAAGAGAATTATCAACGAGCCAACTGCTGCGGCACTTGCTTATGGTCTTGAATCTAAGAAAGATGAAAAGATTGTAGTGTTCGACCTTGGTGGTGGTACTTTCGATGTTTCCATTCTCGAACTTGGCGATGGTGTGTTTGAAGTGATGTCCACAAACGGTGATACTCACCTTGGTGGTGAAGACTTTGATAACATTCTCGTAGAATTCCTCGTGGATGAATTTAAGAAAGAATCTGGTATTGATGTAAGAAAAGATGCTGCTGCAATGCAACGTATCAAAGACGAAGCTGAAAAAGCTAAGAAGGAACTTTCTTCTTCAACTTCTACCGACATCAACTTGCCATTCCTTTCTGCTGACGACGAAGGTCCAAAGCACTTTGAATATACCCTTACTCGTGCAAAACTCGAAGAGCTCGTAGCTGGCCTTCTCGATCGTTTGGCTGGCCCAGTAGAGAAAGCTCTCAAAGACGCTAAGCTCAAAACTTCCGACATCAACGAAATCGTGATGGTTGGTGGTATGACTCGTATGCCAGCTGTAGTTGAGAAAGTTAAGTCTATTTTCGGCAAAGACCCAATGCAGGGTGTGAACCCAGACGAAGTTGTGGCTGTAGGTGCTGCAATTCAAGGTGGTGTTCTCCAGGGTGATGTGAAGGATGTGCTTCTTCTCGATGTGACCCCACTTACTCTTGGTATTGAAACCATGGGTGGTGTGAGAACTCCTCTCATTGATAGAAACACAACTATTCCGACCTCTAAGTCAGAGATATTTTCTACGGCTTCAGACAACCAGCCGCAGGTGGAGATTCATGTATTACAAGGCGAACGCGAATTCGCTGCTGACAACAAATCACTTGGTCGCTTTATCCTCGACGGTATTGCACCAGCTCCTCGTGGCGTGCCACAAATTGAAGTTACCTTTAATTTGGATGCTAACGGGATTCTTAACGTAACTGCAAAAGATAAAGGTACTGGCAAAGAGCAATCGATTACCATCCAAAACTCTGGTAACATGAGCAAGGAAGACATCGAAAAAGCTCAAAAAGAAGCTGAGATGCATGCTGAAGAAGACAAGAAGAAAAAGGATATTGTTGACGTAAAGAACCGTCTTGAGAATGCTATTTATCAAGCTGAAAAGATGCCAGATGAATACAAAGACAAGATTTCTGACGAAGACAAAGAAACCATCAAGTCTGCAGTAGAAGATGCTAAGAAAGTTTTGAATGATGCTGATGCAGACAAAGATGCACTCGAAACTGCCGCTAAAGAACTTTCTGATAAGATCATGCCGATTGGGGCAAAGATGTACCAAGAAGCTTCTAAGGACACTGGCACTGACGAAGCTAAATCAGACGACAAAGCTTCTGACGACGAACCTGTAGAAGGCGAAGTTGTAGATAAATAATCCTTTCAGTTTCATTTCAACTTGGGGACGCATAATCTGTATTATAATTTAATTAGGAGCAAATATGCGCATACTATATGTTGAAGATGAAAAATTCCTGGCAGATGCCGTAAAGCATAATTTAGAGAAAGAAGGATTTGCAGTTGATCTTGCGAGCAATGGCGAGGAGGGGCTCGACATGGCTCTCAAGTCAATTTATGATTGTGTGGTCCTAGATATCATGTTGCCGAAACTTTCAGGTACGGATATTTTGATTCGGATGCGCGAGAAAAAAGTAGAAACGCCAGTAATTATGCTCTCGGCACTTTCGGAAGTGGAAACAAAAATTAACCACTTGGATCGAGGTGCGGATGATTATTTGGCTAAGCCATTTAAGACTGCAGAATTAGTAGCGAGAATTAAGGCTTTGCTTCGCCGGCCAAAAGCAATTGATAATGGCATCGTTAAATATTCTGATTTAGTGTTTGATAAAAATAATGCGACTTTGAATGGTGAGCAATTGACTGCTACGGAAGTGAAGATCATTACGGAATTTATTAGCGCGCCAGAAAAATTGATTTCTAAGGAGCATTTGCTCGCAAAAGTTTGGGGTGAAGATGGCCTTGGTGAAGATAATTATGTGGAATCTTATATGTCCAGAATCCGCAAAACGTTGAAAAAAGTTGGCAGCAAAGTTAAAATTGTAACTATTCGGAATTTGGGATATAAATTAACGGACAAATAATATGTTTTCGAAGCTTCGCAATAAAATCATCATCATTACCATGGCAATTACCACAGTGGTGTTGATTTTGGCAGGCGTGGCGATTATGTTGTCTTCGTCTACGATGCGGCCAGAGCCGAAGCCGCGACCAGAACCGATGATGATGTT
>Ga0265298_10011570_pt1 | contig 10315 bp, 10 predicted proteins | sample AusTroGonzalo_MG_3_FD_193486 | JGI IMG/M metagenome (GOLD analysis project Ga0265298, IMG submission 193486) | Bovine rumen microbial communities from tropical cattle in Woodstock, Queensland, Australia - Gonzalo_01 | ecosystem: Host-associated > Mammals > Digestive system > Stomach > Rumen ... | reverse complement strand
CTGTCTTGTCCTCACCGAAACCAACACGCAGGAAATCCTGAAACACTTCAAGGAAGTTATGCCCGACATCGTGGTGGTGGATTCCATCCAAACTTTGGAGTCGCCCTATGTGGATGCCACGGCAGGCAGTCTATCGCAGATTCGTGAGACAGCCGCCGAGATGAACAAGATGGCTAAGGCGTATCAGGTGCCAGTGTTCCTCATCGGCCATATCACCAAGGACGGCAGCATCGCCGGACCGAAGATTTTGGAGCATATTGTCGATACCGTCTTGCAGTTTGAGGGCGACCGCCACTATGGTTTCCGCATCTTGCGCACCATCAAGAACCGCTTCGGGTCGGCCTCGGAGTTGGGCATCTTCGAGATGAATGCCACAGGCCTCCGCGAGGTAACCAACCCCAGCGAAATTCTCCTTTCGCAGCGCGACGAGGAAGTGAGTGGCATCGCCATCGCAGCCACCATGGAAGGCCAAAGGCCTATGCTTATCGAGACACAGGCCTTAGTGAGCAGCGCGGCCTATGGCACGCCGCAACGCTCCGCCACAGGTTTCGACCTCCGCAGAATGAATATGTTGTTGGCCGTTTTAGAAAAACGCGCTGGCTTCAGACTCTCCATAAAAGATGTATTCCTCAACATAGCGGGCGGCCTCCACGTGGATGACCCCGCCATTGATTTGGCCGTCATTGCCGCAGTGCTTTCCTCTAATGCCGACATCCCCATCCCTTCGCGCTATGCCTTTGCCGCTGAAGTAGGTCTCTCGGGCGAAATCCGCGCCGTGACCCGCATCGAGGCTCGCATCGCAGAGGCTGATAAACTCGGTTTTGAGAAGATTTTTGTTTCGAAATATAATGCCAAGGGTTTGGATACTAAGCGGTTTAAGATTCAGATTGTTCCTGTAGGGTCGGTTTATGAGTTGGGGAGCGAATTGTTTGGGTAGAATTTATTCCAAAAACCAAGTAAAGTCTTTTAAATTTTCCAAGTAGACGTTATTAATCCGATGCTTTTGAAAAAGGTCCTTCACTCGCTCTGTCACAAGAGTAAGTAAAGTGTTTTCAACCAAGAAGAAGTCACAGCCATCCCAAGTTTCCAATCGAACAGACTTGCCTTTCATTACAGAAAAATGCTGTTTGGGAATTGTAATGTTTGTGTTCTGGATTTTCGTTGCAGGACCGCTCAATGTCTCTATCAATTCGGCTTTTGAGTCGTCCAATGAGCCACATTTTCCTGTTATCGTAAGTAGATAATACTTCAAATCTTCGTGTTCTTTGATGGTTATTGGATAAAACTTGCAACCAGTTATGTTGTTGTTTTGTAACATGTTGACTACTTTTTCCGAAAAAACATACAACACACCACTTGTTGAAATAACATCCCAAAACTTCTTGCCGCCCGAAGCAATAAAACAAAGTTTTCCTTTGGGAACATTTTCATCTTTTCCAATTTTAAATTCATCCCATTCTTCAGGACGAAAACAAGGTACTAACCGCATGCTTCCTCTTCCATCATTCAAAGTGAAAAACTGTGGTTCTTTCATTTTTATTTGTGTTTTGTTGATGCTGTTAAAACAGAAAAAGAAATAAATAATTGTTTTTGTGAGGAAGATTAATTGTTTGCTTTGTTATAGCAGATTTGCAGTTTATAATTGGCTAAATCTCACCAAAAACACCATGATTGCGCTAAAAATCTCACGAATACTAGCGCAATCTTACAATTACGCCCTATAAAACACATCAAAATACCGCTGTAACTTTACTGGATCTGTTTGGTAAATATTATCGCCGTAATAGCAATCGGCAAGGACTTCATAAAGGCGGCAAAACTCGCCAAGGTCATGCTTGCCTCGTTGTGCATCAATGGTGAGCGAGAGCAGTTCTAAGGCGCGGTCGGCGGCACGATGACATTGCACCATGTTGCCTTTGCTTTGCCAACGATTGGCTCGCGACACCTCGCTACCAATATTCAGCATTTGCTCCGCCAAGGTCATCGTTGCCCAACGTCCGGCAGCCAAGTCCATATGTTGGTAGTTGTTCATTGTATTAATGTATTAACAACCTCAATAATACGTTTGCGGATAGCGGAGTCTTGCACATCACGGCTGCGGTTGCCCTGATAAGGACGAATATTGATGAGAGAGTCAAATTCTATAAAATCTTCACCTTCCATTTCTGGATAGAGATTGATTCCCCATAAGTTAGCTTGTTCAGAGCCTTGCAAAAGCATTTCCCGCTCAATATCAGCGTGCAATTCGGCATCTAAACCGATAATTATCTTTTGTATATCAACAACGGCCTTTACCATGTCTCCGAAATAACCCGGCAACATGGTGTTTAACTCGTCTCTTTGGATGGGTTGTGATGTAATTTTCATATTTGTTTATTTTGGAGGCAAAATTACAAAGAAAAACATAATAATTCTAATGTTTATAAAAATGATTATCTTTGCAACAAAATACTGAAAATGGCTGAGCCAATGCTTACCCCAAAATTCGATACCTGTTTCTTTGAGCGTTATGCCATGGTCTCATTGGCTACGCTGTTGGGTGAGCCGTATGCGCATTTGGTCAACCGCGACAGGCCAGATTTGCAGGATGAGGAAGGTGGCATCGGCATTGAGGTTACCCGAGCTATTCGGGAGAACAAAAATGTGAACAACGCCTTGGTGAACGAGATGGCGGGCGAGGACGTCAAGGAGGTAAACGCAGACGACTTGCGCCACATCAAACAGACGGGTTATGCCTACGGCTTGGGCGACGGTAGCATCGTCGGTCGCAACGAGTACGAGTATTGGTCGCTGGCTTTGCCCTTGAAGCGCATCCTCGAAATCAAGATGGACAAGGTGAACAACGGTTTTTATGGTGATTTTCGCGAGTTCGACCTCTTTGTCTTCACCAAGGAAGACCTCGACATCGACCAAATCAAGCAGACCATCGCCTTCATGCAGGAGAAACAGGCCTTCCAAAATCGTCTTTATTCGCGTTTGTTCGTTTCGCAAATCCAGACTTTGTTCGACTGCGACCTCTTCACTGGACAATACCGAAAAATCAAGGTTGACAGGGAACAACGCCGCTTTTTTTATGACGAAGCAATAAAATGATGGACCAAGAAAAAATCATATTAGGCATCGACCCAGGCACGATGGTGATGGGCTACGGCGTTATTCGTGAGCAGGGCAAACAATTGGAACTCCTCACGATGGGCGTCATCAACCTGAAGAAACTGGAGAACCAAGCACTCAAGCTGAAAAAAATCTTCGAGCGCGTCATAGAAATCATCAACGAATACCACCCTGATGAATTGGCCATCGAAGCACCGTTTTTCGGTAAAAATGTGCAGTCGATGCTGAAGTTGGGCCGTGCCCAAGGGGTGGCCATGGCCGCCGCACTCTACCGCGACATCCCCATCTTTGAATACTCGCCCAAGACCATCAAGCAAAACATCACGGGCAACGGCAACGCCTCAAAAGAACAAGTGGCCAAAATGGTGCATTTCATCTTGAAAACCGACGAGAACCCGCAGTTTTTCGATGCCACCGATGCTGTGGCTGCCGCCGTTTGTCATTCCATCTCGAAAGGCAAGGACGTGAACTACACCAAGCACACCACCGAGAAGGCCAAGGCGCACCGCAAGCCCGACTGGAGCAAGTTCATTGCAGAAAACCCCGATAGAATAAAACAATAAACTTTTGTTTGTGCATAGATTCCCTTCGGGTTTTATCGGCATGTCATACCGAACCTTTAGGTGAGTGTATCTATGCCGATAAAACCCTCGGAATGACATGCACAAACTATTGCAAAAAACCTTATCTTTGCACCATGATTATCCTTGACAATGTCGTCGTCACCGACGAATTCCTGAACGCAAAGTTCTGTTGCAGCCTACCGCGCTGCAAAGGCTGGTGCTGTGTGGCCGGCGACGCAGGTGCGCCTCTCGAAGCCGACGAAATCCAACAAATCGAAGACAACCTTGAAGCCATCAAGCCGTACATGCGCCCTGAAGGCATCAAGGTGGTCGAGGAAAACGATGTCTATGATTACGATGAAACAGGCGAACTCGTCACGCCCTTGGTGAACGGTGAAGAATGTGCCTTCGTGTATTTCCATGAGAACGGCACCGCCCTTTGTGCCATCGAGAAGGCTTATTTGGAAGGAAAAAGCGACTTCTGGAAGCCCATATCCTGCCACCTCTATCCCATCCGTCTCGTGGAAAAAGACGGCTTCACGCATGTGCTCTATCACGAATGGAGCGTCTGTGTGCCTGCCAAACGCAAAGGCGAAAAGGAAGGCATACCGCTGTGGAAGTTCCTCCGCGAACCAATGATACGCAAGTTTGGCGAGGAATGGTACAATAAATTCAGCCAAATGGTCGTTTCAAAAGCCACAAAATGACGCGATTCCTATTCATATTGGCTTTCTTGTCGCTATGTGCCGCCGCCGTTGCCCAAAACGAAATCGTCGACGACCATGGCCGAAGACCGTATTATGGTTACGTGATTTCAGCCGGCAACCGCGAGCCTATTCGCAACACGCACGTCATCAGCAAGATGGCACATTGTGGCACCATCACTAACATGCAAGGCCGTTTCGTCATTCCTGCCAAAGGCGTTGACACCTTGTGGGTGAGTTGCGTCGGCTATACGCGTCGCCTTATCGCCATCGACTCTACCATGGCGGCGGGTCGCGACACCTTGCTCATCGCCCTGCGCAGCGATACCATCACCCTGCGCGAAGTGACCATCATGCCTTTCTACGATTACAAAACCTTCAAGGAAATGCTGATTACCATGCCTTCCATCGAAACGCCACGCGAACTGCAACGCCTTGAAGAAGAACTCGACGACTATTGGGTACGCCATCAAGTTATCCCAGGCAACGGCATGGTCACAGTTACGGCCAACCCGATACAGTTCTTGTACGACAAATACAACAAGTCGGCGCGCACCCAAGCCAAGCTGCTGCGCAACCGCCGCATGTACAATGAAGTGCTGCGCGAACAAGGCCGCACCGACGAACTCCTCCCCGACTCCTTGGATTACCCCATCAACTACAGCGTTTTCCAACTTGACGAGGCCACCGAAACGGGTGACAAACCCATGGTGCCGAGAAAGAAATACCTCCGTTTAGGACAATAACACCATGACCTTACGCGACTGGCTCGATAGCATCCTCAACCTGTTTTACCCTCGCGTGTGCGCCGCCTGTGGCGACTCGTTGCTCAAGAACGAGGAAACAGTATGCCTCAAATGCCGTTATACCCTGCCGCGCACAGGCTATGAGCTGAATCCCGACAATCCCTTGGCGCAAACTTTCTACGGCCGCGTACGTTTCCATGCCGTGACTGCTTGTTTCTTCTTCGCCAAATCGGGCAAGGTGCAACACCTCATCCATCAGCTGAAATACAAAGGCAACAAAGAAGCGGGAATATTTCTCGGTCAACAACTCGGTGTGAGTATCAAGGAAGCACCACTGTTTCAAGGCATTGACTATCTTATCCCTGTGCCGCTACACCCCAAGCGCGAACACAAACGCGGCTACAACCAAAGCCTGATGATTGCAAAAGGCATCAACGAGGTGACGGGCATCCCTATCGGCGATAAGTACCTCGTCCGCGCCGTGAACACTGCCACGCAAACCAAAAAATCAAAAGAAGAACGCTATCAGAATGTAAAAGACATCTTTGAGGTGCGATTTGCGGACGAACTGCAAGGAAAACACGTCCTCTTGATTGACGACGTGCTGACCACAGGCGCCACGCTTGAATCGTGTGCGCACCAATTGGAAAACATTCCTGGAATTACGATTAGCGCGGCTACGGCGGCTTGCGCGGGGAATTAATGCTTGTAGGGCTGTCATATTATGGCAGCCGCAGGGTGGATTAACTGCGGCTGCCACGGTGTGACAGCCCTACACATTTCAATAATTGAATTAATTACCCTTGGTAATTCTGTACCTTAGCCTCCTTGTTGAGAACGCGCAAGCCATTGAAGGCCAAAGCCTTCATCTCGTCCTCGCCAGGATAGACATAAACGGGAGCGATCTTCTCGACATGCTCCTTGACGATACCGCAGAATGTCTTGTCGTAGGCCATGCCGCCAGTGATGAAGATGCCATCGACATCCATATCAAGGGCTGAAGCGGCGAGACCACCAATCTCCTTGGCAACTTGGTAAGCCATGGCGCGATACACCTTTTCCCATTCCTTATTGCCGGCTTTCACGGCATTCTCGACTTCAAGAGCGTCATTAGTGCCGAGATAAGCCACGAAACCGCCTTGTCCCTTCAGCATGAGGTCGACATCCTTCTTGGTGTATTGGCCGCTGAAGCAGGCCTTCATCAGAGGACCTGACGGCAGGGCACCAGAGCGTTCGGGAGTGAAAGGACCGTCGCCGTTCAAGGCATTGTTGACGTCGACCACGCGACCTTTCTTGTGGGCACCTACCGAGATGCCACCGCCGAGGTGCACACCGATGAGGTTGAGGTCTTCGTATTTCTTGCCAACAGCCTCAGCGTGCTGACGGGCAATCATCTTTTGGTTCAGTGCGTGGAAGATGGAGATACGCGGGAACAGCGGATGACCCGAATAACGCGCCACATCTTCCATCTCATCGACGACGACGGGGTCGGCAATGTAGGCCTTCACACCGTATTCCTTGGCGATGTCGTTGGCAATCAGGCCGCCGAGGTTGCAGGCATGTTCGCCGTAGGTAGCAGCGGTGAGGTCTTTAATCATGGCCTCGTTCACCTCATACACACCCGACGTGAGCGGATGCAGCAGACCACCACGACCCACAACGGCGCTGAGACCGTCCAAGGAGATACCTTCGTTTTTCAACTCGTTCAGAATTGTTTCCTTACGATAGGAAAACTGGTCGGAAATATGGTCGAACTTGGCGATTTCCTCAACAGAGTGTTTGATGTTCTTCTTGAACACCTGTTCTTTGTCCTGAAAGACAGCCACTTTCGTTGATGTCGAACCTGGATTGACGATTAATAATTTATGCATGGTGTTATGTTTTTTTGGTTTTTATGCAAGCATAGCGGCCAAAGCGATGGAATACAATTTGGTCTTCGAGGTGTCGCCGCGTGAAGAGAGGACGCAAGGCACCTTGGCACCCATCAGCATGGCACCGATTTCGCTCTTGTCGAACTTCGAGCAGCACTTGTAGAACACATTGGAGGCTTCAAGGTTGGGGAACACGAGGCAGTCGGCGTCGCCAGCCACGGGACTCTTCATGCCCTTAATGGCAGCGGTCTCGGCATCCAAGGCGAGGTCGAGGCTGATGGGACCTTCCACCATGCAGCCCTTGATTTGGCCACGCTCAGCCATCTTGGCGATGATAGCGGCATCAACGCAGGCGGGGATACCCGCGCTCATCTGTTCGGTGGCGGTCACCATGGCGACCTTCGGGCAGCTGACACCCAAAGCCTTCGACACGGTGGTCACATACTTGAGCAGTTGTTGTTTCTGCTTGATGTCGGGCAGCGGGATGATGGCGCAGTCGGAGGCGACCATCAGTTTGTGGTAGTTCGGGTTCTCGATGACGGCGACATGGGCCAAAGTCACGTTGGGCGGGCAGAGGCCGCGTTCCTTGTTGAGGATGGCGCGCATGTACTTGTCGGTCGGGAGCAAGCCCTTCATCAGGATGTCGGCTTCGCCAGCATTGATGATGTCGCAAGCCATAGCTGCAGCCTTGGTGTCGACAGGCTCATTGATGATTTTGAAGTTGTTGGTGTCGATGTTCTCGGCTTTGCACACTTCCCTAATGACGTTTTCATCACCAAGGAGGGTGGCTTCGATAAGGCCTTCTTTCACGGCCGCGTTCACGGCGCAAATGGTGTGGTCATCGTTGGCGTAGGCAGCCACGAGGCGTTTCTTGGGTTTGCTGCGCAAAACCTCAAACATTTGTTCTAACTTTCTGATTTCCATGATTTTGTATTTTAAGATTTCAAATTTAAGATTTCAAGATTATATCTAGATTTTGCAAAAATACAAAATAAAAGCGTTTCCACAAAAGAAAACGCTTTATTCCAAAAAAGATTTCGGTTTTACTCAATAATAAATGATGTTCAAATCGAGTCGCTTTTGTTGCAACTTCTCGATTTCGCGCGCCCTGACTTTGGTGTTGTAGACCTTCAGTTGTTTCAAGGAAGTAATGCCTTCAACGGGCGACAAACTCCTCACATTGGTATTGTTGACGAACAGGTTTTCCAATCGCTGCAAGTTCGACAATGGCTTCAACGATTTCACGGACGTACCTCCCGCGTTTAAGGTCACAAGGTTGTTCATCTTCGACAGTGGCCCAAGATCATTAATTTGTGTATTCTCAATATTGAGCAACTCCAACATCGTACTATTTTCAATGGGTTTCAAGCTGCTGATGGGGTTGTTCTGCATATTGAGTTCGACAAGATAATCCTTGTTGGCCAAAGGTGCAATATCACGTACACTTTGGTTATTGATGGTCAGACGCTCAAGCCACATGCAATTCGCCAACGGCTCAATGCTGGAGATGGGGAATTCCGAGCCAATTTCAAGCGTTTGCACATCTAACACACGCTGCAAGTCAAGAGCGCTGGGCATTTCATCTTGGATCCCCAAGGCGTCACGGAAAACGGCCTGCCAAATAGAATCAAGGCCTTCCCACCAAACCGTCAATGGCCCTGTCTGGTAAATCACATGCACCCGACGTCGGCTTTCTTTCAGCGCGATGACTTGTGCCTTGCCAATGGTGGTACTGTCGGCCATGATAACCTCAATACTCTTGTCGTTGACCAAAGGTGTCAAGTCGGCGACAGGCGTGTTGCTGATGTCGAGCATCCTCAAGTTGGTCATCTCCTTCAGCGGATCGATGGTGTTAATATAGGTATGTGAAATATTGAGCGACTCCAAGTTGGCCAAGCCCTGGATGGGTTGCAGGAAACTGATTTCGGTGTTGGCAATGTTGAGCGACCTCAAATTGGTCAAGCGGCTGACGGGCATGAGGCTCTGCATGAAAGTATTGCCCGACAGGTCGAGTTCCTGCATGTTGATGATTTGGTGCAACTGCTCGGTAGTAGGGTTGGAATCGAGTTGTATCTGCTTGGAAAACACGGCTTTCCAATACATCGGAAGTTCGTCCCACCAGTTGCGCAAAGCCTCGGTGTCATAAATAACGAGGGTAAAAGGATTATCCTTGGTGAACGCGCTTGCTTCGGCAACACCGACTTTGGATTGGTCGCAGTAAACCTTACTCAAACGGCGATGGTTTTTCAAAGGCGACAGGTCGCTGATGGAAGTGTTGCTGCAATACAACTCACGTAGGTTTTCCAACTCATTGAGTGCCTGCAAGTTGGTTATGGCCGAACCAGAAATGTTGAGACTTTGCAGGTCTTTTAGTCCTCCAACAGGTGAAAGGTCGCGGACCGCAGTGTTGCTGATGTCAAGGTTCTTGAGCAAAGGCAGGTCTTGCACAACACCGATGTTCGGAATACGTGTACCGCCCAAGTTGAGCGAAATCAGGTTAGGGCAATTCTTCAGTCCGTTGACGCGGCTGACTTGTGTTCCAGAGAGGTTGATTTTCTGCAAGTTGGGCAGGTGGGCCAAGACAGATAAATCGTCGAGGGTAGTATTAGCCACTTCAAGTTCCTCAAGGGTGAGGCAATATTTGAGTGCCGACAGGTCTTCGATTAAAGTGTTATTGGCGCGCAAAGTCTTGAGTTTGTTGGCGTTGCGCAAAGGAGAAATATCGTTGACAGAAGTACCAGAAATGTCGAGCCAAGTGAGGTCTGACAGTTCGGTGATAGGTTCCACGCTGATGATTTCAGCAATGCCCGACAAGTCGACGCGTTGTTTTTGCGTAACAAGTTTCAGTTTGGCATCCAGTTCGGCCAAGTCGTTCTTGAAAACCTTGTCGAGTAGTTCGGTCGCGCCCGTTGCGGGGTCAAGGGCGGGATAAGCAGCCACAAAATCAGTTTCCGAAATCATGCCGACCGAAGACAAGGGGATGCTGTCGTAAAGCATGACATCGCCGCCCAAACGAGTTTTCCAGTTTTGCGAAAGGCCGTTCCACCAGTTGCGAAGCACTTCTTTTTCGTTGATTTTCGAGGTGTAGATGCTGGCGATTTTCATGCTACTGTTTTGCTTGTCGAGGTTGATTTCGATGAAGCGGTTGCGAATGTCGTCAATAGGCTCATCGTTGATGGTGCGGGCCGTGAGATGACGCGAAAGTGTCACCTTAAAAAAGATGCTACCATCGGCGCGGGTGTTGTGGGCAATGCTTTGGACATCAAACTGAAACGTGACCCATTTGAAGAAAAAGTCAATATCCTTCAGATAGGCTT
>Ga0265298_10011568_pt1 | contig 10317 bp, 8 predicted proteins | sample AusTroGonzalo_MG_3_FD_193486 | JGI IMG/M metagenome (GOLD analysis project Ga0265298, IMG submission 193486) | Bovine rumen microbial communities from tropical cattle in Woodstock, Queensland, Australia - Gonzalo_01 | ecosystem: Host-associated > Mammals > Digestive system > Stomach > Rumen ... | reverse complement strand
GATTCTCCATAGCTCGGGCTCGTGTGAGAATCTGCCAGGCGTTCTGACGACTCTCAGGCCAGTTGGCTACGGCGATGATAGCGTCGTAAGTCAAGGCGTCAGAATAACGGCTCCAGACGGGGAAACGCAGGTCGTAACAGGTCAGCAGCAAGATGCGGAAACCGCAGTATTCCACGATGGAATGGGACGAGCCAGGCTGATAGTAACGGTCTTCATGGCCGTAAGTGAAAAGATGGTGTTTATCATAATAAGTCTCGCTACCAGAACGGCCATCGATGAAATAATGACGATTGACATAGCTATTACTTAATGCGATGGCGAGGCTGCCGGAGATGGCGCAGTTTAATCGGCGGGCGGTGGTGCGCATCCATTCCAGGGAGACACTGGTGGATTCGGATTCGGCGATTCCATCGGGTTCCGTGGCGAAGCCTGTGCTCCACATTTCGGGCAGAACATAGAGGTCGCTGTCTGGGGCTTCGGCCATGAGACGCTCCACACGACGGATGTTCGTAAGGGGACTCCCCCACTCGATGTCAAGTTGTATGATGGTTGTCTTCATTTGATGTAGAATTCTTGAGTCAGTTCTCGATACCAATCGCTCCTGATTTGTGGCGATTGCTCGAGTATGCCGTTGGTGATATCAATCTCATTGACAGGATGTTTCGCAAATTCAATCATGTAACGCTTTGGGGCTTTCACAGGCGTAGTCTGAACGCTGCAGAGACGGCTGATGAAGAACCCCCTGAGGTGTGCCTCGCTCTCTAAACGTGAACGGCAGTCGGCAGGAATGATGACGGAGAATCGTCCGTTGTCCTTAAGCAGTCTGAAGGCGGACGCCATCAGCTGACGATAACCCAACGAGACGGTATGCCTTGCCTCCGTGCGTTGGGGATCAGGACAGACGAGAGAATCCTCGAAAAAGGGCGGATTACAGACGATGGAATCGAATTTTTCTGAATCCTCAAAGGTCTGAACGTCAGCCTCTATGACCTTGATTCTGTCGGCAAAAGGCGATGCTGAAACGTTCTCCTGAGCCTGAAAGACCGCCTTTTCATCGATGTCTATGGCTATGGCCCGAGCCTCTGGGTAGCGCTGGGCCATCATCAGGGAGATGAGCCCGGTACCTGTGCCGACGTCGAGTACACGACATGAGCCAACAGACGCCTGCGCCCAGGCGCCCAGAAGCGTTCCATCGGTGCCGACCTTCATCGCACAGTGCTGCTGACGGATGGTGAATTGTTTGAACTGGAAGTATCCGTTTGCCATTTTCAGTCTGCAAAGATAGCCAATTTATGTCATAGAATCGACGGATTAACACAGATTAATAATTTAAATAGGTGGAATCTGTGGCTTTTTTCGTAACTTTGCAGCCAATTTATTAAAACAATGAGGTAAAAAGGAAATATGAGTAAACAGAATAACACAGCATTTCAAATGATTGCAGACGTTGACGGGGACCTGAAGGACCTGCTTAACGTGAACGTACCGCACACGGTGCCTATCCTGGCCGTGAGGAACCTCGTGCTGTTCCCGGGGGTGGTCTCACCGATCCTCATCGGCAGGGACAGCAGCAAGAAACTGGTGCAGAAGGCGGAGAAGACGGGCCATGTGATCGGTATCCTATGCCAGCGCGACCCTGACGTGGACTTCCCCGTGCAGGAGGATCTCTATGAGACGGGAGTGTATGGCAAGGTGATGAAGCAGCTGACGCTGCCCAACGGCAACCTGACGACCATCGTGCAGGCGCTGGGACGATTCCATCTGAACAAGATTATCAAGACTGAGCCCTATCTGGAGGGAATCGTGGAGCCGCTGGATGACATTGAACCGGAGAAGAAAGACCGTGAGTGGAAGACAGCCATCGAGGACCTGCGCAACATGGTGAACGAGTATATCAACGTGAGCGAGGACATCCCCGACGAAGCGACATTTGCCATCAAGAACATCTCGAACAACGTGATGGCGATGAACTTCGTGTGTTCGAACATGCCGTTCCCCGTCAAGGAGAAGATGGCGCTGCTGGAGATGGAGCACGTGAAGGAGCGCCTGTTCAGCGTGATGAAGATTCTGAACCGTGAAATCAACCTGCAGCACCTGAAGGCGGACATCCGCAACAAGACGCGCGAGGACATCGACGAGCAGCAGCGTAACTACTTCCTGCAGCAGCAGATCAAGAACCTGCAGGCTGAGATGGGCAACGGCGAGTCGACGCCCGAGAAGCGCGAACTGCTCCGTAAGGCCGAGGACAAGAAATGGCCGTATGAGGTGAGCAAGGTGTTCTATAAGGAGGCCGACAAGCTGGACAACCTGAATCCGCAGAGTCCGGACTTCAACGTACAGCTGAACTATCTGCAGACCTTTGTCAGTCTGCCTTGGGGCGAATACACGCAGGATGACCTGAACCTGAAGCGCGCGCAGAAGATCCTCGATCAGGACCACTACGGCATGGAGAAAGTGAAAGAGCGTATCCTCGAGTATATGGCGGTGCTGGCATTGAGGGGCGACCTGAAGAGCCCCATCATCTGCCTCTACGGTCCTCCGGGTGTTGGTAAGACGTCGTTGGGCAAGAGCATCGCGGCAGCCATGAAACGTAAGTACGTGCGTATGTCGTTGGGCGGCCTGCACGACGAGGCAGAGATCCGCGGACACCGCCGTACGTATATCGGTGCCATGCCTGGGCGTATCATCAAGAGCATCCAGAAGGCCGGCTCGAGCAATCCCGTGTTTATCCTCGACGAGATCGACAAGGTGACGCAGATGACCCACAACGGCGACCCTGCCTCTGCCCTGCTCGAAGTGCTCGACCCTGAGCAGAACAACGCCTTCCACGATAACTATCTCGACGTGGACTACGACCTGTCGAAGGTGCTCTTCATCGCTACTGCGAATAACCTCAGCACCATCCCCCGTCCCCTACTCGACCGTATGGAGGTTATTGAGGTAAGTGGCTATATCACAGAGGAAAAGTACGAAATCGCGAAGCGACACTTGATACCACGGGAGTTGGAGAATACAGGACTGAAGACGCGCAGTATGAAGCCGACATTTAATAAGGCGGCCATCGAGATGATTATCGAGCGGTATACGAGGGAGAGTGGTGTCAGGCAGCTGGAGAAACAGATTGACAAGGCGCTAAGGAAGATAGCATTTAAGCGGCAAATGGAGGCGGATCAGACCACACATAGGCAGCAGACAGAGGGCGTTCAGACCACCCCGCCTAACGGCACCCCTCCTAACTTAGGAGGGGAAACCAACAGCTATCAGAAGATCACGCCTACGGAGATTGAGGACCTGTTAGGAAAGCCACCGTTCTATCGAGATATCTACCAAGGCAACGACTATGCAGGTGTAGTGACCGGGCTGGCGTGGACGAGTGTGGGTGGTGAGATTCTCTTCATCGAGACGTCGCTCTCGAAGGGCAAGGGCTCGAAGCTGACGCTGACGGGAAACCTGGGCGACGTGATGAAGGAGAGTGCCATCCTCGCGCTGGAATATGTGAAGGCGCATGCCGAGAAACTGAAAATAGACTATCGCATCTTCGACAACTGGAACATCCATATCCACGTGCCTGAGGGAGCGACACCGAAGGACGGTCCGTCGGCAGGTATCACCATTGCCACCTCCATCGCCTCTGCCCTCACCCAGCGGAAGGTACGTAAGAATACGGCCATGACGGGTGAGATCACGCTGCGTGGCAAGGTGCTGCCCGTGGGTGGTATCAAGGAGAAGATCCTCGCTGCCAAACGGGCTGGCATCACGGATATCGTGATGTGCCGTGAGAACGAGAAGGACATCAATGAGATTCCTGACGTGTATCTGAAGGGCGTGACGTTCCACTATGTGGAGAACGTGCAGGACGTGTGGGATTTTGCCCTCACCAATGAAATCGTGGAGCATCCGCTGGACTTCTCGATTCCAGAGGAGGAAGAGAAAGAAAACAACAAGAAGAAATAAAACAATAGAAAGAATGGTTGTATTTGATAGATGACGTTCGAAGTACAATATAGCGACCAGGCGAGTAACGCAAGGGCTGGAGTGATAGAGACCGCGCACGGGAAGATAATGACGCCGATATTCATGCCCGTCGGTACGGTGGGTAGCGTGAAGGGCGTGCATTTCTCCGAACTGCGCGAACAGGTGAAGGCGCAGATCATTCTCGGCAATACCTATCATCTGTATCTGAGACCAGGACTTGACATCCTCCGGAAGGCTGGGGGCCTGCATCAGTTCAACACCTGGGATCGCCCGATACTCACAGACTCTGGCGGCTTCCAGGTGTTCTCGCTGACAGGCATCCGTAAGCTGCGTGAAGAGGGATGTGAGTTCCAGAGCCATATCGACGGTTCGCGGCATATCTTTACACCAGAGAACGTGATGGACACCCAGCGCGTGATCGGAGCCGATATTATGATGGCCTTCGACGAATGTCCTCCAGGACAGAGCGACTACCAGTATGCAGAGAAGAGCCTGAGGCTGACACAAAGATGGCTGGAGCGATGCGTGAAGCGTTTCAACGAGACAGAACCACTCTATGGCTACAACCAGACGCTGTTCCCTATCGTGCAGGGTTGTACGTATAAAGACCTGCGTCAGGATGCGGCCAAGCATGTGTGTGATATGCTGGGGAAGCTGAACGATGGCGGTGGTGCATCCATCGGCGGTCTGGCTGTAGGAGAGCCGACGGAGGTGATGTATGAGATGATTGAGGTGGTGAATGAGATCCTGCCCAAGAACCGTCCCCGTTATCTGATGGGGGTCGGAACACCGCAGAATATCCTTGAGGCCATCGAACGCGGTGTGGACATGTTCGACTGTGTGATGCCCACCCGCAATGGGCGCAACGCCATGCTGTTCACCTACGAAGGGACGATGAACATGCGCAACAAGAAGTGGGAGGACGACTTCTCGCCCATCGATCCAGAGGGCTGTGAGATAGACCGTATCCATTCGAAGGCCTACCTCCACCATCTCTTCAAGGCGCAGGAGCTATTGGCCATGCAGATTGCATCGATCCATAATCTCGCCTTCTACCTGCGACTGGTGACGGATGCCCGTCAGCACATCGTGGCAGGGGATTTCGTGCAGTGGAAACGGACGGTCATTGAGCAATTAGGACAGAGGAGGTGAAAGGAGCCACAGATTTCACAGATTCCCACAGAAGAAGAGATTTCCACAGATGAAAAAGAGTAAGTATATAAGAGTATGGCTGCGTAAGACGGGACGCTTCCTATGGGAGCATCTCCGTTGGGTGCGTTACCTGAATCCCTTACGTCTGCTGTCACGCCTCGACAGGTATATCGTTGCCAAGTTCATCGGCACATATATTTACTCCATCATCCTCATCATATCCATTGCCATCGTCTTCGACGTCAACGAGAACCTGTCGAAGTTCTCCACTTATGGTGCCCCGTTGAAAGCCATCGTCTTCGACTACTACGCCAACTTCTTGCCCTACTTCGCCAATTTGTTCTCACCGCTCTTTGTCTTTATAGCCGTCATTTTCTTCACCTCCAAACTGGCGGGTAACTCGGAAATCATCGCGATGCTGGCTGCCGGCGTGAGCTTCAGACGGCTCATGCGCCCCTATCTGCTCTCTGCCGCACTCATCGCCCTGGTGAACTACTATCTCGGCGCCTACATCATCCCCAAGGGAAACATCGTGCGTCAGGACTTCGAAGCGAAATACAAGAACAATGATAAGATCACTTCTGCCAGCAACGTACAGTTGATGGTGGGACCTGGTATTATCGCCTATATCCAGCAGTACGACGACAACACGAAGACCGGCTATGGCTTTTCGCTCGACAAGTTCGAGAAGAAGAAGCTCGTCAGTCACATGACAGCCTCCGTCATCCGTTACGACACTATCAGTGATGACCGTTTCCACTGGAAGGCGCAGAACTATAAGATTAGGACGCTGAAGGGACTCCGCGAAGACATCAAGTCAGGGTCGGTCATCGACACCCTCATCCACATGGAGCCCATGGATTTGGTCTTCTCGAAGGGACAGCAGGAGACGCTGACGTCGGACGAGCTGCGGCAGTATATCTCGAAACAGACGGAACGCGGTTCGAGCAATGTGGTACAGTACGAGGTGGAGTATTACAAACGTATTGCCACATCCTTTGCCTCGTTTATCCTGACCATCATCGGGGCCAGTCTTTCCAGCAAAAAGCGCAAGGGTGGCATGGGCGTCAGCCTCGGTATCGGTCTGGGACTCTCGTTCTCCTATATCCTGTTGCAGACCATCAGTTCCACCTTTGCCATCAATGCCGACACGCCCCCGCTGCTGGCTGCGTGGATACCCAATATCCTCTATGCGATTATTGCATACTACTGTTACCGGCAGGCGCCGAATTAAAGGTAAAAAGGTAAAAAAGTAAAAAGTAAAATAGTGAAATTTGAAGAAACATATCTGAACGATAATATACTCGATGCGCTCTACGACATGCGCTTCGATGAGATGACTACTATCCAGGAACGTTGTATCCCGGAGATCCTCGACGGCTACGACCTGTTGGGTGTGGCTCAGACGGGAACGGGAAAGACCGCAGCCTATCTGTTGCCCATCCTTTCGATGCTCGATGACGGCGGCTATCCCAAGGATGCCATCAACTGCGTCATCATGTCCCCCACCCGTGAACTGGCCCAGCAGATAGACCAGGCCATGCAGGGCTTCGGATACTATCTCGACGGCGTGTCATCTGTGGCGGTCTATGGCGGCAACGACGGAGGACGATATGAACAGGAACTGCGTGGCATGCGTCTGGGCGCTGATGTGCTCATCGCCACACCAGGGCGTCTGCTCAGCCATCTGAAAGTAGGCAACCTCGACCTCTCCCGCTGCAGCTTCTTCGTTCTTGACGAGGCAGACCGTATGCTCGACATGGGATTCATCGAGGATATCATGAAGATTGTGCAGCAGCTGCCGCAGTCGTGTCAGCGCATCATGTTCTCTGCCACGATGCCGCCGAAGATCCGTGAACTGGCCGTCACCCTGCTCCACAACCCTGTGGAGGTAAAAATCGCCGTCTCCAAGCCTGCGGAGAAGATTCACCAGAGCGCCTATGTCTGCTATGATCCGCAGAAACTGAAGATCATCAATCATATCTTCAAAAAGGGAGACCTGCAGCGCGTCATCATCTTCTCCGGCAAGAAGGAGAAGGTGAAGGAGATTGCCAGAAGTCTGAAGCAGATGCACATCAACTGCGACCAGATGCACTCAGACCTCTCCCAACAGGAACGTGACGAGGTGATGTACCGTTTCAAGGCAGGACAGACGGACGTGCTGGTGGCTACGGACATTGTGGCGCGTGGTATCGACATCGACGATATCCGCATTGTCATCAACTACGACGTGCCCCACGATGCCGAGGATTATGTGCATCGTATTGGTCGTACCGCCCGTGCAGACCGTGACGGAGAGGCCATCACCTTCATCAGCGAGGCAGACATCTACCGTTTCCAGCAGATAGAGCACTTCTTAGGTAAGGAGGTGGAGAAGTCGCCACTGCCCGAAGGTCTTGGTGAGGCTCCCGTCTACACTAAACGTGAGAAGAAACGTTCCAACACCCGTCGTCATGGCCGCTGGCACTCGAAGGGTAACGGTCAGAACAATCAGGCAAAATCCAAGACCAATGGTCAGGATAGCGCTAAGAAGAAGAAACGTCATCATCGCCCTAAGAACGACGGCCAAGGTAATCCATCGTAAATCGTAAAATCGTAAATCGTAAAATCGTAAATATGATAACTCATCCTATCTGCAAGATCAACCTGGGGCTTAACGTCGTTGAGCGCCGTCCTGACGGATACCACAACCTGGAGACCGTCTTCTATCCCGTCCCTATCTGTGATGCCCTTGAGGTGTTTGAGATGGACGAGCTGTTCCCTTCTGCTGTCGACTGCGACCTGAAGGTGACAAACATCGTGATCGACGGCGATGAGCAGAAAAACCTCGTGGTGCGTGCCTACAACCTGTTGAAGCAGGACTTCCCTACCCTTCCTCGCATACACGCGCATTTATATAAAGGTATACCTACCCAGGCAGGCATGGGAGGCGGCAGCAGCGACTGCGGTTTTATGATTACGTTGCTCAATCAGATGTTCCATTTAGGACTCTCTGACCAGCAGATGATTGACTATGCCGCACGCCTGGGTGCCGACTGTGCTTTCTTCGTTTTGAATAAGCCCTGTTATGCCGAAGGTATAGGCGAAAGGCTTGAGCCCATCAGTCTCTCACTACGTGGCTGGTATCTCGCCGTGGTGCGTCCTGCCATCCCTGTATCCACGAAGGAGGCCTTTTCACTCATCACCCCACAGCACCCTGACGTGAATTGCCGTGACATCGTGATGCAGCCTGTAGAGACTTGGCGTGACCATCTCACCAACGATTTTGAGAAGAGCGTCTTCGCCCTCCATCCCGAGATCGGTGCCATCAAGGACCGTCTCTATGACTTAGGGGCTGTCTATGCCGCGATGTCCGGTTCTGGTTCTTCGCTCTTCGGACTCTTCCGTGAACCAGTCTCCCTCGATGAGTTCAATGCCGAAGGCACATTTAAAACAATAATCCCGCTCGACTGAGCGGGATTAATATTTTACTGGATGCCGTCTTCACGGAGTTTCTTTTGCCATTTCCAGGCACTCTTCAGGACATCCTCCGTGGGAGTGTCAGCCTTCCAGCCCAAGACCTTGTTGGCTTTGTCGACATTACCCCACACCTGCTCGATGTCACCTTCACGACGGGGTGCATAGGTCCAGTTCACTTTCACGCCTGTGGCCTTCTCAAAGCCCTCTACCACCTCTAAGGTAGACAGTCCCTTGCCCGTACCGATATTGAATACCTCTACAGCATCGGTCTCTGGCTTGTCGAGCACACGCTCCATAGCCTTCACATGAGCCTTGGCCAGATCCACCACGTAGATATAGTCACGGATACAGGTCTTATCGGGGGTATTATAGTCGTGGCCGAAGATCTTCAGCTGCTCACGGATACCCATGGCTGTCTGTGTTACGAAGGGAATGAGGTTCATGGGCACGCCATTGGGCAGTTCACCGATGAGTGCAGAGGGATGTGCACCGATGGGGTTGAAATATCTGAGGATGATGCTCTTGATGGGCGCCCCCGAGTGGATATAGTCCTGGATGATCTCCTCGTTGATCTGCTTCGTGTTGCCATAAGGACTCATTGCCTTCTGGATGGGAGCATTCTCCGTCACAGGCAGGTTCTCCTGCGAGGGCTGACCATAGACGGTGCAGCTCGACGAGAAGATAATGCCCTTCACGTCGTACTTCGGCATCAGTTCCAACAGGTTGATGAGCGAAGTGAGGTTGTTACGGTAATAGAGCAACGGTTTCTCCACACTCTCGCCCACAGCCTTCGAAGCGGCGAAATGAATGATGCCCTCAATCTTCGGATACTTCTTGAACACTCCTTCAAGGGCTTCGAAATCGCAGCAGTCCACCTTCTCAAAGGCAGGACGAATGCCTGTGATCTTCTCAATGCCGTCCAATACGTTGATGTTCGAGTTTGAGAGGTTGTCGATGATTACTACCTCATAACCTGCTTCCTGCAGTTCTACGGTCGTATGGCTTCCGATGAATCCAGTACCGCCTGTTACAAAAATTGTCTGTTTCATATCTTTATGTTATTTTACTTTTTTACCTTTTTACCTTCACTCCGGGAACGGGTTCTCGCCCGGCTCCGGCACGAGACTGTTGTCCGCATTCTTCTTCTGATAGACAATCACCGTCCTCTCCAGCGAGTTATCCTCATTTCTCATGTAGATGGTGCCCGATCTGACATCACCCGTCTTATTCGGACTGGCGGTGATAGTCACTTTTCCGTTTCCCTCTCCCGAGGCCGGATCCATGAACAGCCAGTCGACTTCGGCATAAAGATGCCACTTACAGTTGGACTTGATGGCCAGAGTGCCCTCACTATTGTCCGACAAGGTCATTTCCTCGTTGGCGGCGATATAGTCCGGCTTCTTGGTGGTTTCTGCATCATCATCGTCGCCACAGGCCACAAGGGCTGCCATCATCAGCAGCAATATCGTTGTTTTCTTCATCATTTCCATCATATCTGTCTCCTTTCCTATTTAATGATCATTTTCTTTCCCTGTACCACATAGATGCCCGGCTTCAGACTCTTGGCTCCTGACTCCTTGCTCCTGACAAGCACGCCGCGCATGTCATACACCTTGGCATCCTTGATATCGCTGGGAGCTGCAATATCCCTGATTCCTGTCGTCATACCGTCCAGCACGCCGATGGAACGGGTGCCGGAAGTGGTGGTCATATAGGCCTCGAAGGGATACG
>Ga0265298_10011567_pt1 | contig 10318 bp, 10 predicted proteins | sample AusTroGonzalo_MG_3_FD_193486 | JGI IMG/M metagenome (GOLD analysis project Ga0265298, IMG submission 193486) | Bovine rumen microbial communities from tropical cattle in Woodstock, Queensland, Australia - Gonzalo_01 | ecosystem: Host-associated > Mammals > Digestive system > Stomach > Rumen ... | reverse complement strand
CTGAAGGCGAGATGCAAGCCGAGGCTGAGAAGCAAGCCGAATGCGAGAAAAAACCTGTTTGGAAGCGAATAAGAATTTTCCGCAAGGAATTCTCAAACAGGAACGAATGAGACCTGTCGTATATGGCTAATTCAAGTTTGCGTGGCTAATCCAGGTTTGCGTGGACAATCCAGGTCTGAATGGCAAATCCAGATATGCGTGGCAAATCCAGGTTGGCAGGACAAATCCAAGTTAGCCCGACTTTCCATGTTCGCCCTCAATTCAAACTTTTCTTGCGGCGATAACTTGAGCGGCGCGGCTTGAGGCGTACGATTTGTCCGCTTACTGTCGCGAAATGCCGTGTAGTGAAGACCTTTGTCACAAGGCCAGCAAACTCCATGGTTTTTCATGCGAACGTGGAAAGTCGCGTTGGCAAGATGCTGCATGGAAATGGTGAGCGCAATCCCGACAGTTCGGACAAAGCGCTGCAAACAGGTAGGCTTGTCAGGCAAAAACGAAGTTTTTCGTTACGTAAAATTTCGTAAGTTGATACTTGATTGTTCGTTTGATAAATGGTATAATCGTCGGTATGGAAAATCCGTTCAACTATCTTCAGTTCGCCACCGGCGACCAGTTTTACGACCGGCGTGAAATCCGGAAAGATCTGCTTTCCCGGTTTCTGAGCGGCCAGACGAATGTCGTCTTGTACGGGCCGCGCCGATACGGGAAGAGTTCGCTTGTCGCAGAACTTGTCGGAGACCTCGAAAAGGCCGGAGTCCCGTGCGTGACGATAGACGTGGTCAAGGTGCCGTCCATCGACATGTTCGTTTCCGCGTATGCGACGAAGGTGTATCGCAGGCTGGCGCCGGTCGCGTTCGAATTCAAGAAGCTGGTGGCGTTTCTCAAGAGCCTCAGACCGAAAATGACGCTCGACCAGACCGGCGAGGCGGGGCTTTCCTTCGAGCCTTCGGATTCGACAATCGGCGCCGAGGCGCTGACTGAAGTGCTGGATCTTCCGCAAAAACTGCTTTCCGGGAAGGGCAGGGCCGTCGTGGTGTTCGACGAATTCCAGGAAGTGAAGGATCTTCTGCCCAACGACGGGTTCGAGAGGATTATGCGCTCGGCGATCCAGTCGCACCGCAATGTTTCGTATATTTTCCTCGGCAGCCGATACCACATGCTCAGGCGGATGTTCGCAGACCACAGCCGTCCGTTCTACAAGTCCGCCGTCATGATGCTTCTCGACAAGCCGCCCGTGGAGGAGAGCATTCGTTTTGTCGTCGATCGTTTCGCAAGCGCCGGGAAGTCGATAGGGCGCGAAGCGGCCGAACATCTCGTGTCCAAGATTGAAAACATACCGTATTACATCCAGCAGCTTGGGTTCGAGACTTTCCGGATCGTCGATGACGCGCGTCGGAAGAGCGTTTCGCCGGCGGACGTGGACGCGGCCTACGCAAATCTTTCCGGATTCAATCGCGATCAGTACGAGCAGCTGATGCTTACGCTGTCGGCATCCCAGAAAAAGCTCATGATTGCCATTGCGCGGGAGCGGACGAAAGAGTTCGACGACGGTTTCCGCAAACGCCACTCGCTTGGAGTTCCGTCCACCGTGAATTCCGCAAAGGGGAAATTGATGGAGGACGGACACATGGAGATGTCGGGCGGGCAGTACGCGGTCGCGGATCCGTTTTTCGCCCAGTACCTCCGCACCGTGTGACGGCGATTCGACGGATGTTGACGCGAAGTTGTCTGATTGATAGCGCCGTCGGCTATCCGATTGGCAGCGAGGATATCGCCAAGAAATAGGTTTCAAGGATTTCAAAGGAGAACAAAAAATGCATACGGTACTTGCACATCCGCTTGTAAAGCACCGCGTCACGCTCATGCGCGACATAAACACCAAGCCGAAGCAGTTCCGGGAACTCGTCAACGAGGTAACGGAATTTCTCGCGATAGAAAGCCTGAAGGATCTCAAGACCGTCGAGATCCCGGTGACGACGCCAGTCGCAAAGACCGTGGGCGTCAAGATAGAGGATTCGATAGTCATCGTCCCCATCCTGCGGGCGGGGATGGGAATGCTCGATGCGATGCTCCACGTTCTTCCCTATGCCAAGGTCGGCGTTCTCGGAATGCAGCGAAACGAGGCGACCGCCGAGCCGATGCCGTACTACGCCAAGGTTCCGCAGGCCAAGGGCGACGAGATGGCGATAGTGATCGACCCCATGCTCGCGACGGGCGGGAGCGCGTGCGATGCGTTCTCGCAGCTGAAAAAGCTCGGCTACAGGAGAATCGTCTTTCTCAACTTGATAGCCGCGCCCGAGGGGATCGCCAAGGTGGAGAAGGAGCACCCGGACGTGCCCGTCTTCACGGCGGCGAAAGACGAACGGCTCAATTCGCACTTCTACATAGTCCCTGGCCTCGGCGACGCAGGCGACCGCATTTTCGGAACGCTCTGAAAGGGCGCAAGGCGAGCGTCACGCCCGAGCCGAGATTTCGTTTATTTGAAATTTTTGCTAATGCGATAGGCCGGGATATGGTATAATATACGGACTATGACCGAAAAGACGGCAGTATATCCCGGAACTTTCGATCCCATGACGAAGGGGCACTTCGACCTCATCGTCAGGGGGGCGAAACTTTACGACAGGCTCGTGGTGGCAGTCGCCGCGACGAGCGCCAAGGAGGGCGCCATGTTCTCCGGCGAGGAGCGCCTCGAGATGATTCGCGAGGAAGTCGCCCGCGCCGGGCTTGGAAACGTCGAGGTGAAACCCCTCGACACTCTCCTTGTCGAATTCTGCCGCCGCGAAAAGGCCCGCGTCGTCATACGCGGCGTCAGGGTGTACAGCGATTTCGAGTACGAGTCGCAGATGGCGCTCACGAACCGCCGTCTCGCCCCGGAGGTCGAGACGCTCTTCATGATGCCCGGCGAGAGCCTCGCATACGTGACGGCGTCCACCGTGCGCGAGATCGCCTGCTACGGCGGCGACACCGCCCCCTTCGTGACGGAAACGGTCTATCGGCGCATAGTCGCGAAGCTCGCAGGAAACAAATGAAAGGAAAGGACGGTATGGAACAGCTTGCAGACGGCATTTTCGGAATCGGGGTGAACGACCACGACATCGACCTTTTCGAGGGCCAGTACGTCGTTCCCCGCGGCATGGCCTACAACTCGTATTTCATAGACGACGACAAGACCCTCGTCTTCGACACCGTTGACGGCAGGTTCGGCGACGAATGGCTCGCGAACCTCTCCAAGGCCTCGGGCGGGAAGAAGATAGACTACCTCGTGGTCCAGCACATGGAGCCGGACCATTCCGCCCTCATAGCCCGTTTCGCCAAGGAGCATCCCGGGGCGACGATAGTCGCGAGCGCCCAGGCGTTCGCGATGATGAAGAATTTCTTCGGCGACGACTATGCCGCGCGGCGGCTCGTCGTCAAGGACGGCGACACCCTCTCGACCGGAAAGCACTCTTTCGCGTTCGTCGCGGCCCCGATGGTCCACTGGCCCGAGGTGATGGTGACGTTCGACGCCGCGACGGGGACTCTCTTTTCCGCAGACGCCTTCGGTAAGTTCGGCGCGAACGACGTCGAGGACCCGGAGGGATGGGACTGCGAAGCGCGGCGCTACTATTTCGGCATCGTCGGGAAGTACGGCCGCCAGGCCGCGGCGCTTCTTGCTAAGGCCGCCACGCTCGACATAAAGCGCATCTGCCCCCTCCACGGCCCCGTTCTCTCCACGCCGGAGGAAATAGCGCACGTCGTAAAGCAATATTCCACCTGGTCTTCCTACGGCGTAGAATCCGAGGGCGTGTGCATCGCCTACACCTCCGTTTACGGCCACACGAAGGCGGCGGCGCTGAAGCTCAAGGAGATGCTTCTCGAACGCGGCTGCCCGAAGGTCGCGATCGCCGATCTCGCGCGAGACGACCAGCCGGAGACGGTCGAGGACGCGTTCCGCTACGGCAGGCTCGTCCTTGCGACGACGACATACAACGGCGACATCTTCCCGTGGATGCGCCACTTCATCTGGCACCTCGTCGAGCGCAACTACCAGTCGCGGAAGATTGGATTCGTCGAAAACGGCTCGTGGGCGCCGGCCGCCGCAAGGGTGATGCGCTCCATGCTCGAAAAGTGCGCCAACATTGAATTTTGCGAAAACGCTGTCACGATCAAAGGAGCTCTCGACCAGGAAAGCGAGGCGCGTCTTGCCGCGCTTGCCGACGAGATGGCCAAATGATGGAACAGACAGAAGACATGGCCGACAAGATTGTCGTTGACGTCGCACGGCTTGCCGACAACGGCGAGACGCTCGAGGGCGAGGCCGACATCGTCGATCTCGACGAAGAGTTCGTAAAACCCTTCGGCGGCGTCCGCTACAATCTGAAGGCTCGTGTCTATGGGACGGAACTTCTCGTGAAGGGCCGTCTGGAACAGGATTTCGACCTCGTCTGCAGCCGTTGCGGACGCGATTTCGACACCACGATCAAGGTGGAGGATTTCGTCTTCAGCGCCGAAACGGACGAAAAAACCGAGTTTGTCGATTTGACCAATGACGCAAGAGAGTGTATAATACTCGCTTTGCCGACATATCCGGTCTGCGACGAAGAGTGCCCCGGCATCGAACAGACGCGCATCGAAGCGCCTGACGACCGCTGGAGTGCGCTCGACGGTTTGAAGGTCGGAGAAACGAAACAAAACAAGAAGAAGTAAGGAGTAAGAACCATGGCAAGTCCCAAGAACAGGGTATCGAAAATGCGCAAGCGCCAGCGTGTGGCGTCGCTCGAGAAGCCGATTCTCGCATCGGTTTCCACGTGCCCGAGCTGCGGCGCGGCGAAGCGTTCGCACCGCGCATGCCCGAAGTGCGGCACGTACAAGGGCCGCAAGGTCGCCGCCGTCGCGGCGGAATAACATTGCAGGCGCCTCAAATGACGCGAATCGCTCTTGATGCGATGGGCGGCGACCACGCCCCCAAGCAGATTATCGTCGGTGCAGTCGAAGCGGCTTGCGGCCTTGACGACGTGAAGATTCTTCTCGTCGGCCAGATGGCTGCAATCCAGAGGGAAGTCGACCGGTTCTCCAAGGACCGCAAGGCTCTCTTCCAGTCCGCCGTCGAAAAGGGCGTGCTCGAAATCGTGCACGCTCCCGACCAGGTGGAGATGGACGACGTGCCGGTGGAGGCCGTCCGCAAGAAAAAGGACTGCTCCATCAACGTGGCGATGCGCCTTGTGAAGGACGGCCGCGCCGACGCTTTCGTGTCGGCGGGCAACTCCGGCGCCGTCGCGACAAGCGCGATACTGAACCTCGGCAGGATACCGGGCGTCAAGCGCCCGGCGATCGCCATGGTTCTGCCTACGAAAGTTCCGAGCAGGCCGCTTCTTCTGCTCGATGCGGGCGCCAACATGGACTGCCACCCCGAGTGGCTCGTCCAGTTCGCCATAATGGGCGACGTCTATTCGAAGACTGTCCTCCGCCGCGAAAAGCCGGCGGTGGGGCTTCTCTCGATCGGCACCGAGGACTGCAAAGGCAACGAACTCACCCACGCGACATATCCGCTCATCAAAGCCCGGAGCGGAATCAACTTCGTTGGCAACATCGAGGGACACGACATTTGCGGCGGGCAGATCGACGTCGCGGTGGCCGACGGATTCGTCGGCAATGTCGTCCTCAAGACGGTGGAATCTGTCGCGCACGCGGTTGGCGACTGGCTCAAGGCCGAGCTGAAGAAGAGCCTCTTCCGCAAGATTTGCGCGCTTCTTCTAAAGCCCGCGTTCAATGCGCTAAAGAAGCAGATGGATCCCGAGGTGTACGGCGGAGCGCCCCTTCTCGGAGTTCCGGGCGCGGTCATCATCACCCACGGCAATTCCACCCACAAGGGGATTTTCCACGCTGTCAGGTCGGGTGTCGCGGCAGTGAGAAGCGATGTTTCCGGGCTTATCGAAAAGGCGATCGCGGCAAATTCCGACGCCGCGCCCTCGCCAAAGACGGAGAGTAAATGAGCGAATACAATTTTTCCGCGATAGAGCGGAAGTGGCAGAAATACTGGCTCGAGAACAAGACGTTCAAGACGCCCTCGAAGTCGCCCAAAAAGAAATTCTACTGCCTCGACATGTTTCCCTATCCGTCGGGAGCGGGGCTTCACGTAGGCCACCCCGAGGGCTACACGGCGACGGACATACTCTGCCGCTACAAGAGGATGAAGGGTTTCAACGTCCTTCATCCCATGGGGTGGGACGCATTCGGCCTCCCGGCCGAGCAGTATGCCGTCGAGACGGGCACGCACCCCGCCATCACGACGAAGAAGAACATCGACCGTTTCCGCGAGCAGATCCGTTCGCTCGGTTTTTCGTACGATTGGGATCGCGAAGTCAATACGACGGATCCAAAGTACTACCGCTGGACGCAGTGGATTTTCGAACAGCTTTACAAGAAGGATCTCGCATACGTCGCGGAAGTTCCCGTCAACTGGTGCCCCGCCCTCGGAACCGTTCTCGCGAACGAGGAGGTCATCGACGGGAGAAGCGAGCGCGGCAACCATCCTGTCGAGAGAAGGCCGATGCGCCAGTGGATGCTCAAGATTACCGAGTACGCCGAGCGGCTTCTCAAGGACCTCGACACGCTTGATTGGCCGGAAGGCATCAAGGAGATGCAGCGCAACTGGATCGGCAAGTCCACGGGAGCGCTCGTTGATTTTGGTGTGGCGGTTGAGGGGAACGGGACGACCGGGACAGCCGAGACGACCGGGACGGAAACCGCAAACCAATCGTCTCGTGAGTCCCGGAGGTCTCGTGTGTCCCGGGACACCATCACCGTCTACACCACTCGCTGCGACACGCTGTTCGGCGCGACGTACATGGTGATGAGCCCGGAGCATCCGCTTGTCGCGAAGTGGCTTGCTGACGGCACGATCAAGAACGCCGATGCGGTGAAGGCCTACCAGAAGAAGGCCGCCTCGAAGAGCGATCTCGAGCGCACGGAACTCAACAAGGAGAAGACCGGCGTAAAGCTCGAAGGCGTCTCGGGCATCAACCCCGTGAACGGCGACGCGCTTCCGATTTTCATTTCCGATTACGTTCTCGCGAGCTACGGCACGGGCGCCATCATGGCCGTCCCGGCGCACGACGAGCGCGATTTCGATTTTGCGAAGGTGTTTGGCCTTCCGATCTACCAGGTGGTGGCGCCAGAATCGAGCGAACGCAGTTCGGTCGTCAAATCTGAGTCTGCCGACCGCGTTCCATACACCGAGGCTGAGGCGTTTACCGACATCGCGACGGGCGTGATGGTCAACTCCGGCTTCCTGAACGGGCTTTCTGTCGAGAAGGCGCGCCCAGCGATGATCAAGTGGCTTGAGGAGAAGGGCGTCGGCAAGGCGAAGACGCAGTACAAGCTTCGCGACTGGCTTTTCTCGCGCCAACGCTACTGGGGCGAGCCGTTCCCGGTCATCCATTGGGAGGACGGCACCGCGTCGCTCGTTCCCGAGGGCGACCTCCCGCTTACTCTCCCGGAACTCGACGACTACAAACCGACAGGCACCGGCGAGCCGCCGCTTTCCAAGGCGGAGGCGTGGGTGAACGTGACGCGGGCCGACGGCGTGAAGGGCCGTCGCGAAACGAACACGATGCCGCAGTGGGCCGGCAGCTGCTGGTACTATCTCAGGTACATCGATCCTGAAAACGGCGAATGCTTCGCCGATCCCGAACTTCTCAAGGAATGGCTGCCCGTCGATCTCTACGTCGGCGGCGCGGAACATGCCGTTCTCCACCTTCTCTACGCGAGATTCTGGCACAAGGTGCTTTTCGATCTCGGGCTCGTCCCGACGCCGGAGCCTTTCCAGCGGCTCGTCAACCAGGGGATGATTCTCGGCATGGCGTACCGCACGAAGCGCGGCGTTCTCGTGCCGATGGATAAGGTCGAATGGCGCGACGGCAAGCCGTGGGGCGCGGAAGAGGGCGGCGAGATGGAGGAGCTGACCGAGGCTCCGGCGAAGATGTCGAAGTCCCTCAAGAACGTAGTCAACCCCGATGATGTCGTCAGGGACTACGGCGCCGACTCGCTGAGGCTCTACGAAATGTTCATGGGTCCGCTGCAGGTCGTCAAGCCGTGGCAGACGAAAGGCGTCGAGGGCGTCTATCGTTTCCTCAAGCGCGTCAACCGTCTCGTCACGGAGACGACGTTCGCCGACCGCGAGATGACTAAGGCCGAGGCGAAGAGCCTCGCCGCGATGGTGAAGAAAGTCGGCGGAGACCTCGAAGCGATGGCCTTCAACACGGCCATATCGGCGATGATGGTCTTTGTTAACGAGGCCGAGGAGTTTGCAAAGGCGGGACCGCTCCCCAAGGAATATCTGGAGAAGTTCGTCCTTTGCCTTGCTCCGTTCGCGCCGCATCTTGGCGAAGAGTTGTGGAGCTTTCTCTGGCACGACAATACGCTTGCGTACGAGCCGTGGCCGGAATACGATCCTTCGGCGCTTGTCGAGGATGAAATCGAGATTCCGGTGCAAGTCCTCGGCAAGCTGCGCGGGCGCGTGAAGGTGCCAGTCGCCGCGACCCCAGCCGAGATGGAGGCGATTGCGCGGGCTAACCCCGATGTCGCGAAGCATCTCGAGGGCAAGACGGTAGTCAAGGTCGTCGCGGTTCCCAAGCGGATGGTCAATTTTGTGATTAAATAGTGTTGCATTTTGTCGGCCGATTTGGTAGAATTACTTTGTCACAAGACAAAAAGGAGTATTAAGCAGATGAAAAAAATATTGTTTGCCGTAGCGCTTCTTGCTTCTGTCGCCGGTTTTGGCGCCGAAGCCGCATTGAGGGTCGAGGGGAAAAATCCTCCTGCCGAAGTGATGAGGAGCTATACGCCGCTTTCAATCAATATCATAACGCCTGTCGGCCTTCCTCCCGGGGTTTGGGATGTAAAAGGTCTTCAAATCGGCGTTTTCAACTGGGTCGAGAACTTTTCCGGCTGGCAGATCGGCATAATCAACACGACGGACGTCTTCACGGGCTGGCAGCTTGGCGCCATAAACGTTACGCGCAAGATGTACGGCGTCCAGATTGGCTTCGTGAACGTCATACAGGATAACGACATTCCGTTCATTCCGGTCGTGAACTGGTATTTCTAAACGCAAAAGGAGTCTGTGAAAATGAAGAAGTTGTCAGCGATGTTTCTTGCGGCGTTTGCGAGCGTCGCGTTTGCCCAGCAGTCGGTCACCACCACTGTCATAAAGAATGTCACCACAACTGTCGTGGAGTCGGTCGAATTCCAGCAGAAGGTCAATGGAATCAAGAAGATTGCGGTGTTTGTGCAGAACCGTACCAGCGTCAAGGGGATGGACGACGAGGTGGACGGCGTTCGAGATCGCCTTTCGTCCGCGCTTGCCGAGGTTGACGGCTTTTCCGTAATGGATTCCGCGCAGGTTGTCGATACTTTCCGCCGTTACAAGGTGACCACCGCCGAGGAAAAAGCGGGCGTTCTCGCCGGCATTTTCACCGGCGGCTCCGTGCCGCGCGTCACGCAGATGCTCGGTTGCGACTATATCGCCGCGGCGACGATCGTCAACGCGAGTTGCATGAACCGCAACATTGGAGGGCGAGCGTGCAAAGTGTTTACTTTGCGCATGACGCTCAAGATCATGGATTCGACAGGCGCCAGCGTGGACGGCATGCCGACATGGGTCAGGCAGTATCCCGTGGTGGATGCGGCGGACGATCCCATGAACTTCTACCAGATCCTGTTCGACAAGTGGGCGTTGGACGTCACCTCCGCGATCGCGCAGAAGGCGCCGAAATGGCGCAACCCCAAGTCCGAGAAGGTGCCATTGGTCGCATTCCACGTCTCCACGACGATAGACGAAACCATAGCAGAGCTTGAGAGCCAGACCAAGGGAGCGAACGGTGAATCCCTGCAGGAGCTTCGCAAGGTTGTCGGCGGGGCCACGATCGAACTCGACGGCGCCGTGATCGGATCCGCTCCCGGCGATTTCCGCGCAGCATCCGGTCAACATCAGTTGCGAGTGACGCGCGAGTGGATGAAGCCCTATGCGGCAACCGTCAACATCTATGAAGGAATGTCTCTCAAGGTCGCGCTCGAAATGAGCGACGAGGGCCTCGCGAAGTGGGGTTCTACCGAGGCTCTGCGCGCAGATGTCGCTCGTCGCTACGCAGAGGCCGTCCGTGAACGCGGAATGAAAATCAACATCGACACGTCCAACTGGCGTGATGTCGGGACTTCCGGCATTCGTGTGATAAATGAATAAAACGGCTATGGTCCGGCCTTTTGGCTTTCCGCGCATCGCAGTCGCCATTGTTTCGGCCTGCCTCTGCGGGTGCGTATCGGTTGACAAGGCAGC
>Ga0265298_10011566_pt1 | contig 10318 bp, 13 predicted proteins | sample AusTroGonzalo_MG_3_FD_193486 | JGI IMG/M metagenome (GOLD analysis project Ga0265298, IMG submission 193486) | Bovine rumen microbial communities from tropical cattle in Woodstock, Queensland, Australia - Gonzalo_01 | ecosystem: Host-associated > Mammals > Digestive system > Stomach > Rumen ... | reverse complement strand
GATTTTTCCATTATCATTAACAGCTATTACTGGATCAGGGCCAATCTGTATTTCGCCAATGCCAACTTTGACAATCTTTCCATCCTTTCCGTTGTCTTTTTGTTTGATGTCTACAGCCTCTTTCACTTTACTGAATAGGCCATACTTTTTATCTAGCCACTTTCCAATAGAGCTATTCTTAGCTGCTTCAAGAACTTTTCTAAACGCTGCATACCCGGATTTCTTTGCAGCATTAAGGCCATCAACGATGTTCTTAAGAGCTTTCTTCACAGTGTTCTTGACTTTATCTAAAAGGATTCCCTCTGAAACAATCGTCTCTTCACTAAGCTCTAGCGTTTCTTCCAACGTGAATCTTCTAGTTGCGCCTTGTATGTAGATTGGCTTGTTGATGTCTTCTACTATAAGATTAATATTTTTTCCTGAATATCTATTATACTTATTAACAGTTTCAGCGTTAGAAAACTCAAGCGATTTCATCACTTGCTCAAAGACTAAATCGAATTTGTTCATCATATTTTAGCAATTGCAATTTGTTTTATCTATATTTATAACGTAGATTTCCTCATTAGGGCAATGAAGAATATCCCGCCAATAGTGTTCAGTATGATGCCAACTGGAATTTGGCCAGAACTTAGCATTATCCTAGAGATCGTGTCGCACACGACAAGCATGCAGCTGCCAATGAATATGCATGCGATGAACACTCGCTTATGGTCGTAGCCTACAAGAGTCCTACTTATATGCGGGACAATCAATCCAACGAATCCAATCAGTCCGGAGACGCTTACAGCTGATGCAGCCATCATAATCCCAATGAATGCATACAAAAATCTCCACTTCTCGACAGACAGTCCAAGCGAACTGGCTACGTTGTCTCCAAGCAGTATCAAGTTCATTGGCTTATAAAGCGTCAAGACGATTGCGACTGACGCTAATGTAAACGGAAACACCATTCTGAAATGATTCCAAGATAAGCCTATTAGCGAACCGGTCGTCCAGCTAAGCACATCCTGGAATGCGCCAATGTCTTGTATGAAGTAATACAAAGCCTTCTGTATTGCGATAGAGATAGACCCAATGATCACACCAGAAAGCACTAGCTTCACTGGAGACGTGCCTTGCTTATACGCTATCATATATATAGTCAAGAATGCTATGACACCACCAACGATTGCTAAAAATGGCATGTATGGATACAGCTGTGGGAACAGCACTAAGATAAGCAGCATACTTAATCCAGATCCCTGGCTTATGCCAAGCGTATATGCAGACGACAGCTCGTTCTTGGTGATCGTCTGGAAGATGCACCCGGCCAATGCCAAGTTTATACCGACACAGATCCCAATCAAGAACCTCGGTATTCGTATGTTCCAGATTATAAGCGCTTCATTCGATATAGATGTCAAATTTGGCTTCTCGACTCCAATCAACTCGCATATCGTATCACCAAGAAGCTTTCGCTGTACATATGTGGTTTCAAGTAGTAGCTCTCTACTAAATACATTGTCCAATATTGTTTTAGCTGACATATGATATGCGCCTTTAGACAATTGGACAAACAACGCTACTATTAGCAACGCTACAGTGACGAGAACAATTATCTTTATTCGATTAGTCTTCATACAATTCAATTTAAACTAAAAAAGCGTGGACTTTCACATCCACGCTTTTATCGACTAATTTAAGCTATCAACGTCTATGCAGCTTCTGCTTACTTGGATCAAGCTTCTTCTTTCTACCATCGCATTCAGATTCGGTAGGAGTATCGCATTTTTCATTATCGTTTGGACCCCATGCTTTCTTCTTGCCGTCTTTTGGTCCGCAATCGCAGCCACCGCCTTTGCAGCCATCGCCCTCATTGACAACTTGTCCGGCAGCAACATACTCAATGAAATGCGCTTCATTGATTATTTTAGCAAGCTTCTCAAAGCCTTCTTTTATCTCATCGCATTTTATTTCGTTGCTTTCGGTTGGAACTACTGCAGCCTTTGGAACTGTAAGAACATAGCCATTAGTTTCTTCGTCTTTCTTAATCGTTATTTCGATTGACTTAACCTTAAGATTAACATCATTGGACTTGCCTTCTCCTATAAGCTCATTGTAAAGTCTAGTAAAACTATCCATTATAAAATCCTTTTTTTGAATTTTAATATTATTTATTTTTTAAAAAGTCCTTTGAAAAAGCCAAATGCATTTTCAAACATTTTAGTAAATCCATCAAGTAATGATTCATCGCGGTTTCCAATGCCAATATTGTTAGCATATACTTCATGTTCGCCATCGAATCCAATGAATTTAATCCTAAGCATGCCTTCGTTCGATTCATAGTCACGGCTTTCAGTAAGACGGCCTGCCCATTTAGCAGCAGCTTTAGTTATAGAATGAAGACACTCAGAAACTTTAGCAACAATAAATGCAATAGCATTAAGAAGAGAAAACACAACGACAAATATATATCCAAGTATTCTAACAAGCCAATTTTTCTTCGACTCTGTCAAAATATGAGGATCGCTAAAATATTCAATAGCCTCAGAAAGCTCAGGCTTAAGTTCAGTTTCATCGCCATTAGACTCTTGTCTAGCTTTTACAGCATCCCAAAGCTTACGAAGATTGACTACGATTTCTGGCTTAATAGCCTCAGCATTATCAAGATTCGTAGTATGATGTTTTTCTACCGTATAATTACCATTTTTATCTTGTCCAATGCCAGTACTAACATATGAATCATTTGGATCGTTAGATTTTCCGGTATCGCCGCATTACTTCAATGAACTCTTCCGGTGGAACGCTGTCTTTATATTCTTTGTATGTAACTAAATTCAACTTATAAGCCCATTCGCCACCAAGCTTATCGGCAAGCCAAAGTCTTGCGTTGTTTGCAAATTCGACAAACTTCCCCATTGAGCTTTTTATACGAGACACAATAGCAGCCTGTATCTTATTAAGTATAGCAAGAGGCCAATTGAACCAGTCAGCAATACCTTCAGTCACAAGCTTCATAGTATCGTCTATATCTTTGAAGATTTCTTCGTCTGTCATACTTTCATATAGTAGAGTCATTGCATCGCCTTTGTACTCCATGATCAAACTACTATATAAATTATCAAACTTACTCTTGCATTTCATAATAAATATATGTTCTAACTTTAAACGTATTTATCGTAAAATACGAGCTAAGTCATCTCTACTAAACAGCTGCTCTTCCGGCTTGTAGATGTTGTCTTGATGATACTCCCCAAATATATAAGGATAGATCTGCTTCGCCGCCATCTCAAGCTGGAAGCAGTAGAAGATCGGGCCCTGCATGAGAATGCCGCCAGGATAGACTCTGTTGTTCTTGAAAGCAGACAGCTTCTGTCCGACTGGGTCGTCTTTCAGCGTCAAGAACATCTTCCACGGTGGCGTCATAATGTGGTTGTCGTTCTCGAACGTGTAGATGATGTACGGCATGATCATCACGTCTGGGTCGATAGCAAGCAAGCCCTCCAAGTCGATCCTGCCCATCAAAATAGACTTGTCTTCGACTTTAGGCTGCACTTTCGTCTCAAGGCCTTTGAAAGCGTCTCTTACGCCAAGCGTCCTATACTGTAGATGCTCTATTCCAGAGTTGATGCCGACTCTAGTGATCTCGTTGCCCTTCCATCGAAGTATAGCCACCCTTGGACGGTACTCGTCTTTAAGCCTCGTCTTCACTTTGTCTTCTAAACTATGAATGAAGAACAATAAGTCTTCGCCTTTCTGGACTTGGTTGTATAGCTTGTAAAACGCTCGCGTGTAGTCTTCGAACGAATAGTACACGCTTCCACTGTAGACGCCCCAGTTTCTGTTCACAGCATCGTCTCCAAGCATCGTAGCGTTGTTGTCGAAGAAAGGCGCGATGTTCGTAGCAATCTCGTTGACGTCTTCGACGCTCCAGCCTTTCATTCTTGCCAACCTATTCGGGTCGATATGATGGATGTCAGCGTCTAAGCTGTAGAACAGCTCTTTGTCGAACACGCCTGCTGGCTGATATTGGAAGAACTTCAAGTTAGGATTCTCTTTCCTCACTTTCCAGTCGAATCCTGGAAGCTGCTTGTAGAACGAATAGTAGAAGCTCTTCGGATAGCCTGTCGCAATGACTCGGTCACCATAGCTAAACGTCTCAAGCATATCGTTGTGATTGTGATTGAACGTGACGATTCGCTTTGGCTCTTCTTTCAAAGTGACTTCACCACATGGATACAGCGTAGACTTCGACCAGTAGTCTCCATCTTGATCTTCTACTGGCTTCTCGACGTTCTTACTTGGGAATAGAAATGGCCACACGGCCAAGAATACGATAATGACGCCCATGATGGCGATGAATCGGCCAAAGCCAACTTCTTCAGTTTTTGCTTCTTCTGTCATAGCACTCCTTGCATAGTCTTCTTATCCAGCCTTTCGTTGTGCAGGTTGCTGGCTTCCCGCATTCTTCGCAGACGTCCCAGCTCTTAGCTTCAGCTTCTACTACGATGCTTCTTACTTCATCTCTAACATTAGAATCGACTTCGCCATCGATAGAGTAGTAGACAGTCAGCTCGCCAAACTTCTCTTTGATTTGGTCAGCAACGACTAACGCTTCTCCATTTAGTCTACGATTGACGGCTTCTATCTTCTCGCACATCTCTTTGACGATAGCGAACCAGCCATCGCTGCATTCAATGCCAAACGCCATGCACGTCTTCGTCTCGTCTCCATGCATGTCTCGAAGAAACACTGGAGCTAAAGCTGTAAGCTTTTCTTCAAGTTCAAGCTTCATACAAGCAACGTCCTTTTCATATTTATTCTAATATAAATACTATAAATTGTTTTCTATTGATTTAAATGAACATAGGCGACCACATAGCTAAAGCGTATAGAATGATGTTAGAGTCAGTTGAGCCTATTGCTAATAAGTACGCTAGACTTGATGAAGAGCGACCTGAGCTAAACACTAGTATGATCTTCATGAATCTAGCTATGCGCGGACACGCTGACCAGGAAGACGCTTTGATAGAGCTTCTAATCAGAAGCAAATATAATCAGATAGTTTCGATAAGAGCGCACAACAATTATTTCGACGATGACGACGTAGAGACGTTCGATATGCTCATGGACGGCTTAGACAAAAGCGCTACGGGCGGCTGGGAGATGTCGTTCGACGACTTCAATTCGTTATACAACATGAAGCTGTTCTTCGCGAACCCGAATCATAAGATGTGCACACAAGCAGCTAACGAGAACACATCTGCATGCGAGAAGTTCTTAGATACGTCGTATGTCAACGACGACTTCTTCGAAGCGGTGCTTCTTCATTCAGCTAGAGCTGAAGGCTTGTCAGATGAAGCATATAGAAAGCTTGCTAATTTTGCGCTACAGAGAAAATTTAGCGTCTGCTATTTCATAGACAATCCTAGCATAGACGACGATCTTAGGATATGGCTATTCAACGAATATTCAAAGACCAAAGACGACGACTTAAGCTGGCTCTGGAACACGGTGGCTGCCAACGAGCCGCATATAAGCGAAAAGCTTGCGAAGTTCATCATTGAGAACGGCAGCTTCCTTGCATGCCAAAGCCTCATTAGAAGACAAGACTTGTCAGATGAATTCAAGAAGCAGCTACTTTCGATATATGAAGAGAAGCGAGACAATGATGTCTCGCTTCAGAAAAAGAAACGCAATTTAAGCGACTTAAGACGTATTTTGAAAGACAGAAGAAGCAATTTATGAAAAGAATTGACGACATCATCATAGAAGCATATAAGACGATGCTAGAGTCAGCTGAACTGGAGCATACTGAGCCTATAGAGCAAGCGCAGTCTGGACAAGAAGCCGACAATTTAGCTATGCTTGAGTTAGAAAGGCCTGACTTAAAGAACGCAAGCTTGCTCTTAATGCAGCTAACGGTGCGTGGGCATAGCAACAAAGAAGACGCGCTAGTCGGTCTGCTTACTAGAAGCCCAAGACTTCCTGAGCATCTGCAAAGCGACTCTTCAAAGCGGCTACAAGTCGATTAAAGACTTACTGAACAACGACAACGACGTAGAAGAGTTCGACCAGCTAATGGACGGCTTAGACAAAAGCGCTACTGGAGACTGGGAGATGTCGTTCGACGACTTCAACACGCTTCGAAATATGAAGAAGTTCTTCATCGAGCCACACGTAACGTTAGAATACGCGGCCGTCGTAGCGAATGAAGACGCTGCTGAAAAGTTCGTCCATACGTCGTATGCGGATAATCCATACTTTGAAGAAGTCATCAACAACATATGCTCATTGAAGACGCTTTCGGCTGAAGCATATGAAAGACTGTCGAAGATCATCATCAAGAACGACTATCGATTGTTTAACTTCTTCGTCAACACATCAGTAAGCGATGATCTTAAGATGAAAGTCTTCGATGAAGCGCAGAAGCGTCATCCAAGTCTAGACACATACATGTTTTCAAGACTAATTGGCGTAGCACCGTCGATGAGCGACAAGATGGCTCGATACATATTCGAGAAGGGAGACACGCACAATCATATGACGCTTGCCACAAGAGAAGACGTCTCAGACGAGCTGAAGCAAGAGATAATAGACTTTTATGAAAGCAAGCCAAGCTATCGAGGCCAGACGTCGATCATACGAAAGATAAAATACGCGATAAAGAACCATAAGCTCCCACGCTGGTATTGATAGATATGAAAGATCTAGACTGTTTCAGAAAAGCATATATGCATGTAATATTAGAGCAGGAAGCAGCTCCTGAAAACATCGACATTAATGCGCTCATAGATGAGCTGCATAAGCGAGGGTCGATGTACGACTGCTTAGAAGTCTTTATGATGAAGCTTGCAGTAGTCGGAGAAGACAAACTACAGAAAGACTTCTTAGAGCTTCTTATTCGAAGCGATAGCAAAGATATGAACTATGAAACATTGAATAAGATTTTCGACGAGCTAGACAGAATAGGCTGGGCTGTCAGCTTTTCAGACTTCGACTACTTGCATACAATGAAGGAGTTTCTATTAGAAGATAAGTATTTCTACAGCCTTCATTATAAGCTAGTCAACAACATAGAGACCGTAGAAAAGTTAATACTAAGTCCATTCTTAGATACGAAGTCAATGACAAACGTAGTAGATACGCTATGCAAATTAGATGGCCTAAAGCATGAATGCTATGAAAAGCTTCTGCAGACGATGTACGATAGAAAGCAGTTCAACCAATATGCAATAACAGATTTTCCAGAAGACATCATATTAAGACTTCTAAACGAAGGCGATAAAATAAAGAACACAAACTTGCTGTATGCCCTCATCAAAAGAAAGTCTTATAGCAGAGAGCTTTCACAACGCATACTAGAAGCTTCTAGCGAATGCTTCAAAGGATACAATGACCCTTATCACGTAACTGTCATCGTCAACCTACTTGAAAGAGGCGACTTGCCAGAAGACATAGTCATTGAGCTGCTTGAAGACGGCGACAAAGAAAACAGAAATATATACGCAAGTTGCGTGGCAGAAAATCCAAATGCATCTGAAGCATTGCTGTTGAAAGCTATCGACACGGGATCCCGCTATAAGTTTGAAATAGATAGTAGAATAGCTAGACGAGCTGACATCACAGACAAGATCGCTGAAAAACTAATGAATTTAAACATAATAGCAATAGACTACGATCTATTGCAAAACGAAAACGTCAGCATATCAATCAGAAGAAAGCTATTCGGCTATCTCTACGAAAACGCTCCACATCTTAGGATACAGCTTGAGCCATTAAGAAAGCAGCTCGCTTGACTTTGAGCTTACGATCTCAAGTCCATCTAACTTGCAGAACTCGTCTAAGCTGAACGTCTCATACTTAGACTTCAAGTGGTCTTGGAAGACTATCTCAGCTTCGATGCATTCAAGCTTTCCATCTAAGCCAAGCATCGCCTGCTCAGCTACGTACTTGCCAAAGTTGACTGGGACGCCTTGGGCCATCGCCTGCCTCATCGGGACTTTGCAGACGCCAGTGAAGTCGAAGCCGTCTGGATACGTCATGATTCGCTTCAGCTCTCGCATATTCAGCGTCCTTGGCTGAGTTGGATGCATATACTCTTGCACAGACGAGAACGACTGGAATCGCTCGTCTAGCTTGCCTCTATATGGCGACTTGTCGAATATAGCTTCGTTCGACTTCAGCTTCCTGATGATCCTGTCTAAAGCATGCTCGCAGTTCGTAGCAGACATTTCGCTTCTTATCTCTCGCTTCATGCTCTCGCTGCCTTCGATGTACGCTAACGCGATGCTTGTCATTACAGCGTAGTCGTCTCGAGCGTACTTATACAGTCTTGATATGCAGTCGTACTGCTTCGACTTGCAGTCGTCAGTCTTGTCTTCTAGTATGTCGCTTAACGCTGCGCCAATTGTGACCGGCTTCTGCTTGTCCATCTTGACGACTGGATGCTTGCTGAAGTAGTCTTTCCTCCAGCCAAACGCAAGCGTCCTCGTTCGCTTCATAGGTACATTGTGGTTTCCAGCTTCGTCTCTAACGATTGTGATGTAATAGCTGCCACTTAGCTTCTGAGCAAGATCTTTCAGAATTGGAAACCCAAGCTTCACTAAAGTAGGCGCATTCTCGATGACGAACACCTTGGGCCTAGCCTTTTCAAAGACGTTGAACAGCCTATAGAAATGCACGTTGTTCTTTCCTTCCACTGAAGCGTTCCTATTTATCTGAGACAGTGATGAGCATGGGCAGTTGCAGCACATCAAGTCAATGTCTTCTTTCGACAGAGCTTCAAGGTACTTGTCGTCTTCCCACTCTTTTGGAAGCACTACTGGAATATTCGGATAGTTCTTCTGGAAATAGTATGCGTTCTTCTCAAGTATGTCGTCTGATATCTCCAAGACTTTCTCTAAGTCGAACCCAGCTTTCATGACGCCAATGGAGAAGCTGCCAGCGAAGATGAAAGCGTTCACAGCCTTTCGCTTGCTCATTTCTTCTCCTTGCCGTCGTCGCGTTTTGGCTTCTGCTGCTCGATTGGCTTTCCCTGCAGAATACTCATGAACCCCTTCAGCGTGAATTGGTTTCTTCGTCTTTCGTCGATTGGCTTTTGACCCTTCTTATCGCTCATCTATCTAATCTCCTTTAGCACCGACTCATACAATGAGTCGAATCTTCTCTTTCGCTTTCTGCTGCTGACGACTATCTGGAACTCGTCTGAATAGACGTCCTCGTAGTTGCTTAAGTCTTTCACGTAGACGTCTTTGATCTTGTCTTCGTCTAGATATCTCTTCATCAATGGAAGCGTCTTCTCTCTGAACATATAGTAGCCTTTCATCGTGAAGTACGACTTGTACGAGCTACTGTACTCCTTTGGCTTTGGAAGCCAGCTTAAGCACTTGTCTGTAAGCATGTCTTTCCACTTCGCTCCAGCCGCTTTCTTCAAAGCTTGGTAGACGCCAACGCCATCGCATTCGATCCTAACGTATCCGGCGCTCGAACTGATATGGCTCTGACATCTTCATAAGCTTCTTATGCCATGTCTGGAATATGCACCCACCATCGGGCAGTCCGTCTGCAATGTACGTCTCAACGTCAGCAGATCCATTGTTGTCTTCTGTCAGCCATGCAGCCAGTCTCTGGTCAATGACGTCTCGCATATCGATGCAGTCGCCCTCAGTCTTCCATATGCAGTCCTTTGAAGCAAACACATCGATGCATATCCACTTCTCTTCGTCATCATCTCTAGCTACGACGAACGAATGCGTCGTGTACATTGGCGGGATGTTCGACGCCACATAGACGATCTTATGCATAACGTTAGCTTTCTTCAGCAAGCTATGCACATACAGAGAAGCGTCGTGGCACATTCCAGCTTTATGCTTCAGAAAGCTGTCGATCTTCTGGATGACGACGTTGCCTTCTTTCTTGAACATCTCGTCATAATCTGTGAGAAATTCTCCATCATCAAACATACAGCCATATTCGTATTTCGAGAGCTTCTTAAGTTCGTCTTCTATATATATACAAATGGCCATTTGTATTCCTTCTTTTTTAAAACATTTTCTTTCTTAAACTCAACAAAGTCAGTGTCAATAATATGTTTTTTATTGACTATGCACCATGTATAAAGTAGTCTTTCGCCAATATATGCACCAATTTTAACAGGATAGCTTTTATTAAAATTGTTCATCAAAATTGGCTTTATGAAATCGACATATTCTCTAGTGCATTTCATATTGCAAATAAACATATTATGATAACAGCATTCATGCAAATTTAAACTTGACTTATAATCGTTTCCGAAGATCGTTAAATATTTTATCAAATAAACCGATATAGATTT
>Ga0265298_10011565_pt1 | contig 10319 bp, 9 predicted proteins | sample AusTroGonzalo_MG_3_FD_193486 | JGI IMG/M metagenome (GOLD analysis project Ga0265298, IMG submission 193486) | Bovine rumen microbial communities from tropical cattle in Woodstock, Queensland, Australia - Gonzalo_01 | ecosystem: Host-associated > Mammals > Digestive system > Stomach > Rumen ... | reverse complement strand
GACCAACGGTGTGCCGGTTGCGCCGCCAGGCGCACGGCCGGGTAGCCGCGTCCGGATGGGATAAGCGCTGAAGGCATCTAAGCGCGAAGCCCGCCCCGAGATGAGGCCTCCTTTGAGGGCCGTCGGAGACGACGACGTCGATAGGCCGCAGGTGTGAGCGTGGCGACACGTTGAGCCGAGCGGCACTAATGGCCCGAAAGCTTCCGCTCAAGTGTGCGGATTGCTGTGTGTCTGTCTTTCACCCATCCGGTTGAGGCCGCAAGAAGAACAAGTGGCGGCTATGGCGCGGGGGCGCACCTCTTCCCATTCCGAACAGAGAAGTTAAGCCCCGCCGCGACGATGATACTGCGGGAGACCGTGGGAAAGTAGTTCGCCGCCCACCCCTAACGACAACCCCGACAGCAATCCGCTGTTGGGGTTTGTTGTTTTTATGCTATTGCATATTTTTTCCATCCTTACCATATTTTTTCCTATCTTTGCCCGTTTTTACGAAGCAAATCAATTTACTATGATAGATATCAAGTTTTTAGTCAAGAACCCAGACGTGGTTCGCGAGAATATCAAGAAGAAATTCCAGGATAACAAACTGCCCCTCGTTGATGAGGCCATCAACCTGTACACCCAATATTGTGACTGCCAGCAGCGCGCCGACGACCTGCGCTCGCAACGCAACTCCATCTCCAAGGAGATCGGCATCCTGTTCAAGAACAAGGAAGTCGAGAAAGCCAACGAGATGAAGAAGCTCGTGGAGGCCAATGCCCAAGAGCTGGAACAACTCGGCAAGCAGCAGTCGTCCCTCATGGAGCAACTAACCAAGGTGATGTACGCCATCCCGAATATCATCGCTCCTGAGGTACCTGTCGGCAAGGACGACACCTTTAACGTGGAGAAGGAACGCTTCGGCGAACCTGTGGTGCCCGATTTCGAGGTGCCTTACCACGCCGACATCATGGCCAAGTTCAACGGATTGGATCTGGATTCGGCCCACCGCGTGGCAGGCAATGGCTTCTATTACCTCATGGGCGACATCGCACGCCTGCATTCCGCCGTCATCACCTACGCCCGCGACTTCATGATCGATCGTGGTTTCACCTACTGCATCCCGCCTTTCATGGTGCGCAGCGAGATTGTCTCAGGCGTGATGAGTTTCGCTGAGATGGATGCCATGATGTACAAGATCGAAGGCGAAGACCTCTATCTCATCGGCACCAGTGAACACTCGATGATTGGCAAATTCATCGACCAAATCGTCCCTGAAGAGTCACTGCCTTTGACGTTGACGAGCTACTCGCCTTGCTTCCGTAAGGAGAAAGGTGCTCACGGCATCGAGGAACGTGGTGTGTATCGTATCCACCAGTTCGAGAAACAGGAGATGGTGGTACTCTGCAAACAAGAGGACGCCGACTACTGGTATGAGCAGATGTGGAAGAATACCGTCGACCTGTTCCGCTCGATGGACATCCCGGTGCGCACGTTGGAATGCTGCTCTGGTGACTTGGCCGACCTCAAGGTGAAGTCGTTGGATGTGGAGGCTTGGTCGCCGCGTCAGAAGAAATACTTCGAAGTGGGCAGCTGCTCTTATCTCGGCGATGCCCAGGCACGTCGTCTGAAGATCAGAATCAAGGGCAAGAACGGCAACTATTTTGCCCACACTTTGAACAATACGGTGGTCGCCCCACCGCGCATGTTGATCGCCTTCTTGGAGAACAACCTCCGCGCCGACGGCAGCGTGGCCATCCCGAAAGCCCTTCAACCTTATATGGGCGGAAAGACCGAAATAAAATAATCACAAAACAAACAAAACCGGCAAAACTTGGTTTCTGTTGACGCGGCTCCCCAACCGGGTCGCCGCTGGAAAGCCAGCCGGTTGGCGTGGCTTTCCAACTAAAAGTCTTGATAGTTTTGTAGGTTTTGTGATAAAAAAGAAGAATATGGACATATCCGTTGTAGTACCCCTGCTGAACGAAGCCGAGTCGCTGCCCGAGCTTGAGTCGTGGATCCGTCGCGTGATGGACGAACATGGCTTCTCCTACGAAATTGTCTTCGTTGATGATGGCTCCACCGACAACTCTTGGGCCATCATCCAGCAACTCGCTGAATCCAATCCTAACGTGAAGGCGCTGCGTTTCCGTCGCAATTACGGCAAGTCGCCCGCGCTGAACGAAGGCTTCAAGGTGGTGCAAGGTGATGTGGTCATCACCATGGATGCCGACCTTCAAGACAGCCCTGACGAAATCCCTGAACTCTACAAGATGATTAAGGAGGACGGTTATGACCTCGTTTCAGGTTGGAAGAAGGTGCGCTACGACTCTAAATTGATGAAGAACATCCCGTCGAAGTTCTTCAACTGGACCACGAGGGTGATGTCGGGCATCAAGCTGCATGATTTCAACTGCGGCTTGAAAGCCTATCGCAATGAGGTGGTGAAGAGCATCCAGGTGTACGGCGAGATGCACCGTTACATCCCCGTCATCGCCAAAATGAACGGCTTCGGGCATATCGGGGAGAAGGTGGTGCACCATCAGAAGCGGAAATACGGTAGCAGCAAATTCGGTCTGAGCCGTTTCTTCCGTGGTTATCTCGACCTGTTGACCATCAACTTCATCTCGAAGTTCAGCAACCGCCCGATGCATTTCTTCGGTATGTTGGGCTCGATAACGTTCTTGGTCGGTTTTGGCATTGCCCTTTATCTGGCTTGTACAAGGCTGTTCTTCCATGTCTATGGCATGACGAATCGTCCGCTGTTTTATTTCGCGCTTTTGGCCATCATCATTGGCGTGCAGCTTTTCTCAACGGGCTTCCTTGCCGAGATGATTACCTCGACGCAACGCGAAAAGCGGGTGTATTCCATTTCGGAACGAATCAACGCGTAAGCATACATAATAAAAGCGACCCTCTATAGATTCCCAAGGGAATGACATAGAGGGTCGCTTTTTTATGCTATCTAGTTAGTATAAATCGTCGATTCCGCCGTCGAAGCTTTCATCGAAGCTGTCGCCGAACTCGTCGTTAAACTCATCTTCGTCAAACTCGTCCTCAAACTCATCGAACGGGGAGTCGTCCTCAAAGTCGTTGTTTTCCCAGTCGAAATCGTGCTCGAGTTTCGATTCATCAAACTCGTCCTCTTCCTCGTGCCCACTGATGAAGCTGTTGATTTCGTCGTCGCTCATCTTGTCGAAGTTGACATCCAACAGGGCCGAGTCGTTGATGGCGCGGCTCATCGACTTCAGTTCGCGCATTACAGAGGGTGAGACATAGAATTCGTCGATGTTCTCTTCGCAGTATTTCAGGTATTTGGGGTCTTTTTCATACACTTCGGCGATGGTCATACCTTCGTATTTGCCGAAGGTGAAAACTGAATCAATGTCATAGAATTTCATATTATGTCCTTTCTTTTTTGTTCTTTTTGAGGCTTCATTTATGCCGCAAATATCATGCATTTTTCCGTTTTCCGCAACAAAAACCTACTTTTTGAATGCAAAAAACACAGCGAGCACGATGAAGATGAATGAAATGAGATGATTCCAACGGAAGGTCTCTGTCTTGAAAACCGTGACCACGATGACGGTGAACACAATGAGTGAGATGGCTTCCTGTATGACTTTCAGTTGGATGAGGTTGAACGGGCCACCATTGATGGCCGATCCTATGCGGTTGGCGGGAATCATGAACGAATACTCAAACAAGGCAACGCCCCACGACATCAGGATGACCAACAGCAGCGGCCAGTCTTTCGATGAGGGGACGATTTGGATCAGTTTCAGCTGTCCGTACCAGGCAAAAGTCATAAAAACGTTGGAAACGATGAGTAATAGGATGGTGTAGATGCCTTTCATGGGTTGGTGTTTTTTAACGGGCTGCAAAAGTACGGGAATTTCTTTCATGTCCGACATTTATTCCTATTTTTGCACAACCAAACTATGACATTATGAATGCAACCATCATACTTGCTGTTTTCGTTTTGTATACCGTTCTTTTGTTTGTGATTTCGCATTTCACGGCGCGGAAATCCGACAATAACGCGTTTTTCCGTGGCAGCAAAAGCTCGCCGTGGTTTGTGGTGGCCTACGGCATGATTGGTGCCTCTTTGTCAGGGGTGACATTTATGTCGGTGCCAGGCGGCGTTTACACGGGGCAGTTCACCTATCTGCCTTTGGTGTTGGGCTATGTGCTTGGTTATGCGGTGATTGCATTAGTATTGTTGCCGCTATACTACAAACTTAACCTCACTTCTATCTATTCCTATTTGGAGATGCGCTTTGGCCCGAGGTCGGAGAAGACGGGCGCTGCATTTTTCCTGTTGTCGCGCTTGTTAGGCTCGGCGCTGAGGATGTATCTCGTGGTGTTTGTGTTGTATGAGTTCGTCTTCAAGGACTGGGGTGTCCCGTTTTGGGTGCCGGCGGTAATCTTCATTGCCATCATTCTGCTCTATACCTTTAAAGGAGGTATCAAGACGGTGGTGTGGACTGACACCTTGCAGACGACTTTCCTCTTGTTGGCGGCCTTTCTGACGGCGTGGTTTATCCTGAAAAACCTAAACATCTCGTTGGGCGATCTGCTGAAATCCGCCTCCGCAAAAGGCTATACAAAGGTGTTTGAGACGGATTGGACACACAACAAGTTTTGGGTGAAGCAACTGCTGAGTGGCATGTTTATCACCATCACCATGACGGGTTTGGACCAAGATATGATGCAGAAGAACTTGACCTGCAAGAACTTGCGTGATGCACAAAAGAACGTGATGACATCTAGTTTGCTGTTTGTCATCGTCAATGGCTTATTCCTCTGCTTGGGGGCTGCTTTGATATTTTATGCCCAGGAGACGGGATTCCAACTGCCTGTCAACGAGGCGGGTGTGGTGGTCAACGACAAAATCTTCCCCTCAGTAGCCTTCTCCTTGAGCAAGTTCACGGCCATCGTCTTCGTCATAGGGCTCGTCGCCGCAGGCTATTCCAGCGCCGATGGCACCTTGACGGCCTTGACGACTACCTTCTGTTTCGATTTCATGCATTTCGACAAGAAGCAGTTGACCGAGCAACAAATCACCAAATACCGCAAGTGGATTCATGTGGCGTTTGCCTTGCTTTACCTGCTGGTTATCATCGCGTTCCGACCCTTCCATAACGAGTCGCTTATTGACATGGTGTTTGATATTGCCGGGTTTACTTATGGCCCATTGCTAGGTCTGTATTCTTTTGGCATGTTTGTTAAACGTAGAAAGGCCTTTGATAAGGCTGTTCCCGTTATCGCCATTCTCTCTCCGATTGTTTGTTTCTTCTTGAAATACTATAAGGTGTTTGCGGGATTGGAAAACCATATTTCTTCACCATGGTTGAAAAACGTCATTGTCAATTATTCTCAAAACGGTTTCTTCAATGGCTATAAGTTTGGTTTTGAAATTCTGATAATCAATGGATTGCTGACATTCTTGGCTTTGTTGTTGTTCAGCCGAAAGGAAAAAACGGCCGTGAAATGACTGGATTGTGGAAAAAGTTGTATTTTTGAAGTTTGAAAACTAAACCATACAGATATGAATAAGATTGCTACAAAATTCGTCTTGGTGCTATTGGCATTGATTTTTATTGGTGGCCAGCTCAAGGCACAGTTCACTACGACTTTTGCCAAGAATGTCGCGCCTGGCCAGCATAACGGCGTGTATTATTCCTTGCCTCAGACCATGTTGAAACTGGACTTTATTATTGAAGAGATAAAACTTGAGGTGGGTCCGCTCAGCGACTATGCCTCTGATTATTTCGAGATGGAGGACGTCGTGGAAGCTGAAGACACAGAGTATAGGCTTCTTGACCTGAAGATGTCGACGGTGTCGAGTCCCGACCCCAATGCGTTGTTTTTCGTCACCATGTCGAGCTCGAGAGGTGGCAAGACGCAATTCGATGTGCTGCCCAACGGCATCATCCGCAGTGTGGGCATTGGCAATTCTTCTGAGGAGGTCGAGCAGCCTCTGACTTGCAAAGAGCCGCAGCCTTGTATTCAGGAAGATGAGGAAATCAGCTCTGGCTTTATTCCTCTGATGCAGGCAGGGAAGAGCAAAGCCCAGTTGGCCAAAGAAGTGACTGACAAGATTTCTGAAATCAGAAAGGCCAAGTATTACTTGATTTCGGGTGATGTCGAGATGGCGTCCAACCCTGAGACCTTCAAAACCATGTACAAGAAGCTGGATGACATGGAGAAAGAGTACACCAGCTTGCTTTTAGGCAAGCGTGTGGGCAGGAAGGTGGTGAAAACTGTGTATGTGATACCGAACAAGGAAGTCACCACGCAAACAGTTGCCAAGTTTTCCGAAGCAGACGGTTTGACTATTGGTACAGGAGGTTCGGGTAATTTGATCACGGTACAGACGTTGTCGCTCAATACGACAGCGGCTATCAACGCGCCCAGCCAGTCGGCCATTGAGTCGATGTCGTATGAAAACAAAGTCTTCTATCGTGTTCCTGAAATGGCTCAGGTGAAGGTGACTTGTGGTAAAGCCACTTTGCTGGAAGACAGGGTGACCGTCAATCAATTGGGAGCCATGCTGATAGCTCCGCTTTCGAATATGAAGTTGGTGTTTGACACGGAGACGGGTCAGATCGTCAACATGCGGATGCAGTAACTGCTATGGTTTTTGAGGTTCCTGAGCCTGTCGAAGGGCCTCCTTAATCCTCACCAGTTGTCTCAAAAGAGATTCAGCCAAGTCTAAACGGAGCATGTTCGCGCCGTCGGACTTGGCTTTTTTGGGTTCGGGATGCACCTCCATGAAGAGGCCGTCGGCGCCTGCGGCAATACCTGCCTTAGCAATCAAGCCAATCATCTCGGGCTGACCGCCTGTGACGCCGCTGCCTTGGTTGGGCTGCTGCAGGGAATGCGTGACATCCAAGATGACAGGTACATTAAACTTCTGCATAGCCGCTATATTGCGATAATCCACCACCAAATCCTGGTAGCCGAACATGGAGCCGCGCTCGGTCAGCATGACCTTGTCGTTGCCTGATTGGCGTACCTTCTCGACGGCAAAGCCCATGGCTTCGCCCGAGAGGAACTGCCCTTTCTTAATGTTAATGGTCTTTCCCGTCTTGGCGGCAGCCACGAGGAGGTCGGTCTGGCGGCAAAGGAAGGCTGGGATTTGCAGGATGTCCACATATTCGGCGGCCATGGCAGCTTCTTCGGCGGCGTGGATATCGGTCACCACGAGGAGTTCGAATTCTTTGGCGATTTTTTGCAAAACCTTCAAGGCTTTTTCGTCGCCGATGCCGGTGAACGAGTCCAATCTGGAACGGTTGGCCTTGCGGTAGGAACCTTTGAAAACCAAGGGAATGTCAAGCTTTTGGCAGATGTTTTTCAAGGTCTCGGCAATGAAGAGGGGCGAGGTCTCGTCCTCAATGACGCAAGGGCCGGCCAAGAGGAAGAAACGGTCGGGGCGCAAGCCTTTCAGGAAGTCGTATTTCGTGGTGTCCATGGGGGATATTTTTTGCAAAGGTAGTAATTAATTCAGAATTATGAATGCAGAATGCTGAATGAGGGCAAAGCCCAGTTTTGCATAGCGAAATTCTTAATTCTTAATTCTGCATTCTACATTCTTCATTTTTTAAAACGCGGATGATATGTGGTTAGTGTGTCGCGAAGCAGTTCATCAGAGATATGGGTGTAGATTTCCGTCGTGCTGACGCTGGCGTGACCGAGCATTTGCTGTACGGCCAGCAGATTGGCACCGCCTTCAAGCAGGTGCGTGGCGAAGCTATGCCTGAAAGTATGTGGGCTGATGACTTTGTCGATGCCGTTTTTTTCGGCGAGTTCTTTCACGATGAGGAAGACCATCTGTCGGGTGAGGCCGGTGCCACGGCTGTTGAGGAAGACCGTGTCGGTGTATTTCGGTTTCGGGTTGATGTGCAGCCTGGCTCCTTCGATGTATTGGTATAGAATTTTCAGGCTGCTGTCGCCGATGGGGACGAGTCTTTCTTTGCTGCCCTTGCCAAAGATGCGTAGGAAGCCGTCTTCCTTGTATATATTGCTGATTTGTAATCCGATGAGTTCTGAAACACGCAGGCCGCAACCGTACATCACCTCAATCATGGCTTTGTTTCGGTGTCCGGTGGGTTGGCTGAGGTCGATGCTGTCGATCATCTTTTGGATTTCCTCATAACTCAACACTTCAGGGAGATGCCGTCCGAGGGTGGGCGAGGAGATGAGCAGGGTGGGGTCTTTGTCGGCCATTTCTTCTTGGGTCAGGTAACGCCAAAACGACTTCAGTCCCGACAGGATACGGGCCTGCGAGGTGGCACCGATGTTCATGTCAAAGAGGTAGGCGAAGAAATTCTCTATGGTCTCTTGGGTGATGGTGTTGATGTCTGTTGAAACCTTCTCTGCTTCAAGATACTGCAAAAATAGATGGACGTCGTGGCAATAGGCCTCCACGCTGTTGTCGGACAGCGAAAGCTCCAGTCGCAGATAGTCGGCGTAGTGCTTGATGAGGTTTTTGCTGATATCCATGTTTGATAAAAAAGTAGAGACGCCTGATGGCGTCTCTACTTTGCGATTTCAATAGGTTAATCCAAGGTGTGGATAACAAGACCTGATCTGAGTTTCGGCTCAAACCAAGTGGTCTTGGGAGGCATGATGTTGCCGGTGTCGGCGATGTCGATGATCTGCTTCATGCTCACAGGATAGAGCGCGAAGGCGACCTTCATCTCACCGCTGTCCACACGACGCTTCAGTTCGCCGAGGCCACGGATACCGCCAACGAAGTCGATGCGCTTGTCGGTGCGGAGGTCCTTGATGCCCAAAATCTTGTCGAGGACAAGGTTGCTGAGGATGGTGACATCCAACACACCGATAGGATCGTTGTCGTCGTAGGTGCCGGGTTTGGCGGTCAGCGAATACCACACGCCCTCGATGTACATTGAGAAGTTATGCAGCTTGTTGGGCTTGTATTCGGTGTCGCACTCGCAGTGGCAGGGGAATTCACACTCGCACTTGCCGCCGTCCTTGGTGCAGTTGCACTTGCACTCGATGTCGAAGTTCTCTTGCAGGGCTTTGAAGAAGTCCTTGGTGCTGAGGCCGTTGAGGTCTTTCACGACGCGGTTGTAGTCGATGACGTTCAGCTGGTTGTCGGGGAAGATGACGGTCATGAAGTAGTTGTACTCCTCCTTGCCGGTGTGGGCAGGGTTGTGCTCCTTCTTCTCCTGGCCGACGAGGGCGGCAGCGGCGCTGCGGTGGTGACCATCGGCGATATACATGGCCGGGACCTTCTTGTCGAACAGCTCGACGAGGCGGGCGATGGTGGCCTTGTCGTCGATGACCCAGAAACGATGGCCGAAGCCGTCTTCCTTGGCGATGAAGTCATAGATGGGCTTCTCAGCCGTAATCTTGCTCACGATGGCGTCGATTTCGGCGACGGCAGGGTAGGCGAAGAACACAGGCTCGACGTTGGCGTTGGTGAGGCGGACGTGTTTCATACGGTCCTCTTCCTTGTCCTTACGGGTCAGCTCGTGCTTCTTGATGATCTTGTTGACATAGTCCTCGCTGTAGGCGCAAGCCACGATGCCATACTGCCAGTGGGCGTTGGCCTCGGTGGGGTTCATGCTTTGAGCGTAGATGTAGAGTTTTTCCTCTTGGTCTTGCTTGATCCATCCGAAGTCTTTGAAGCTGTTGAAGTTCTCAACGACTTTCAGATAGGTCTCGAGGTCGCTGTCCTTGTGGCCTTCGGGCAGGTCGATTTCGGCCTTGGTCACGTGGAGCAGGCTATAGGGGTTGCCCTCGCATTCCTTGCGTGCCTCTTCGGTGTTCAGCACGTCGTAGGGACGGGAGGCGAGTTTCTGGACGATGTCCACACCAGGACGCCATCCTTTGAACGGTTTGATAACTGACATTGTATTAGGTTTTAATTGATAGTTCTTTGTTTGTTTTCTGACAGTCAGACTTCTGGGTTATTGACTGAATCATGTTTCTGAAAAGAAAGGATAAGCGCGCCAACCATCTTGGTGAGCTCCATGAGTTCGTTGCGGATATCGGCTTCTTGGGTCTCGTCAATGAGTGACTGTTTGGAGGCCAGTGCGCAGAGCATCACGCACTTGCCAATGTTCGACTTGGCTTTCTGCAAGTACTCGATAAACTCCGTTTTTGAACGTCCGGCACCTTCGATGATATTAGCGGAGATATGGCCAGCTTCGTTGAGAAACTGGTCAATGATGATCTTTTGGGCGTTTGTTTGGACAGCGTTGCTGAGGGAGAGGATAGCATTAGTGAAATCGACGGATTTGTGGTAAATGCGGAGTCCCTCAAACTTGAAAAAATTGGTGGGTTTTGTATTTTCCGGAATCATT
>Ga0265298_10011563_pt1 | contig 10322 bp, 21 predicted proteins | sample AusTroGonzalo_MG_3_FD_193486 | JGI IMG/M metagenome (GOLD analysis project Ga0265298, IMG submission 193486) | Bovine rumen microbial communities from tropical cattle in Woodstock, Queensland, Australia - Gonzalo_01 | ecosystem: Host-associated > Mammals > Digestive system > Stomach > Rumen ... | reverse complement strand
AGGGAAAAAAGATGATAGGAATTGATGTAAGTCATCATCAAGGAAATATTGACTGGGATAAAGTCAAAGCATCCGGAATAGGTTTTGCCATAATCAAAATATGCAATGGGCAAAATACTGTTGATTCAAAAGCTATTAGAAATATTGAGGAATGTATAAGAGTGGGGATGCCTTTTGGCGTTTATGTGTATTCATACGCATTAAATGTAAATGCTGCAATAAACGAAGCTAACTTAGTTATTAAAACACTAGCTCCATATAAGGGCAAGATTAGTTATCCAGTCGTAATTGATATGGAAGATGCAGACGGATATAAAGCTAAACATGGAATGCCTACAAACGAAACATTAGTAGCAATATGCGAAAAAGAATGCCTAATGTTCGAAGATGCAGGATATTATGCAGCAATATATGCAAGTCAATCATGGTTTAATACTAAATTAAAGTCCGAAAAGCTCAACAGGTTTGATAAGTGGATGGCTTGGTGGTCCACTAATGTATCTTCTAAATTCGATCATAATCAATATGGGCTATGGCAATATACATCATCAGGTAGTGTTGATGGAATAGTCGGCAATGTTGATATGAATGAAGCTTTCAAGGATTATCCTAAGTTAATATTGAAAAAGGAAGAAAGCACAAAATTTGCTGAAGGGCAAGAATATGAGGCTTTAGATTATTTAGTAGCTCAAGGTAGAATAACAAATAAGGAATACTGGGCAAAAGCACTTGAAATTGTCAATAATCTAAAATGGATTATTATTAACTGGGCAAATGACGTGAAATTAGAAAGGCAATAAAATCATAATGCTTTTAGAAGAGGCATTATTTTTTTATACACAAAAAACTGAAAGGAGGGATTACAATGCCAAATATTGATACATACGGGTTTGATTTAGAGAAAGTTATTGCTGAGGCAAGAGAAAATGGCAATGAAGCTTTCGCAGAAGTATGCGAAGAAAAACTTGCAGAATTAAAAAAAGCAGCCGAGAATGTTCAAGCACTCTATAGTGCAGTTGCTCAAAAGTGGACAACCACAGGCAAAGATGCATGGCATATTGATGCAGAATATGCTAAAGGTTTAATGATATAAGCCAAAAAAGTCCGGTTTAGTGATGAGCTAGACCGGACTTTCTTTTATTTTAAAATATCTTTCAATTTAGTTTGAATATCGAATAAAGTATTGAAAGCCTGTTGACATGTCGTGTTGTTCATGTCTATGTCACATATTCTATTGAGAATTTTTTTTATTTCAACACTTTGCATATAATTATTTATATTTGAGTTAGGTAAATTGTCTATAATCTGGTATTTTATATTTCTTTGTTCTAATAATCCCCTGTATTTGTCTATTTGTGAAATAGGAAATCCGCATTTGAATATATTGGGGCCTAAATCTGTAATTTTTAGTCCTAGTTTTTCACTCACGACTTTGGCATCCTCGTTTAGGATATTGTAGAAAATTCCTACACGAAAAATATATACTGAAGATGGATCTTGTTGCTTTAATTTTTCATATTGCTGAATAAGTTTACTCATGTTATTTTTTCTTCCTTTCTTCTAATGTTAGAATATCTCCAGGAGTACATTCTAATATTTCGCATAACTTTTCTAAGGTTTCAAAATATATTCCGGTTGTTTCGTTGTTCATTAGGCGACTAATTGCTTGATATCCTCCGCCCATGTTTTTGACCAGCCAGTATTTGGATTTGTTTTTTGTCTTAAGTATGTTTTTTATATTTATAGCAATCATCATATTATCCCCCCTTGAGTATTTTAAAGTGGAGTTACCATTATTTTAACTCTATTTCAAATAGAGTTAATTGCAGGATAGTTATATAGGGTTATTAAACGGTATAAAATTTTGAATTAGAAAAGTTGAATATGGACCGGAATAGTTCAACCTTTTTCTAGAAAAGGGGGAATATTATGATAAAAATAAATGAAAAAGAAGTACATATGAGACTTAAAAATAAACATATTAAGGCAATAATACTTTCAGATGATATCTTAATAGTAAACATGAATTGTGAATTAAATAGTAAGATGATACACAAGGATTTGGAAAATATAGATATTGACATACGAATTTTATAAGATATAAAGAAATAAAGTTCTATTTTTTAGGACTTTATTTTTTATGCGTGTTGGCATGGCATAGATTAGTTATGTTGCACAATAGGTATATTTTTGGTAATATATGTGTGGGTGATGGCAATGGGAAATTTTGAAGATATGTGTAACAGAATATTGAATAAAGTTGAAATTTTAGCAACGAATAAGGATATACCAGGAATTCTAGGATATATTAAAGAAATGAGAAGAGAAGTCGCAATATGTTCAGATATGCAAAAAAGTGAAGGTAAATATATTGATACTTTAGTAGAAAATCTTAATTAACTATTGGACATATGTTTATTTTGTATTACAATATAAATGTATGTATGATCTGGGGAGATTGATATATACATTTACATTAAGGGCTAACATTGGGTAAATCCTTAGTTCTTCGGCGAGAAAAAATATTTTGAATACCAAATGCAATGAGGCGGGCCTTATTGCATTTGGTATTTATATGTTAAATGCAGAGTATTAGTGGCTTTTTCATAAACTATCTTATCAATTAAAAGGTGGGATAGCTTATATTTTTCTTCCATAGGTATATCTTGATCGATTAAAGTTTCATATACAGTTTTTATTTTACTAGCTAAAACTGGTGTAAAGTCTTTAGGCTTTTCACATTCTTTCAAGCTTTTTTCTAAAGCTTTTCTTTGTTGGTCTATATTTGCCTTGTTTTCTTTGTATTCTTCAAGAGAATCAATACCATTTATATATGCTTCTTTGGCTCTTTTTTCTTTTTCAGGCAATTTATCAAGTTGGGCAAGAATAATACTCATATCAGATTTATTATCTATTTTAACGCGTTTTTCGAGCGAAATAGGGCGAGAGAAATCAGATTTTAATTGTTCTAATATAGCATCTTCAATTAAACTAATTTTAACGTTTTGACTTCTGCATATTCCTTTGGAGTAGCCGTTGCAGTTGTAGTAGCCATGATTAGAGTGAACAAAAGTATATCCGCAATATGGACATCTTATTAGTCCATTGAGCCAATGTAATCGTACAACACCGAACCCTTTGCTATATTTGGAATTGATTTTTTTTAGCTCTAAATATGAGGCTTGAGCCTTATCCCAAGTTTCTTTATCAATTATAGGCTCATGTTGAGATTTAACTATTATGGTATCTTTAGATGATTCATTTCTTTTGAGTCGATGTGATGGAGTCCAATGAGCCATACCATAATATACAGGATTAGTAATCATGTATTCAATTGTGCGACCTTGTATTTTATTTCCTTGTTTAGTAAGGTAGCCCATGTTGTTTAGTTTAATTGCAATTTGCCTGCAAGTTTTTCCACTTATTAGATCGTTGAAGGCAAGTTTTACTGCTTCAGCTTCTTCGTCGTATATTTCAAGTTTTTTATTCACAAGTTTATAACCAAATGGAGCTACAGTTTGCCACTCACCACGTAAGGCTTTTTCAGTCATTCCTTTTTTAACTTCGTCTGAAAGATTAAGAGAGTAGTATTCAGCCATCGCCTCAAGCATTGCTTCTAGAATTACTGAAAATTTATCATCTTCTATAGATTCTGTAATAGACACAACTTTAACATTGCATTCTTTTTTGAGAAGTGATTTATAGACAACGGAATCTTCACGAGAACGTGCGAAACGGTCGAATTTGTGTACTAGAATAACATCGAACTCTTTCTTTTTTGCATGTTTAATCATGCTTTGAAACGCAGGTCGTTTGTCTGCTTTTCTTCCTGATATACCTTCATCAATATAAATATGTTCTTTGTCCAATATCATATTATTATTTTTACAATAATTTTGAATTGCTTTTAATTGCGCATCCGGACTAAATTCTGTTTGTTCATCAGTCGAAACACGAATATAAGCTGCAGCACGAATTATCAATTTTGTTGCCTCCCTATTAACTAACATAATCAAGAGCTTTTTCAGCTATTAATTCTGTAACGCCTAAAAATTCTGCTATTTCCCATTTATATTTTAGATTTAATTGTTTAATCTTTTGCAAGTCTGAAGGAGATATAAGAGCCTTAACGGCCCATTTTTTTGCCCTGTACTCGGCTTTGTTTATTAAAGTAGAATCCGTACAGGAGAGGGGATAGGTAGCATTACAATAGTAATGTCCTAGTTCTTCAGCAATAGTACACTTACGTTCAGTATCTGTTAGAGAGTTGTCGAGTCCGATACATTTTAAGTTTTCTATGTATACACCATTGATTGTCTTGTCAAAGGCATAGTCAACGACTTCAATATTCTCTTTATCAGCAAGAGAATATAGTTGTAATGTCTCCATTTTACCCTCCTTGTTTTATCATTCTTCATTTTTGGATTGCATATCATCTATAGTTTCTTGTCGAATTTTATTTGCATATTTTTCGAGTTTGTATTTTATAGCTTGATATATATAAAATGCTGAAATTGCTAATATACATATAACAATAGTAACAATGCTTAATAGTTTATAATTGTTAGCTCTTTGACGGTACATGGCCGTATTATATTGAGCACTTGAAACTTCTGTTGAAATTTTATTATTTAAATTTTCAATTTCAAGGTTTTTTTCTAATACTAAGTCGTTAGCTTTTTTATATAAGGAATGTCCTTCTATAGCTAAATCAATAATTTTATCTTTAGTTGCTGTTTGTAAGTGCTGTTTGTAATAGGTATTGTTATTGCTATTATTTTCTATTTTTTCCTTGAAGTAAAGTGAGAAGTAATCATCATATTTTTCTGCTTCGGATGGGTTAAATTCAATTTCCATTTTAATTTCCTCCATTTCTTTTACTTATAACGTATTTAGCAAAATCTCTGATTTGTTGTTTTTCTTCATCAGATAAAGAGCCTTCTTCTATACGAGATAGGCCTACGTGAAAATCAGCATTAGACATAGGATTAGTGACTCTACCTAATAGATAGTCAATGCTAACATCAAAATATTCTGCTATTTTTAATAGGGTATCGTAATCGGGCTCACGTTCTCCGTTCTCATAATAGCCTACTGCTCGTGCAGATATTTTTAAATATGAGGCAAGCTCTGTTTGAGTTATACCTTTTTCACTTCTTAATTCTTTAATTTTATTCATAAATTTGCACCTCACAATTCGCATTATAAAACAATTTGTTCGGTTTAGAAATAATTTTGAACAAAAAGTTCAAAAAAACTATTGACAAGAACAAAACGTTCTGATATATTAAATTCGTCAGCGAACAAAACGTTCTAAAAAGGAGATGAAGAAGATGACTCTTAAAGAATTAAGACAAAAGGCAAAATTAAGTATAGCAGAAGCTGCGGCAGGGCTTGGAATAACAGAACGTTATTTAACCATGTTAGAATCTGAAAAAGATAATAGACATCCAAGCATGGAACTCATTGGTAAAATGAGTAGTTTATACAAGACTAAACCTGAAAAAATTTTTTTAGCCACATACAGAACAGTACGTTCTGGATAATTAGTATAACACATAGTTAACATAATTGCAATACTTTTTTTGAATTATGTAACTTCAGGAAAAGTTAGCAACAAGTACAAACAAGCATGAATAACAATGTAGAGGGGTGGTGTTAGTGTTAAGAGTAATTGTTGAAAATCCTCCGACGGAGGAACAAAAGGAAGAAATGCTTAAAAGAGTTGAAATTTTTTTTGGAGGTGTTACAGAAGATGAAAAATAAAAAAGAGAAAATTGAGGACATGCTTATATTGATAATTGCCATAATAGTGGCGGTGCTAATATTCAAGATCCCGTGGCGGAAGCCCACGACATGGGAATATCATGAATATATAGAAGAAGGCCACACCTGGGCTGAATGGTGTGAGTACATAAAAGAAGGGGAGCGATGAAAATATGGATCCTATATTTGAAGAAATGTTTATGGACTTAGAAACATTAGAAATCTGGTTTGCCAGAAATTATATTGGCGTAAACGAGTACCATAAAATAAAAAACAAAATCATAGAAAATTGCAAGAAAAAAATTACAGAGCAAAAAGAAAAAGAACCAAACACCCACGCCCAAGGAGTTTAGTTCCTTCAATGAATTAGTTAAATTCACTTCTTCTTGAATATACCACATATTTGGGAAGAGGTCAAGAGGGGAGATTTAAAAAATGAAAATTTTAAGAAGAAGTGCAAAATGCAGTATTTGTGGTTCCAAATTTAGTGGACATGGCCACAATGCTCAACCAGTAAATGATGGTAGGTGTTGTAGTTACTGCAATTCAAAAATCGTTATACCAACAAGATTTTTATTAGTAAAGTTAACAACAAAGAAAGGAGAAAACAATGAAAAATTTTGAGAGTATTTTCATATTAAATCCTGATGTAACAGAAGAACAGGTTAAGAATGTTTTAGAAGATATTAAAAAATTAGTTGAAGTGAAAGAGGTACATATATGGGGGAAGAAAAAACTTGCTTATCCTGTAAAAAAGCAAACTGAAGGATATTTTGTACATTTTGAATTCCAAAATGAGATAAAAAAGAATGCAGAATTGGAGAAATATTACAAAAATAATGAGCTGATCATTAAATACATTGTTGTGCAAGAGTACAATAATTAAATATTTTTGGAGGTGAGATATTATGAATAAATATACTGAAATAATAATGATATTGGGAGGATATCTCAAACAATGTAATGATGGATTGAGGGCATTGCCCCCAGTCTCGGAAATGATTGCTGATGATGCTACCAACAAAAATAGGAAAAATTTAATGAAGTATTACACACTTTCGTCACAAAAAGGTTTGCTGGAGAAAATAAAGAGAGACGTAAACAAAATAATTAGGAGGGAGAGTAAAAATGCCTAACTTAGATTATTTATATGATTTCCTGGAGGAAGAAAAGCTATTGAATAAATCTCAAACGCAAATATATCAATATAAAAATACAAAAATAAAGGATCATGACACTATTAAAGTGCATGAAGATAGGAGGTAGAGTTATGGAAAGTACAAATAATGAATTGGTACAAATTGATACGCGAGAATTAGACACAGAAATTAGTGTGCTAGGTAATGACACTCTGTTAGTTATGGCTGAACAAGCAGAAAAGAGAATAACTGCAATTAACAGAATAATGAATGCTTCATTGAAAGTTACAAATGAAAATGACTGGGTACTTATTGGAGGAACACCATATTTGCAAGAAACAGGAGCGACAAAGGTTGCAAGATTATTCGGAATTGGTTGGAAGATAAAAGAGGGCTATCCAAAAACTGAAACAAATAGTGATGGCCATTTTACTATTCAATATGCCATGAACGTTAAAATGGGAAGTATTGAGATTGAAGCAGTTGGTAGCAGGAGTAGTAAAGATGATTTCTTTGCTGGAAAGAAAAATCCTAAAAAACCAGAAGAGATTGATAAAAGAGATGTGCAATTAGCTGCGTATACTAATTGCTTAAATAATGGAATTAAGAGAATACTACCAGGGCTAAGAAATTTGACGGTGGAAGAGATGTCAAATGCGGGCTTAAATATAAATAAAATGAAGGGTTATACATTCAAAGGCGAAAGCAAAAATTCAACAAATGTAGTATCAGAAGATTTAAAATGTGAGCATTGCGGAATGAATATCTCGTCTAAAGTAGCGAGTTATTCTAAAGCGCAATATGGAAAAGAACTATGCATGAAATGCCAAGAATTAGCTAAGAAAGGAGAACTTGACAATGATAATTCAGGAAATGAACAACAAAATCAAGGAACTCCGGCAGAATGAAATTAAGTTGTATCCTTGTAACAATTTAAGAGCATCGAGTGTAGGACATCCTTGTGAAAGATACTTATATTTCTCAATTAAAAACTGGGAAGATAAAAAGCTACACAACGAAACAACGCAATGCATTTTCGATTTAGGAAATAAAATTGAGGAGTATGTTATCGAAACATTAAAAAATGCAGGTTTTGAAGTTGTTACTCCCACAATAAGAGCTTGGAAAGTGGACAAGCCATACATAACAGGTAGAGAAGATCTACGAATTAAACTTGAAGATGGATTTTTATATCCTGTGGAGGTAAAAGGATTATCTCCACAGGAATGGGAAAAGCTGAATTGTGTTGAGGATTTTCTTAAAAGCAAAAAATACTATGTTAGAGCATATCCAGCACAATTATATATCTATATGTACCAGTTCAATAAAGAGAAAGGCTTTTTTGCCTTATGCAACAAACTAACGGGAGAAATAAAGCTAATAGAAGTCAAATTTGATTTTGAATACGTTGATAAGTTGCTCAAAAAAGCAGAACGAATATATGACTGTCTAAAAAATGAACATCTACCAGAGGCTTGTGAAGATATAAATGTATGTGAAAGATGTGATTTTGCACATATTTGTACTGCCAACATACAACGACCTGATATGGATGTTGATGTATCAGGAGAGCTAGATGAATTGGTAGATAGAAAACAAGAATTAAAACACTATAAGGAAGAATATGACGATCTATCAGAAAAAATAAAAAATGTTGTTGGTAATCGAGAGAAAGTGTTAAGTAACAAATACATTTTTGAGAAAAAAACAGTTCATAAAAATGAATATTTAGTTGCTGCACGTGATGAAATACGGATAAATGTTAAAAGACTTTAGAAAGAGAGGTCAGAAAATATGGATGATAATAAAAAAATAATTGCACTTGATAGTAAGTTATTGGAGCCTATGAAGAAAAATTTAGAGTATTCACTCAATCTAATGATTCGAAGTGCTTTAATGCTCCATAGAAGCACAGAAGTAAATGTTAAAGTAAGTATTAGTGTAGAAGAAGATGTAGATGCAAACGGAAAAATTTATATGGCACCAGAAATTCAATACAAAGTTACTGAGAAAATCAAGGAGCCAAAGGGCGAGTATAAAGGTATTTGTGGACATAATTTAGCAATTGTACTTGATGATGAAGATAATATTTTGGTTAAAGATATAAATGAGCAACAGTCTTTATTTGAGGAAAATGAAAACGCAACAGATGATGAAGATAACAGCTTGTAGTGGTAACAATCTAATGGATTCGAGGTGTGAATATAATGAAAGATACTTATTTCTTTAGTCATGATGCAAATGCATTGACTGATACAAAAATCCTTAATATGAGAGCAGATTACGGATTAGAGGGTTATGGGCTTTTCTGGGCAATTATAGAGCAATTACGATGCGAAGAAAATTATTCATTACCTCGAAACAAAAATACATACAGGGCAATAAAAATGAATACCAACACATCAATAGATGTTGGTGATTACATAGATGATTGTATCGGAGAATATGGACTTTTTGAGGCATCCGAAGATGGTATGAGTTTTTATAGCAACTCTCTTAAAAGAAGGATGGCAATAAAAGACGAAAAGAAAATGAGACGTTCTGTAGCAGGAAAAAAAGGAGCAGAAAAGAGATGGAATGAGAGCAATAATTCCACAGAAGATAGCAATGCTATAAAAAATAATAACAATGCTATTAAAGAAGATAGCAATGCTATAACAAAGCCATCGGAAAAAATGGCAAACGATAGCAAAGGAAAGGAAAGTAAAGTAAAAGAAAGTAAAAGAAAAGAAGAAGAAATAAAAAAAGAAGAAAAACCAGCCACCGCTGCTTCTAATTGGATTACTGAATATGAATCCAATATTGGTCTAATAACACCAATGGTTATAGAAGAAGTGGAAAGTTATGAGTTATCGGATGAGGTTGTTATAGAGGCAATAAAAGAAGCTGTTAGAAGCGGGGTACGTATGCCTAAATATATATGCCGAATACTTGAGGACTTCAAGGCTAACAATATCAAAACAAGAGCCGATGTGGAGGCTCGAAGAATAGAACGTAGTAGTAGGCTACACAATAAGGACAAGCCTACAAGTGCCTATGTTAATCCTGTCCAGATACAAAATGAGTATGGGGATTTAGACAGGTTCTATGCTAACAGAGATTAGATAAAAATCAGAATAATTTAAAATTCAAAAACGAACAACACCAGGAGCAAAATACACACAAGATAAAAAAGGAGTGTTGCAAATGTCATTTAGATATAATTGGTGGCCAGATAATAAAAAATCAAAATATGGTGCTAAAAAAATTGAAATTGATGGCATCAAATTTGATTCAAAAAGGGAAAGCGAAAGATATACTGTCCTGAAGTATCTTGAAAGTATAGGAGATATCACAGATTTACAGTTGCAGGTTCCGTTTGAATTGCAGCCTAAATATATTATGGACGGAAAAACAGTAAGAGCCATAAAGTATGTT
>Ga0265298_10011561_pt1 | contig 10323 bp, 10 predicted proteins | sample AusTroGonzalo_MG_3_FD_193486 | JGI IMG/M metagenome (GOLD analysis project Ga0265298, IMG submission 193486) | Bovine rumen microbial communities from tropical cattle in Woodstock, Queensland, Australia - Gonzalo_01 | ecosystem: Host-associated > Mammals > Digestive system > Stomach > Rumen ... | reverse complement strand
CAGACCAAATTCGATTTTTGGAGAAATTAGTTATTAATGAGAAAACAAAATCATAATTAAAGATGTATTTACTGATTATTATTTTAATGCTGGTAGCATCTATCCTGATGTGTGGCATTGTGTTGATTCAAAATTCTAAAGGTGGCGGTTTGGCCTCTGGCTTTTCATCATCAAACGCTATCATGGGTGTTCGCAAGACCACCGATTTTCTTGAGAAAGCAACATGGACGTTGGCTGCTGTAATGGTAATCTGCAGTGTGGTATCTGCTTATTCCTTGCCTTCTGCTAATTCAAGCAGTCAGGATGCTATCATGGAGCAGGCTCAGAAGAGTGCCAACACCAATCCTTACAACATGCCAGTTGGTAGCAATGCTCCTGCAACCGAGACTCCTGCTGAGGCTCCTGCAGAGAACCCTGCTAACTGATGTTTTTTTGAAGAATAAGTATTGTCATGACAACAGACAAGATTCAACAAACCTTGCGTGATTCTGCTGGAATGCGATGGACAGCCTTGCTGCTCCTCGCATTAGGTATGTTCTTTGCCTATATCTTCATGGATATCCTGTCGCCTATCAAGGACTTGATGCAGGAGACACGTGGCTGGGATTCAACAGCGTTTGGCACCATGCAGGGCAGTGAGGTATTCCTCAATGTGTTTGTTTTCTTCCTGATTTTTGCCGGCATTATCCTCGACAAGATGGGCGTTCGCTTCACGGCAGTGCTTTCTGGCGCAGTGATGTTGACTGGTGCCATCATCAAGTGGTATGCTGTCACTGATTCATTCATGGGCAGTGGTCTGGAAGAATGGTTTACCAATAATCTGAATTATATCCCTATCTTTGATGAGCTAGGCGTGTCGCCCTTCTATGAAGGAATGCCTGCCTCGGCTAAGTTTGCAGCTTGCGGTTTCATGATTTTCGGCTGTGGTTGCGAAATGGCTGGTATCACAGTTAGCCGTGGTATCGTGAAGTGGTTCAAAGGTCGTGAGATGGCGTTGGCGATGGGCAGTGAGATGGCTTTAGCTCGTTTGGGCGTAGCTACTTGCATGATCTTCTCTCCGTTCTTTGCTAAGTTAGGCGGTAACATCAGTGTAAGTCGTTCTGTAGCTTTTGGCGTGGTGCTGTTGGCAATCGGTTTGATCATGTTGGTGGTTTACTTCTTTATGGATAAGAAGCTGGATGCACAGACAGGTGAGGCTGAGGAGAAAGACGACCCATTCAAGATCAGTGACTTGGGACAAATTCTCACTAGCACAGGCTTCTGGTTGGTATCATTGCTTTGCGTACTGTATTACAGTGCTATCTTCCCATTCCAGAAGTATGCGGTGAATATGTTGCAGTGCAACCTTGACTTCACAGAGATTGACCCCAACTCTTTCTGGGCTGACAGTAGCGTTACCATCGTTCAGTATATCATCATGCTGGTAGTGGCTATAGCTTCGTTCACCAGTAACTTTATGAAGGATAAAGCAAAGAAATACGGTTTGCTGGTATTGGCGATTGTTGCGCTGGTAGTATATTGCTACATGGGTTACATGCGCCAGAGTGCAGAATCAGTGTTTGCTGTATTCCCATTGTTGGCTATGGGTATTACTCCTATATTGGGTAGTTATGTTGACCACAAAGGCAAGGCAGCTTCCATGTTGGTGTTGGGTTCATTGTTGCTGATTGCTTGTCACTTGACATTTGCCTTTATCCTGCCAGGATTCAAGGGCAATATGGTGGGTGGTATCATCGTGGCATACCTTACTATTTTGGTGCTGGGCGCTTCCTTCTCACTGGTACCTGCTTCACTTTGGCCAAGTGTACCAAAGTTGGTGGACGCCAAGATTATAGGTTCTGCCTACGCACTGATTTTCTGGATTCAGAATATAGGTTTGTGGCTCTTCCCATTGCTGATTGGCAAGGTGCTCGACAATACCAATCCTGGTGTGACCGACCCAACGCAGTTTGATTATACCTGGCCGTTGGTGATGCTGGCTTGCTTAGGTGTGGCAGCGTTGATATTGGGTTTGGTGCTCAAGGCTGTTGACAAGAAAAAAGGTTTGGGTTTGGAAGAACCCAACATTAAATGATATTACTTTAGCATATATAGTTAGGAGTTAGAGATGGATGTTCCATTTTCTAACTCCTAAATTTTAATAGCTGACACCTATTATGAATGAACTGAGGAAGAAAATTAATGACACCCCGATCGTACGCTGGGTAGTGCTGGTCATTGTGGCCACCGCTATGATGATGGGTTATTTCCTAAACGACATCATGTCGCCATTGGAGACACTACTGGAGATGCCAGTAGAGGAAGGAGGATTGGGGTGGACAAGCACTGATTATGGCTTCTTCTCTGGTTCGGGAGGCTTTATCAATGTGTTTCTGCTGATGCTTTTCTTCAGCGGACTCATCCTCGACAAGATGGGCGTACGTTTTACGGGTGTGCTTTCTTGTTCTTTGATGTTGATAGGCGTTGGTATTAAGTATTATGCTGTGACGGCATCGCTGGCTGGAGAGACTTTCAATTTCAATGTCTTGTGGTGGGACGTACACCTCCCGTTGTCTGCTGCCATAGCCAGTTTAGGCTTTGCCATCTTTGGCGTAGGTTATGAGATGTGTGGCATCACCGTCAGCAAGGCGATGGTACGTTGGTTTACTGGTCATGAGTTAGCGTTGGCTATGGGCATCCAGTTAGCGATGGCTCGTTTGGGCACTGCCGCTGCCTTGAGCATTAGTGCACCTCTTGCCAGATATTTTACCCTTTCTACTCCCTTGCTCGTAGGCTTGATCTGTCTACTTATCGGCTTGGTATCCTTCTTTGTGTTTTGCATCCTCGACATTCGTTTGGATAAGGATGAGCAACGATTAATGCTCAATGGTCAACAGTCTCTTTCTGGAGCAACGAGTACCAATGAAGATGACCAATTCCATCTCCGTGATATCGGCTTGATCTTGAAGAGCCCTGGTTTCTGGCTTATCACCCTTTTTGTGGTACTGTTCTATTCAGCCGTTAGTCCGTTCCTGAAGTTCGCCACCCGTCTGATGATTGATAAATATGCCGTTGCACCTGATATTGCGGGTTTCTTTACTTCGATTGTGCCATTTGGCACCATTCTGATGACACCACTCTTCGGCTCGATTTATGATAAATATGGTCGTGGCGTAACACTGATTATCATTGGTACCGGTTTGTTGACATTGGTACATTTCGGCTTTTCTTTGCCGATACATGCCAGCGCTTTTGCTATCTCTATGATGGTACTTTTAAGCATCGGTTTCTCACTGACGCCAGCTGCTTTGTGGCCTATTGTGCCAAAGATAATGCCGATGAAGTGTCTGGGCACCGCCTATTCACTGATATTCTTCATTCAGAATTTTGGCCGTGCCATCATTCCTATGTTTGTGGGCAAGGCCAATGAAACCGATCCTACTTACACCTCTGGTATGCAGATATTTGCTTGCACTGGTCTGGCAGGAGTGTTAGTGGCTGTTGCTATGCTGTATTTGGATAAGAAAATGGGTTACGGATTGGAAAAACCTAATATCGTCCATGAAGGATAAGATTAGCTTGTTAGACGCGATCCCCACACATGCTCCTCATGTGTGGACAGAACAGGCTCCAGATGGATGTCTGGTGTTGATCTATCATCGTTTCCCCAAGGCATGGTTAACGAAGCTCTTTTCACGTTGGTTCTCTCCACAGATACATGTCCCCTTAGAACAGTTTGGCTCTGAGGTGTGGCAACTGATGGATGGCATCCGCACAACTGAAAAGGTGATACATGAGGTGGCGATGCGTCATCCCGATGAGGAGGGTTTTCCCCAACGTCTCGCCCTGTATATATCCCAACTTCATCGTGATGGTTTTATTGAGCTGAGAACCCCATCATGTCAATAATTATTCTTATCTTTACAACCACATATCTTTTTTATTATGACTAAAGGCAAGAAATTTATTGCGCCAGGAGCATGGTTCGCCATGACTTATCCAGCAGATTGGCATGAATTTGAAGGTGGGGAAGAGTCTTTTCTCTTTTATAACCCTGATGATTGGGACGGTAACTTCCGCATTTCGGCATTCCGTGGTAATCATGCTGACTACGGACAGGATGCGGTGAATGAAGAACTGAAGCGAAGCAAACGGGCACAGGCTGTCATCGTGGGTGACCACCCATGTGCCTATAGCTGTGAGGTCTTTACTGAAGACAGTGAGGCATACGAAAACCACCAATGGGTAACAGGAATAGGTGATGTGGCTTTTGAAATATCGTTCGCTACGCCTAAGAATGCGTCCATCCGCAAGGCGCAGGAAGTGATTGCTTCCTTGGAACTACGCTACCCAGGGGTGAAATATCATGCAGAGACTATCCCTGTACGTCTTATAGAAATTTACCAGATTGATGAGGCTTACGACTGGGTACAGTCGGAAATCAAGAAACAACTCAAGAAAGATTTCCGTGGTGAGGAGTGGGATATACAGAATATGCAACGCATTATCGACAATGGTTCGCTGAACCCTCGCAAGCGGGATGCCTGGATAGCATTGGGCATCACTCTATGTGTCATTCTTGTCAATGAAGTGGATGGGGTAGAGTGGATGACACTCATTGATGGCAGTCGTGAGGTTCCCGTACTGGTAAACAAAGTTGATGGCAAGACTATCGACCCGATGAAGCTGGTGTGGAGTAAAGTGAAGAACGGGGAGGCAGTAGACCTGGCTGATACCTACGAACATATTCTCTAATGGCAGTTACTCCTAATCCAATTTTACAGGTAGAAGATCTCACCAAGTCGTTTGGTGTGTTGGTGTTGTTCCACAACATCAGCTTCGGTTTGTCGGAAGGTCAGCATGTAGGTCTTATTGCCAAGAATGGTACAGGTAAATCTACCTTATTAAATATACTGGCTGGCGAGGAACCCTACGATGATGGAAAGATTACTTTCCGTCGTGATTTGCGTATAGGCTATTTGCCACAAACGCCACATTATCCTGCACATCTAACCGTATTGGAGGCTTGTCTGCAACATGGCAGTTGTCAGCTGGATCCTCACAAAGATTATGAGTTGGCTGCCAAACAGATGCTGACAAAGTTAAAGGTGACAGACCTGCAGCAACCTGTATCTGAACTTTCTGGCGGACAGGTAAAACGCATTGCCTTAGTCAATGCTCTTATCAACGATCCCGAACTGCTGATATTGGATGAACCTACCAATCACCTTGATTTGGATATGGTGGAATGGTTGGAAGACTTCTTACGACGTAGCAACATGACTTTGCTCATGGTGACGCACGACCGCTATTTTCTTGACCGGGTGTGTAACCAGATTATGGAACTGGATGGCGAGTCGCTTTACCAATACGATGGTAACTATGCCTATTATTTGGAGAAACGTCAAGAACGGATGGATGCCAAAGCGGTGGAGATTGAACGTGCCAATAACCTGTATCGAACTGAGCTGGACTGGATGCGGCACATGCCTCAGGCTCGTGGACACAAAGCACGCTATCGTGAAGAAGCCTTTTATGAGCTGGAGAAGGTGGCTAAACAACGCATTTATGATAATAAAGTGCAGCTTAATGTCAAATCTGCCTATATCGGCAACAAGATTTTCGAGGCAGACCATCTGTATAAGTCGTTTGGCGATGTGAAGATACTCGACGACTTTTCCTATATTTTTTCACGTTATGAGAAGATGGGCATTGTGGGTAATAATGGCTCAGGCAAGTCATCATTCCTGAAGATACTGCTGGGTCAGCTACCTTTGGATGGTGGTACCTTGGAGATTGGCTCTACCGTGCGCTTCGGCTATTATTCACAAGAGGGCATGCAGTTCGATGAGCAGATGAAAGTGATTGATGCCGTTCGTGACATAGCCGAGGTGGTGGATTTGGGCAATGGCAAACGATTGGGCGTGTCACAGTTTTTGCAGTACTTCTTATTTTCACCAGAGACGCAACATAATTTCATCTATAAGCTTAGTGGGGGCGAGCGCCGCAGGTTGTACCTTTGTACGGTGCTGATGCGTAATCCCAACTTCCTGATACTCGACGAGCCTACCAATGACCTCGATATTATGACCTTGCAGGTACTTGAAGAATACTTGAAAGGCTTTGGCGGTTGTGTCATCGTGGTAAGCCACGACCGTTATTTCATGGATAAGGTGGTGGATCATGTGCTGGTGTTTAATGGACAAGGTGATATCCGTGACTTCCCTGGCAATTATACCCAATACCGTGCCTGGAGAGAGGAGAAGGAACGTCACGATCGCGAGCAGGTAAAGGCTGCACAACTTGTAGCACCCAAGACAGAACGTCCCCGACAGAGTGATAAACGGCGCATGTCATTCAAAGAACGTCGTGAGTTTGAGCAACTGGGTCAGGAGATAGAGGCATTGGAAGCCGAGAAAAAACAATTAGAAGCTGATCTTTGCAGTGGCACCTTATCGGTTGATGCCCTCACAGAGAAATCTAAACGCCTGCCTTTGTTGGAGGCGGAATTGGACGAAAAATCCTTCCGTTGGTTGGAGCTGTCTGAGATTGAGGGATGAAAGATATAAGAAAAGGCTGCACGAAAAATGCAGCCTTTTCTTATTGTGATTGTGTTTTAGAACGGATTATGCGATTTCAATCGTACGGGCGTTCTTGACCTCCTCCTTCTTGAACTTAGGCAGGACTACGGTCAGTACACCGTTCTCTACCTTAGCTGAGATGTTGTCCTTGTCAACGTCCTCAGGCAGGGTGTAGTTCTGCTGGTAGTTGCTGTAAGAGAATTCACGACGCAGGTAGTGCTGCTTGTGTTGTTTGTCCTCTTCCTTGTGCTCCCATTTGTTCTCGATAGCTACGCTCAGGTTGCCATCTTCATTGATGTTGACGCGGCAAAACTCTTTCTTGATGCCAGGAGCGGCTACTTCCATCGTGTAGGCCGTTTCGTTTTCCATTACGTTTACTGCCGGTGCGGTTGTGTTGGCACGAGGTGTGAAATCGAAATCATCGAATACTGTAGGAAACCAAGTGTTTCTAAACATTGCTGGTAACATAGTAAATACCTCCATTTTTATTTTAGTTTTTAATTGTTTTACATCCACTCGCCTCTGTTTTCACTTCGGCTTGCACCTATAGTAGTGCAATACATGTGCCAGTGGGGTTGTAATGACAATTTGTCAATAAATGAAGTTAATCCATGATAATATGTCAGCAAAGATAGGCTGTTTCAATGAAAGTAATGACAAATAGACAGGAAGAAACAAAAAGCCCCTCCTTGTATGGAGGGGCATAGGGGATATTCAGGTGACTTATTGTTCAAATACATTAGCTAAATTCTTCACCAGTTCGTCTTCATTCAGACTGATGTTGAGAATCTTGCCCTCAGGGTCGAGCAGAATGCCTGTAGGTACCCAGCGGATAGCATATAATTCCAATACCGGACTTTGCCAGTATTTCAGGTCAGATACCTGCGTCCATGTGAGCCCTTGCTGCTCGACAGTCTTGAGCCATGTCTCACGGTTGCGATCGATAGATACGCCCAATACAGTGAAGTTTTTGTTCTTATACTTATTGTAGGCCTCCACGATAAATGGGTTCTCCCTGCGGCAATCAGGGCACCAGCCAGCCCAGAAGCTCACCAGTACATACTGTCCACGAAAATCTTTCAGACTTACCATCTTGCCATCAGGGTCGGGCAGGGTAAAGTCGGGTGCTATCTTACCCACCTGTACCGCCTCTTTCTTAGATATCAGGTCTTCCAATTGCTTCACATATTTGTTATTGTCTAATGACTGATCAAGTTTGCCTCGAAGTGTTTGTAATTGCTCTAAGTCAAGACCCCATGCCAGGTTGCGCATAATATAATAAGGTGCCAGGGCGGAAGCAGGGTTAGCAGCCACGAAGTCGTTGATGTCGAATCCTTCCTTACCAACTTTCCCTACAGTTTCTTTGTAAAGCGTGTTAATAGGTGAGCCTTCAATGTCAAGCGTCTTTTTCTCTTCACTCATCTTGATGTTCAGGGTCTCGTTGCCAAGGAAAAACACCAGTGGGTTGTTGCTTTCCTTGTCGGTGGTCAGACCATATGCCAATGTTTGCAGGGCAAAGCCGCGAAACTCAAATTGTCCACCATTTACCTCAGCCGAATCTACCAAAGTGTAGTTCTTGTCCTGATACTCCTTTAGATACACCATGCCACTCTTGATATCGGATATCTCACCATTAATCAAGTAGCCACTACCATTCTCTTTTCCTTTGTTTCCGTTGCATGAGGCTATTGCCATTGAAAGGCAAATGCCTGCCAATAATAATTTCTTCATATATTATCAATTATATCATTTATTACTAATCCTGCTAAAGTAAACCCAAACACCGCTGTCACCTGCGCTATCGAACCCTTTCCTTCAATTTTGTTTTTCAGTTGCTCGTTGCTAAATACACACTTGAATTTACGCTTTGGAAATTGTCCGCTTCTCTTGAATCGGTTGCGCAAAGCCTTAGCCAATGGGTCACCTTTCACTTTCCAAAACTCATCCACTGCCATTTTTGTTGGGTCAAGCTTCAAAGCAGCCCCCATAGAAGAAAATAGCTTGGCTTTTGAGGCGGTGGTCTGCAATATCAGCAAGGCCTTATCCTTCAGACTGTCGATGGCATCCACCACGTAGTCATAGCTGTCTAAGTCGAACTCGCTGGCAGTATTCTCGTTATATTCCATCTGTATGGCATTGATGGTAGCGTTGGGGTTAATTAGCAACAATCGTTTTTTCAACGCTTCCACCTTGGGTTGCCCTATGTTGGTCATTACAGCCATCAGCTGGCGGTTAATGTTAGATGCCTGCACCACATCTGCATCTACTATTGTGAGGTGTTTGATGCCTGTACGTATGAGGCATTCGGCACACCAGCTACCAACACCACCTACACCCATTACCAATACATTGGCAGAGGCGATGCGATTCATGCCTTCACTGCCCAACAATAGTTCGGCCCGGTTGAATATTTCGTTCTCCGTTGACATATCGTGTGCAAATTTAGTGTAAGTTTTGTTATTTCGCAAGTTTGTTGTACCTTTGTGCAGAGATTAAAATCTGGTAACGATGAAAAGGTCATTATATATAATATTGTGCTTATCACTTATAGTGCTGACATCATGCAACGGCCGTAGTACAAAAAAAGACCCAGATAACTATGTAGTGGAGTCTATCCAGGAGGATGAGATCAGCTCGGAAATTCATGAGTTACAAACCATCAGTGCTTCTGCACAGGCCGACTTCAAGGGCAGGACCTACGACATGAAAGTGGTTCGCAGACCAGATAGCACTTTGCCCGTGGTGACCGATGTACAAGGGCAAAAGTATTACGACAATACCATCACGTTGGAGGTGTCGACGGGGGGTAAGTTGTTTGCCAATAAGATTTTTAACAAGAACACTTTTGCTTCCTATTTGGAGGCGGATTTTTTGAAACATTCTATCCTCGAAGGGTTGGTGTTCGATAAGGTAACTGACGATGGACTGATGTTCGCCGCGAGTGTGAGCTATCCTGAGAGCGACCTATATGTACCTTTCCATGTGTTAGTACTGCCCAATGGTTCTCTCTCTATCGATAAGGCCGACCTCATGGATGACTACGAACCCGAAACAGAGCCCGAACAGAACTAACGTTACTCCAAGTCCACCACAGTTATTCCAGCACCTCCAAACTGCACATGCTCATCGTGAGAATCCTTCACGCCTGCCACACTTTGCAGGTATTGCCGTATCAAGGTACGTAAGATACCCGTACCTGTGCCATGCAGAATCCTCACACGCGATACACCTATTAATATCGCATCATCAATAAAGTACGTCACTGCTTGTATCGCCTCGTCGCCCCTCATGCCACGCACATCGATGTCTTGCTTGAAGTTTAACTTGCGATCGTGCATCGAGTCCTGCGTCTGTTCGCTCAAGTAAGTAGCTTTTTGGGTGATGTCAGGCTGCTTTGATGGCGCTTTCGCAGGTTCCAGACGGTTCAGCTTGACGGTTGTCTTAATACTGCCAAACACTACTGTTGCATTCTTGCTATGCACCTCCAAGATAGTGCCCACCGTGTTCTGCCCTTTCAGCTTTACCGATGCCCCTTCCACCAACAACGCCTGCTGCTCTGCTTCTCGTTGCGCCTGCATGGCAGCCTGCTCCTCAGGTGAGATGGCAGGTTTTTCCTGCCCTTTTTTCTTGTCCTTCTTACGTTGCTGTCGCTCACGCAGTTTATCCATCTTGCGCGCTATCTTGTCCTCCTTTTCTTGGGCCTCTTTCTCTTGCAGTTGCTTGCGGAAATCTGCCAACTCCTGACGGATCTTCTTCGTTTCCT
>Ga0265298_10011560_pt1 | contig 10323 bp, 9 predicted proteins | sample AusTroGonzalo_MG_3_FD_193486 | JGI IMG/M metagenome (GOLD analysis project Ga0265298, IMG submission 193486) | Bovine rumen microbial communities from tropical cattle in Woodstock, Queensland, Australia - Gonzalo_01 | ecosystem: Host-associated > Mammals > Digestive system > Stomach > Rumen ... | reverse complement strand
AATAACCAAGCCATTAATAAGTAACGTTTTCTAAAAATAATGCTTTCGCTGGCATCGACTCACCAGCTTGTGTACGTTGTTTTCCTTCAATCACTTTCCTAAAATCGTCTAACGACATTCGGCCTCTTCCTACTTCTACAAGGGTTCCAACCACAGCACGCACCATATTGCGAAGGAAACGGTTGGCGGTAATCTCGAAATACCATTCTGTTTCGGATATCTGATGCCACTGGGCATGAGTCACCTGGCACAGCGTCGTCTTCACATCACTACCCGCCTTGCAGAAAGCACCGAAATCCTCATACTCACAGAGAATACGTCCAGCCTCATTCATCAGATTGAAGTCGAGGTGATAATGCATCTCCTGAGAATAACGACGGGCAAAGGGATTCTTATGGGTGTGTATATAATAATGATAGGTACGCATACGCGCAGAAAAACGGGCATGCATATCTGGAGCTACCTGCTCGACACGGCTCACACTTATGTCGTAAGGCAACAGGCCATTAAGTTTCATGGTAAGCGTGTCTGGTTCGAAGACGGCATCCGTATCAAAGTGGGCAGCCATCACACGAGCATGAACACCGGCATCGGTACGTCCGGCACCCGTTACACAAATGGTTTCACGCAACAGGAGTGACAGACAACGTTCAAGTTCACTCTGTACCGTCACACCATTGGGTTGTACCTGCCAACCGTGATACCGTTCGCCATCGTAGCTAAACCAAATGAAATAACGCATATTTAGAGAGGCAATATGAATAGTAATGAATAATAGATTTGACCTAACAACACATAAAACAGCAACCATGGGGCTCCGATGCGTATGCCATCAATCAACGACTGATAAACATCAGACATTTGGCCATAACTGCCTGCCACATATCCATAGACGGCACTAAGCAGCGTGATGCCAAAGGCAAAAAGTGGTACAACAGCCGCAGAGAACGGTGAAGGCCATAGTAGGCCTGTAGCTGATAACAGGACTGCATGTGGCATCATAACCAGCAGTAGGATGAAACCGACATAAACCACCAACAGCAATAGCGTGATGGTCAATGCACGACGCTGGCGATAGGAAGACTTAAATTGTAGGATTCCACAACCGTTCAGACAACCGTATGCCATCAGCAACAACAACAAGCAAAGCAATAACGGCGTTCCCAATACATCGGAGAAATGACCTAAGAACCAACGCAGGCCTTCGCTGGACAATAGCGAACGGACACCACTTGTGGGGATGGCTGCTGCTAACAACCATGACACTAGCATGAGCAGCAACTGGGCTGCAAACAGCAGGAAAGCAATATGTGGAAAATACTTTTTCAATTCTTAATTATCTATTACTCCGATAGTATTTCTGATTACTCCGATAGTATTTCTGATTACTCTGCGTCAGGCTCAAGATTGTCGATATCGAGGATACGGAGTTCGAAGGCACGAACCACCAAGCGCGTGGCATTCACACTATCGCCACCAGGGAAGAGTTTACGTACCAGCTCGTTCTGTCGTTTCTCCAAACTCTTCACGCCAAAAGGCATACCTCGCAAGGTCGTAATCTGTTCCTTAGTATAACCTAAAGCCAGATGACGCAGGAAACGTTCGTCATACTCATCGATCTCGTAATTGATCAATGCCTCCTGACGAGCCAGCTGTGAAGAGACGGCATGTTTGAAACGCTCGACAATCTTTTCAAGAATGGGCTCGTTGAACACCAGTTGCTTGCCCTCCATAACAGCCATCACGTCACGACGGGTCAGCAATTCACCACTCTTCAGAATGATACCATCGGCACCAGCATCGAGCACGTCGACCCATAACTTCTCGTTCAGTATCTCGCCCGTAAAGATAAGCACCTTTACCTGTTTGTATAGCTCTTTGGTCTGACGACAGATTTCAACACCGACGGTTGTAGAACCGCCAAGTCCGAGGTCAAGTAACACGAGGTCAGGCTGTTGCTGTTTGATAAGTCGCCAGAAGCTGGCCTCATTATCAGCTGTCCCAATAACCTCAGCTTCGGGAATCTCATGACGTACAATGCCTTCAGTTCCTTTAAGTTCGAGGGGCACGTCCTCGACGATAATCATCTTAAATTTTTCCATTGTATCTGGGTAATGTAATAGTTATTCCGTTATCTTCTACTGTTATGCCACATCCGCGACGATGCGTAGCTTCACCATGGTCACGCACTATTTGGCGACAAAGCAGGCTGTCAATATCCGACTTAAAGGCGGCCTTCAGCTTATAAGTGACATACTGCTCGTCCTTCACTTCTGACTGCACCTCTGAAGGCTTGATGATTTCAAAGAGGTAGCGAAGCATATTCTCGTCGCCTATCACCTGTTGTCCGTATAGCTCCATAGGATGTACGTGCAGGCGTATTTGCTCAACCTGTCGCATAGCCTGTTCGCTCAGGATACCATACAGCTGGCGATAATATTGGGTCACCTCGCCCAATGCATTCACATCACCATTATCCACCAGTTGGCGGATGCGGTCAGGATAGTACATTGTCTCATGTTTGAGGGCAGAAAGACAGTTGTCAAGCACATTGTTGGCAACATGCAACTTAGCGGCTTCCAACTCTGAACGGTGTAATTCGTCGTCAGCCATCTCAATATTGTCAAGCTGCATACGCTCTCGCTTGAACCGTTCGTTCAGACGATGACGATAATAGAGCATATAGTAGGCAGGCGCTATCAGTAACAGCAACACGATTAGCAGAATCATGGCAATGCGCTTGTTAATCTGCGACTGCTGCATGGTACGACAATAATCAGCCAGCGTGTTGTCAGCCGACATTTCCTTGAACAACTGCGTGTACACCTTATTATTATAATTATAGAGCGACCACTGATGCAATGACAGAGCAGCGACAGCACTCTCGTTGCGGATGTCAAGAATAATCTGATAATTGACGTCCACGCTATCATGATACCATTGTATCTCAGCAGGCATCTGGGTACTATTGCCTTGTGACACCATCAGCAACTGACTATTGGGACGTAACATCGTGTATTGCTGATTAAGATACTTATAACAGGAGTCAGCAAACTGTAACGTACGGCTATAATTGCCATTTACATTACAGAAATAGGCGGAATCGGCAAAGATATGGGCACGCTCGATGGGGGTGTTAGCCGTTAGCTGTTGGCCATTAGCTGTTTGTAAGGAACCAAAAGCCAATAACCAATAGCCAATAGCCAAAAGCCTAACAACGCCCTTGGGCAATCGGAAGAAGAAACGAGAGCCCCTGCCCTCCTCGCTCTCAGCGGATATCTGGCAGACATTGAATAACTGACTCATCTTACGATATTTCTCGATGATACCCTTACAGTTCATCAGTCCGAATCCATGCGAACGCGTACCTTTGTCAGAAATCTTATGTTCGAAGACATGAGCTAATGCTTCCTCACTCATGCCACAGCCAGTATCCTTGACAGATATCTCCACATAGTTGTTACAAACATTAGCAGAAACATTAACACTTCCGCCACGCTCCGTGAACTTACGGGCATTGTCAGCTAATGTGTTGAGCATAAAGAGTGTCAATACACGGTCGGCTTTCACGGTAGCATCAACGGGTTCTACCTGTAAGTCGACGCCTTTCATTTCAAAACTTGTCTTGCTACGGGCAATGATGTCAAAGAGTTCCTGAAGCTGGAAACTTTCGATATGCAGGCTCAACTCCCCCTGACGCAGTTGGATCCAACGTGTCAACAGATTGTTTTGCTGATTGATGTTTTCCGTCAGTTCACGGATATAATCCAACTGGCTGTCATCTTTTGAATAATGATCAACGGTATAAAGGATACGGTCAATCAAAGGTGTAATGCTTATAATGAGTGACACCTTTGCGCGCTGTTCCAAGTGACGGCGTTCGTTGTTACTGACTCGAAGACGTGCTTCAGCCACCTCCTCGTTCTTTTGTTCCAACAAGTCGTCAAGTGCATGGTCTTCCTGCTGGCGCTGGTTCAGATGATTGAATAGCCACAACAGGAACAGCAACAGAATGATGGCCACCAGCACAGCCAATATCATCCAGTTAAGCTGGCGTGCAGACTTATCTAACGTCTCTGCTCGAGCTTCCAACTCACGATCCTGACGCGTCTGCTCCTGCAGGTCGATATAGATATTACGATTATAATCGCTTTGTTGTTTGTCGTTGACAGCAGCGTAGGCTACTGACAATTGTTCACGAATACTGGCCACCAAGTCGGGAGCCTGATTGATACGCTTATCCTCCAAGGCTTTTGATAGATAGACCAAAGCCTGTTCGTTATCGTCCAATGCATGATAGCAGGAAGCCAATGTACGATAGGCGCCAGCAATCTGGTAGACATCACCATATTCTTTAAACAACTCCAGTGCCTCTTCTGCCAGTTTGATATCATCCTCATGCTCAGCTAAAGCCTCCTTAGCCTGTGCCTCGAAATAAGTATAGTGGTAACGCTGGGCAATAGACAGACAACGATGCAGATAGTCAATCTCTTCAGCATGAATCTGCGTGGGTGTGCCTTCTGTCAGGATACCACCTGCACCAACATTATACAGGTAGTTCAGATACTGTGCCGTATCGCGACGCAATTCGTGAAGGTTTAACTGTTGAAGCGCCTCGATAGACTGACGCTCCAATCCTACATAATAATAATAGGTAGAGTTGACAATCGCGAACTCCGTTTCTGCATAGCGTAGTCGGCCTTGTTGACGTTCGTCCAGCTTGTCACGCTCTTCGTCAATACGCTTCATGCAGGTAATGGCACGTTCACGGAAATCGTGATAATCCTTATTACGAGAACAGCGCTGACACAAACGCATCTGTTGCACATAGCACACCAAGAGTTCCAACTGATTGTCAGTCATCTCAGGAATCTGTTTTAGATAGTCCTCAGCAGCCTTGTAATCCATTCTGACAATCTTGACAAAAGCCAGATTGTTCAATCCTTCGGCAGTTCCCTTTGCTGCTGATGCATAATACTCAACAGAGTCTATGTCGCGATAATGATAGGCATATGATAAAGTATTCAGCCTGTCCATCGCCTGCCTATCTGGCGATGAACAAGCTGAAAATATAAGTAGTGCTAATAGCGTATTAAGCGCGAGCTTTAGCCACATAACCCAGTGCTTCTTTGCACTTGTCAGTTACATACTGCCAATCGCCAGCCTTTACCTTATCGCTGGGGAACAGCTTCGAACCCATACCTACACAGAAGACACCTGCCTTGAACCAGCCCTTCAGGTTCTCCTCCTCAGGAGCAACGCCACCAGTTACCATGATCTTTGACCAAGGCATTGGAGCCTTCAGGCCTTTCACCATGTTAGGACCAACAACGTCACCAGGGAACACCTTTGTCAGGTCGCAACCCAACTCCTGAGCCTTACCAATCTCGCTAACGGTCATACAACCTGGGCAGTAAGGAACAAGGCGACGATTGCAGACGGGAGCAATGTCAGGATTCAGCAACGGACCTACTACAAAGCAGGCACCCAGCTGAATATACATAGCTGCCGTGGGAGCGTCAACGATAGAACCGATACCCAAAGCCAACTCAGGACATTCCTTGTCAGCCCACTTTACCAGTTCTCCGAAAATCTCCTGTGCAAAGTCGCCACGGTTTGTAAACTCAAAGGCACGAACGCCACCCTCGTAGCAGGCCTTCACAACATTCTTACATGTCTCAAGATCCTTGTGATAGAAGACGGGCACCATACCAGTGTCACCAATCTTCTTCAGAACAGCAATCTTATCAAACTTTGCCATAATAATGTTATTTATCTTTGTACACGTCCGTTAGCATTACCACCAGCCAGGCTTTCTACCTCGTCAACACCTACCAGGTTGAAGTCACCATTGATAGTGTGCTTCAGAGCAGAAGCAGCCACTGCAAACTCAAGAGCCTCGCCCTGAGTCTCCTTGGTCAGCAGACCATGAATCAAGCCACCAGAGAATGAGTCGCCACCACCAACGCGGTCGATGATAGGATTAATCTCATAACGCTTTGACTGATAGAACTCCTTACCATCGTAAATCAGAGCCTTCCAGCCATTGAAGGTTGCGCTATAGCTCTCACGCAGGGTAGAAACCACATACTTGAAGCCGAACTCCTTCATCATCTGCTTGAAGATACCCTCGTAACCAGCAGCATCTGTCTGACCACCCTCTACGTCAGCATCGGGCTTGAAACCAAGACAGAGTTCTGCATCTTCCTCGTTACCAATGCACACATCAACATACTTCATCAGTGGGCGCATAATGGAGATAGCCTTCTCTGAGGTCCACAGCTTCTTACGGAAATTCAGGTCCACAGACACCGTTACGCCATGACGCTTGGCAGCTTCACAAGCCAACTTTGTCAACTCAGCAGCCTTATCGCTGATAGCTGGTGTAATACCACTCCAGTGGAACCATGCAGCACCTTCCATGATAGCGTCGAAGTCAAAATCCTTAGGATCAGCCTCGGCAATAGAACTGTGGGCACGGTCGTAGATAACCTTTGAGGGACGCATTGAAGCACCTGTCTCAGCATAATACAGACCAACACGGTCGCCACCACGAGCGATAAACTGTGTGTTAACACCATAACGGCGGAGTGCATTCACTGCAATCTGACCAATCTCGTGCTTGGGCAGCTTTGATACAAAGTAAGCCTCATGACCATAATTAGCCACGCTGACAGCAACGTTAGCCTCACCACCACCAGGGATGATGCGGAATGACTCACTCTGAATAAAACGATCGTTGCCCATGGGCGACAGGCGGAGCATAATCTCACCTAAAGTTACAATCTTTGCCATTTGTTTTAGTATTAAATGAATGATTTTTGTTTAACTTTTCTGCAAAGTTACGGCTTTTTTTGTAATTGACCAAGAAATTCCCCAAAAAACTGCCAAAAACTTCCGTAAACGTTTTTTTAAAAAAAAGAACAAACTTTTGGAGCAGTCTCATTTTTTTTATTTACCTTTGCACGTAGTTATGGAAACAGGTAAGATTAGGATTAAGGATATCGCCGAGCGTGCTGGTGTTAGTGTCGGTACGGTCGACCGCGTTTTGCACGAGCGTCCCAACGTGTCACCAAAGGCACTTGAGAAGGTAAAGAAAGCCTTAGAGGAGATGGACTATAAGCCCAACATGTATGCCTCTGCACTGGCTTATAACAAGACGTACAACTTCTATGTTGTGCTTCCCAAACACGAACAAGAGGCGTATTGGGACGAGATTGAAGAAGGTGCACAAGCCTGTACTGACTTCCGTCGCGACTTTGGCATCAACCTTAAATTCGTCTATTACGAACGTTTCAATAATGCAGCATTCACCCGTATGGTTCGCGAATTCTTCACAGCCAAGATTGATGGTGTGGTTATCGTGCCGACATCCTTGGAACAAACAGCCCGCTTTACTGAGAAACTGACGGAGCGTCAGATTCCATACGTGTTGCTTGACTCGTACATGCCCGACCTGAAGCCTCTTTCCTTCTTCGGACAGGACTCGTTTGCCAGTGGCTATTTTGCTGCCAAGATGCTGATGCTTATTGCTGGCAAAGAGAAAGAAATTGCTCTGATGAAACAGACACGCGACGGTAAAGTGGCTTCAAAACAGCAAGCTAACCGTGAAACAGGTTTCCGTCACTATATGGTCGACCACTTCCCCGACATAAAAATTACTGAGGTGGACCTGCCATTAGACGAGGAACATAAAGAGTACGACACTATTCTGGAAAAATTCTTCAAGGATCATCCGAAGGTACACCACTGCATCACTTTTAACTCTAAGGCTCACCTCGTAGGTCAGTTCCTTCAGAAGACAAATCGTCGTAACGTGCAGATTATGGGCTACGATATGGTGCCGAAGAATGAAGAGTGCGTTCGTCAGGGCAGCATTTCATTCCTAATTGCCCAGCATGCCTACCAACAGGGATACTCAAGTGTCGATGCGCTGTTCAATGCCATCGTCATGAAACGTGCAGTCAATCCCGTGAACTACATGCCTATTGAAATCCTGACAAGAGAAAACGTGAACTTCTATAAAAGGAAAGCATTATAAACAAACTAAACAAATATAATAATATTATGGAACAAGCTACATTTTTAAAAATCAATCCTGCTGATACAGTGGTGGTATGTCTAAGTGCCAAGAAGCAGGGCGACATCATTGAGGTAGACGGTAAGCAAATTACAGTCAATCAAGACACGCCTGCAGGTCACAAGGTACTGATTGTCGACGTTAAGCAAGGCGAGGATATCATCAAATACGGTTATCCCATCGGTCATGCACGCGAAGACTTGAAGGCTGGCGACTGGGTGAACGAGAATAATCTGAAGACCAACCTCTCTGGAACACTCGAATACACTTATCAGCCTGTTGACGAGCCTTTGAGAATTAAGAATGAGTATCGTACCTTCAAGGGTTATGTCCGTAAGAATGGCGACGTTGGTGTACGCAACGAGATATGGATTGTACCTACTGTAGGTTGTGTGAACGGCATCGCTGAGCGTCTGGCCGAACAGCTCCGCAAAGAGACTAAAGAAGAAGGTATTGATGCGGTATGGACGTGGCATCATAACTATGGCTGCTCCCAGCTTTCTGAAGACCATGAGAATACACGTAAGGTGCTGCGCGACATTTGTCTGCATCCCAATGCTGGTGGTGTACTGGTATTAAGCCTGGGTTGTGAAAACAACCAGCCTGAAGATTTCATGGCCATGTTGGGCGACTACGACAAGAGCCGTATCAAGTTGTTAGTTACCCAGCGTGTTGAGGGCGACGAAATGGAGGCCGGCATGCAGATTCTGCGTGAGCTGTACAGTCAAGCTAAACAGGACAAACGCGAAAATGTCAGCGTATCAAAGCTGCGTGTAGGTCTGAAATGTGGTGGTTCCGACGGTTTCTCAGGTATCACCGCCAACCCGCTTGTTGGTGAATTCTCTGACTGGCTCGTAGCTCAGGGTGGTACAAGCGTACTGACTGAGGTTCCTGAGATGTTCGGTGCTGAGACCATTCTCATGAACCGCTGCGAGAATAAGGAATTGTTCAATCAGACCGTTTCAATGATTAACAACTTCAAGAACTATTTCCTCTCACATGGTGAGCCCGTGGGCGAGAATCCCTCACCAGGCAATAAAGCCGGTGGTATCTCTACTCTCGAGGATAAGGCTCTGGGATGTACACAAAAGTGTGGCAAGGCTCCCGTCAGCGGTGTTATGGAGTACGGAGACCGTCTGCAGAACAATGGTCTGAACTTACTCTCTGCTCCTGGCAACGACCTCGTAGCCTCTACTGCCCTCGCCTCTTGTGGTTGTCATATCGTGCTGTTTACGACAGGCCGCGGTACACCTTTCGGTACTTTCGTTCCCACCATGAAGGTTGCCACAAATCCAGTATTAGCCAAGAACAAGCCCCACTGGGTAGATTTCTCAGCTGGTCAGCTGGTAGAAGGCCGCACGATGCAGGAGATAGTTCCTGAGTTTATTGACAAGGTGCTGGCTGTTGCTTCAGGCGAAAAGGCTCGTAATGAGGAAAACGGCTATCGCGAGATTTCAATCTTCAAGAACGGTGTGACTCTTTAAGAAGGTGAGAAAGTGAGAAGGTGAGAAAGTGAGAATGAAAAAAGGTCTATTGGCATTATCACCCCTCGTGGTGTTTATCCTCTTGTATTTGGTCACCAGCATCATTGCTGGTGACTTCTACAAGGTGCCCATCACGGTGGCTTTCATGGCTGCATCGATGTATGCCGTCGTGGTTTGCGGCGGTCTGCCTCTTGGCAAACGCATCGACATCTTCAGTCGTGGCGCCAGTACGGGTCAGATGATACTAATGATCTGGATATTCATTCTTGCTGGTGCTTTTGCACATACTGCTAAGGTAATGGGAGCCATTGATGCCACCGTCTACCTCTCCCTTACGCTTTTGCCCAGTAACATGCTGTTGGCTGGACTCTTTCTGGCAGCCTGCTTTATTTCGTTGTCGATCGGCACCAGTGTCGGAACGATAGTAGCCCTGACGCCTATTGCAGCAGGCATAGCTTCACAAACCGATTCATCGATAGCTTTATTGACAGCAGTAATTGTAGGTGGTTCGTTCTTTGGCGATAATCTCTCGTTTATCTCCGACACGACGATAGCAGCTACACAGACACAAGGTTGCCGACTGAGCGACAAATTCCGTGTTAACGCCTTTATTGTCGTTCCTGCCGCTATTGTGGTATTTGTAACCTACCTCTTGATGGGTTCAGACATACATTCGCCTCAGAACATTGCCAATGTATCGTTCGTAAAAGTAATACCTTATTTAATAGTATTAATTACTGCCATCTTCGGCATGAACGT
>Ga0265298_10011559_pt1 | contig 10324 bp, 5 predicted proteins | sample AusTroGonzalo_MG_3_FD_193486 | JGI IMG/M metagenome (GOLD analysis project Ga0265298, IMG submission 193486) | Bovine rumen microbial communities from tropical cattle in Woodstock, Queensland, Australia - Gonzalo_01 | ecosystem: Host-associated > Mammals > Digestive system > Stomach > Rumen ... | reverse complement strand
GGCATCGAGAGCACGTTCATGACCAGCCATGTGTCGCTGGGTATCTTCAAGGAGATTGATGTGGAGGACCTGACGAAGAATAAGATGGAGTCCGAGCAGATTATCCTGCCGGAGGCCATGACCCATGCGGTGAACAAGGCCCATGACGCCCAGCACCGCGTGTGCGCCGTGGGTACGGAAGTGATGCGTGCCATGGAGCACGTGGTGGGCACCAACGGTTTGCTCAAGCCCTACGACGGATGGACGAACAAGTTCATCTTCCCGCCTTACCGCTTCTCGGCCGCCAATTCGTTCTTCGTCAATTTCTATATGCCGATGTCGAGCCAGCTGCTCATGGTGGCTGCTTTCGCCGGCTACGAAGAGACGATGAATGCGTACGAAGAGGCTGTGAAAGAAGGGTACCGCTTCGGCGACTACGGAGATGCAATGCTTATCGTGGACTGATGAATGTAAGAATAGAACCATCTTGGCAGCGCGTATTACAGACGGAGTTTGACAAGCCTTATTTCGAACTCCTCACCCAATATGTGCGCCAGCAATACAAGACCTGCCGGTGTTATCCTCCGGCGGGCCTTATTTTTAATGCCTTTGACTCATGCCCGTTTGACAAGGTGCGCGTGGTTATCATCGGTCAGGACCCCTACCATGAGCCCGGACAGGCGATGGGCTTGTCCTTCTCCGTGCCGGAGGGTGTGGCTGTTCCGCCATCGCTGGTGAATATATACAAGGAGATCCACCGGGACCTGGGTACGCCTATTCCGCAGAGCGGAGACCTGCGCCGGTGGGTGGAGCAGGGTGTGCTGCTGCTGAACGCCACGCTGACCGTGGAAGCCCACAAGGCCGGTAGCCATCAGGGCAAAGGCTGGGAGGAACTGACAGACGCGGCGATAGAGGCGCTTAACAGGGAGCGTGAGCACCTGGTCTTCATGCTATGGGGCTCGTATGCCCAACGCAAAGGGCAGTTCATTGACCGGCGCAAGCATCTGGTGCTGCAGACCTCCCATCCCTCGCCGCTCTCTGTCTATCGCGGCTTTGACGGATGCGGACATTTCAGCGCGGCTAATCATTATCTCATACAGCACGGCCTTACGCCTATTCAATGGTGAAAATCTTAAATCTTAAATCATAAAATTGAAATCATACATGAAGAAACTTCTTCTCATAGATGCCTACGCGATGATTTTTCGCGCCTATTACGCTTTCATCCGTGCGCCGCGTATGAACAGCAAAGGGGAAAACACCTCTGCTATCTTCGGTTTTGCCATCACGCTCGATGACCTGATTCGTAAAATCAACCCGACGCATATCGGCGTGGCGTTTGATCCGGCGGGGGGCACTTTCCGTCACGAGGCGTTTGACCAGTACAAAGCGCAGCGGCCGGAGACGCCGGAGGATATCCGCAAGGCGGTGCCGGTTATCAAGAACCTGCTTCAGGCCATGAATATCCCGGTGCTGGAAGTGCCGGGCTTTGAAGCGGATGATGTCATCGGTACGCTGTCGGTGCTGGGCGAACAAGCCGGATACGAGGTCTTTATGGCAACGCCCGACAAGGACTACGGCCAGCTGGTGACCGACCGCGTGTTCATGTACCGTCCGCGCCATACCGGAGGTTTTGAGCTGATGGGCCCCAAAGAGGTGTGCGACAAATACGGTCTGCAGAATCAGGCGCAGGTGATTGACCTGCTTGGTCTGATGGGTGACGCAAGCGATAATATACCCGGCTGCAAAGGAGTGGGGGAGAAGACGGCGGTAGCCCTGTTGCAGCAGTTCGGATCGATAGACAACATGCTGGCGCATACCGATGAGATCAAAGGTGCGCTGCGCACGAAAGTGGAGACGCAGGTGGAGGATATCCGTTTCTCCCGTTTCCTGGCCACCATACGCACCGATGTGCCTATCGCTCTGGACGAAGCGCTGCTGGCCAAGAAAGAACCGGATACAGAAGCCCTCGCGGCCCTGTACCGCGAGCTGGAGTTCAACACCCTGCTGAAAAAACTCAATCCAAATACCAGTTTGAATAGTTCAACTAGTTCGAATAGTTCGACTATCACTCCTAAAAAAAACGCCAAACCCGCGGACCCTTCCCAACTCGACCTTTTCGCTGCCATCGAAGAGAATGGCTCTGAGGGTCAAAATGACCCAATGGCAAATGACCCAATGGCAAATGACACGATCGAAGCGCGATTGTGCCAGTACCTCCTCAATCCCGAGGTGGCGTTCAATCCGTACAAAGAGCCGGACTGGAATGCGCTCAAGGCGGATACGGACCTATGGAACCTGTATAACGAAGTGGAACTGCCGCTGGTGGAGGTGTTGCGCGAGATGGAAGCCGCCGGTGTGCGTATCGACGTCGCCAAACTCAAGCAGGCGGAGACGACCCTTACCGAAGAACTGAATGCACTGGAGCAGCGTATCTACACGCTTGCCGGCGAACCGTTCAACATCAACAGCCCGAAGCAGGTAGGCGAACTGCTGTTCGACAAGCTGCAGCTGGATACCAAAGCCAAGAAGTCCAAGACCGGCCAGTACTCCACCTCGGAAGAGGTGCTGGTGGCACTCAAGGACCGCCACGAGATCGTAGGTGCCATCCTGGAGTACCGCGAGCTGAAGAAGCTGGTGACAACCTATATCGCTGCCCTGCCGGGCTATATTGCCGAGGACGGTAAGATCCACACCACCTATAACCAAACGGTCACGGCGACGGGACGTCTGTCCAGCAGTAACCCGAACCTGCAGAACCTGCCTATCCGTTCGGAGCGCGGCCGTTTCATCCGCGAAGCGGTCATACCGGATGAGGGGTGTCTTTTCCTCAGTGCCGACTACAGCCAGATCGAGCTGCGGCTCATGGCGCATTTCAGTCAGGATGAGCACATGCTCAATGCTTTCCGTACCGGTCAGGATATCCACGCAGCCACCGCTGCGCGCATCTACGGCCTGCCGATAGAGGAAATAACCAAGGACCAGCGCCGTAACGCCAAAACGGCTAATTTCGGCATCATATACGGTATCTCCGCCTTCGGCCTGGCGCAGCAACTCGATTGCAGCCGAACCGAGGCCAAGCAGCTGATAGATGACTATTTCGCAGCCTTCCCGCGCGTGATACAATATATTGAGTCGCAGAAGGAGCTGGCGCGTCAGCGCGGCTATGCGGAGACGCTTTTCGGCCGCAAGCGCTACCTGCCGGATATCCATTCGCAGAACGCTACCGTCCGTTCGTTCGCCGAGCGCAATGCCGTCAATGCGCCCATCCAGGGCACCGCGGCGGACATTATCAAGATGGCGATGGTCTCTATCCACCGCCGCCTGAAAGAGTCAAACCTCCGGACACAGATGATCATGCAGGTGCATGACGAACTGAACTTCAACGTGCCGGTGGATGAAGTGGACCGCGTGCGTGAGATTGTGGTATCTGAGATGCAGAATGCCGTTCATCTGTCTGTGCCTTTAATCGCTGAGTGCGGTGTTGGCAAGAACTGGCTGGAAGCACACTAAATCACAAATCATAAATCTTAAATCATAAATTTGAAATCATAAATCATAAATGGTAAAATTGTCCATCATTTTACTTATCCGCATTTTATGCATCGGCAACAGTTTCTCGTGGGATGCAGTGGAGCAGGAGCTGGTGCCGCTATGCGATGCCAAGGGTGTACAGATAGAGGTGCATAACCTGTATTACGGCGGCTGTTCGCTGCAGCAGCATGCGCAGTTCATGATGGCCGACACAGCCGCCTATAGCCATCGCGTGTGTACGAATAAGGAGCCGCGAGTCGTCAAAGACACCATTACGCTCCGCCAGGCACTTCGTGACGGCCGATACGATTATATCTCACTTCAGCAGGCGAGTCATGACAGCGGCATCCGTGAGTCGTACGAACCGTGGCTCTCTATGCTCATCGATACCGTCCGTGCGTACCAGCCAGGTGCACAACTCTGCTGGATGCAGACCTGGGCGTATAGCAAGGACGCCAAGCACCCTGCCTATCCCCGTTACCACAGCAACCAGCAGGAGATGTGGGATAGTATCCAGGCCTGTACGAAATATGTAACAGACTTGCCACTTACTCCTTCCCTTGAAGGGAGGGGCGGGGAGAGGTTCGTTCTCATTCCTTGCGGCGATGCCATTCAGCGCGCAAGAACAACCAAGCTGGGCGATACTCTCTGCCGTGACGGTTATCATCTCAATTATGTCTATGGGCGATATACGGCGGCGGCTGTCTGGTATGAAATACTGACCGGAAAAGATGTACGTAGGAACTGCTATAAAAATGCGCAAATGACCGTTCAGCAGCGTCGTTTGACCCAAAAATCCGCCCATAAAGCGGTAAAAGAGGCAGAAAATGCACTTTTTTGAAAAAAAAATGCCAAAATATTTGGTCATGTCAAAAAAAAGCAGTACCTTTGCACCCGCTTTTGAAAAGGAAGACTATCTGGTGCGGTAGTTCAGTTGGTTAGAATACCGGCCTGTCACGCCGTAGGTCGCGAGTTCGAGTCTCGTCCGCACCGCCTCTCGTTTTACGAGAACACGCGAAAACCAGTTAACGCTGGTCGCGAGTAAGAGGCTTAGGCCTCTCTTCTTTTGAAAAAGAACATAGCGGAAAGCGCGTTGTAAGCCCTTTTGGGTGGAGGCCGCTTCTCCCGTCTGACGGGAGACCGCTCCGGGGTCCATTAGCTCAACTGAATAGAGTACCACACTACGGATGTGGGGGTTGCAGGTTTGAATCCTGCATGGATCACAACAAAGACAGCAAACATTCAAAAGAAAGCTTGTTTTCGGATGAATGGTTGCTGTTTTTTTGTTTAGAACTCGCCCACGGCGAGGGCTAGGGATTACGAAGAAATCCTGCATTACTTATTACTCGCCCACAGTGAGGGATAGGGATAACGAAGCAATCCTGCATCTCCGCCTTCCCGCAGCAATTGTGCATCCTCTCATAACCACACCAACCCCGCCGGTAGGGCAGGGTTGGTGTAATCTTTCGCCGTGTGGCGTAGGTTTGTTTACTCGATAGTTTCTCCTGTACGTTTGGGAGCTGGTTGAGGAGCTGTGGGGGAACCAAGCAGCATCAGCGATGTATCACTTAACATCGGCTGTGTTTCAGTTTTCGGTGTATTATACATTTTCTTCATAGTCTAATTCATTTCGGCTGCAAAGGTACGGCAAATTTTTGACATATGCAAATTTTTTGTCAAAAAAGGCCAAAAATTATTCAAAATATGTTTTCTAGTATTCTGGTCAACTGGTTATCTGGTCTACTAGTAACCGCGCTGTTGCTTACGGGCAACTGTCATCCGCTCTTTGACGCCTCCTTCTTGCAGGAACTCTGCCTCTATGCGTTGTATTAACGTCATGAGCCCTTTATCTGCTTGATGGAGCAGCGTCAACGCCACATTACAGAAAGTCTCACGATCCCATTTCTCATAATAGGGAGTATAATTCTCTACCTCATTATGATCCTTGCAGAATTGTAACAGACCATTATAACGTTCGTGCTCCTTTTTCCATAGCGTCAAGCGGTTCGACCGCAACTCATCTTCATAATCCTCGCGCAACTCTTGCAGACTTCCACGTGCTACATTCACTAAGTGTAATCCTGTATCGGTCGAAGTCATTTTGTCTTCCAATCCCTCAACAATATTCTGCTTCCCGGATCGGGCAGCTTGCTTCATCTGCCCGTACGTTCTGTCAGATGGCTGAAGGTATTTATCGATGTAGTATATGGTCATATCGTAAAGAACAACTGTCTTTTTGTAGCAGTTCAAAGATCGATATGAACCCGGATACATCAAGAATCCGCCTGGATTAAGTGTAGTCGCCATACTACGTTTACCAGTTGACTAGTTGACTAGTTTACTCATCTTCCGATCAACTAGTCTACCAGATGACCAGTAGACCAGTTGACCAGAAAACTCATTCATCACTTTACCATCTTACCGGTTACGTCGAACATCTGCTCGCCGCGGAGGATGTAAACGTGCTCGTCGATGATCACTTTCTGAACACCATTTGCACCATCGAGTGATTCACCATTCTCAATACCTGTAGCAATCTTCGGAGCCTTGACGATGCGGATGCCGTAACCGGCGTTGTTGCCCTTCTCGAAGTCAGCTGTGTAAGCACCATCCGACAAGTTCCAGATGATCATACCCTCGCGTGTCAGGTAAACGTTGTAACCATCTACTTCCTGAGCAGAAATGGTGTACTCGCCTGCTGCCGGAGCATAGAGCTCAAGCGCCACTTCTGCATTGTTGTTAACAAGCGGCGTGTTAACCATCGAGAGCTTCATGCCGTAAGCGTCACCGAAGATCTGAGCTACCTTCGGAGTCTTGCTCATCGTCATCTTCACAAGGTCTTTGTCCTGCTCGTACGAGTTGAGTGCATCCTCGCTTGCGGAGATGCAGAGTTTATCAACAAATACCTCGTTACCGAAGCGTACGATCAAATTCTTAATCTCGTTCGCCGGAGTGCGTGCCGGAGCGTAGTTAGCACTTGCGTTTGCCTCCGCCATAACAATAGAACTTGGCGAAGTGCTACCGGCCTTGTAGAAGAACGGAGTACCAGGCTTGAAGTTCGTTGTGTTAGCATACTTGGTTACGAATGTGTAGCTGTACGGGTCAAGAACCTGTACGTCATAACCTACCTTGCCTCCTAACCACGACGGGTTACCAACACCATTCCAACCTTGGTCTTTATCCTCACCTGTTCCGCTGTAAGCCTCAATATCTTTGCTGGTAATATTCTGCAAAGCACCGGTTGCAGACTGTTTGAAACGGAAGGTCGGTACCTGACCGGTAATGGTAATGATGTAGAACGTACCCGGAACTAGCGTACCACGATACTTCTTCCAACCGTATTGACCGTTAGCGCGGATGTCTCCGTGGTAATCCATGATAGCGTAATCCACTTCATTCGTCAGTTTAGCACCCGTTTCTGCATTGTAAATGCCATTCAGCACATCAACAGGGAACGGAACTGTGAATGCGTGCCACTGGTTCGGATCGGCTTGTGTACCGCCCATACTGGTACCCCATGTGATGTCGTAATGGATTTCACCACCGGTAGTCAGAATGATATTGAATGCCTTCTCCAATTCGGAAGCAGTCGTTTCATCACCAGCCGGATTCTCCGAACCCATCGTTACAGAGAAGTGAACAACCGGAGTCGTCGTTTGTGCCTCAGCCACGTACTTCGCTCCTTCCTGAATAACCAGAGCCTCAGGAGCACTCGGTGTATTAGCCGTCAGCGTTGTACCACTGGTTACGACCACCGTCTCACCATCTACATTACCCAAGTCAGAAATATTCGCATTAGCAGTAACTACTGTTGCCTTGCTGAACATCTGGATGTCCGTTTGGCTGGTGTAAGTCTTGAAACGCGGATCTTGAGCATTGAACTGAATCTTATTGTTTCCGTTCTCAATATTTACATTGCCATTACTGAAACTAATCGTCCAAGTTGTAGCGTTAGTTTGTGTATCCCACTTAATATCGCTACCGGTAATCGTTAGGTAGTTCGTAGCATCCTTGCGAATCTTCCAACCATTTGCTGCTTGCTCTGCAATCAGGATGATGACATCATCAGTGAACGAAGCAAGACCATTATTCAGAGTGATAGCATTTCCTGAAATAGAAGCGAAATATTTTTTACCACTCGGGAATTCACCTGCCATTGCAAAGCTGTTTTCGCCGTAGCTGCAACCCAGAGCGAACTCCAGACCGTCAACCAGAGCACTTGCCTCGGTAATGAGGTTCATCTTCTCAGTCGCCACAGCATCCTTCTTCCAGTTAGCCACGAACTCAACGTTAGCAGCCGGCATCGTGAAGGTCTTACCTGCCTTGTAGAGCTTGTTATTGTACTCCCAGCCCTTGAAGGTGTAGCCATCTTTCGTTACTGCTGCTGCAAGCGTAAATTGATCACCTGCATATTGATCTTCCTGTGTCGGAGCTGCTTCTTCGCTACCGTTTACATTGTAAGTTACGGTGTAAGTAGAAGCCTCATTCCACTGAGCCGTGAGAGTAATGTCTGCGTCGAAGGTGTAAGCCTGACCTGCCTCGTAAATAGTTTCGCCGTTCTTCCAGCCTGCGAACTCGCTGTGCAACTTCGTCGGAACGTCAGCGCAGATGGTCAATTCACTGCCCTTATTAATAGTCGTTGTCGTACAACCACCATTACCACCGTTAGCATCAAACGTGATCGTCACTTTCTCTACCGGCGAAGAGGTGTAATAAGTCTTGCTACCATCGTAGGTGATGTCAATATTGGTAATAGCCGTAGCTCCACCCTTCGGTACAATATATCCTTCAGTTACAGTCTTGCCAGAAAGATCTAAGGTTTGAGAAGTCGCATTTGTACCAGATTCGATATATGTAATAGTACCCGAGCCAGAATAATTAGAAGCACTTAAGCCAACAGAGTATGCCACCGTACATGTAATATCAATGTTAATAATCTTATTCGGGCAGGTTGGAATCTTTATTGAAGAGTTCTTGCCGGTATTAAGTTGCATTCCGCTATTCTTTGCTGCCTTAACAACCCACTGGCTACCATCAGATGCTGTTACGTTCACTTCGCTTCCATATGCTAATGTCTTAGAAGCAACGTCAGTAGCATAATTCAGCACATAGTGCTTATTACCTTCGCTGTCATCCAGACGGCTATAGATACCGTAGAGAACTTTGCTGTTCTCACCTGCCTGAGCGTGATATACGTTAATCAGCGTCGGAGCAGTTTCAACCTCATCAGCATATTCGGTCTCAGACCAACCGAGGAACGTGAAGCCGTCAACAGTCGGGTGTGTGGTGTTGGCAGGGATATTATAGTCAGCCTCTTGCGGAGCGTTAGCCGTTGCAACCTCTTGACCGCCAACCTGGAACGAGATAGCGCATGTAGCCACTACTGCCCATTGAGCCTGAATCTTCACATTGGCTGCTGGCATTTCAAATTGGTCATTCTCGACCTCAATCTCTGCCTCCGTGCTCAGGTTGATGACTTTCCAACCTGTGAAGGCGTTACCTTCTTTATTGTACAGCGGAGTAGATGTCGGCATATCCACCGTTGCACCTGCCAACTGATTAGCAATAGCCTCCGGATCAGTACCCTCACCGCCGTTAGCGTCGAAGGTTACGGTGTAACGCGTGCGCTCTGCGATAACGTGTACGTTGAACGTAATCTCTTTTGCTTTGTAGTTGAGCGCATTGGCATTGCTCGTTGCAGCGCGGCTTGCGGTAATCTCAGCGTCACCTTCTGCTACTGCATGGAGTTTGCCGTTTGCAATCGTTACAACAGCCTCATTGCCGCTTGTGAGCGTGAACTCAGCGTCACCGCTGTTAACTGTCGGAACAACCGTCATGTCTTCCGAAACATTAGCCTCGAACTCATCACCTGCAACGATGTCAGCGATAGCGAATTCCGGCTCACGGAGTTGAGAAACAACTTGCGAACCTGTCAACTCAGGTGTATTACCGTTGTAGTTCAAAATAGTAGCTTTTACAACAATTTCGTCACCTACATGGAGTTTGTTACTTTCAGTAAAGGTAGCGTTATTGAAGTACTTGCCGTTATATACATACAGCTGACCGTTTTCACTTCCGTCTTCAGAAATGTAATAGCGGTTCAAGTTGTTGCCATTGAAGCCACTGACAATACCTCTTACCCACATATAATCGGTGGAAGAAGTGGTTGACTGATAAGCGCTTGCAATAATCATTGCAGTAGCATCAGCTACTTTGTGAGGATTCTCTTCATTGTTGAAGACAGATTTAACAGTAACCGTATATTCAGCACTCCTGGTTACTTCACCCAATGTATAAGAAACATTGATAGTGTAAGAACCTGCTACGTTGCCGTTGTATGCGCTTTCGGTATCAAAGCCGTTAGCCGCAGCAACCAGCTCGGTAACATCCTCATCCTCGATGTCCTCTACATAAGAAGCGGTAACTGTCGGAGTCGGCAGTGCCATTCCTACATAGACCGTAGTGCTGGAATAAGAGAGGGTGATATGATCCAAAGTCTTGCTTGTATAGGTAACAGCCACTTCCTTCATATCGCTTTTGCCTTCGTAGGTAGCAGTTACTTCTACATTACCGGAAGCAGCCACAGTGTTATTCTCCAGATTGTTCGTCCATGTAGCAAGAGCCGTTACATCTTTCGTATAACCGGTGTTATAGGTTGCTGTAGCGGTAAGACCCGTATGGCTGAACTGATTGTCTTCCGGAGAATAAGTCGTCTTCTCTGCCGCGCCACCGATAGCCACAGAAGCTACAGCAGCGGCCGTACGAGCAACGATAGTGTTGTCGGCAGCAAACTCGTGAATGCTACTGTTAT
>Ga0265298_10011558_pt1 | contig 10324 bp, 8 predicted proteins | sample AusTroGonzalo_MG_3_FD_193486 | JGI IMG/M metagenome (GOLD analysis project Ga0265298, IMG submission 193486) | Bovine rumen microbial communities from tropical cattle in Woodstock, Queensland, Australia - Gonzalo_01 | ecosystem: Host-associated > Mammals > Digestive system > Stomach > Rumen ... | reverse complement strand
TGAGAGCAAACAGAGCGGTGCATGGATGACAAGCTATCTGGAACAATATATCGATGACGAAGGAAATGACATCCGTCCGCACATAAGCATCGTTACCAACTTTACAAAGCCCACTGCCGAACACCCCTCGCTACTCACGTTGGGCGAAGTGGAGACTTTCCTGCACGAATTCGGGCACGCTCTGCACGGCATATTCTCGAAGGTACGCTTCCAAAGCCTAAGTGGAACTAATGTCTTCTGGGACTTTGTAGAACTCCCTTCGCAGTTTATGGAGAACTATGCGGTGGAGCCCGATTTCCTGCATACCTTTGCCTACCACTATCAGACAGGCGAGCCTATTCCCACAACACTCATAGAACGCATCCGCAAGAGCCGTAACTTCCAGTGTGGATATGCCTGCGTACGTCAGCTCAGTTTCTGCCTGCTCGATATGGCCTACTATACCCGTCAGGAAGCATTACAGGAGGATATCATCCCCTTCGAGCAACAGGCATGGAAGCGGGCTCAACTGCTACCAAGCATCGAGGGGACATGCATGAGCGTCCAGTTTAGTCATATCATGAGCGGAGGCTACTCTGCCGGCTATTACAGTTACAAGTGGGCCGAAGTACTGGATGCTGATGCATTCAGCCTTTTCCAGAAGAACGGCATCATGGACCAGAGGACGGCTCAAAGATTCCGCGACGAAGTGCTATCAAAAGGCGGAACAGAATCTCCGCAAACTCTATACAAGCGTTTTCGTGGTCAGGAGCCGACCATAGACGCATTGCTGCGACGCAACGGGTTGCCTGACACCAAGCAGCATGACTTGGATATACGCTACTTGCGGATGGCACGCATCTGGAGCGAGAACAGTTACTGCGTGCGCCGTCAGGTAGGAGCCCTGGTGGTGAAGGATAAGATGATTATCAGCGACGGCTACAATGGCACGCCCCAGGGATTCGAGAACATCTGCGAAGACGAAAACAACGTAAGCAAGCCCTACGTACTGCATGCCGAGGCCAATGCCATCACCAAGATAGCTCGAAGTGGCAACAATAGTGACGGATCTACCCTATATGTTACTGACTCGCCCTGTATCGAATGTTCAAAGCTTATTATTCAGGCAGGTATAAAACGAGTTATCTATGATCGTGAATATCGTATTATGGACGGCGTAGACCTGCTTCGCCGTGCAGGAATAGAAGTTATAAATCTACCTATTTCAGAAGAAGAAAAGAAATGAACAAGCACCGCGTCACTCCCCTTTTAATGGCCATAAGCCTGGTTTTGGGTGTCGTTATCGGCACCTTCTATGCCAGCCACTACTCTGGCAACCGTTTGAACATCATCAATACGGGCAGCAACAAGCTAAACTATCTGCTGCAACTTATAGACAACCACTATGTGGATACCGTAGACATGGCATCCCTTGTAGAGGATGCTATGCCGAAGATTTTATCTGAACTCGACCCACATAGTCAGTACATTCCTGCAACGGATGCACAAAAATCGGCAGAAGACCTGAAAGGTAGTTTCAGCGGTATTGGTGTTAGCTTCTCGATGGTACAAGATACCGTGAACGTAATGTCCGTCATCCACGGCGGACCCGCCGAGAAGGTAGGTATCCTGGCAGGCGACCGTATTCTTACGGCAGATAACACATCGCTGGTAGGCATGGATTCTAACGATGTCATGAAACGACTGAAGGGTGAAAAAGGGTCAAAGGTCAAACTGGAAATACGTCGGCATGGCTCAAAACAGCCTTTGTACTTTACCGTTAAACGCGGAGATATCCCTATTGTCAGTGTGGACGCTTCATACATGATAAACAACAAAACGGGTTACATCCATGTAAAAAACTTCGGAGAACAGACTTATGCCGAGATGCTGGTAGCACTGGCCAACCTGAACATCAGCGGCATGAAAAACCTAATTGTAGACCTACGAGGGAATCAGGGCGGATACATGCTCACAGCCATACAGATGGCAAACGAGTTCCTGAGTAAGAATCAACTAATAGTATATACCGAAGGACGTAAGAGTCCGCGCGAGGAGTTCCGTTCCGACGGCAGGGGAACCTTCCAGAAACTACCCATCGTAGTTTTAGTAGACGAGATAAGTGCCAGCGCCAGCGAGATTTTTGCCGGAGCCATTCAAGATAACGACCGTGGCACCATTATCGGTCGTAGAACATTTGGCAAAGGCCTTGTTCAGCAACCCAGGGAATTCCGTGATGGCAGTATTGTACGTCTGACCATTGCCCGATACTACACGCCAAGTGGACGTTGCATTCAGAAACCTTACGAAAAAGGACATGGCGACGAGTATCTGAACGAACTTATAGCCCGTTACGAACGCGGCGAGTATTTCTACCAGGACAGCATCCGCCAAGATGGTGAAAAGTATCATACAAGCATTGGTCGTATTGTATACGGCGGAGGAGGTATAACACCAGATATTTTCATTCCAGAGGATACCACCGCTCTGACCTCTTATTATAAAGAAGCTGCTTACACAGGTCTTATCAGGCAGTTTGCTTTTGCTTATACCGACGAGAACCGTTCACGTCTAAATGCCCTTCCTAATGTCGAGGCAATGGAGAAGTTCCTGCGCAAGGAGAACCTTCTAGAACGTTTTGCACGCTTTGGCGAAGAACACGACTTGAAACGCCGCAACTTGATGCTGCAGAAGAGCCGTACACTATTCGAGCGCAACATCTTCGGTTTAATCATCTATAATGCCAAGGAGATGCAGGACTATATGCAGTACCTGAACGAAGGAGACCCCACCGTACAGCGAGCCATACAAGTACTTATGGATGGTGAGTCATACCCCAAGGCCCCTGAGTCCGAAGAGAAGGATTCCACAAATAAGAAGAAAGATATGGCTAAAGGAAGCTTACCTGAGCACCTTCTTCTGCCCGTTCGCCACATATATGCCGTAGCGCCCTGCAGTGCTGGCATAACGCATGCCTGAGAGGTCATACACATGGTCCTTGCATAAAAGAAAGCTTACAGGCATCTTGTCAACAGAAGTAGTCGTTTGTACGACCAGTACAAAGGCCTTGTACTACTTGTACAATAGGTTTGTACAACCTGTACAATAGGTTTGTACAACCTGTACAGATTATTTGAACAACTCATGGAGATAGGCTTAACAACTCGTTAAGCCTATCCATTTCAAAAACAGTTTATTTACACAGGAAAAACAGCGAACCACACTCCTACCCATAGTGTAGCCATACTGCAGGCTGCTTCTAGCCTGCCCCAAACAGCCATTTGAGTAAGGCTAGAAGCAGAGTGATTGCTGCCTGAAAGCAGGCTATAGCTTGCGAAGTCCTCGCTATTATCCACATGGTATTAGGGGTATATTATCAAGTTATTTTCCAGTTCAATACTCAACGCAATCATTCCAGCAGTTTTACCATTTCAGCAGGCGTGACCACAATAGGTGATTTGGGGAAATGCGTAGATCATTTCTTCTGCGTTTTTGCTCTACGTTCCTCCCTTGCCAAACGGATTTCCTCGTTGATTTCGTCCAGGGTCATATCCTGAAGGCCATTCTTCTGTGCTTCAGCTCTAAGAGCCCAGAACGCCTCAAGCCCCTTATTTGTTTCTTCAGGTGCTTTAATCTCGAATGGAATCTTACGCTGCATTACAACAGCATTTGCAAAGATGTTCATAGCTGCATTAGCGCTCATACCAAACTGATTGCAGAGAGCGTCAAAAGCCGACTTGATTTTAGAGTCCATGCGGACGGTCATTGATACTTGTGCCATAATAATTGTATTGTTTATGGCGCAAATGTATTCAATTTATTTCATTCTGCAATAAATTTATGGCAATTATTTAAGCAATATATGCTGATATCGCTGTATCGGTACCAAGCGTATCACTGCAATCGGTACCATTCTAGCGCTGCAATCGGTACCGCTCGTATCGCTGCAATCGGTACCAAGTTCATCGGCTCTGCCTAACTGGTTGCAAATATAATTATTTTTTCTTTTTCTGTCTCATAGATTCTCCTTTTAATTCAATTTTATTCGCATTTGAGACCAGCCTGTCCATGATGGCATCAGCCAGCGTGGGGTCTCCGATGTAATCGTACCATTTATTGATAGGTAGCTGCGAGACGATTATGACAGACTTCCTCTCATACCTCTCCTCCAGTATCTGCAGCATGGCCAGACGGGTATTCGTGTCCATTGGCTGCAGTCCGAAGTCGTCAAGTATGAGTAGGTCATTCCGCTCAAGTGAGGTGATCATTTTCAGGAAGGTACCATCGAGTTTGCTGAGTGCCACCTTCTCAACAAAGTTATTCATGTTGAGGTATGCCGTCCTGTATCCCAACATACATGCTTGACGTCCTAATGCACAGGCAAGAAAAGACTTGCCGCATCCGCACTTGCCCTGTATGAGCAGGTTCTCGTGGCGACGTATAAAGGAGCAGTCTGCAAGCGCTGCAAGATCGTCCTTCGTAAAGTTGCGGTCTGTACCGCATATGATATCCTCTATCAGTGCAGTATATCTCAGACGGCTGGTCTTGAGATACATATCCGTCTTACGGTTCCTTCTGTCCTGATACTCTGCCTCTGTAAGTCTGGCTATGGCCACCTCCAGCGTAGGACGGTTCTGTACTGGCAGGCTGAGGATAGATTCAAAGGCTTCAGCCATGCCCTTGAGCTTGAGTTCTCTGAGTTGTATAATGGTTTCTTGTGAGTTCATAACTTGCTTGTTTGATGTTAGATGTTAAATGCTTCAGCGCCTCTGACATAATCATTCAGTGGCATCCGTGATACAGGTTCCTGGTTGTCAGCCTTGTCGAGGTTCTTCTCCAGGATGTTCTTGATCATCGTATAGGTTATGGATGTGCATCCTGACAGTCTCCTGCAGGCATTCTCAAGCCTCTCGCTTCCGTATCTGCGGTTCAGGCTGAGCAGTCCCTGACACGAGCTGTAGCCTTGTTCCACATGCCTGTTCCTGCTTAGCAGCATCTCAACGGCATGCCTTGTGCACGGACCGATATAGTCCGACTGGCCAAGGAAGTAGGCGGCATTGTATGATTTGCTTCGCTTGTATTCAAGATGCTTAGGGGGCATGTGCTCGTCCTTGGTGGAGTATTGATGCAAACCATAGCGGTCATGGCTGCAAAGGCGTGTACTGCCAGAATAGACCTCCACATTGTCAAGGTCCCAGATGACGGTAAGCATCTGTCCTACATACTGATAAGGAACACTGTATTTACGGTTGCCTACCTGTACATGATAAGACCCTGTCAGCTTTACCTGCTTGCGATAGCGGAAGCGGAAGGGTGTTTCCGGAAGCAGTCCCAGAAGTGGCTTCTCCTCCGTCTCGAAGATGTCTAGGCGGCTTCTGCCGGTAACCCGAGAAGGCTTGGAGTTAAACTCGTCCAGCAGTTCCTGTATACGGTCGTTCATGCTGCCTATGTCATGGAACACCTCGTCATGCAGGACAGCATATACCGCATTGTAGATCTTCATGACAGAGCCTTCCACAGGCCCCTTGTCACGGGGCTTCCTTATACGGCATGTTTCCAGCATCGTATCGTAGTAGGCTGCCCACTCGACGCAGACATCATTAAACTGAGGCTCATAGCGGTCGTGCTTCTTCACCCACTGCCTCATGTTGTCGCTCTTGGCCTTGCGTACAGTACCGCCAAAATAGCTGAAGGCATCGGATACACCGCCAAAGAAGTGCTCCATTGATGCATCAGGCATTGCCTTGACATATGCCATGCCGCTGTAGGGAAGCATGCAGATAAGCACCACCACGCTGACCGTCTCGCCTGTCTGGCGGTCTGTCAGCCACAGAACATCGCCTGCGAAGTCAATCTGCATCTCCTCACCGGGGAGATAGGTGTTGTGGAAACTCAGGTTATGGGCATACTGATAATCGCGGATAGCCTTCTTGAACTGGGTATAGCCATAGCCGTCCGGATGATCACGCCTGTAATCCTCATGAAGACGCTGGACGGTCAGATAGCGGTTGTGGGCCAGGTCTGACACATAGTCGGGTATCAGGCCGTCGAGAACTTTCCTGGCATCAGACGGTTCAGACTCGGGTTTCGTGGACTTGAGGAACACCTCGAGGTCTTCCTCTTTCATGCGGCCTCCGTCTGCATAGGACAGATTCCTCTCGTCTGCCGCTTTCTTGTACTTGGCAAGAACACCACGACCCATGTGCAGTTGCTCGCAGATCTCGCGGTGTGGAATGCTTGCCGCCAGCATTTGAAATGCTCTTTTTAACTTGCTCATTGTTACATTTTGGTTTGCCATATCTCACTGAAGTTTAGATCTACTTCAGCAAAGATAGAAATAAAACTTTTCTGTGGCAGAACCAAATGAACTTTTGGTACCGATTCGAGCGCTACGGTGGTACCGATTCAAGCGCTATGGTGGTACCGATTCAAGCGCTATGGTGGTACTGATTCAAGCGCTATGGTGGTACCGATTCGCCGATATTATCATTTAATAAATTTCCACTGCAAATATATATATTCTTCCCCGACATTTTACCCCTCACATCTAAAATTATTGTTTTTTCTTCAACCCCTATAGTAATAAACACAAAAAGCCAGCCTATCGGCTGACTTTCTTCTTTCTATTTCCACTGATTAACCCTCTTATACTTCTCTCCTAACGCAAGAAGCTCATTGAACATCTTTAGGCGTTGACCTTCCAGCGCACCAGCGTTCATGAGCTTCTTTTGCTGCTTGACCCAATTTCTTAGGCCACGTTCTGAATCAACGTATTTGGACGGATTCCGGTGCTCTCGCTCTATGAACTCCTTTACTTCATTATATCTTATCCGCCATCGAGTATCTTGATCCATACCTCAGCCTTCCTACATCTTACATCAGACATCTTACTTCTTCCAGTTTCTTACATCTAAAGACTCTTATTTCCCATCTTTTTCGTATCTTTGTGCTCAAAATTTATTAAACATGCCCAGAAAGCCAAGATTATATTCAGGAACAGGTATCTATCATGTAATGCTGCGAGGCATCAATCGTCAGAACATCTTCGAAGACCTCGAAGACCATGCCAGCATGCTCATGTACATGCAGCAGCTTATAGAACAATATGATGAGTTAGGCAATCGTCTGCCGCCCCTCTGCACCATATACGCCTACTGCCTCATGTCCAATCACGTACATATCCTTCTGAAGGTTCACGAGAAAGAAATCGGCGATACCATCAAGCCCCTTGCCGTCAGCTATGCGCTCTACTTCAATCGCAAGTATTCACGCACCGGTCATTTCTTCCAGGACCGTTTCAAAAGCGAGCCAGTCAACGACATCACTTATTTTGTTACACTCCTGCGATACATTCACCAGAACCCTTTAAAGGCCGGTATTGTTCAGCATGTAGCCGATTATGAATGGAGCAGTTGGAAGGAATATATTGGTGAGGTTCCCACACCCCTCTGTCTCTGTGCCACCCGCGCCGTCTGCAACCGCATTCCCTTGGAAGAGCTAAGGGATCTCGTGGAAACGCCCTTGGCCGATGGACTCCAGTGCCTCGATGTCCAAGAGAACGTCAGGATTACCATTGGCGACCAAGACATCCGCCAGTTCCTGCTTCAGGAATATGACATCGCAGAGCCTTTGAGGGTCCAAGCCTTCGAGAAAGAACTACGCCGCGAGATTGTACTTGCTTGCCTCGACCAAGGAGCTGGCTTCCGTCAACTTTCCAGACTCACCGGAGTCCCATATGGCGTCATCCACCGCATCTTTGACCGCAGATAAAGCGGATCAGAGAACCGTCCCCTGATCCTAGAGAACCGTCCCCTGATCCTAACCCGATTCAGACTCTTTATTTTAAATTGGTTAAGGGTTTCATTTGGGGATTTTTTAGACAAATCCTTCATTTCATCATATAACCCTTTCGCCAGTTCTCTTAGCATTAAAAACTGAGTCACATCTGCATTTGAAGGCAGAGTTTCACTATTATTCGTCTTTTTCATCATCTTCTATATTCCAAACCCTTTCTTTATGCGCCCAATCGATGTCAATTGATTGATCTGATGAATTATGAATCTTAAATCTATGCATTCCATTAAGATAGAGATTGATTATCATCAAAGCATCACTGTTGGTAGGTAACGCCACCTCATCAAATATATCAAAATCATCATATGGTTTATCCTTACCGATTAGAGAATTGACCTTTGCCAAAACATCATTAATATACTTAATCTTGAACTTGTTCAACTGATCACTTGGCTTCTTTGAGGACAATTGAGCAATATCATTCTTTATAGAAACAAGTTTCGATAAAAGCTCTTCGTATCTTTCAATCTCTTCTTTCTTCATCATCAAAAGGCATTTAGGTATAAACTCAAAATCATTAACACATCACTATTAGTAGGCAAATCCTCTTCCTTAAACTCCTCAAATTCATTGTAAGGTTTATTCTCCTTTAGCACTTCGTTCGCTGCCTTGATGGCCTGATTCACATATTTCAACTTAAAAGTGTTGACCTGATCATTTGGTTTCTTAGAAGACAACTCATGAAACTCAAATTTCAACGTGCGAATCAACCCAAGTACTTGTTCTGTTTTGTCCTTTTTCATAACGATATTTTTTTAAGATGGACACCTCTGTATAAATTCAGAGTATTTCTTTCTTATTACCTCATACGGCAGCCTCTGCTTATTCTCAAAGATATCAACCATCATTTGCAAGTCATTATCATCCAAGACAAGTATACATTTCCTTTGTCCTGACCATATGTCTATTAGATGCTTTTGTATTGCTTTCGACGGCTGGTGTCTTGTAACAAAAATTCCAAACTTACCAAGATTCTCATTAAGATATCTGTTAAGCTGATTAACGTTATTCCTATCAAGTGAATCAACGTTTTTCAACTCAAATACTATTTGACGTGAGCCATAAGTATCAAAGATATCTTTGAAAAAAGGTAAAGATTGATTGTTATAGAATATCAGATCACGAATTTGTGTCCCAGATTCAGTTCTGCTTTGGGCTTGTGCAAAATCAAGATGAGGATATAATAGCGATGCCATAAGTTGCACAACAGCTTCCTCATACTTCTTGTCTGCATTATCTATTTTACCGGTTGGCAGGGCCTTTATACCACCTATTTTCCTTTTTGCAGATGTTATTGGGATTTGCATAAAAAGAGGATCATTCTTACAATCCTTGAATGTGCGTTCTCTTTCTTCAATGTAACCTTTAACCAAATCAAAGTTTGCTCGATTATACATCAGCACCTTAATTCGATCCTTAAAGAAATCACCTCTGTCTACTTTCTCTGGATAGTAATTGGAAAAGTACTCATCTTGGCTTATCCATGGAGAAAATCTCAACCAGCGTTTAGGCACAAGCCAAATAGGTTCATGAGTATTAGGGTTTACAGGCAATTCAACATCCTCTTCTTTAAAACTATGACTTTTAACGTCATATACAGAGATATTCTTTACCATTTCCATTGGAATGCCTGCATCTATACAGTTCTGCTGAGTGTAATCAATCAAGAACGAAGACATGAAGTTGCATGCGATATCACTTATTCTATCTTTTGCGATTTTGTCAACTAATAACTGTATCTCTTCCAAATGTGTAAAACCAGATGATTTCAATTGAGGTATAATCCCAAATAAAGAAACTATCTCATTCGCAGTGCTTTCGCCTATTCTTCTCCCTTTCCTTGTTTTAGAAGAGCCCAATCCAACTGCATCACATTCTGATGCCATTATTAACTGTCTAATGGCTTCTTCCTTTTCTCCTTTTTGAGCAAGATGACCAATATAGTTAAATGAATCCAAGATTGTATTATGAATCCCATTATCCATCTGTGATGGAGACTTCCACAAAAGGAAAGGATCCACAAACAGAGGAATATCCTCATTGATAAAAGGAATTGCATAATCCACTTTGTCTTGCAAAAGCAAGATTCCATGATAATCATTCAATCTCGGTCTGACAATCGTATCCATCTCTATCTGCTTATTAGTATCCATAGATAAAAACACCCTACTTCAGCATATCCTCCCTCAACTTCGCAAAACTCATACTTCCACTTCCGTACAAGTCCGTCTGGAATATGTCCGACTTAATTCTCGTGAAGCTAAAACTCCTATGATTAAGTGATGATGCCATCATTCTTATCCTTGCATCTGAATACTTATATTTCATCTCCGTCCAGTGTAGCGCAACCCGCTTATGTTGCTGATAACGTTCCCCCAACTTGAACAATTTGATGAAGTCATCATAATCCGGGTCTATAGCATCCAAATGCAAGTCATAATCCTGCGGATTCAATGTCGGCCTCAGTCTGCCTGCCCTCACGCCTGGCTTC
>Ga0265298_10011557_pt1 | contig 10324 bp, 8 predicted proteins | sample AusTroGonzalo_MG_3_FD_193486 | JGI IMG/M metagenome (GOLD analysis project Ga0265298, IMG submission 193486) | Bovine rumen microbial communities from tropical cattle in Woodstock, Queensland, Australia - Gonzalo_01 | ecosystem: Host-associated > Mammals > Digestive system > Stomach > Rumen ... | reverse complement strand
AGTCTTTTCTTTCTCCTTTAATTAATAATGATGTTTAGCGGTTCTCTCAAAAACCGTCGGCAAATATACGTCATTTCTCCCCTCGTTGTACCGTTTTCCTCCGTTTTTTTAATTTTTTTAAATATTTACCTCTCGATGACGATGCTGCAAATCCAATAACATATTTTTCCGCTGTTATCTTGAAAGAGAACAGACGGGCGAGGGTGAGCGGCTCGATGTGAAACATCAAGGCTGAGGGCTGATGGCTGAAGAGTGTAGAATGAGGAATGGTCGGCCTGTCATGCCCAGGTTATGCCCTTGGATACTGAGCGCGTATAGGGCATCCCATGAGCAAGCATAGGGCAAGGTATGAGAGCGGTATGAGCAAAGGTATGGCACTTTCACCCCGTTCCTCATTCCTCATTTCACATTCCACATTCCACACTCAACATTCGATGGCTGCAAGTTTTTTGGTTTTTCTTTGGCTGTTCGCCCGATAATTCGTACCTTTACCCCCAGAAATGATTAGTGACGAACTGAAATACAGGATACACGATGCGTTTGGACACGTGCCTACCAAAGAGCAGGAGGCGGCCATAGACTGCTTTGTGCGCTTCATGACGGACCACAGGGAGGAGGCGGTGATGGTGCTTCGAGGTGCGGCAGGTACGGGCAAGACGTCGCTGTCGGCGGCCATTGTCAAGGCACTTGCCACGCTGGAGCAGAAGCTGGTGCTGCTGGCACCTACGGGGCGTGCGGCGAAGGTGTTCTCGCTCTTTGCCGGACAGGCAGCCTATACCATCCACAGGCGCATATACAGGCAGAAATCGATGGACAGCAACTTCGACCTGAACTACAATGCGGCTCAGGACACGCTATTCATGGTGGACGAGGCCTCGATGATAGCTAATGCCTCGAACTATGGAGACAGCATCTTTGCCAGCGGACAACTGATGGACGACCTGATACGCTTTGTGTATAACGACCGTAACTGCCGCCTGATGCTGATAGGCGACGCGGCACAGCTGCCACCCGTGGGCGAGACGGAGAGTCCGGCACTGATGACGGACGTGCTGCGCGGCTACGGACTGCACGTCTATGAATGCAACTTGAGCGAGGTGCTGCGCCAGAGCGAGGCGTCGGGCATCCTGTGGAATGCAACAGTGGTAAGATGTCTGATGGAAGATGGAAGATGTGTTTTACCCAAGATTCGGTTTCAGGGCTTTGCTGACATCAGGAATGTGCCTGGCGACGAACTGATTGACCAGCTGGCTTCAAGCTATAGTCGGGTGGGGGTGGACGAGACCATCGTGGTGACGCGCTCGAACAAGCGTGCCAACATCTACAACCAAGGCATCCGCAACAGGGTGCTGGACCGCGAGGATGAACTCTGCGGCGGCGACCAGATTATGGTGGTGAAGAATAACTATAGCCTCACCCCCAGCCCCTCTCCAAAGGGCGAGGGGAGTGAAGTGCCACCAATGGACTTCATAGCCAACGGCGACCGGGCGGTGGTGCGTCGCGTGCGCCATGTACATGAACAATACGGTTTCCGCTTTGCCGACGTCACCATGACTTTCCCCGACTACGACAACTACGAGTTGACAGCTACCGTACTGTTGGACACGCTGACGTCGGAGGCACCGGCGCTGACACGTGAACAGCAGGAGCTATTATATAATAAGGTGATGGAGGACTATGCCGACATTCCGCAAAAACAGGAACGCCTGAAAAAGGTCAGGGAGGACAAGTACTTCAATGCCCTACAGGTGAAGTTCGCTTACGCTGCCACGTGCCATAAGGCGCAGGGCGGACAGTGGGCGCACGTGTATGTCGACCAGGGCTACATGACGGATGACATGCTGACGCCCGACTACCTGCACTGGCTCTATACGGCCTTTACACGCGCTACAGAGCAACTCTATTTAGTTAATTGGCCAAAGACGCAAAGCGAAGATGAGAGATGAAAGGTGAGAGATATGATTACATTTTAAGGTAAGAGATGATATATTTGAATGACGACATAGAGCATTTTGACTGGGAGGCAGCGCTACCGCTGCTGAGTGACCAGCGCAGGGAACAGTGCCTGAAGTTCAGACATGAACTGGGGCGCAAGACGTGTGCTGCGGCCTATCTGCTGCTGTGCGAGGGACTGCGCAAGGAGTACGGCATTGAGCAGCCGCCCGTATTCGAATATGGTGAACACGGCAAGCCCGTCATCGTGGGGCATCTGGAGATATGCTTTAACATGAGCCACTGCAAGGAGGCGGCCATCTGTGTGCTGAGCGACAAGCCCGTAGGTGTCGACATAGAGAGCATCCGAAACTACAACGAGAGTCTGGCGCGTTACACGATGAGCGATGCGGAGATGGCACAGATAGAGCAGGCTGAACGGCGTGATGTGGCGTTCGTCAGGCTGTGGACCCTGAAAGAGGCCGTTCTGAAACGCTCGGGCGAGGGCATCAGAAACGACATGAAGCACGTCTTGGATGGCTTAAAAGATGCTAAAACCGTTATAAATGAAAAAAAAGGTTATATTTATAGCGTTGTTTCATGATTTTTTATTAACTTTGTGGCGTAAAATAGAATCCTAAAACGTAAAACATTATGAGACTGGACGGAAGAAGAGAAAGTTCGAATGTGGAAGACCGCCGCGGAATGAGCGGTGGCAAGAAGGCCGGACTGGGTATCGGCGGTATCATTGTAGTGGCTCTTATGGCTTGGATGACAGGCGGCAACCCGTTTGAGGCTGTTGTGCAGCAAGTTCAGGAGAATGGATTAGGTGGTAACACGGAGGTCAGCGAAGGCCAGCAGCGTGAGTTCACGGAGGAAGAGCAGGCGCTGGCAAAATTCTCAACACAGATATTGGCAGGCACGGAGGATGTCTGGTCCAAGATTTTCAAGGAACAAGGCGCTGCCTATCAGGTGCCTACGATGGTGCTGTATACCGACGGCACGGCGACAGCCTGCGGACAAGGCTCTGCCGCAATGGGTCCTTTCTATTGCTCGGGCGACCAGAAGCTGTATATTGACCTGTCGTTCTTTACGACGATGAAACGCCAGCTGGGTGCTGACGGTGATTTTGCATACGCGTATGTCATTGCCCACGAGGTGGGCCACCATGTGGAGTATCTGACGGGTACGCTGCAGAAGGTGCATGAGCAGATGGCACGCTTGTCGCAGACGGAGGCCAACAAGCTGTCGGTGCGTCTGGAACTGCTGGCCGACTTCTATGCCGGCGTTTGGGCACACCACGACAACAAGATGTTCCGCTCGCTGGAGGACGGCGATATCGAGGAAGCCATCAACTGTGCCGAAGTGATAGGCGACGACTATCTGCAGAAGAAGGCACGCGGCTATGCCGTTCCGGAATCGTTCAATCACGGCACGTCGAAACAACGCATGAAGTGGTTTAAGCTGGGACTGGAGACGGGTGACATCTCAAAGGGTACAACCTTCCAGTGCTCGGATGCCGAGTTGTAATCTCTCATATCTAAACACTAAACTCTAAACTCTAAACAAAATCAATGATTCATAATCAGTTGAAGAACCATGTGGTCGGTGTTGATGTCAATGTACATCGTACAACCTGTGCCGTCGTGGATGTTCGTGGTAACATTCTGGGACAGTGCAGTTTCATGACCAGCGACTATGAGTTCATAGGCGATTTCGTTGCCGTGCTGTCAGAGCATATCATGCGACTGGCTGAGGAACACGGCGGCTACGAGAGCATCCGCTCAGTGGGCATCAGTGTGTCCAGTGGTAATTTCAAGACAGGATGCATTGAGAATGCACCCAACCTGCCTTGGAAAGGTGTAGTGCCCTTGGCTGCCATGTTGCGCGACCAGCTGGGACTGGCTGTGGCGCTGGCCAATAATGCCTACGTGATGGCCTTGGGCGAACAGGCCTACGGTGCCGCTCATGGTATGCGCGACTTCATCTTGGTGTCGCTGGGCAGCGGCATGGGCAGTTGCATCTGCTGTAACGGTGTTGCTCATCTGGGTTCCAACGGCTTTGCCGGCGAGATTGGCCACACGTGTGTCAATCCTAACGGTCGTGAATGCGGCTGTGGCAAGCGTGGCTGTCTGGAGACGTACACCGCAGCACGTGGTATTGTCCAGACAGCTGTGGAGCTGATGGCTGAATCGTCTGAGCCCAGCTTGATGAGGCAGGTGGAACAGTTGACGCCTGCAATTATCACGCAGCTGTGCGAGCAGGGTGACGCGCTGGCTATTGAAACCTATCGCCGTGTAGGCTATATGCTTGGCGTGGGGTTGGCCAACTATGCCTCAGTGCTCAATCCAGAGGCGTTCGTCTTTGCCGGCCAGGTGTCGAAGGCAGGAAACTGGCTGCTGGAACCTGCCTGCGAATCGTTCGAACAGCATGTGTTCCACAACCTTCAGGGCAAGGTGAAACTGGTGCTCTCAACGATTGACGATGAGGTGCGCAACGTGTTGGGCGCCTCGGTGCTGGCTTGGGAGGTGAAGGAATACTCACTATTTAAGTGAAGAGTGAACAGTGAAAAGTGAAAAGTGAAGAGTGAAGAATGAAGAGTGAATAGCGAAAACCATCATACTATGAGTAATACCGTAAAGAATAGAGTAATAGGTGTTGACATCCGCATGGATCATACCACGATAGCTGTTGTTGACCAACGTGGCAATATTCTGGCTACCGATAGTTTCATGACGATAGACTATCAAGACGTCAACAATTTCATGACCGTGCTTAGCGAGCGCATCGTGACAATTGCCGAGAACAATGGCGGATTCGAGAATATCCGTTCGGTAGGTATCAGCGCGCCCAGTTCCAACTATCTGTCAGGGTGTATAGAGAATGCTGCCAACATGCCTTGGAAAGGCGTGATACCGTTGGCAGCGATGTTGCGCGACAGAATAGGTCTGGCTGTAGCCTTGGGTAATGACGCTCATATAACAGCTTTGGGTGAGCATGTGTATGGTGCGGCGCACGGCATGCAGAACTTCGTCATTGTGTCATTCGGACACGGTGGCTTGGGCAGCTGCATCTATAGCAACGGACTGCCGTATCTGGGTACCAGCGGTTCGGCTGGTGAGATGGGGCACACCTGTGTGGAGAGTGGCGGACGACAGTGCGGCTGCGGACGACAGGGATGTCTGGAGACGTATGTGACGGACCGCGGCATTGTGCAGACGGCCAAGGAAATGATGGCTGCAAGTGCACAGCCCAGCATGATGCGTTCGTTGGAAACGCTGACGTCCGTCGCTATTGCCCAGTGTTGTGAGCAGGGTGACGAGCTGGCTTTGGAGGTGTTCCGCAAGACGGGCGATTATCTGGGTCTTGGCTTGGCTAATGTCGCTTCTGTGCTGGATCCGGAAGCTATTATCCTGGCCGATTTGCCTGATGAGGTGTTCAAGTGTCTGATAGAGCCTACGAGAGCAGCCTTCGACAAATATGTGTTCCGTAACATCAAGGATAAGGTGAGGTTGGTAGTTGCCGGCCTGAACAACAATGAGCGGGACGTCTTGGGTGCTGCCGCGCTGGCGTGGACGGTGCAGGAGTACTCACTATTTAAGTGAAAAGTGAATAGTGAAAAGTGAAAAGTTAAAGTTAAGAGCGATTAATAATACTAACTATGGAATTGACAAATGTGAAAAACAGAGTGGTGGGCATCGATATCGGCGTTGCCATCACGAATTATGCAGTGGTGGACCTGCGTGGTGAAATCATTGCTCATGACAGTTTTAGCACACTGGACTATCCCAATGTTGACAATTATCTGGCAACACTATGCGAGAGAGTGCTGAATCTGGTAGAGGAGAATGGCGGCTATGAGGCCATGCGCTCGGTGGGCGTCTGTTGTCCCAGTAGTAACTTCCTGACAGGATGTATTGAGAACGCGCCTAACCTGAAATGGAAGGGTATCATCCCTTTGGCAGCCATGATGCGTGACCGCTTGGGACTGGCTGTGGCACTGGGCAATAATCCGCAGTGTGTGGCGCTGGGTGAGCAGGCTTTCGGTTCGGCTCACGGCATGAAGGACTTTGTAGTCATCACGTTAGGCTACGGCTTGGGCAGCTGTCTCTTCTCGAATGGCAGAATGCACTTAGGAACGAAGGGTTTTGCCGGTGAGGTGGGCCATACCTGCGTGGAACCCAACGGCCGTCGGTGTGCTTGTGGCAATATTGGTTGTCTGGAGGCTTATTGTGCTCATAGGGGTATTATCTGTACTGCTGAGGAACTGCTGGCAGAGAGCCAGGAGCCCAGCATGATGCGACAGGTGGAGAAGCTGAACCCGAAGATGATTGCTGAATTCTGTGACCAAGGTGATGCGTTGGCTATCGAGACCTTCCGCCGTACTGGTGACATCTTAGGTCGCGGACTGGCCAACTATGCCTCAATCACGAATCCTGAGGCTATCATCCTGACGGGTGGCATACCTCATGCCGGCAAGTGGTTGTTGGAGCCTACGGAGCAGTCGTTCGAAAAGCACGTGTTCCACAATATCAAGGGCCAAACCAAAATATTGGTCTCCAACCTGAAGGACTCGGAGCGCGAAGTGCTGGGTGCCTCGGTACTGGCGTGGATGGTGAAGGAGTACTCGCTATTTATATAGTACGCGTACCTTTATTTGTATTAATACTTAAAGCTACTGCCGCCTACGAACTCACGCATGATGCTCGTGGGCGGTATTTCTTTGTCGCTGACGGGTAGGAAGAAGTGGATGAACTTCAGCAGGCGATGGGCCTCAGAATATTCGGGACAATTCTTCGGAACGCTGGAAAGGATGATTTCTGCATGGGTGCGCAAAACGGCAAACTCGATGTTGAGGGCAGAATTGAACATCACGTCGGCACTCTCCTGATAGGGGAATATCCACTGGTTCTCGGCCTCACAGACGTTTTTCCATTGGGCAATGGTCTGCTGGGCGGTAAAGGCTCCCTTGTTGTAGTCGCGGATGATGCGGCGCAACAAACGGTTGTCGCGAACGGGAATCCAGTTGTGGTCGTCAAGCGAGATGCTGGTCAGTGCCGAAATATAGACCTTGTATTTCAGGGAATCGGGTACTTTCTTCGTCAGCAACGGGTTCAGGGCATGAATACCTTCAATAATCAGCACAGTGTCATTGCCCAGCTTCAGCTTCTTCCCGTTCCATTCGCGCTTGCCCGTCACGAAGTTGTACTCAGGAATCTCCACACGCTCGCCCTGCATCAGTCGCAGCAGGTGGTCTTCCAACAATGAATATTCAACGGCCTCAATATTATCGAAGTCGTAGTCGCCACTGGGGAGCTTTGGCGTATCTTCACGATTTACGAAGTAGTCGTCGGTAGAGAAGGATACAGGCCGCAGACCGCAGGCCAGCAACTGTACGGATAGACGCTTGCAGAACGTGGTCTTGCCCGATGACGACGGACCCGTGATGAGTACGATGCGGACAGGATCCTGCTCGCGATGGAAGCGACTCTCGATATCTTCGGCAATCTGCACAATCTTCTTCTCCTGCAAAGCCTCACTGACCTGAATCAGTTCTGAGGCGTAGCCGCGCATGATGGCCTTATTGACGTCGCCCGCATTCGACAGGCGCATAATGATATCCCATTTCGTCTTCTCGGCAAACATCTCGAACGTCTTGGGCTGGTCGACCTTCTCTGCCAGTTGGTTGGGGTTGTTCCAGTCGGGCACACGCAACAGCAGTCCCTGTTCGTAACGCTCCAGTCCCCATACCTTTAGATAGCCTGCCGAAGGTACGAGCGGACCATAGTAGTAGTCGACGGTATCGCCCAACGTATAATAGTCACTGTAGATATGCCCACTGGTCTCCAGCAGTTTCACTTTGTCGAAGAAACCACGCTCGGCAAATACGCGGATGGCTTCTTCGTTGGTGGCTTCGGTGCGACGGAACGGCATGTCGAGATTGATAATCTCCTGCATACGCTGCTGGATGAGTGTTACATCTTCGTCAGTCAGGGTCTCGCCGCCCTTTTTCTTGAAGTTACAGTAATAGCCGCGACACAAGGAGTGCTCGATGAAGAGCTTCGAGCCAGGAAAGACGTCCTGAGTGGCCTTATAAAGCACGAAGCTGAGTGAGCGCACATAAACCCGATGACCTGAGCCTTCGCGGGCATCCAGAAATTCGACGTCGCGGTTCTGGAAGAGTCGGAATTTCAGACCTTGTGAAGCGTTGTTCACCTTAGCCGATACCACAGGGTAGGGCAACTTGATTTCGTCTTGGAATTCCTGATAGACATCCAGTAGTGAACAGCCTTCAGGAAAACTCTTGGTCACATTGTTGTTCTTGCAGCGGATTTGTAGCATATTAGTTTAGAGTTTAAAGTTCAGAGCTTAGAGTGTTCAGCACTCCCGATAGAAGTCGAGGGCATCCTTGATTTCCTCTTCCGTGGCAGTCTGGTTGATACGGATATCGCCAATGTTGCCTAACAACGTGAAGTTGATGCTGGTACCCTGATTCTTCTTGTCGTGGTGCATCAGTTCTATCAGATGGGGATAGTCGTCGCAGGTGATAGCCATCCGTCCGTAGTTTTCCTTGATGAATGCCACTGTCTGGCGCATCTTGTCTTGCGGGAAACCAGTCTTGACGCAACAGAGGTATAGTTCCACAATCAGACCCCAAGCGACCGCATAGCCGTGCAGCACGGGTTTGCGCTCTAAGGCCAGCGATTCGAAAGCATGCCCTGCAGTGTGGCCTAAGTTGAGAGCTTTGCGGATGCCTTGCTCTGTGGGGTCTTCAGTGACGATGTGCTGCTTCACGGCAACGCTCTCGGCCACCATCCGAACGTTCAACGTTAAATGTTCAATGTTCAACGTTATCAGTTCTGCCCACATCTCTTCGTTGTTGATGAGACCATGTTTCAGCATCTCGGCATAGCCTGAGCAAATGTTCTCATGGTCCATCGTACGCAGGAATGTCGTGTCAAGAATCACCGAACGGGCATTGTTGAAGACACCAATCTCGTTCTTCAATCCACCGAAGTTGATGCCCGTCTTGCCACCTACTGAGGCGTCGACCATAGAGAGTAGGGTGGTAGGTATATTAATATAAGGTATACCGCGCTTGAAGGTGGAAGCGGCAAAACCGCCCAAGTCTGTCACCATGCCGCCGCCCAGGTTGACCATCAGCGAGTGACGTGTGGCCCCCATCCGTTGCAGTTCGCTCCATACATGGCTCAGCGATTCCAGCGTCTTATGACTGTCGGTAGCGGGAATAGTGATGCGGTGTGCCTCCTTCATACAGTCGAAAGCGCTGACAACGGGCAGACACAGGCGCTCGGTAGTCTCATCGCACAGCACGAACAGAAGGTCGTGCTTCACTTCGTCAATGGCCTGAGTAAGGCTCTGACAAAGGTCCTTGGATATAATAATTTTCTGCTTTTCCATATTTTTGGTGCAAATTTACAATTTTTTTTTAAACTTTCCTATTCTTTTATCGTCAAAAAACCAAAAATACATAAACATTGTTTTATTCATGAAACGTTCTTTACTCATCATTGTGGCAGTTTTGACTGCGTTGACAAGTATGGCCCAGCTCCAAGTGACGGGCAAAGTGATTGAGAGCGACTCACAGGAGCCAGTCGCCCAAACCACTGTGAAATTGTTGAAGACCGACAGTACTTTGGCAGCAGGTGTGCTGACAAAGCTCGATGGTAGCTTTAGTGTAAAGGCTCCTAAAGCAGGTACTTATATCATTCAGGTGACGTGTGTGGGCTTCAAGGCTTACACTAAGCGCGTCAATGTGCAGGCCGACAAGGATGCTAAACTTGGCACGATCTCGCTGCAGCCCGATGCCATCATGCTGAAGGGTGCAACGGTTACTGGCCATGCAGCAAAGGTCACGCTGAAGGCAGACACCTTTGTGTATAATGCCGCTGCTTTCCGTACTCCAGAGGGTTCTGTGGTCGAGGAACTGGTGAAGCGCCTGCCTGGTGCTGAGGTCGATGACGACGGAAGTATCAAAATCAATGGTAAGCAGGTGAAAAAGATTCTCGTCGATGGTAAAGAGTTCATGACGGGTGATACGAAGACTGCCATGAAGAACCTGCCGACGAACATCATTGACCGTATTAAGGCTTACGACCAGCAGAGTGACTTGGCTCGTATCAGCGGTATCGATGACGGTGAGGAGCAGACCGTGCTTGACTTTGGTATCAAGCCTGGTATGAACCGAGGTTTCATGACCAACAATGATGTGGGTATCGGTACACGTAGCCGCTATTCAGCCCGTACGTTTAACGGCTTGATGAAGTCGGATATGACCTTGATGATGATGGCCAGTGCCAACAACGTCAATGATATGGGCTTTGGCGGCGGTGGCGGCCGTTTCGGTATGGGTCGTCAGGGACTGACCGCT
>Ga0265298_10011556_pt1 | contig 10324 bp, 12 predicted proteins | sample AusTroGonzalo_MG_3_FD_193486 | JGI IMG/M metagenome (GOLD analysis project Ga0265298, IMG submission 193486) | Bovine rumen microbial communities from tropical cattle in Woodstock, Queensland, Australia - Gonzalo_01 | ecosystem: Host-associated > Mammals > Digestive system > Stomach > Rumen ... | reverse complement strand
TTAATAGTATTCTTTTATTGCCGTACTAGTAAAAACTTCATCAAAATGAATATCAGCCCAAGAGCCTTCCTTCACCTTAACAGTATAATTATTTCTCATCTGATTAAAAGCAGCAGTATGCCAACTCTCTAACTCAAGATCTTCAGGAACAATTATCGTTTGAAGTCCGATGTCAGCGAATGCAAGCTGGCCAACTTGTTTTAATCCACTAGGCAACGTAATTTCAGATACATTTTTACATCCCTTAAAACAAGAATCTCCTATGGTTGTAATCGAATCAGGAAAATTAATAGTTTTTAATGATTCGCATTTGAAAAATGCATTACGACCAATTTCAGTAACATCACCTTCAATAACTACTGTTTCTAGATCAGAACATCCGGAAAAACACGCTTGGGGAATTTCAGTAACATTTTTAGGTATAGTAATTTCCTTTAAAGAAGAACATCCTGAAAACGAACATAAGTCTGAAAGGTTCGCAGGCAACTCAACAGTTTCCAAGGTCTTACAATTAGAAAAAAAGGTGACAATTTTCACATCATCATCAGTCTCAAAAGTTACATGTTTTACAACACCGCCGGAAATAGAACCTGCAAGCTCTACTCCAGCAGGAATAACAACTGATTCTTTTGTTTTTCCTGTTTCAGATAAACCGCTTATTCTATAACCGGAACCTGTAGGTTCATACTTGAAATCCTCATTTCGATCGTCTAATGATACTGACTTCGTCTCGCCATCATTGCTTGAACTACTCTTTTTACCTCCATTATCTTTAGCGCAGGCAACACCAGACAAAGCCAGTGCTGCAACAAGTAAAACCGATAAAACCTTCTTTTTCATCCTAAACCTCCCCAAATGTTTAGATTATATTACATATAAAGATATTAATTGCCAATATGTTTTAACGACTTTACCTTTTGGGTCTAATTCTTCATTTAAAACCATACAGCAACCTTGTTTATTAAAATATCCAACATCATTAAACTGGTAAGCGATAGCTAATTCACAATCTTTGTTAATAAATCCCCACTTTTTTCCATCAAATACAGCAGCTAAACCATTTGAAAAACTGCGGGCATCTGCAAATTGAGGATCTATAACATATTCACCTTTTAAATTTATAAAACCCCACTTGCCATTTTCTCTAACAGCTATCAGACCATCATTTGTAACGACACCAACACTGTCAAATTTTCCAACTTCTTTGTCATTTACAAAGACCGTATACTGATTATCGCCTTCATACTTAAATGTTTTTACGCCTTTTTTCAAGTATGTTCTATCTGTATTTAAAACAATGTCATCATAAACTTCATCATCTACATAATTACCTTCTGAGTCAATTATGTGCCATTTGCCATTAACTTTTACGGCTGCAGTACCTTTGTAAAATGTTCCTGCATAATCAAACTTCGTACCATCAAACTGAATATCGCCAAGAGTATTATAATAACTGTATTTTCCATCATAATTTATTGCAATTAATCCTTCAGAATACAGACCAGCATCTACAGGGATACTGGTGAGAAAACCCTGAATGACCTTTTCACTGTCAATTAAGAAATTACGTCCGCTCTCTTTGTCTGTTGCAAATCTGATATCATCATCACCTACAGGGCCAGCAAAAATCATAGCAGAAAATCTTGCCTTAACGCCCTTTTCATCCATATAATACCAATTCTCATTATCTTCAACGACATAAAAACCATTAATACAATCTTTCATGTTATTGTACTTTGCATACTTCGTTTCAAATGCGTAATGGGTCTCTAATTGTAACTTAAGTATATTTTCGTTACTTACACCGGAATCAACTGCCTTTGAAAGAGTTTTATATGCAGATTTATAATCTTTCTTAACAATAAAAAGATTAGCAGCAGTAATAACATAATCCTCATTCTTAGGAAAAAGACCAAGAGCCTTTCTTACATCTGCAATATATTTATTATAAATCTCACTATCATCATTTTCAGCATAAAGTAATGCATAAGCTGAAAGCTTATCTTTCCAAACCTTCTCATTCTCAGAATCTAATAACAAAGCTGCATCATATTCTTCAATCGCCTTTTGATATAAGCCGCGATCCATATAATCTTCAGCTGTAGTAACATGCAAATTAACCTCCTCCTCAGTTTTATCCTTAGGAGAAATAATTAAACCAATCCAACCAAGGACGGTCAAAACTATAAGAACAATACTTAATACCCTGGAAAGCTTCACTTAAAATACCTGCCCTTTATGCCAAACCTAAAATAATAGTTAACCCAAAGCCCAAACAGATGAAAGGACCCATAGGAAAACTATCACGCAATTTTTTCTTTTTTAATATTAATAAAACAATAGACAACAGCGCAGATCCCAACAAAGCAAAAAACAAAGTAAAGACAACGGTGTTAAGGTTGCTAACAAATGCTAAAGCAGCATAAAGTTTAATATCACCTGCACCCAGGCCGCCTCTTGTTATTTTCGACATAATAATAAGGAAAGCAAGAATTACAAGTGAAACAATAACGTTATTAAGCAATAATTTCCATGCTTCCTTTTGTGGATTAAACAAATCAAAAACCAAAAAAATAAATCGGCTAAGTAATAGTATTAATACTAACAAATTTGGAATTATGGATAATTCCGTATCTGTAACTACTATCATTAGCAATATCAGCATACAAAAAAAGATTTTGGCTAAACTTACATAATCACTAGCATTGTTAAATGTAAAGAAGCCAAAAACTGCTGAAAATATACCAATTAAAATGTAAAAGATAAGTTTAACTGTTTTATTATCTAAAATTTTACTTCTAACTACCGGTTCGCTCTTTACATCCTTTTCATCGGTAGATTTAGAATCGTCAGAGGTCTGAGTATGCTTTTTTGAGTTTATATAATAAGGTATATAATATTTCCTTGTCAGTATACACACTGTCAAAGCTATAACACACCAAATTATTCCACAAAAAAAAGACATACCGACCCCCAACATTTTTTTCCTTATACAGAGAACTGTGAAAGGAAAGAGTAGAACAAGCCCTGAATATACGTCATACCACCCTGAGCCATTGTCCAGAATAAACCAGCCAAAGCTACAACGATAGCAACGATGATGATGATAGAAATGAAATTTGTATCACCTCTTTCAGAAGCCATGAACTTCTTTGTCATGCTAACTAACTTTTTCACGTAGAGTTCCTCCTTTCTTAAATAATTTATCGTCGGTCGATATTATCTATCGAATTACGATACTATCAAAAAATCAAAAACATATTTAATTCGTTTCTTATCATTCATAGTGTAAAATTTTTTTTATCTTGTTTAACATTATTATACACTATTTTCTTTTTAAAACAAACCACCTGCAAAAGCTGATGTCATTACAATTACCATTACGCCGAAAAAAATCAAAACGATTGGTGCCAGAAGTTTTGTTGCAGCTTTTTCACCTTCCTGCAACATATGCTGTCTCTTTATCCTCCATAATTCAGACGACTGATTGGTGAGGAACTGAGTGAGTTCAGATCCGCCCTTATCCATACTCTGGAGCAAAGCACTAACGAACTTTTTTATTTCTCCTGAGTTTGAAGCTTTACCAAAACGATATATTGCCTCAGCATCAGAAAAACCGTTATTCATATCTTCACTGGCCCTCTTCATTAACTCATAGAACTCACCTTCACCATTATCTGCAACCAATTTCCACGCATCCTTCAAAACCATTCCTGAATTTACAAGGATGGCTATTGTAGATACTACTTCCGGAAGCTGATAATCACACTTAGAAGTTCTCTCTTTAATAATATCCTTAGATTGAGTAAGGAAAAAACCTACAGAAAGAGCAGTAAAAACTAATCCTGCAAAAAGAATCAAACCACACATGGAATACATTAATCCTGCAAGTACAAACGTAAAAGCCAAGATTAAATGTATAAAAGAAAACACTTGAGCCCATATGGCAGTAGCATAATACTCGGCAAACTGCTGCGGATAAAGAACTGCAGCCTGCGCTCTTAACTCAGAACCAAGCTTACCCTTTAAAGGGAACGGTCCCTTCATAGTCCATGCATAACCGATAGTATATACAGCTGATAAAGGAAATCTTCCAGCATCAAGATTTTCATAAAAATCTGCAGCTTCAGCACCGCGTCTCTCCTGAATAGCGAACAAAACAGTGAGAGCTGTTCCGATTAGAAGTATAACTATTCTCATCAACATATTCTCACCCCTTAATGTCCGTAATCTTAGTGCCTAATTTGTAGGCACCAATAAAGATACCAATTGCAACCGTCATGGCTATAACACCGGGAACTGTCGCAAAGCTGTTTGCAAATGCCGGCATCATAGTTCTTATCATCAAAACCATGCCCACAGGAATGACCATCATAACAGTGAACTGAGATTTGTTTGAAGTAAGAGCTGTTTCAATTTCTGCCTCGATCTCGATCTTCTCGCTGATGATGTCACTAGTTCTGCGAACAACATCCTTCATGTTACCGCCTGCGCGATAGCACAGTTCGAATACAATGCCGAAGTTCTTAACATCATCAATACTGCTTCTTTCTCCGAGAGAAGCCATCATATCCTCGATAGCAATATTATTCTGCATTCCGTCGATCATTTCTTTTACTTCAAATACGATGTATGCATCGTCAGAATATTCAATTTTAAGGTCGTTATATACAGTCAAAAGAGAGTCCAGGATATTCATACCGCTCGATAATGAAACGGAAATAGCTTCGAGGAAACTTCTGAATTGCTTTCTCAACTCTTTCTTTCTCTTTTTTCTTAACGATTCTGTTCTCATGGGGAACAAAAATTTACATGCAATAAGTCCAACAACTATAAAGATAATAACGTTGCTTATGGTAGTTGCCGGTGTAGCATATCCATCATCCATGAATTGATTTCCATAGAAGATAAGTCCAATCAGACCACCACCGACAAAGCCCATGAGGAATGTGACAATCTTATCTTTGGTGCTCATATAATACTCATTATAATTGATCATCGGAGTATTAAGCTTTGAAGGGATAAACTGAGGCCCTCTTACTTTTTTTGCCATTTTTATATTTCCCCCTTATATCCGGCCAGAACAAGTTTAAAAGTATTCTTCATCTTATTTTCTGTTCTGTTAAGACTTCCGGAAACCTTCTCGAGAGTACTATTCTCGTCTTCTTCGAAAACATATAAAGGATTAAGGATGATCTCACCCTTTTCATATCCGACTACTTCACAGATTTCCATGGTCTTACGAGACTTATCTCTAAGTCTGGACAAGTGAATGATGATATCAACAGCTGAAGCAATCTGCTGTCTGATAGCCTCCAAAGGAAGACCGGCTGAACCCTGAAGTACCATTGTCTCAAGACGGCTCAACATATCATGAACAGAGTTAGCGTGACCTGTTGACAGAGAACCATCGTGACCTGTATTCATGGCCTGAAGCATGTCGAGAGCTTCTCCGCCACGGACCTCACCTACTACTATTCTTTCAGGTCTCATTCTGAGTGAAGACTTAATCAGATCCCTGATAGTAATCTCACCGACACCTGCTGTATTAGCATTACGTGTCTCAAGTCTTACAAGGTTCTCAACACCCTTAATCTGAAGTTCGGCAGAGTCCTCAATCGTAATTACACGCTCATCCTTAGGAATATAGTTAGACAAAGCATTCAGGAATGTAGTCTTACCTGAACCTGTACCGCCTGAAATAAAGATGTTGTACTTAGCCTTAACAAGTATTTCCAATTTATCAGCAATCTCGCGTGTAATTGAACCATACGCAATCAGCTTCTCAATTGTCATAGGATCTTTTGAGAATTTTCTGATAGTAACAGTAGGACCGCAAAGAGCGACCGGAGGCAAAACAACGTTAACACGGGAACCATCAGGAAGTCTTGTATCGCAGATAGGGTTAGCCTGGTTAACTTCTCGTCCGGCAAGACCAACGATACGCTGAATAATATCTTCCAGTTTTCTGGTGCTCTCAAACTGCTTGTCTAATTTAAACAAACGACCACTCTGCTCGATAAATACATCATCAGGGCCATTGATCATAACCTCGGTAATGGTCTCATCCTTAATAATGGAATCGAGCATTCCGAAACCACGGATCGAACTGAATACCTGCTCAACTACAGAGATTCTCTGCTCAATTGAACAATACTGTCCTTCCAATTGCTGGAAAACCAGTTCTTCGATCCTGCTCTCAAGATCCTCGTCACTGATATCCTTAAGTATGATTCTCTCAGTTACAAGGCGTTTGGTATCGGCAACTAACTTCTCTTCCTGTTCCTTATCCAAAGCTTATAATCCTCCGATTATATTATCGAACATTCCCATACCGGAAATCTGATCAACAACCTGTCTGGCATCATTATGAACAAAGACCTGTGTTCCGCCAATAACCTTAATATCTATGCCTTCCGCATACTTACCTGTCTTGCTGCTGAATCTGTTATACACAAGTGAATGATATTTAAGCAGATCAACATTCTTAGACTGTTCGAGTAATACAAACGAATTGAATGCACGGGCAATCTTATAATTCGAGATTGCTTCGCCATCAGATACCCATACGATACTGTTAGCAAGACCATAGATCTTCAGATGATCTTTGTCGAGTCCGAATCCGACATCAATAACAATGTAATTATATGAACCTGTAAGCTTTAACTCATTGATCAATCTGATAATGTCATCAGTTGTCAATTCCAACATATCCAAAGGAACTGAAGTTGCAGCATAAAAATTTACACCGGAAAGATCCTGCCTTACGCTACTCTCCAACTTCATGCTGAGGTTTGTCTTTCTGCTCTTGAGAGCATAAATTACCTCACTAAAATCAAACTGCCCTTCTCCTGAGAAAAAGAGATCAGCACAGCCAAAAGGTTCGAGACATAAATAAAGCACTCTGTTTCCTTTTGCTGCAAAATGCTTTGCGCAAGAAGCTGCTACCGTTGATGTGCCTACGCCTCCAACAGGAGAAGTAAACATAATGATTCTTGCACTGGCATCATCTGAACTCAGACTTGAAACCGGAGCCTTCTCAGAATAAAGACTAAGTAACTGCTTATAGATCAAATCTGCCTTTTGGAATTTGCAAATGGCACTCTGGTTGTTATATGAATCGATTCCAGCACCATCAACAAAATAGGCAAATACACATCTGTTAGGAATTGATTCGGGACTAATATTAAAAGTCTCACTGGCAATAAAAACATCTATTCTGTTTGTTATCAGCGAATTCAATGCCAACTGCTGGTCAGAAAAAGAATACAACTCAACCTTTTCTGCATATTTAGCGCTAAAAGCAGAAACGAAACGATCCAAATATACCTGGTCATTATCTAATACTGCTACTCTAATCTTCATTAGTCCCCTCCCATAACACACATTAATTGTCACACACAATTAATAAAGTATCAAAAATATAATAACATATTATTAACAAACATCAAGAATGTCCAAATTGTCAAAAAAAAGAAACAGTAAAATCCTGACATTTATCTTAAATATACATCTTATTTTTTATATGTTTTAACTAAAAAATATTGCCCTCCCTGCCAAAAACTGCAAGGAGGGCAAAATCATCAATTTATCTTCTCATATATTGTTGATAAATTTTTACTTGGCAAATGCAGCGCCTCTGTCAAATGCTTCCATGTTGATCGGAATGAGGTTGTGCTTTCTCTCAGGAAGGATCTCATAGAGAGACTTCTCAAAAGAATCTCTTGTGAAACAGCCTGTAGCTGTAGCCATGCAACCGAGCATTGTGATAGGAGCGAACATCATCTTACCGAGCTCGGAAGCGATATCAGAAGCTTCCATAGCGATAACCTTGATATCTGTTCTTGTGGGTCTTGTCTTGATGAGTGAAGAGTCGAGGATCATTAATGCGCCAGGCTTTAACTGCTTCTCGAACTTCTCCATTGAAGGCTGGTTAAGGCAGATAACAACGTCAGCATCGTTAACTACGGGAGATCCGATAGGCTCATCTGAAAATACTACGGAGCAGTTAGCTGTACCGCCACGCATTTCAGGTCCGTATGACGGGAACCATGAAACTTCCTTACCTTCATAAAGAGCAGCTTCTGCTGCCATCTTGCCTGCGGAGAGGATTCCCTGACCGCCGAAACCGGCAAAAATTACAGAGAAATCAATCATTTCTTCACCTCCCCAACGTTAACGCAGTTGTTTGCAGTTGCAGGGATACTACCTGAAACATAGTTGCCAGCCTCATCAAATGTGATGTCAGCACCCTTGTAGCATCCGAGAGGATACTGCTTTTCCATGTTCTCCTTGAGCCAATCCATAGCTGCGAGAGGCTCCTTACCCCAGTTTGTAGGGCAAGTAGAAAGAACTTCAACGAGTGAGAAACCAAGCTTGTTCTTCTGAACGTTGAATGCCTTCTGGATAGCTCTCTTTGCGTTCTGGATGTTCTTGAAATCTGTTACGCAAACACGCTCAACATAAGCAGCACCTGCGAGGTTAGATAAGAACTCAGAAACGTTGATAGGATAACCCTGATAAGAAGGATCACGTCCCCAAGGTGATGTTGTTGTAACCTGACCTACGAGTGTTGTAGGAGCCATCTGACCTGAAGTCATACCGTAAACTGCGTTGTTAACAAAGATTACAGTGATGTTCTCGCTTCTTGCAGCAGCGTGAACGATCTCAGCTGTACCGATGGAAGCGAGGTCTCCGTCTCCCTGATATGTGAAGACGAAGCTGTCCTTGAGGTTTCTCTTGATACCTGTTGCAACTGCAGGTGCTCTACCGTGAGCTGCCTGAACCATGTCGCATGCAATGTATTCATATGAGTTGTATGTACATCCAACGGATGCAACGCCTACAGCTGTCTCAAGAGCATCATTTGCAACCAGAGTCTCAGCAACGAGTCTGTGGATGATGCCGTGGCAGCAGCCGGGGCAATAATGGAAAGGCTTATCTGTAAGGCCTTTTGTGGGTTCGAAAACTACAGCCATCAGAAATTACCTCCTTCTGTGATCTTTCCCTCGTGGATCGCAACGATCTTGTCGAGGATTTCCTTCTGCATCGGGAGATTTCCTCCGAGTCTGCCGTGGAAATATACGGGCTTCTTGCCGTTAGCGCCGAGTCTTACGTCTTCGATCATCTGACCTGCGTTGAGCTCAACGTCGAGGAATGCCTTTACGGAAGGCATGTCAGCTGCTTCAGCGATTGCCTTGTAAGGGAAAGGCCAGAGAGTAATAGGTCTGATCATACCGACCTTGATACCCATCTCACGAGCCTGACGGATAACGTTTCTGGAGATTCTGGAGCATGTAGAGAATGCTGTGATTACGATCTCCGGATCATCATCCATGCAAATTGATTCATAACGTACTTCGTTAGCTTCAACGATCTTGTACTTGTCCTGGAGTTCGAGGTTCTTCTTCTCGAGGACATCCGGATCGATGTAGATTGAAGTTACTGTGTGGTGGAAGCTGTCGCCCTTTCTGCCGCAAGCAGCCCAAGGCTTCTCAACTGTCTCGATGGGCTCCTCGTCACGGAAAGCAACAGGCTCCATCATCTGCCCCAAAGTACCATCACCTACGATCATGCAGGTCATTCTGTACTTATCAGCGAGATTGAAAGCTTCTACTACGAGCTCATAAAGCTCCTGAACGGAAGCAGGTGCGATTACGATGTTTCTGTAGTCACCGTGTCCGCCGCCCTTTGTAGCCTGGAAGTAGTCACCCTGTGCAGGCTGAATACCGCCCAGACCCGGGCCTGCTCTAACGATATTAACTACAACTGCAGGAAGCTCAGCACCTGCAATGTATGAGATACCTTCCTGCTTGAGGGAGATTCCCGGAGAGGAAGAAGATGTCATTACTCTGAAGCCGGCTGCTGCAGCACCATATACCATGTTAATTGCTGCAACCTCAGACTCTGCCTGAACGAAGTTACCGCCGACCTGAACCATCTTCTTTGCCATGTAGTGCATGACTTCTGTCTGAGGTGTGATCGGGTATCCGAAATAGTTACGGCAGCCTGCTCTGATCGCTGCCTCGGCAATGACCTCATTGCCTTTCATCAATACTCTTTTCTGTGCCATAATTACCTCCCGATCAGAAACGCTCAACAGTGATTACGACATCCGGGCACTGCGTAGCGCAGAAAGCACAACCGATACACTCATCGGGATTTACGCATGTAGCGGGATGATAACCCTTGCTATTCAGCCTTGTCTTGTCAAGTTCGAGGATTTTCTTAGGACAAGCTGCAACACAAAGTCCGCAGCCCTTGCACAGATTCTCGTTAAAAGTTAACTTACCTTTTGCCACGAAAAACCAACCTCCTGAAACCT
>Ga0265298_10011554_pt1 | contig 10325 bp, 8 predicted proteins | sample AusTroGonzalo_MG_3_FD_193486 | JGI IMG/M metagenome (GOLD analysis project Ga0265298, IMG submission 193486) | Bovine rumen microbial communities from tropical cattle in Woodstock, Queensland, Australia - Gonzalo_01 | ecosystem: Host-associated > Mammals > Digestive system > Stomach > Rumen ... | reverse complement strand
TATGATTTACTCAAAAGAAGTTGAAAACATGTGCGTGGTCCAGAAAGGTCCCAAGCACGGTCCCGCTCCCATTCCGGAAGAGGGTAAGTGGATCAAGGCCAAGGAGATAAAGGATATCTCAGGCTATACCCACGGTATTGGTTGGTGCGCTCCTCAGCAGGGTGCATGCAAACTGTCACTCAACATCAAGAACGGTATCATCGAGGAGGCTCTCGTTGAGACTATCGGTTGTTCAGGTATGACTCACTCAGCCGCTATGGCTGCTGAGATCCTTCAGGGCAAGACTCTGCTGGAGGCTCTGAACACTGACCTCGTTTGCGATGCTATCAACACCGCTATGCGTGAGCTGTTCCTGCAGATTGTATACGGCCGTTCACAGAGCGCTTTCTCAGAGGGTGGTCTGATTATCGGCGCCGGTCTGGAGGACCTCGGTAAGGGTCTGCGCAGCCAGGTTGGTACCATGTACGGCACCAAAGCCAAGGGTGTTCGCTACCTTGAGATGGCTGAGGGTTATGTAAACCGCATCGCTCTCGATAAGGACGATCAGGTTTGCGGTTATGAGTTCATCAACTTTGGTAAGCTCATGGATGAGATCAAGAAGGGCACTGATGCCAATGAGGCTCTCAAGAAGGTTACTTCAACCTACGGACGCTTCAGCAAGGAGGCCGGTGCAGTTAAGATTATTGACCCCCGTAAAGAATAAGGAGATACAGCTATGATTAGAGAAGTTAAGTTCGAATCACAGGATCGTCGCATGAAGCAGATCCTCGCTGCTCTTAAGGAGCATGGAATCTCCTCGATTGAAGAGGCTAACAAGATTTGTGACAGTTACGGCATTGATCCTTACAAGGCTTGTGAGGAGACTCAGCCTATCTGCTTTGAGAACGCCAAGTGGGCTTACGTTGTAGGTTGCGCCATCGCTCTCAAGGAGGGTGAGAAGACTGGTGACAAGAGCGCTGTTAAGGCTGCCGAGAACATCGGTATCGGTCTGCAGAGTTTCTGCATCCCCGGTTCTGTTGCCGATGACCGTAAGGTAGGTCTTGGCCACGGTAACCTGGCTGCCCGTCTGCTCTCTGAGAAGACACAGTGCTTTGCATTCCTGGCCGGTCACGAGAGCTTCGCTGCCGCTGAGGGTGCCATCAAGATTGCCGCTAAGGCCGATAAGGTTCGCAAGCAGCCCCTGCGCGTTATCCTGAACGGTCTGGGCAAGGATGCAGCACAGATCATCAGCCGTATCAACGGTTTCACATACGTTCAGACCAAGTTTGACTACTACACCGGTAAGCTCAAGGTCGTTAAGACCATTCCTTACAGCGACGGTCCCCGTGCCAAGGTTAAGTGCTATGGCGCCGACGATGTTCGTGAGGGCGTAGCTATCATGTGGAAGGAGGGTGTTGACGTATCAATCACCGGTAACTCAACCAACCCCACACGCTTCCAGCACCCCGTTGCCGGTACTTACAAGAAGGAGCGTGTTCTGGCTGGCAAGCCTTACTTCTCAGTAGCATCAGGTGGTGGTACAGGCCGTACCCTGCATCCCGATAACATGGCTGCTGGTCCCGCCTCTTACGGTATGACCGACACCATGGGTCGTATGCACTCAGACGCTCAGTTTGCAGGTTCATCTTCAGTTCCCGCACACGTTGAGATGATGGGCTTCCTGGGCATCGGTAACAACCCGATGGTAGGTTGCTCAGTTGCTTGCGCCGTTGACGTAGCTCAGGCTCTCGCCGCTAAGAAGTGATACAACAGTTACTTTGTATCATTTCCAGTGAATCAAAACCCCAATAATGATAAAGGCCAGACAGATATTCAGACTGTCCGGCCTTTATTTGTTAATAATGCCACGGAAGGGTCTGTCCCTGTCGTGTCAGTTGTCATACCTGTTTACAATTCTGAACGGACTATCCGCAATTGCGTTGAGAGTATCGTAAATCAGTCCCTTTCGGATATCGAGATTGTAGTTGTCGATGACGGAAGCAGCGATAGCAGCGGTGCCATTTGCGATGACCTGTCTGTTCATGATGAACGTATCCGTGTAATCCATCAGCCTAACAGGGGGCGCACTGCAGCAAGGGCGGAAGGAACCCGCTGTGCAAGCGGCATTTGGGTATGCTATGTTGATTCAGATGACACGATGCCTTTTGATGCACTGTCTTGCCTCTACTCCGCTGCATCTGACCAGGTGGATATTGTCCTGGGCGATGCCGCATCACTGCCCGCTGAGAACCGCACGCTTATTCCCATGTCTGATTTCAGGCATCTGGCTGTGCGTGCCGAGGGCTCTATCGGAGTACCTTGGGGCAGCCTTTACAGGCGTTCAGTTCTGACAGACTATATGTTTGACCTGCCCCGTGAGATTATGATGGGTGAGGACTATATCTTCTGGCTAAGGCTTTGTTTTACAACGGAAAGACCTGTCAGTACACTGTATAAGAACGTGTATATCAAAGGTGAGGACCATACCAGCAGCAGTTTTGTGTGGACATCAGATTATTGCTATAAGATAAACGAATACCGCAAAGAAGCGATTCCCGCAGAGATGCATGATGAGTTTATGGCTGATATGATCAGTGACAGGTTGGTCAATCTGTTTATCCTGATGATATGCCAGCCCGGGCATGAATGGCGGCATCACCGTTTCTATCTGGATATTAAAGAGGATTTAGCACGGTACAATATACATCTGCCCTTTAAGAAAAGGCTCTATATGCATTTGCCAGGCAGGTGCTTGCGTAAACTCTACTCAAGAGTAAAACAATCTGATTTATAGGATCCGTCGCTCTTAAGACAAAAGCAGAGCGGCTATCTCAGAGTCAGTATGAGATGTTGTTTGGTGTTGCTGGTTATACGGTAACGGTTATCGGTACGGAGGCCGATCAACCAGATGATGTCTTGTCCGTGTGTTACAACAAGCTGTTTTTTTCTGTCGGCTACACTTATCTTACAGTCAGTCAGGTAATCACTTGCCATTTTGCGGCCTTTCATGCCGAAGGGGATGAACCAGTCGCCGTCCTGCCAGAGCCTGATTTCAAGGGGGCCTTGAATAAGGGTAGCATCAAATGTGGCAACTGTGGGGGCTTTTGAGATGGGTGTTCCGGCCGGGGCGGAGGTTATGGTGAGAGTCCGTCCATTTGGTAATTGAACAGTTTTGCCAGGTTCGATGTTTACTGTTATCGGAGAAAAGTCTATGCCGCTTATAGGTGATACAGTGAAGTGTTCACGATCCTTGATGACCTGATGCGTAGCCGAACAGAAACGTGTTCCCGGCTGGGAGTCAATTGATGCTGCAATGTCTGTAATCTGGGCATCGTTGAAACCTAATGGGGAGAGTATCTCAAACAGCAGAGCCTGTGCTGATGCTACATTCCTGAGCTTTTCAATATTGATTGTCAGATTACTGCCATCTTCCCGGACAACATCTTTGCGTGCCTGCTCAATGGCCTGACTGTAAAATGCATAGGCCTGCTGCAGATGCAGTGTGGTGCTCTCTATTGAGCTGTCGGCGCTGGGGTTGATGCGGCGCATGAGCGGCAGCAGTTCCAGGCGTATCTTGTTACGGGTGTAGTCAGTCTCAAGGTTGGTGCTGTCTGTAATGTACTGCTGGTCAGTATCCTTGAGATATTCTTCAATATCTTGTCTGGATACGCAGAGCAGGGGGCGTACTATATGGCCGTTCTTGGGCTTGATGCCGGTAAGGCCGCGCAGGCCGGTGCCACGTATCAGGTTTAGCAGCAGAGTCTCAACGGAATCATCGCGGTGGTGGGCAATGCAAATGGCGCTTGCTCCGCGCTCCTGCATGATCCGCTCAAAATCCGCATACCTGAGTTCACGGGCAGCCATTTCAATTGATATGCCTTTCTGCTTGGCATATGAAACAGTATCATAGTCGCAGATAACGAGCTCCACATCAAGATTGCGGCAAAGCTCCTCAACGAACTTCTGGTCACGGCCACTCTCCGCACCGCGCAGATGGAAATTGCAATGCACGGCAGTACATTTGTAACCCAGGCGCAACAGCACCAGGAGCAGCGCAGTGCTGTCAGCGCCTCCGCTCACACCTACAATGACGTGTGATCCATCATTCAGCAGCGCGTTGCTGCTGATGAAATCCTTGATTCTGTTTACGAAAGTTTCCATCTTTCTGCAAAAATAGTACAAATGGGGACAGACCCCAATTGCACGTGGAAAATTTTCAACTGTCGCTTAATTAAGCATGTGCAATTGGGGTCTGTCCCCATTTGTACTATTTTGCGTGTTTGTAGAGTTGGCGGGTGTTGTGGATGTTGTGCCAGATGGTGTAGAAGCCGCCCGCAACTGATACCAGCGGATTCCAGAACGTATACCCCATCCAGATGCCGAACACGGTGTTCTTCTGGCCGAACGCCTGACTGGCCTCAATGCGGCAGCCGCTTGAACGGCCGGTAATCCGGCCTGCCCAGAACTGGAATATGCAGCAGAGCATGGAAACAAGCGCTACACCTGCAAGTGTAAGCAGGCCGCAAGCACTGTGGATTATGGCCCTGGTGCTCATGAGAATGGCCAGCGTAAGTGCAAAACTCCAAAGATAGAATGAGAGATTTATCTTGGAAGCCACCCAGTCATGGAACCGGGGCATAAGCCAACGTACGGCCCAGGCAGTTAGGCAGGGTAGGATAAGCAACGGGAATACCTTGGCCAGTATGCGGCTGAATGCTGTAATGAAGGTTATGCCGGCCTGCGGATAGAGCAACGGAACGGTAAGCGGAACCACTATTGAAACAGCCAGGTTGATAATGATAGTGTACATGACCACCTGGGCCATATCGCCACCCAGTTTGCCGGTAACAACGGCGCAGGCCGTAGCTGTGGGGCAAATCATGCAGAGCATGGCTGATTCAAACAAAATCCTGTGCCGTATGATCCACTGGGCAGCGGCAGACTGCGAATGCATTGCCCAGATTACGGCAAAACAGAGCGCAAGGAATGTGCTGAGCTGAATAATCAGGTTACGCAAGTGCCATCTCTTGAATTTGAGCTGGCGCGGCTCAATGCGGCTGAAACTGATAAAGAGCATCAGGAACAGCAGGATGGGCTGGGTCTTGCGGCAGATAAATTCAAGTGTGGGCCCGGCGGTATGGATGGAGGGTATCTGCATGTAGATAAGGTACGCTCCGGCACCGGAGATCATGCCTATTACCAGCATCCAGTCCTTGAGAAATTTAAGAAATCTGCCTTTCATTTTGCGGTTTTGGGCTTTTCAGGCTGCGAATATACTTTTTATTTGCGATTTCCGTTTTAACTTAGCGCACCAAACAGTGAGCAGAGATGAAATTGTTCCGCATATTACCCGTTTTGCTGGCCTCTCTGGCCGTCCTGTCATGTATGGACGACTGGCAGTTCAGTGCGGACAACCGTTATACTCTGTCATTCTCTGCCGATACCGTTAATATGGATACCGTGTTCTGCGGTGTGGCATCGGCCTCTGAGAGTTTCATGATTTATAATCCCAATGAAGTGGGGATAAGGCTTGACGCTGTGCTGTCAGGCGGTCAGGGCAGCCCTTTCAGGATAAACCTGGACGGGCAGGGGGGTACTCAGATAACTGGTCTGGAGATTGATGCGGGTGACAGCCTTTACTGCTTTGTCTCAGTGAACATGCCGGAGACAGATGCTGCAGGCGTGTTTCATGCAATTGACTCTGTGAGATTTGTGCTTGAGAGCGGTAATGTGCAGTATGTGAGGCTTTCTGCATACGGTGAGAATGCCGTGAGGCTCAGGGGCTGGCGGATAGAATCCGATACGGTTCTGACGGCGCGTTTGCCGTATATAGTTTTTGACAGCCTATACGTAGCTGAGGGTGCCACACTGACCTTGGCTCCCGGTACCAGAATCTATTTCCATAGCGGAGCCGTGCTTGATGTGGCGGGCCGCGTGGTTGCTGACGGCAATGCTGACAGCGTGATACTTATGCGCGGTGACCGTCTGGATGTGATGCGCACGGAGCCTCCGGTGCCGTATGACCTGGTATCGGACCAGTGGAGGGGCATCAGGCTCAGGGGCGGCAGTTACAATAACGTGTTCAGATATTGTGATATACACAGCGGTGAATTTGGTATCAGTGCTGACAGTGCATCGGCACAGCAGATAAAGTTCACGCTGCATTCATCTGTAATCAACAATATGAGTCGTAACTGCATTGAGGCGACGGGCTGCCGGATAGATGTGGCTAACTCACAGATTACCAATGCAGGGGTGTCATGCTTGGATATAGCCGGCGGTGAGTCTGACTTTACGTTCTGCACTATTGCGGGATTCTCACTATGGAGCGTGGGCAGTCAGGCGGTACTTATATCCGATAAACGCAATGATGCGGATGTGCCTTTCGGCGGAGCACGGTTCCGCAATTGCATCATCACCGGCCGTCATGCTGACGAGTTCGTGACAGAGCTCTCAGATTCGGTAAAAAATCTTGATAGTTACTATATCGGTAATTCGCTTGTAATGACATCCGATACCCTTGATACGCACTTTCATGATGTTGTTTTTGACAGTTATGACTCTGAAACGGGTGGTGCCGGTAATTTTATAGGCCGCTCACGTGACGGCTTGCGCCAGGTGTTCAGGCTTGATTCTCTCTCCTGCGCCAGGGGTATAGCCGATACGCTGTCAGTTGTATGGCCTCTGGATATAAGAGGCGTTGCCCGCCCTGAGACAGGCGCCGATGCGGGATGCTACCAATACACTTCTGAATGATAATTCCTGATATTATGAAACGAATATTCCTCTTTCTGATTGTTTGCGCGTTTTTTCATGTTACATCAAGTTCACAGCATAGTATTACAGTGATGTTCTGTAATACTGAAAATCTTTTTGATCCGGAGGATGACCCGGACAAGGATGATGACGCATATACTCCCGGCGGAGATTACCATTGGACTCGCTCTCGCTACTGGGATAAGCTGGATGCCGTTTCAAAGGTTATTGTAGCTGCCGATGATGAGACGGCTCCTGCACTTGTGGGGTTATCGGAAGTGGAGAACGGGACGGTGCTGACAGACCTGACTGAGCGCTCAGCGCTTAAGGAGGCCAGTTATCGTTTTGTAATGACAGACTCTCCTGATAACCGCGGAATTGATGTGGCGCTGCTTTACAGGCGCAGTTATTTCCGCCTTCTGGAGCATGAGTCCCTGCGCGTGAACCTGCGCCCACTTGGTGGCGGTGCCACGCGTGACATCCTGCATGTTACAGGGTTGCTTGAGAGCATGGATACCCTTGATATATACGTATGCCACTGGCCCAGCCGGTATGGAGGGGTTGAAGAGACTGAACCGCTCAGGATGTGTGTGGCGGGAGTGGTACGCAGCTCTGTTGACAGCATATTCAACATACGCCGCAAGCCGTACGTAATAATAATGGGTGATCTCAATGACGGCCCTGATGCTCCGGCTCTGCGTGAGGGACTCAGGGCTCACGCATACTCATCGGGTTATCAACTTGCTGACCGCGAGCTTGTTACCGTGATGGATCCTCTGGATGACGGCAGCTACAAGTATCAGGGAGTGTGGGATAAATATGATCAGTTTGTGGTGTCGGCATCATTGCTCAACGGGTTGGGTTGTACAGAGATGACAGGGGTGGAGATAATGCGGCTTCCGTTCCTGCTGGCCGATGATGATGCGTACGGTGGTGTCAAGCCTTTCCGCACTTACAACGGACGGCGTTATCAGGGCGGATATTCAGACCATTTGCCCATAAAAATGCGGATAGGGGCTGGGTCATATTAAATATTAGTCCTATATTTGAAGACTTTTTACAACAAAGGATTTTATTAACCTAAAACTTACAATATGAAGAGAATTAAAGTTCTTATGATTGCCGCCTCAGTCCTGGCGGTGATGCCCGCAATGGCACAGAAATCAATTCCTCTGGTTTATGATCAGGAATTTACAGGCGCTAAGTATGCTGCTCCCGCATTCCCGTCAGTTCAGGATTCTAAGGACCTGGCTACTCTGCCCAACCCGTTTGAGTTCTCAAACAGCAAGAAGCAGGTAAAGAAGTTCAAGGATTGGGCTAAGCGTCGTGCTGAGATAGTACGTGAGCTCCAGCACTATGAGATAGGTGAGAAGCCTATGGTTGACAAGAAGGATATAGAGGCTACTATTGATAACGGTAACCTTGTGGTTAAGGTTACACGTAATGGTGAGACACTCGAGCTTTCAGCTAAGATCACTTATCCTGAGGGCGACGGCCCGTTCCCACTCATGATAGGTGCATCAAACAATGCTCTGCCCCGTCAGTTCTTCACAGAGCGCAAGATCGCTCAGATGAACTTCAGCGAGCGTCAGGTAAACAGCTACTCACAGATGGGTGGCTTTGGCGGTGGCGGTCAGAAGAAGGACCGCGGCGACTATGAGTTTGACCGCCTCTATCCTGAGCTGGTTGACAACGGCGCATATTCAATGTGGGCTTGGGGCGTAAGCCGCCTTCTTGACGGTCTGGAGATTGTAGGCCAGGAGGCTAGCAAGATTGATATGAAGCACATAGGCATTACCGGTTGCTCATACGCAGGCAAGATGGCTCTCTGGTCAGGTGCTATGGATGAGCGTATAGCTCTTACCATCGCTCAGGAGCCCGGTGGCGGCGGTGCTGCTGCATGGCGTGTTTCACAGACTCTGGGTAAGGTTGAGAACCTGGGTGCTACTGATGAGCACTGGTTCATGAAGTCCATGTGGGACTGGAAGGATGAAAACGTTACCAAGCTTCCCTATGACCACCATGAACTGTGCGCTCTGGTTTGCCCGCGCGCCCTCCTGGTACTTGGCAACACTGACTATGAGTGGTTGGCCGATGAGGCCGGTTACGTATCATGCGTAGCTGCCCGCGAGGTTTGGAAGAAGTTCGGCATTGAGGATCGTATGGGATTCTCCATTGAGGGCAAGCACGGTCACTGCCAGCTCCCGCAGAGCCAGTATCCTGAGGTTGAGGCATTCATTGACAGGTTCCTGCTGGGCAAGGATGTTGACACCAACAACGTTCTGCACGTAAATGACGTCCTTGAGGACAAAGAAGTCCAGAAGTGGATCCCCTGGGCACAAGTCGATTTCAAATAATCGGAAAAGTACAATTTGAAGAGGATGGCTCTTGGGTCATCCTCTTCTTTTTTAGTACCTTTGCGGGCCGAAAAAAGAATGCATATATGAACACTATTTGGATTGTACTGCCGATATTGACGCTGCTGATGTTTGATCTGGGGCTCACGCTCAGGTTTGAGGATTTTGGAAAGGTGTTCCGCCATCCTTGGCCTATTGTGGTAGCTCTCTTCGGACAACTTGTACTGCTCCCGATAATAGCACTCGGACTGGCAAAATTGTTCGGGCTTGGACCGGTTTTCTTCATTGGACTCATTCTGATAGCATGTTGCCCGGGTGGAAGTTCATCGAACGTATTTTCCCGTCTGGCAGGCGGTGATGTGGCTCTGTCGGTTATACTTACTGCGCTAAGCAGCATTATCACTTTATTTACTATTCCGATAATAATGAGCTGGGCTACGCAGATGATAGGCGAGAGCGTGGGTATTACATTGCCGGTGGGTAATCTGATAAAGCAAAACCTACTGCTCATGCTGCTGCCCGTGCTGCTGGGTATAGGCATGCACTACGCGTGGCCGAATGCGGCCTTAAAAACAGATAAGATTCTGTCCAAACTGGCATTCCCGCTGCTGATGGTGCTCATTACGGTCTTCTATGTTCAGAACCATCAGACCATTTTGGATAATCTAGGCGTAATATGCATATGTGTAACTGCTCTTATCCTGACGGCCATACTATGCTCGTCACTGTTGTCACGCCTGGTTAAGAACAATTCACAGCAGCGCCGCACCGTAGTTATTGAGGTGGGCATGCAGAACGCTGCCCAAGCCATCGCCATAGCCACCAGCCCCTTCATCTTCAACAGCGCCGAGATGGCTATTCCCGCCATTCTCTACTCCCTGATGATGAACGTTGTTCTCCTGATCTACGTTTTCGCCATCCGTAAAAAATAGGTACCCGCACAGTTTCGGTTCCCGGGCACCACAAAAAAGAAGACCTCAATCGAGGTCTTCTTTTTTGTAGCGCCTACGGGAATCGAACCCGTATGCCAAGATTGAGAATCTTGTATCCTAACCGTTAGATGAAAGCGCCATTCGGTTATGTTATGTCTGCTTAAGGGAGCGGAAGCTGGGGGATTCGAACCCCCGGTACGGTTACCCGTACGGCAGTTTAGCAAACTGCTGGTTTCAGCCACTCACCCAAACTTCCCTGGGAACCGTTATCCGGAATCCTTAAGCGGGCACAAAGGTAATG
>Ga0265298_10011553_pt1 | contig 10326 bp, 22 predicted proteins | sample AusTroGonzalo_MG_3_FD_193486 | JGI IMG/M metagenome (GOLD analysis project Ga0265298, IMG submission 193486) | Bovine rumen microbial communities from tropical cattle in Woodstock, Queensland, Australia - Gonzalo_01 | ecosystem: Host-associated > Mammals > Digestive system > Stomach > Rumen ... | reverse complement strand
CTCATGGTGCACTGATTACCGTGCTGACCATCTACGGCGCAGAACACCCATTCAGTGTGTAGGTTCATGCGCTCGTTGCGGTCGATTATCTCATTCAGGACGGCGCGGGCTGTCGCTCCGATCGGGACCGTGCGTCGTGCGTTCCTATTTTTTCCATCGGTGATGTAGTTGCGACTGTTTACTGCGCGCCTGATCCGCACGCAGTCCTGCTCGACGTCCCCGATCTGAATGCCGAGGCACTCGGAAGGGCGCAGGCCCGTGATAGTCATGAAGCAGAAGGCACGCCAGTACCACGCGTCACACGGCTCAAATAGGCGGGCGATGTCTGACCTTTGCAGTATCTCCTTCTCGTTGCGGGCATGGCCCTTCGGGATGTAAAGCTCACCACGAGGGAGCTCGCATTGATAGTCTGCATAACCGAATTTGATGATCCCCATGAGGATGCTGCGGATGTTAGAGAGCGTCTTATGCGATAACGGCTCTCCTGACCCGCTACAAGCCCCATTTATGGCGGCCTGATAATCGCGTAGGGTAAGTTTGCACATTTTGCGCGAGGCTAATGCAGGGCGTATGTAGAGCCTTATATAGCACTCGCTCTGAATGTACGAGCCTGACGTCTTACCGTTGCGAGCTTCGAGATCACGCAGGTATTCATCAGCTACACGGCCAAAGGTCTTTTCACCGCTCGCCTCATTGTAGAGCCAGTCGTTGTACTTGCGCTCGCATTCCTTCCTGCCCTTCGCTCCGGGAGTGGAGCAGGAGAAGGAGTGAGTCTTGCCTTCCACCATGACGCGAATGCGCCAGCGTTTACCGTCCCATGTAGGTTTCATGACTCGCCCTCCTTCTGGCTGTTGAGCAGGGCGTGATACGTGGCGATCAACGCGGCCTGATTTGCGGGTGTAAGTCTATCAAGCTCAATGGTGAGCAGGGCGCTTTCGTTTCTGTCGTTATCGTCAAGCCCCATGAGCCATACTGGATCAACGTGCAGTGCTTTCGCGATCTTCGCGGCGGCGTTTGCTCGCGGCTCCATCTGGCCGAGCAGGTAACGAGAAATCGATGACTCGCTGACGCCTGAACGCTTGGAAAGCTCGCGGGCGTTGATGCCGTTCTCACTCATTGCCTTTTTAATTCTGTCCTTAATATCCATGACCGTAACCTCCTCATCCCGATTATATTACGGTTCTCCCATTAACGCAAAAAGGTGTTGACAATTCGCATATAATTGCATAATATCAAAGTGCGTTCCCGCAAGTGGGAACAGCAACGGAGAAAGGAGGTCCAACATGGAAAGAGCAGAAGACTTGAAGTTCTTGATCAGAGCGAAGTACGGCTCCGTCCGCGAGTTTTCGCGTGTTGTCGGCATGGCCGAGAATACCGTAAATAACCACCTTAAAGACGGCAACTGGGACCGCAACCAGATGGTTAAGATTATCCGCGCACTCAGCATCTCAAGGAGCGAGATATACTTCTATTTTTTTGAGAACGCGCTTGCGAAAGTGGGAACATGATCCGCGCAAGTTTCGGCTTATACCCATCACTGCGCAGGTATTTCGACTCGTTTGAGGGGTTTGCAGATGCAGGGTGTATGAGCCCGAGGCGAGCCCGCGACTGCTTAAGAGGTGTGAAGCAGTTCACGGTTCAAGAGAAGCGAGCTATCGCCAGAGCGGTGATGCTCAAGGACACGGAGGTCATCGACCTCGACAAGACATTCAGAGTAAAGGAGTAACAACATGAAAAAAGACAACATACCTGTCGTTATTAACCGCGATGACTTTGCAAGAATAGGCGAGGACGCAGTAGGTAAGTTAATCCTCGAGTTCAAGGACAACGGAGCCGCGGGGGTTGTTCTCACCATCATGGGAGCGGCTTTAATGCGCGAGCTTGACCGTCAGCTGTTTGAAGGCAAGAAGGGCCTTGAGTCGGAGGTGGAAGAATGAGCATTCACGTTTTATTACTGCTGACCATAATCGGCATCATCCTCGTCACCGTTGGTCTTCTGGGGCTTTATATCGATGTAAACAGACGCATCCGGGCACTCAAGAAGTCCCTCAGGAGCACGGACCGATTAGTTATCAACAATGAGAAGCGCATCAGTGTAATCGAACAGCGTGACCGTGATCAGGCGGAGCACGTTTACTTCTGCACGGACAACGAGTGCGACGAAGTGCGCGACATCAAGTATGGAGGTGAAGGTATATGAGTTCTTTATACGAATTGCAGGGCGACTTCTTAAGGCTCGCAGAAATGATGGAACAGCCTGACCTTTCACCCGAGATGGAAGAGGCGATCCAGATCGCGCTCGACGACATCAAGTACGACATCAACGACAAGCTCGATGGCTACGCGAAGGTGATCAGAAACTTCGAAGCTGATGTTGCCGCACTCAAGGCAGAAGAGGACCGCATCAAGGACAGACGTAAGAAGCTGGAGAGCAACATCACCCGCATGAAAACAGCCATGCGCGACGCCATGCTGCTTGCTATCGAGCCCGACGACAAGGGCCGCGTTAAAGCCAAGACCGCGCTGTTCTCGTTCTCGGTAAGGACCAACGCACCGCAGGTCAAGTTTGATATACCTGACGACCAGCTTTCCAAACTGCTGTCGAGAAAGTACCTGATCCCGGTTGAGCCTGCCGTTGACACCAAGCTCATCAAGGACGACCTGCAGAACGGTGACGAGCAGACCAAGTTCGCGCTTGAAGGGCTCGCGCATCTGGAGTCGTCGCAGTCAATCATCATCAAGTAAAGGAGTAACCAAACATGTGTGAATTGAATTTTATCACCAAAAAGACAGTTAAGAAGGTCCCGGGCAAGGCCAAGCCTGCATGGGACGTAATGGTAAGAGCATCGAAGCGCAGGGCGGGCGGTGGCGTTAACTTCACTTTCCGTAACCATTGCCAAGACCTCATAGCTCCGAGCTCCAATAGGATCGCGTACGCAGTCAGCGGTTCCCGCATCTATTTTACACAAAACGAGGACGGCTGGCACCTGCAGTCATCAAACAAGGGCCCCGCGGAGAACCGCTATCTCTGCATCGCTGGACACGACGAGCTGACAGAATGGGCTGACCGCAACGGCGGCAAGTTCATGCTCCTGCATGACACGGAGAAGGGCCTCTACTGCATCGACGCGAACGGTGCGGCAACAGCAAACATCAGTTTATTTGACTTCGAGCTCGAAGAACCGAAGGAGGCGTGATAATGGCAACAGCAAAAACAACAGCAAGTGCAACCGGGCTGACTTTGTCCGAGAAGCTCATGAAAATACAGAGCGAGCTCAAGGCTCCCAAGAACCTCTATAACTCTTTCGGTAAGTATCACTACAGAAACGTTGAAAGCATTCAGGAGGCATTGAAGCCCCTGCAGGTCAAGTACGGTGTGTTCACGACTCTGTCAGACGAGATCGTAGAGGTCGGAGGCCGCGTTTACGTTAAGGCGACAGCAGACATCACGGACATCGTAACAAAAGAGTTCATCGAGGTTTCTGCTTATGCACGCGAGGCTGAGGATAAGAAGGGAATGGACGACGCGCAGGTCACTGGATCAACAAGCTCATATGCGAGGAAGTATGCCCTGAACGGTCTGTTCCTTCTCGACGACACGAAGGACGTTGACACGGAGGAGTATCAGTCGCAGGCCAACGCACCCGCAAAGGCCCAGAAAGCCCCCACAAAGGCGCAGGCTCCGTCAGGTAGTAAAACTACTCCCGAACTCATCTGCACGCGCTGTAACCAGCCAATAGCACCGCATGGCGACGCCTCACCTCGTCAGGTTGCTAACTTCACCATGAAGGAGCTCGGCAAGATGTTGTGCTACGACTGCGGCAAGGCGATCAAGCAGGCAAGGACCGCTCCGATAGAAGCCTTTGTTACTGACAACGACGCGGGGCTCCCGTTCCCTATTGAGGACTAAGCCATGAGCCTCGACGACATTTTAAATCAGGAGGAATCAGAATGAACACTATCACTATTATCGGCAGGCTCGCTAAAGATCCCGAGCCTAAAACAACACAGTCAGGCAAGACGCTCACCAAGTTCGTGGTGGCAGACGAGCGCAAGACGCAGAGCGGCAATAAGGTCAGCTACTTCTCATGCACGGCATGGGGTAAGAAGGGCGAGTTCATCGCGCAGTACTTCAAGAAGGGCAAGCCCATCAGCCTCTACGGTTCCTGCTACATCGACAGCGTGGATCGTGACGACGGCAAGAAGGACTACTTCACCGTGGTGGAGGTTATCGACGCGGCCTTTGTTCCCGGTGCACCCGCGGAGCAGAATCGTCAGGACGACGGAGGGCTGTCCTTTGAATGAGCAAGCACTCGTTTGATGTCGAGATAGCCTGCAAGGTCGGAGCCAATGCGGCGGCGGTCTACGAGTACATCCGTTACTGGTGTGCTCGTAACGCCAAGGCTGGCAAGAATGAGCATGACGGAGAGTATTGGATGTTCTGCTCGCTGCAGGGGTTTACGGAGCACTTCCCTTATTTGACAAAAAATCAGGTCAGGGTGGCAATCAGCAAGTTGCTCGATGCAGAGCTCATAAAAGCGGGCGAGTTCAACCGGGCTTCACTTGATCACACGACGTGGTACACGATGTGTGAAAAATCACACGACGATGTGTTAAAAATCACACGTCGATGTGTGAAAAATAGCACGTCGATGTGTGATTTTGGAACGACAATACCAATTAAAGAACACAATTTAAGAACTAAAGTTAAAGATAATAACCCCCTTACCCCCTTTGACGAAGTTTTGTGTTCTTACCCGGTTATTGAAAACAGCCCAGACCTCAAGCAGGTCATTCTCGACTACGTGGAAAACAGAAAGGCTTTGAAGTCGCCGATCAAGACAGAGCGAGCTTTGAAGCTGAACATCAACGAGGCGGTCAAGTTAGCCGACGGCGATCCGAACGTCATGAAGGCTATTTTTGAGCAGAGTATCAGGAACGGGTGGAAGGGAGTGTTCCCCTTAAAGACGAATATACGTCAGGCGCAGGCCGAGGCGGACACTAACCCGTTCCGTGCTATCAAACGTCAGGAGGGCAGAGCATGACACACGAACAGATTATCGACTTGCTGGAGTACTTAGGTGACATATATCCGAACGTCAAGCTTAAGAACGCACAGCGCACCATTGAAACGTGGGAGCTCATGTTTGCGAGTGAGGACGCGGCGACCGTGTTCATGGCGGCAAGGCTCCACATCGAGTGCTCTCCCTTCTTTCCGACGATAGCTGACGTCAAGAAGCAGATGAAGCGTGCCGAGGTCATGGTGGAGATGGAGCGACAGAAGAAGCTCGAGCCTCCGAAGGCTCCCGCAGTCCAGATCAAGGTCGACGGTTCCTGCCCGCTCCATGACTACGAGTGCATCATGAAGTATGGCGAGCTCTGCGACGGCCCCGTTAATAGCAAGTGCCCGTTCGAGGGCTTATTGGAGGTTTAACAAATGGCAAACGGTAAATATATGAACATGGCAGAGCTGACCGCACGCGACGACGTTGCGCGTCAGATAAGGGAGCTCAAGAAGGAGCGCAAGGTTCCGACCATTGCTCTGGGGGTGGACGCGAGCCTCTCCCCGGTTACGCTCTGCGAGATCTACAGAGAGGACGGCGACACGTGCCCGTCTTTCAGAAGCATGATACGCATCTTCGACGCGCTCGGGTGCAAGGAAGTCACGATCAGGTGGAGGTGAACATGAGGATTTATATATCAGGCCCCATCACGGGCGTTAACCCTACGGACGCTTTTATGGCCTTTGCTAATGCGGAGTCGCAGCTCGAGTATCTGGGACACAAGGTGTACAACCCGCTGACGCTCGCAGACTTCCTTCCCGACAACTTTACGCATAAGGACTACATGGACGTGGATCTGCTCGTTATCGCTAAATGCGACGCGGTGTATTTCATGCCCGGTTGGAGCCGCTCGGAAGGTTGCAAGATAGAGCGTCGGTTCTGCGAGGCACACGGCATCCGTATTTATGACAGCATATCGGAGGTGGCTAATGAGGATCAGAATTGAGCTCCCGCATAACCCGCAGGGTACGTCGCAAGAGAAAGGCTACGACAGACGCTCGGGCCACGTGTACACCAAGAGGCACGTCAGGACACAAAGGGACATATACACGAACCTGCTCTATCACTGGATGTATGAGCACAAGTTCAGGGCCCCGCGCTGGTCAGGCCCCGTGTCCGTCGAGATCACGTTCATCTTCTCTACAAAAGAGCGCAAGAAGTGGGGCGAGCTCAAGACTACGAAGCCCGACGCGGATAATTCTGCCAAGCTCCTTCTCGACGTTTTTGAGGAGCTGGGCTGGTTCGAGGTAGGGGACCAGCAGGTGAACCCGCTCACCGTTCACCGCTTCTGGGGTGAAATACCCGAGGTCATTATCAACATCAGCCCCATGCGCATCATCAGAACGGAGGCCGTCACATGACTGACTACTCGAGAATGAAGGAGGACTTAAACCTCATCAGGGAGAACCACATCAGGATCAACCTGCTCGTGTGCCAGCTCAAGACGCTCCGCGACGACGGACTGGCGACGGCGTACTCAGGTGCCATCGACTATGCGAAGGAGCGGGTGCAGGCGAGCCACGATCCTGACGGGAAGCTCATCAACACTATTGAAAAGCTCAATAGACAGATAGAACGCATGGAGGCTCGTGTGATTGAGCTCCGTGAAGACGGCAAGTACCTCGAGGGCTTATTGGAAAAGGCCCCCGGGCTGTCAGGTGAGATAGCAAGGGCGTATTACCTCGGAGGCAGAGGCATGCGCTACATCAGCAAGGCGACAAGTTATTCAACGCGTCAGTGCTGGAGGCACGTAGACGTCGCGATCAATTGGTTAGTTCAGGAGGTGAACAAGAATGAAAAGAACAATTTATAAGTGTTTGGAGTGCGGAGGCACATTCACGGAGTGGCAGTATAGATACGACAGCTCACCGCGCGGAGATGACGAGAGCGTCTGCCCTTGTTGCGGTGCAGTAGAGCCCAGAGCGACATGGATAGATGAGGAGGAGGAGTCATGAACAAGGTGGCATTACTAATCGCGATCACGTCTATCGGGTTGAGCCTGCTCAAAGCCCCCGTTCCGTTCGAGGCTACCACGACAGAGGAGCGCGCCGTGATGGTCGGGCTGTCCGTCAGCGAGTACGAGTTATTTAGCGGGATAGTCGAGGCCGAGAGTAACAGAAGCACCGACGGCGATCTGGAGGGGCGCATCATGATAGCTTTAACGATATGGAACCGCTACCATGACAGCCGCTTTCCAAGTGAGTCCGTTACTGCCGTTATCAGTCAGAGAAATCAGTTTAGCACATATAGAAACGGCAGAAGTGTCGTTAATGGGACGGTTTATTCTGATCAGGCCATAATAGAGGCGTATAACCTCATTGAGTCGGGCGAGGAATACCCGGAAGTCCTCTTTTTCAATTGCCGCGGATACAACATAGGCGAGGCTTATGGCGTTTACGGTGGGAACTACTTCATGACATACGGAGGTATTCAGACAGATGAAGGAAATTAACAAGTCAACAGATCTGGGAGGCAATAGCAACGTCGTTGTGGGCACTGCGCACCGTCTATATTATCCCGACGGACAGAAGAAGCCCGCGATCAACCCTGACGGCAAGAGGTACATTGAGTTCAGGTCAGGGGATGACGTCTGGCGCATGAATATCACCAAACAGCAGGCAAAAAGAATCGCACTCGGTTTATGGGAACTGACAAAAGTCGACTAATTTGCAAAAGATGGCACACTATGTCAACGAATGTCAACATTGTTTGTGCTATTATGTAAGCGTGAAGTTCAGGTTACTCCGTTAATAATTCTGAATGCAGAACCACCGCTTGACCTCTTGAGCGGTGGTTTTCTTATGCGAGGTTTTATGTTCACAGTCATCGTTCCGTTCAAAAATGCTGCGCCGTGGATCAGGCGATGTGCCGAGAGCCTGCATCAGCTTAAAGGCGAGGCAGAGTTCATCTTCGTGGATGATAACAGCGAGGATGATGGAGTCGAGGTTGTCCGTGAATATCAAAGCAAGGATGAGCGCTTCCGATTCTTTTACAGCGCAGGCAACTTCGGAGTGAGCGGAGCTCGTAACACCGGGCTCGCTTGTGCAAACGGCGACTGGATCACGTTCCTCGATGCCGACGACGAGTATTCACCAATGGCACTTAATGCCTTTGAGGCATCCGTTAGGATGTACCCGAACGCAGAACTCATCCAGCTTAATCACAACAGAGTGATGAACAGCAACGTCGTACCTCGTATGTATAACCCCCGTGGCAAGTACGAGCTCTACAATCTGCCGAAGCTCTGGATGAGTTCGTGCAACAAGCTATTCAAGGCAGACCTCATCAGGGACATTCGCTTTGATGAGAGCCTGAGACACGGCGAGGATGAACTCTTCGTGCTTAACTGCCTAAAGAAAACCCGCTCGATCTATAACAGCGAGCACGTTGCACTCTACTACCACAAGGACAACCCGAACAGTCTGTCGACAACGACATCGTTCGACGACCTTCTGGGCGAGCAGAGAGCACTTCTGGACTTCCTCGAAGAGAACAGAAACGACGAGGAGTTGACCTTTGCGGTCCGACAGAGGATGTCGGAGCTATGGAGCAACGCAGTATATAAGAGAACATTCGGAGGCTGAACGAATGAAGTATATCATCATGTGTGGCGGTTCATACGATAAGTGGGACACACCGAAGCATTTAACCGAGCTCAAGGGTGAGCCCATTGTGGCGCGAACTATCAGACTGTTGAAGGAGAACGGTGTCACTGACATCGCGATCAGCTCGAACAACGAGCTCTTTGAACAGTTTGGAGTGCCGCTTCTAAGACACTACAACCCGTACATCCTGCCGAAGGAAGGCAGAGCGACTACTCCGTGGCTGGACGCGTTCTATCCGATGGAAGAGCCCGTCACATATATCTTTGGTGATGTGGTGTTCAGCCCGGACGCGATCAAGACCATCGTGAACACGGACACGGACAGCGTTGAGTTCTTTGCATCAGCGAAGCCTCTGCCTGACATATACCCGAAGCACTGGGCTGAGCCGTTCGCATTCAAGGTTAAGGACACGCGCCGCTTCTTCAAAGCTATCGAAGTCGCGAAGCAATACGACGAGCAGGGCTTATTCAAACGCCAGCCCGTGTCATGGGAGTTGTGGCAGGTCATCAAGGGCACACCGCTCAACCACGTGGACTACACCAACTACGTGGCGATCAATGACTACACATGCGACATAGATACGCCAGCAGACGTCAAGCTGTTCGAGGCGTATGTATGAGGGACGTTGTATATATACTGCGCGATGACCTCGGAACGGACGAGCTCCGCTACAGCCTGAGAAGTATAGAGCAGAACTTCCCGCACCGCATGGTGTGGTTTGTAGGCGGCGCTCCTAAAGGCTACAAGCCCGACAGAGTTCTCAAGCATACGCAGTTCGGAATAAACAAGTGGGAGCGCATACGCTCGTCAATGTACGAGGTGATCAAGCAGGATGAGCTGACGGAGCAGTTTTACCTCTTCAACGATGACTTCTTTGTTATGAAGCCCTTTGAAGGCGAGTTTGTTAATTACGTGGACCGCACGCTCAACGACCGCATCAATGAGTTCAAGGCAGAGAATAACATGAACCGCTACGCGCAGACTTTAGTTGCCGCACGCAACGAGCTGGCGAGCAAGGGTTACAACACGATGAACTTCGAAGTCCACATGCCCATGCTGTTCAAGAAGGACCAAGTGCTCGAGGCGGTTACAAAGTGCCCCTCCCCTCAAATGCGGTCCATATATGGAAACGTGACTGGCTGCCCTTACCAACAGCACAAGGACGTCAAGGTACACCAAGCAAACGGCGTGCCTGCTGACATGGACTTTATAAGCACGTCAGACAAGTCGTTCCTATACGGCGAGGTCGGCGCATACATCAGGAAGGTGTTCGACAAGGAGTGCCGTTATGAGTAAGAAGGGAGAAGGCCACCGATCAAGCAGATGGCCCTACATCAGAAAAATGGCGTGGGACCGGGATAGAAAGAACCGGGCCCCCTGCCACATATGCGGAGAACGCATAGACTACTCCATACCTGCATCAAGTGCTCCGCTTGCATGGGAGCCTGATCACATGGTCCCTTTCACAATAGCTCCCGAGCTCGAGCTTGACCTGAACAACATAAAAGCTTCACACATGAGGTGCAACCGTCAGCGCGGAAACGGCAGAAATGATTTAAACGTCGGCATGCGCTCACGTATATGGTAGGAACGGCCCGCGGGACAGAACCGTGAAGGGTAGGGCTTCTGAATTTTGGAGCTTTGAAAACACGGAGGAC
>Ga0265298_10011552_pt1 | contig 10326 bp, 12 predicted proteins | sample AusTroGonzalo_MG_3_FD_193486 | JGI IMG/M metagenome (GOLD analysis project Ga0265298, IMG submission 193486) | Bovine rumen microbial communities from tropical cattle in Woodstock, Queensland, Australia - Gonzalo_01 | ecosystem: Host-associated > Mammals > Digestive system > Stomach > Rumen ... | reverse complement strand
AAAGTAATGTATGCCATCGACTTAAGGAATTAGGAGATATAGATTTCCTTTTGCAAACACTTTCGAATGATGATATCCGACGGTACTATGAAAAAGCATGGTATCCAGAATGCCTATATCTGTTGGCAATGGTTGACTATATCAGTCGCCTGAATCAGATTTCTTTATGCAGTGATTATGATGATTTACGTAGCATGAAGCTGTCTGAAAAAGTTTATCCTTCTGGTGTTTTGGCACTGGCTTTAGCGGAGAAGAATGATGCTCCAAAGGAGGCAGCATGGCAGGAAGCCATTCCGGAGTTTAAACGGTTTAACATCGTAGAAAATGAGGTGCGCAATGTTATCTGATGATAGCAAAGTATTCACCAAAGATAATATCAATTTGTTCTTCCGAGATCTTTCCAAGGAGTATAAAAGGCTTGGTGGAAAAAACACTCCCGTGGAAATCATATTAATTGGAGGAGCTGCGATTATAGAGAGTTATGGCTTTAGGGAAATGACTACAGATATTGATGCAGTTCTTCCAGATGTATCAATGATGAAAGAAGCAATAAATCGTGTTGGCGATATGCATGATCTTCCAAATGGCTGGTTGAATGCTGATTATTTCTAATATAATTGTTTTATACTTATAAAGGCACAGGTTGATATCTGAAAGGGATGAACGCATGTCCAAAAATGGAACGCCTTTGGGTCAATTCAAGGCTTTGGATCGATATTTGTCCCCGATAGACGTTTGGGCAATAGCCTTCGGCTGCATGGTGGGCTGGGGTGTCTTCGCCATGCCGGGGACTACTTTTCTTCCGGTTGCCGGACCTGCGGGAACCGTGATTGCCATGTTGATCGGAATGCTTATCATGCTGATCATCGGCAACAATTTCTCTTTTCTGATGTCCCGCAGCTCCATGACAGGCGGTGTCTATTCGTATACTAAAGAGGCCTTCGGGCGGGATCATGCTTTTCTGAGCTGCTGGTTTCTGTGCCTTTCCTATCTGACCATTGTATTTCTGAATGGTACCGCTCTCTTCTTTATCGTGCGCATCCTGTTCAGCGACACGGTGCAAACAGGTTTTTCCTATACCATCGCAGGCAATTCGATCTACCTCGGTGAGACGGTGGTCTCTGCACTGGCGCTGGCGGGGATTGGCATCCTTTTCATCGCTGCGAAGCCCTTTCTCCAGCGTCTGCACACCGCGCTTTCCGTGATATTGCTGATTGGCATTGTTGTGACGGCGGCTTTCTGCCTTCCTCATGTTATCAATAGCGGAAGGATCCGCTCTTTCGGGACGCTGGGGCTCAACAGAGGATATGCGGTTTTCAGCCTGGTGATTCTTGCTCCATGGGCCTTTGTGGGTTTCGAGGTGACAGCCTTTGATACCGCGCATTTCAAATTCCCTATGAACCGGACAAGAAGCATCATCGTTGTCGCTATTATTGTAGCCGCTTTAGCGTATATTTCCATGGCGCTGATCAGCATCGCAGTGGTTCCGGATGGTTTCTCCTCCTGGCAGGAATATATTACCGAACTGAACAGTACCGAGAGCAGCCTGCGCGGTGTGGTTTCCTTACCCACATTCTTTGCGGCAAAAACCATCATGGGCACACCCGGACTTACGGTTATGATCGTCACAGCTGTTGCTGCGATTCTGACGGGCATCATTGGCGGTTACCGGGCTACTACCCGGGTCCTGTCCACCATGGCGGAAGACCGTATTCTGTCGGAGAAATTTTCTAAAACGAGCTACAGCATCCTGTTCATCATGGCGCTGTCCATTTTGCTGTCTCTGCTGGGCCGTAATACGCTGAACTGGTTTGTCGATCTGACTTCATTCGGCGCAATTGCCGGCTTTGGCTACACTTCTGCAGCAGCTTACAAAAAAGCGAAAGCCGAGGGAAATAAGAAGGTTATGCTGACAGGTATCATAGGTACGGTCATTTCCGTTGCCTTTGACATCGTGCAGATCGTCCCGCGCCTGACGGCCATGGAAGCGATGAGCAGCGAGGCGTTCCTCCTTTTATCCCTCTGGTGTCTGCTCGGATTTGTATTCTACTGGAGGACGGTCAGCCGCAGCACACTGACAGAGTACAGCGGCATGTCCACATCAGGTATCGTTCTGTTCGCGCTGCTCGTTTATTCTGCCATGATGTGGCTGGCAAAACGCCTTGCCGCAGGGGAGAGCGTGGAGCAGATGAAATCCACGCTCTTCTGGGGCGGGATCATACTGATGGGCATTGTTTTTGTGGGACTTGCCGTGATGCTGTATGTCCAGAATGTGGTTCGGGAAAAGCATGAGCGTATGGAGCGGGAAAAGATCCATGCAGTGGAAAGCAGTCTTGCAAAAAGCCAGTTTCTTTTCAATATGTCGCATGACATCCGTACGCCTATGAATGCGATCATTGGCTATACCAATCTTGCGCTGAAAGAACCTGTTTCGCCGGAAACGCAGGGATATCTGGAAAAGGTTATCGCGTCCAGCCAGCATTTGCTGGCACTGATCAACGATATTCTTGAGATGAGCCGGATTGAAAGCGGTAAAATTGAACTGGAATACGTTCCTGTCGATCTTCGGACAATATTTGACGGGATGCGGGATCTGTTTTCCGAGCAGATGAAGCAGAAAAAGATCGATTTTCAGGTGCATACAGGCCAGGTACAGAACTACTATGTCTGGTGTGACCGGAAAAACCTGAACCGTGTTCTGCTTAACCTAATCAGCAATGCCTACAAGTTCACGCCGGAAGGCGGCGCTGTTACTGCGTCACTGATGGAAACGGGCAGCGCGGAGCCTGATTACCGTTCCTATGAAATCCGTGTACAGGATACGGGTATCGGCATGTCAAAGGAATTTGCCGAGCGGATGTTCAACGCTTTTGAACGTGAACGCACTTCAACGGACAGCGGCGTAGAGGGTACAGGACTGGGACTTTCCATCACGAAAAGTATCGTAGACCTTATGGGTGGAACGATTGATGTGCTGACAGCGCCCGGCAGCGGTACGCAGTTTGTGATCCGGCTTAAGTTCAGCCTGGCGGATGAGAAGGATGTCGATTCCGTTGCCGGAAAAGCGGCGGAGAAACTGACAGATAACGACCCGGCGAAACCGGAAATCGATTTCAGCAAAAAAAGACTGCTGCTGGTGGAAGACAATCAGATCAACATGGAAATTGCCCTGATGGTTTTATCTCAGGCGGGTTTTATGGTGGATACCGCGGAGAACGGACGGATTGCCGTGGATATGGTTTCTTCCTCTGTTCCCGGACATTATGACGCCATATTGATGGATATCCAGATGCCGGTCATGGATGGGTTCGAGGCTACGCGAACGATCCGCTCTCTTCCCGATCCGTCTCTCGCCGGTATTCCGATCATTGCCATGACCGCAAACGCCTTCAAGGAGGATGTGCAGGCGACGCTGGATGCGGGGATGCAAGCACACATAGCAAAGCCAATTGATGTGGATCTATTGATGAAAACCCTGACGGATGTGCTTCTGGCGTCAGAGAAAACGTAAGTTGTATGCGATATGGTATGTTATAAAATTGACTTGGGTTCACCATATGTCTACTCTACACAATCATAAAGCAATCGCTTTTTTCAGCAGATTCCCGGATCGCAGATGCTGAACCGTTGAGAGTAAAGAAGAATTTTGCGCAAACTACTGCAAAAATCCGACAGCAATCGCCTGTTTGTCGATTTTGAAACACGTTTCAATAAACTGCTTGTTGTTATTACGACATAGTATTGTTAAAATTATTAAGAAATTTCATTTTGTTGGAAGGAGAAATACAGTCATGGCTCTTACATTTGACAGTACTATCAGGGAACTGCTTGAAAACCCGGCGGCAGTTGAAATCTGTAAAAAGCACGGTATGGATCTGACCGACAGCCGGATCAAAATCGTTCGGGGATGGAGCGCAAGAAAACTTGCCGCACTTCCTGGCGCGGGTCTGACTGCAGAGCAGAGCAAGGCGCTTGAAGCCGAACTGAACGCCGCAAATCTCTGAGTTCTTTTTCATATGTATCGCCCGGCTTCGGCCGGGCTTTTTCGCGCCCATCGGAGCGCTTTTTTGTTACTCCCGATAATATGAAAACTTTTTTCTCCATCAGGTTAACCCCGCAGAACGGTTTGATTGAAGGATTGGGACTGATCTGACTGACGATGGCGGAAGTTCCCGGACCTGATGGAGCGATTCTGCCGGGAAGTTCCGGCGCTTCTCGCGACGACGATCACGGAGCAGTGAGCGCGCTGACTGCCGGTGATGGTATCTCAGTTACTCGAAATGCCAGACTTCTGTCAGTTTTCCATCTTTGAATCGGGCGACGGAACTGTGGGGATCAAAACTGCAATCCGCAATGGCACCCAGGAATTCCTGCGCTCCGCCTTCTTTATCATTCCAGTCTTCCTCATAACGATATACAAAATTGTCCGGCAACGGCAGCGGGACTTCTGTTGTGGCGATTTGTCGGCGGAATGTTATGTCGTTGACAAGGGGGTGGCAGTATCCGTCAGCGCCGATGGAGAGTGCAATATAGCCGTCGAACTCTTCTTTCGTATAGATTTCATAGGCTTCGGGGACAAGATCCCGGTCTGAGACCACGGTTTCGTATCGATCGTAAAGATACTGCGCAAGCTCCGGCTCCCTGACGGTGATATCACCGGTATCAGGCTCACCGTCCCCGTCTGAGTCATACCAGCCATGGATCACGACCGCCTCGACCGTATAGGTCTCCCCGTTGACTTCTACGGTATCGTCCGGCTTCAGGGCTTCCACTTCGGTGATGCTGTAACGGTCCTCCAGATACAGGGTCATGGTCAATGAACTGCCTGCGGCTCCCGCTTCGGCATCCACGCCGAACCAGAACTCACCGTTGTTCAGGTCATAGCTGTCCGATGTGAGATCCAGGGGACGGACATGCTTTGCTTCCGCCAAAGAAAGCGTGGCGACCGCAGTCATGATAACGGCGAACAGAAATGACAGCGTTTTTTTCACCTTCGCAACCTCTCTTTCGAAGCAGCTCTGTAACTGCTTTCACTATATCAGACGGCCTGAGATGTGAAAAGTTCCCAATGATGGCAGTAACAGGAGGAATTTATGCGCCAGATTACCAAAGATAAACTGATCATGCCATCTACCTTCTTTCATTGGTGCTTGTGTGGTAACTACACTGTCAATCTTGCCTCTTTCCGGAAGATATGGTAGATTTGAGATATCATTGAGGCCCGGAAGGGGGTGTTTTTTCTGTTCAGGCGTTTTCACAATGTGCTGAGAAGCAAGCCGACGCTTGCTGAGGTTTTGTTTTCCTATGTCCAGATTGTGCTCGGGGCACTGATCGGCGGTGCCGCCTATCCTCTCTTCCTGACGCCGAACAGGATTGCCCCCGGCGGGATCACGGGTATCGCCATGATTCTGAATCATCTGACGCAATGGCCGGTCGGCGTCGTGTCGCTGGTCCTGAATATTCCTCTTTTTCTGATCGGTTACAGGACCATGGGCAGAATCTTCACTCTCCGCAGCCTGGTGGCGACCGTCCTGTTTTCTTTGTTTATTGATGTTCTGCCTTTGCAGCCACTGACGGAGGATCCGCTGCTGGGCACGCTTTACGGCGGTGTGCTGCTGGGCGCCGGCCTGGGGCTGATCATGCGCGGCGGGGCTACCACCGGCGGTTCCGATATGATCGCGCGTATGGTACACAGGCGCTTTCAGTTTATCTCTGTCGGTTCTTTTCTCTTTGCGATTGACTGCGCGGTTGTCATTGCCGCGGCATTTCTGATCGGCACGACCGAAGCGCTTTACGCACTGATTAATATCTTCCTCACCGCAAAGGTGATGGACGTGGTGATCATCGGTTTTTCCGCCAACAAAGCCTGCTTTGTGATCTCTCCCCGCTGGCGGGAGATTTCTCAGCGAATCATGCGGGAAATGGACCGCGGCGTGACCCGGTTGACCGCGCACGGCGCCTATACCGATGAGGAACGGCCAACGCTGTTATGCGTCATCAGCCGCAGCGAGATTATGGCCTTCAAACGAATCCTGCGGGAAGAGGATGAAGACGCGTTTGTGATTATTGTGGAAGCCCATGAAGCGATCGGCGACGGATTCTCCGGGATGGAGAAATAACTCCCGTATTTTTGAGAGTACATTCTGTTCCCGTTTGCAGACATGGATGTCTTCAAATCCCTTTTGCCAAGACATCAATCACTTCGATAAAAACAAACAACGGCATCATATGCCATTGCCTGTATCTAATCGTTCTTTGTTCACGCAATCCGGATTTCAAGCAGGCTCTCCCAGACCGCGATTTCCGTCTGTTCTGCTTCGATAATCCGGCTTTCTGTATCTGCGGGCGCAGTCTGATCCCGTTTCTGTGTTTCTTTCGCTTCCATAGCGGCCTCCTGTGAATCTTTTCTGCCGGATATTGTATAGTCAATACGGGTCAAGCACAAGATGTATTCGTGACAGGCGCGGCATTTTTAAGATGTAACCGGGTAAGAATTCAGCAGAAAAGTCACAGATGGCAGGACGAAGGCGGCTATTGCTGCGGCCGGACGGTCTCAGCAGAGGGTCGCGTCCAAATAAAGCAGGGGAGGTCTCCGTGACGTATTCGTCAGAGACCTCCTCTGCATCTGTGTCAGCAGTGGCAAAAACGGATGGCAGTACATTGGTTTCTCAGTCGAAGTCGAAGATGTCATCGAGGTCAAAGTCATGATCGTCATACCGGTCGTACCGGTCATCATCCCTGTCGGAATCGATGATCCGGCCGGTGTAGAGGTCAACGTCGAAGTCGTATTCGATGCCGTTGGCAAAGAATTCGATCTCGTAGACCAGCCGTCCGTCATCCCGGTCTTCCCGGCATTTGGTGAAGGTGACCTGGCCGGCGGTCAGTCCCGTGTAGTTCAGGACGATGGCCTTGGCTTCCTCGGGGGTCAGGGCCTTCTGCTCCGCGCAGGCTGCCGCGCATCCGCACGCCATCATGATTGCTACCAATGCCACCGCGATCAGTTTCTTCATGTTCTTCATTGTCTTAGCCTCCTTGCCCTGTGGGCGTTAAATTTCTTTTCTGCATTTCCCGTTTGGGTGTTTGCACCAATGGATACGCACAGACAGAGGAGACTGGCAGCTGGAAACCGTAACAGAACAACGATTGGCAATTTTCGCCATTTGAAATCAAAAACAGCTGAGGGATATTAAATATGACTTTCAGATATGATGGGGGATATTTTTGTCATATCGTGATGTTGTCCAGTATTTTCAGTTGTTCAAAAGCGACACTGCCTCCGGAAATGAAGAAGCAGACTTTCTCGGCCGCTTTGACGGAAATCAATCCCTGCAATACTGCGCCGAGACTGATACCGGAGGAAGGCTCGCACAGCAGTTTGCCTTCAAGGAGCAGAAGCTTCATTCCTTTGAGAATGTATTCTTCATCCACGTCGGCAAAAGCATCTGCGTTCGATGCGACGTACGGAAAGCAGACGGTTCCGGGTATGTTGGTGACCAGGGCGTCCGCGATGGTTGCTTTTCTTTCCACAGTTACCGGCTTTCCCGCCCGCAGGCTTGCGGAATAACGGGGAAGGCTGGCCGGCTCCGCGCCGAAGACTTTTGTCTGCGGTGAAACCGCCTTGATTGCCGAAGCCACACCGCTGATCAATCCGCCTCCGCTGACGGGGACAATCACAGCATCCAGATCAGGACATTGTTCCATGATTTCAAGGCCGGCCGTTCCCTGTCCGGCCATGATTGTTTCATCGTTAAAGGGCGGGACAAGGGTGGCGTTGCGTTCACGGCACAGCTTTTCAGCTGTTTCAAAGCGTTCGTTCACGTCGCATTTGATAATCTCCGCGCCATAGCTCCGGATGGTGTCTTCCTTGATTTTTGCGACGGAATAGGGGAGAACAATGGTTGCCTTGATCCCCATTTTCTTCGCCGCGTACGCAACCGCTTTTCCGTGATTGCCGGAGGATGCGGCAACGATGCCGCGCTTCAGCTCCTCTTCTGACAGCGAAAGGATTTTGTTCATGGCTCCCCGCAGTTTGAAAGAGCCGGTGGTCTGCATGCATTCCGCTTTGGCATATACTTCGCATCCCAGATACCTGTCCAGATTCTTGAGCCGAAGCAGCGGCGTACGTACGGTATAGCTGCTGATCCGTTCTTTTGCGACAAGGATGTCATTGATCGTCATTCCCATGTTCTTCCTCCAGGTTGGTTCTAAATGCCTGATCATAATTGATATTATGTAACTTTAAAGCTTCCGATGCAACAGATTTCTATGATGTAACCGGATGAAATGGAACGATTTTCATACCCGGACAAAGCCTTCTGCAGTTCTCGGGTCAGGATAAAAAACAGCCCCCGCCGTGAAAGCAGGGACTGTGATTGCCATGATGTCCGCAGCGCTTACCAGATTTCCACGCTGCCCATTTCCTTGTTCTTGCCGACCCAGTAGATCGTGTTTTCTTCGATCTTGATATAGGCGCTGACGGCTTCCTTCGGCAGCTTTCCGACGATTTCTTCCGGAGTGATGGAGCCGCCCAGCAGGCTTTCGAATACGAGATTCACCTTGCGGGCCTTCGCCTTGGCGACGGGCTTCTTTACGGCTTCCGCGGCAGGAGCAACGGCTTCCTTAACCTTCCGCTTGGCGGCGGTAGCCTTTTTCTTCGCCTCAATCTTGGTGGCGTCCTTCACGTCCTTGGCTTCTGCGGAGACAGCAGCCTTGACTTCCTGCTTTTCGGCCTTCTTCGCGGCGGACTTTTCCTTGCTTTCAGCGGCCTTCGCCTTCGTGCTCCTGGCGGCGGCGCGGACGGTCTTCTTCGCTTCGATCTTTTCAGCGGCGACCTTGTCTGATACCTTCTTCGCGGTATCCTTTACTTCTTCCGTGACTTTTTTCTTTGTTGCCATGATGTGTTACCTCTTACTTTGCAATTTTATCTTTCAGTGCTTTTCCGGGCTTGAAATACGGCACCTTCGCGGCGGAGATTTTCACGACTTCACCGGTCCGCGGATTGCGGCCTTCACGGGCGGCGCGTTCTTTCACGCCGAAGGTTCCGAAGCCGATCAGCTGCACGGTATCACCCTTTGTCAGCGCTTCTCCGATCACATCGGACATAGCGTTGATCACTTTTTCGGCATCTTTCTTGGCCATACCCTTCGCGGCCACAGCAGTAATGAGTTCTCCCTTGTTCATAAAAAGTACTTCCTTTCTGCCCTCCGGGGCTTGAATCGCAAGGATTATAGCATGATTAAGAGATCATGGCAACACTATCACTTCTGAAGATGTTTTTTTTGATTTTTCCGCGGATTGCGTGTAATATATGGACGGGATACCTGATGGAACACATGAGGGAACAACGACTTTGATCAGGAGATGCTTATGAAGTCAGAACAAAACGTCGGAAACTGGATCCGGGAGCAGCTTTCCCGGACATATGCCCTGAAGCAGCTGGATCTGGGCGCAGATGCCCGGCTGGCCAAAAAGGGCTTCACCTTTGAGACGGAATCCTATGAGATCGCGGAACTCGGCCATCTCTGCATCATGCGGATGAAGGCCATGCTCGGGCTGATGCGGATGGAGACTGTGGTCTTATCCGTCACGCATAAAGATGTGCCGCTGATCAACCTGGACTATGTGAAAGCATTCGCGAAAGAGACCCAGATAGTGGAGCTGTACGATACGCAGATCGCGTTTGAGCCGGCAGAACTGCAGGAGGCATTCCGGAAGATCCGGGACCGGGATGCGGACATTGCGGACTATACATCGGGGGGAACCCACTGGTATGACGATATTCTGTATCCATGTTCGTATCACAAAACGGGCAAAGGCGTATCCGACCGGTTGGCGGGAGCGGCCCGGGACTGTGCCGGAACGTATATCTCCCTGATGGACCGGGCGCCGGTCTGCGACCCCGAGGAAAAACAGGGCAAGACCCGGCATTTTGCCGAAAAACTGTTCGCAAGCGGCGGGCCGGCCGTTGATCAGGTGACACGGATGTTCGGGCGCGACACAGCCGAAAGGCTGATCCTCCGGCATATGTACGGAATCCGCTGATCCGGAAAACGAAGTGATGAAGGCATGGAAAAGGAGACTTTTATGATGGAGTTTCCTCTGTATTTCTGGCTGCTGTTCGCGGCGGCGCTGCTGATCAGCGCCATCGGCTTTAAAAAATATGTATGGTTTATCTCCATAGGCTATGGCTTTTCCATCGCGGGCGAAGGAATCCTGATGCTGATCCTTTTCGGTATCGATCAAAAGCTCACCCTCGGCACGGCCATCTGCTGTGGCCTTCTCACAGTGTACGGCTGCCGGCTGGGCGGGTATTTGGCCTATCGGGAA
>Ga0265298_10011551_pt1 | contig 10326 bp, 16 predicted proteins | sample AusTroGonzalo_MG_3_FD_193486 | JGI IMG/M metagenome (GOLD analysis project Ga0265298, IMG submission 193486) | Bovine rumen microbial communities from tropical cattle in Woodstock, Queensland, Australia - Gonzalo_01 | ecosystem: Host-associated > Mammals > Digestive system > Stomach > Rumen ... | reverse complement strand
GACAAGGAGGCCGATCCCGCCTTGGACGGAAACACGAGCGAGACCACTTCCTCATCTCCGGTAATCTCTGCATCCGGAGACTGGAAAGACTCTGGCAGAAATTGCAGCTCCGGCCGACAAGCCGTCATCCCCACAATCAGGAACAACGCCGCTAAAGAATGAATATATCTGTATCGTATATTTGCCATAAAACTTTGCAAGATAGTGAAAATAAAGCAGATTGGCAACCGGGAGCAGGCATAATAATTGAAGACTGTGGACCTGTATGACTCTTCAAGACCGCCTCTATCTTACTTGGTGTTACGGGAAAACCCAGCTCGTTATCGGCCTGGTATACAATCTTGTATGCGCCAGTTGGCTCTCGATGGGTATCTCCTATTCCTTCTTTGTGGATGCGTTCATCATTAAAACAATCATTTATGCCATCACGCTCTTTTTGATTTACCAATTCAGGAATCGGGATGCCATTTTCTTTTACATCAATCTGGGTTTTTCGCACCGTAAGATGGAGTTGAGCGTGCTGCTTCTTGACTTTCTGGCCCTGGCCGTGCTCTTAACCGCTGTTCTGTTGATCTATGGATAGGCACAGGCTCATAGTGGACAGCGCGGTGGTCCGTTTCGGCGACAAGACGGTGCTGAGTGGCGGCTATATCACCTCCGAGACCGGGATGGTGACGGGTCTCCTGGGCCGAAACGGCGCCGGCATCGGCATGAAGAGTACCCGCACCCGGAACTTCGAGGCGGGTATCCTGACAGATGAACCTGCCCTAGTGGAAGCGGCGATAAACCAATTCGACTCCGTTTGGGCAGGATTCAAGTGTAAGGACTGTGCGCGGAAGAAATACTGCGGAGATCCCATTCTTAAATAATCCGCTTGTCACTTTTCCCTTTCAGAGAATTCCATTACCAGGCCAGTCTTCATTCCGTGGTTGGATGAGGCGAGAAGGTACACTATGGCTTCGGGGAGTGTCATTAGGTCGATAAATTGGAATTTGAGAACAAGAAACAGACTGTTTCAGTCCTCATAATCTGATGTCACCTTATCGCAATATAACCGCTCTCGTCAATCATATCTGCGCCCTTGTTGGTGAAGAGGAATTGATAGAGCTTATACGCCATGCTCTCGTGGTCTTCCGTCTTGCGGCGCGCGGCGTAAATGCTTGACACAAAAGGATACTGGTTAGCGCGAAGCGATTCCTTACTTGGCGTCACGCCGTCGATGGAAAGCATATCGACCCTCATTAAATCGCGGACCATCGCCGTGCAGTAGAAGAATGGCGTGTAGCCGATTCCATACTCATCGACTTCAAGTTGCAGGTATGGCGAGACCATCTGTGAGCCGATGATTTCATACATATAGGTCTCTTCGGTTCCGTCAATCATTCTCAGTCCATCCATAACCAGGGTTTCCATCTTTTCCTGGCTGCCGGAATCTGCATTGCGGATGTACGGGGTGATGGTATGGTCAACACCTCCGACCTCCTTCCAGTTGGTAATCTCTCCGGTATAGATCTTCCGCACCTGATCTGCTGTCAGATTCTTGACAGGGTTCTTGGGGTTGACGATGAACACCAGTGCGTCAATGGCCAGCGGAGCCGTCTCCAACTCTACGCCCAGTTCTGCTGCCGAAGCCTTTTCATTCCTGGAAACATCACGGCTGGCAATGATGACGTCGGTCTTTCCCTCGATGAGATTCATATAGGCTCCGTGGGTACCGCTGCAGAGGTTCTTGGCCTGGTAATCATTCAGTGAGAACGGCGCCTTCTTTGAGTATAGATCCGGATTGATGATATATACACTTCCGCCCATCCAGTCCACTTCCCATTTGTATGGCAAACCCAGTAGCTTGTATGCCACCAGGTCCCGTGTCGGTTTGGTGCTTGTGGAGCAGTCCGTAAGCGGCCAGTCCTCCAGTTTGATATCCTTCAGGTCGCCTTCCGGATTCCCGATACCGTTACATCCGCTCAGCATGGCAACAAGAGCCGCATAGTGTATTATTCTTTTAACAATCATTCTCATACCTATATAACTCCCGACTCATTTAAATCTTGAGTCCAGAGTTGACAATAATCTTTAGTCTGAAACCATTAAATTCCGATTTATCAAACACAAAGATACAACTTTTTCTCGGTCACTTTTGGTCACCTTGCGGCAGATTTGGTCACTTTTGGTCACCTTTTCCGGGGATTATTTCACCTCACGAATATCCTACTTATCTTACGGGAAATCAATCCCTTCGATTAATTAAAACAGCTCACGGTAGCCACCGATACTTTGACCACCGCCCGAGGCACAAAAAGAGCAGCGAATCTCGCTGCTCTTTTTCTATACGGAACTAAAGGACAAAACTCCGCGGATAGAAATCGCTATAGAAGCGGCCGTCGATGGCGGTGAATTTGAGGACGCAGTAGTTGGGGTCGGTTACGCCGCCGGGATAGTACTGCGTATCGCCTTTGCGCCAGATCATCTCCTTGCTCTCGGCATCGGTGAGCACCTCCATCGTGCCACGAAGCATCATGCCCTTAAATCCCTTGAGATTGCAAAAATAGATGCTAGCCTTGTGGTTGGCCTTGTAGTGGGCCACCCGCAGAGAGAAGGTGTTGGTGGTGAAATAGAACACCTTGATGCCTTCCCGCTTGCGCGGAGCCAGCATGGCCTTGGTCCAAGGGAAACCTTCTTCATCGACCGAAGAAATATATGCGATGGGCAGCTTATCGGCCATCTGGGCAATCAGGTCCTTTATACCAGCCAGGGCCGGATTTTCAGGCACGTCGTCGCTGATATTCAACGTCTTGCGCCAGCGCTTCAGGAGCGGGAAATACATCTTCATCTGGCCGATGTACTCCTCCTTGGTGATGGGCTGGGGAAGGCCCTTGTTCACCTCATCGACAAACTGAGCGCAGTGCTCTATCATTTCGTCCATGGTGCATTCCTGCAGGAATTGGCCATCCTTGTAGCAGTACATGCAGTAGTCTTCGTTCTTGCTGCCGTCGGCATTGGTGCCCAGCACCTGGTCGTTCAGCGGCATGCCGCAGCTTTGGCAGAATTTCATTTCCATATCGCCATTAATTATCGGGGTTAGTTTGAATCTTGCAACACAAAGTTAAGTTTTTTTGCGTTTTTCCAGAACCCTTGCAACAATCAGGCAGACCCAAAATACGGACAAACCTCCGAACACCCAGATTCCGGTCTGCCATGTTTTACCCATAGGGGTGTGCAAAATACAATAGACAAGCCCTATCAGGCAGATGGCGAGCGAGACAGTATTAAGAATAATGCGGATTTTGATTTCCTTTGGTTGCATGTCGATTTATAAAAGTGAGTGAAGCCGGAAGGAGAAATACCCTTTGCCGTCCAGGTAGGCCAGGGCATCGCCGAGCAGCGCCTGCTTCCGGTCCTCGTCCAGGTCGGAATGGAAGATGATGTCGATCATCGTCTCCAGGCCGTGGTCTGACAGCTTCTCCTTTTCCACCAGGTACCAGACCGGGTTTTCCTGCTGCAGGACGGCGTCCAAATCGAAGGGCAAGTCGGACTTGCCGATCTCGTCTTTGACATCATCCAATGTATAATCCGGAGCGGTGCCGTCCAGCAGCCCCAGCTTCCGGGCGATCATCCGCAGCATCTCGCCCAGCTTGTCAATCTCTTTGAGGATAAAATCTTCCATCCTATTCTTTATTCTTGGGTGATTTGATAATCCCGATCAGATCGAGCAATCCCATCAGCGCGAGAATACTCCAAATTACAATACCCAAGATGTGTTGGGCCCCGGGGAGAAGGCTGATGGATTTAATCAACTCGTAAATGCCGACACCCACGACCAAAAGGGCCAGAAGAATCGTTCCTTTTTTAGATTCAAAAATGCGCATAGTTATAGTATTTCTTTGATTTCGAGGCGTTCCAGGATTTTGTCGCAGGCTTGCATCAGGCGCTTGTAGAAGTATGCGCCGATGATGGCCAGAATAACGATCGAGATCCCCAGCATGACGAATACGGAAACGGCTTTCCCAGAGGGGCTCCAGATCCGGTAAATTGTCGGAGATAAAACGCCGAGGATACTGAGCACGGCGACCCAGCAGAAGACCGTCCCCCACAAGTATTGCTGCTTGAACCGTTTGACTTTCTTGGTGGCGGTCAGGATGTCCTCCCCGAACAGGGTGTCCAGGGACAGATTCTTATAGATCCGGAGCATGACCAGCACCGAGATGATGCCAACGGCGCCCAGAGAGATGGAATAACGCCACAGGAGACCTCGCCAGATGGATAAGGAAACCAGGAAGATGACCAAGGCTACGCCGACTACCGGCAGGGACTTCCTGTCGAAAGCCAGCCAGCGTATGTCGGACTTGAAGGCCTTTTCCATCAGCTTCTCGTTGATGATCTGCTGCTTGTCGAACCGTTCTTTCAGATCGGCATAGTCCTGCCGCATCTGCTCCAGTTCCTGATTGATATCGAATTCTTCCTTGTTCATGGCACGAGCGATTAAAGGTGTGACTTTTTGAGTTCTTCCTTGATTCGATGCAACTGGAAGGAAACATTCTTCACCGAGATGCCGACGATGGCCCCGATCTCCTCGTAGCTCAGGCCTTCGAGCCAGAGAAGGATGATGGCGCGGTCCACCAGGCCCAGCTGGTTGATTCGGGCGTACAGCCGTTTGGTCTGCAGTGCCCGGTCATCCGTATCCTCAAAGGGATCGATGTCCACGCTCAAGGGAAGGCGCGAGCCGCCCCGGCGCCGCTTCTTGTCGGCATTGAGGCAGCAGTTCAGCGCCACGCGATAAATCCACGTCCGGACGTCGGACTCTTCGCGAAAAGAATCGTAACCCTTCCAGAGCCTGATCAGTATCTGCTGGAAGAGGTCGTCGATTTCGTCCGAATCCTTCGAGAACATGTAGCACACCGCATAGATGGTGCTCTTGTGTTCCCGGACCAGACGGGTGAATGTTTGTTCCTTGTAATCCATCTGCTATTTCGAATCAACACCCGTTAGACAACAAAGATGGCGAAAAACTAGAAAATATCCGCAGAAAATTGGATTTGCGGAAGAATGATTATCTTTGGGAAAACAAATAACCGATGAGTAGTGTGTTCAAAATCAATTTCCTGGTAGCGGCGACGGTGCTGCTGACCGTTGTCTCCTGTAAGAATTCCAGCATCGAATGTGTCGTCAAGGGCACCGTCCAGGGCGTCAAGGACGGGGCGGAGCTCGTTCTGCAGGACGAATGGAACAACTGGAAGGCCATTTCCACTGCGACGGTCGAGAATGGGACAATCGAGTTTCATCCCCGGATCTCTGCTCCGACCCACGTGTACCTGTATGCCACGAATCCCGAGGACGTCTATGCCAATCCGTATGACGGAGGCCAGCTGAAAGATTTCTTCCTGGAGCCCGGCACCGTCATCGTCGATGTCCATGCCGAAGATGAGCATGACATGTGCACGGGCGCGACAGGCACGACCCTGAATGATGCATACCACCAGATACTGACGGCAGATCCTGATGCCCGGGAGGCTCTCTGGGAAGCGGCCATCCGGGATGAACGGACGAATCTCCTGGCCTTGCTCCATGCGGGAGCTTTCCACGACGATCTCGACCGCGCGGAGGAGGTCCTTGGCCATTTGTCCCCGGACCGGGCCAAGACCTATAAGAAATATATCGCAACGCTGAAACAGAACCTGGTCCGCAGAGCGGAAGCGGCAAAACGCAAAGCTGAAGCCCTGGCGGCGGAGGTCAGCCTCGTCGGCCAGCGTTACACCGACATGGAATTCCCGAACGTGAACGACACCCCGGTCCGCCTGCGTGCCGTCGTTGACGATCCGGAAACCCGCTATGTCATCCTGGATTTCTGGGCGACCTGGTGCATGCCTTGCGTAAAATCCATCCCCACGCTGAAGGAGGTCTATGCAAAGTATCACGACAAGGGCCTGGAGATCTATAGCATCTCCCAGGATTCCAAAGCCGAGGAATGGAAATCCTTTGTGGAGAAGAATGAAATGACCTGGATCAACGTGTTGGCCAGCGTCAGCAGTAAGGTTTACAAGGATTATGCTATCGAGTTTATCCCGAGTGTCTTCCTGATCGACTGCCAGACCGGAGAAATCCTGGTTCACGAAGGCCACCCGGACTTGGATGCGATCCTCTCCGAGCTGCTGCCGTAAGCAGAATCGCCCCTGCGAAAAATGAAAAGGCCCCCCGGTATCCGGAGGGCCTTGTTTGTCATTGCGGGGTACTATTTAACCGCTACGCAGCGGGTGTCGGTATGACGTGTTCACCATTCCGCTATCCCGAGAGAAACGGTTCGTTTAGAAGAGGTAACCGATCGAGATCGACAGCGTATTGTTCTTTTCCGTGACGTTGGCTTCCCGGCTGTTGTTCAGGAGACCGAATTTATAGCCGACCTTCACCCGGATCGTCTCACGGATGTCACACCAGAGACCGCCACCGAGGAACAATTCGAACCGCTTGTTATCCGTGTCGTAATAGTTGTAGGGCGGATTCGTGGAAATGTCCTTGCAGAAGAGACCGTAATAGAGGGTAGGACCAGCGAAGAGCGAGACGCGGACATCTCTGCTGTCGGAGCAACAGAGATTGAAGTCGATCGGGGCTATAAGACCAAACTCTCTGTACTTGACACTGTATTTGTTGGTGAAGCTGCCGCTGAGGCCCAGGCCCGGAGCGACGGAAAGGGGACCCACCAGCGGAATGTTGTAATCGACTACGGCCGAGACACCGTTGTAATACTGTGTTGCCCGGAGCCCGCCGATCTCTGTATTCAATGAGCTCATCTGATAGCCGACATTCACGCTGAACTGCGCGTGTGCCATCACTGAAACCATCAGGGCAATGGCCAATACAAATACCTTTTTCATGATAGTGATATTAATGGGTTAGTAGTAAATATGGTTTAAAGATCGCTATTTTGCTGAAAACACCAAAACAGAAAAGGTCCCAGGTTGCAAGTTTTGCAAATCCTGAGACCTTTTTGCAAATACTGAAAGTGATGAAATCAGAAAGAAGGCATGTTCTGCTGCAAATCTGTGCCGCCGTACCGCTCGAATCCAGTGCTCAGTTTGGCGAAACTACCGGCAGCGTCAATCATTTTATTCCAGTCTTCCTTTTCTCGTTATTTCAGAAACTTACTCTGCAACGCGGCCTGCTCCTGGGCAGAGAAGCCCAGTGCCTTTTCCAGATAGGCGGAAAGGCTGCCGTACTGCGAATCGATGAGATCCAGGGTGCGCTCGAAGTTCTCCACGCTCACGCCCACCATGGCGCGGATGAAGGCGAGTTCTTTCTCGCCGCCACCCAGCTGGGTGATGCGCTCCGACAGCGCCTCCACCGCGGGCGCATAGGACACGTTGGACAGGGCGAAATCCTCCACGATGGTCTTCCGGTCGGCGCCCAGGGCGGCCAGCACGAAGGCCGTGGCCCAGCCGGCGCGGTCTTTCCCCTGGGAACAGTGCCAGAGGACGCCGCCCTCGGCGCGCAGCACGCCCCGCAGGAATTCTCCGTAGAGGCGCTGGGAGCGCGTATCCATCACGATGGCGGGATAGAGTTGGTCCGCCAGTTCCTGGGCCTGGGGCACAAAGGCGTACTTGGCGAGGGCCTCCAGGATATTCGACGAATGGATCAGCGTGGTGTCGGTCCTTCCGGAGGTGAAAACGTCGATGAACGCCTGCGGGAGGGTGGAAAGGCGGGTGTTGGTGACACCCTCCATGGGGCGGTCGGGATTGGCCTCCGCCTCGGCGTCGAAACGGAAGTCATAGACATCGCTCAGGTGGAAGTGTCCTGTCAACATGGCGACATCCCAGTTGCTGGCAAGGGACAGATTCCCGGAACGTACCAACTTCCCCCTGCGGATGCTGCGCCCGTCCTGCATCACGAGACCGCCCAGTTCACGGCCGTTCTCAATCCTTTCAAAGGGAAGGATTCTATTTTTGGGGGTTTGATGGCAGGAAGAAAGCATGGCAATAAGCAATAGGAGTTTATATGGATATTTCATATCAGATTCCGAACATCTGTTCTATATGCAGGAGACTTTCCTCCGGAAGGGCGGTATGGAAGGCCATATCGTACACATAGGGCACTTTGACCGCGTAGAAAGGCATCATTCGCTTGATATAGGGGCCAAGCACCTGGGGATCGGCGGTGCCCATGTAGGCCGGATAGAAGATATCCCAGTGCGCCTTCATGGTTTCGGGGGTGACGTGGAAGAGATTCTCGGCCCGCTGGGCATTCATTCGGTGGCACATGATCCACACCATGGCCAGGTCCCATTCCGGGCAGCCGTAGCTGAATTCACCTACGTCGATCCAGAGGGTGCGGTCCCCGTCGGTGATGATGTTGCCGATCTGGAGGTCTCCGTGCAGCAGGGTTTCGGGCTCCGGGACCGCCTCCAGGAAGGCCAGGGCGCGCTGTTTGAACGTCTCCGGCACCCGGTCTTTTTCATGGTAGAATTGCAGGAGGACCTGCTTGTAGGAACGAAGGCGGCTTGTGTCCGCCGGCGTGGCGTGGAGTTTTCCGGCCCAGCTGGCGAAGGTAAGAGAAATCTCCTGCAGCCTTTCGGGCTCTTCCGAAATGATGCGGGTAAAGGAGCGCTTGTTCGGAATCAGTTCATATTCAGCGCCAAACCGTTCTCCGTCGGTGACCAGACGGTAAGGTTCCGGTGTGGGGATGCCCATCTCGAAGACGGTCCGGGCGGTCAGGAATTCCGCCCGGGCCCGGTCGGCCTCAAAGCCGGGGTTGTAGAGCTTGGCCAGCGTCTTGCCGTCTTTGCGGGTGTAGGCCTGGGCGGTGCCGCCTTCTCCGGTCTGGATATAATCGTTCAGATCGATGGTTTCGTAGGTGCTCATGGTTATTAATAATACAGTTTTACCAGCTTTCTGACTTGAATGCTGAAGAAGAGTTTCTCGACGAATGTCGGTTGCTGGAAGACCGTCCGGAGGATCACGTCAACGGCGGCGAATCTGCCGGCCAGGGCGTCGAATCCGGCGTGGTCTTCCTGCCCGGTGTACTCCCTGGCAAAGGCGTCCCAGAACCGCTGGAACTGGTCCAGGCTCATATGGAAGATATCCTGCACCCGTTTCATCGGGGCATACAGATGGCATATCAGGAACAGGTGGCCGATGTCGAACATCGGGTCTCCGTAGGCAAAGCGGTCCAGGTCGATCCAGTAGTAGTTCTCTCCGGCCTGAATCAGATTGCCCGTCTGGAAATCTCCGTGGGAACAGCCCGTACTTTCGGGGATGGTTTCAATATAGGCTCGAATCAACTTTCTATTCTTCTTGCTCACATAAGTGGCCTTCTCGATGGCCAGAAGCGCCTGCTGCTTCCTGCCCGGGAAGAATTCCGTATTGCAGGGCGTGGCAGCGAGCTCCTTTCCTTTTTGGCACAGCAACCGGGCCATTTCTTCCGTGCGCTCCGGGTTCTCCTGGCAGATGCGCGAAAGGGATTTCTTGCCTTTGATCAGCTGGGAGATGGTGCCATATGCGTCTCCGACGCGTACGATGCGATACACCTCAGGGACGGAAATACCCAGACTCGCAACGGCCTTGGAGATGTCATATTCGTGCCGGACCGCCTCCAGACTGCTCAGGCGGGCGTTGTTCACCTTGAGGATCTCGCCTGGCGTCGCAGGGTTGACGTAAGTCTTCCCGTTGCCGCCCTCGCCTACCTGTTGCCAGTCGGCAAGATTGATTAGTGGATACTGGTTTTGAGTCATTCCGATATTTTTTCTTTTATGTAATATGCCCTGACCTTACTCTCTGTTATCAGGACGGATTCTTGATGGAAAAAGGCGCAGAGATCTCTTGCGATGCTGTCCACAACACCTATATCGGGGTCAAGCAAACAAAGGACAAGGGTCTTTTCCTGCGTATAATCACCATTTTCGTGGAAATAGCCCCCGTCTGAGACGATAAACGAGAAAGGGACATGGTAACTCTGACATACGTTCTTCATGATATCAACGTACACCTTCGTCGGATGCTCCTGCTGCTTGGTAACAGCATCGTTCAAGCCCACGCTAATGGTTATCTCTGTCATTATTTTGTTCGTTATTCATATTATCATGCTTTATAGACTTCCTTGCCGTCCACGATGGTGGCAACAAGGTTGGCCTGGGCCACCTTCTCGATATCGTCGTGGAGGAAGTCGCAGTCATATACGGTCATGTTGGCGATCTTGCCGAACTCGATGGAGCCCAGGCGATGCTCCTGGTGCCATGCATGCGCCACATTGATGGTCAGGGCCCGCAGGGACTGTTCGCGGGAGATGGCTTCCTTGACATTGTGCCGGGTGTCAGCACCGTCAAGCATACCCTTGGGTAGCGCG
>Ga0265298_10011550_pt1 | contig 10327 bp, 10 predicted proteins | sample AusTroGonzalo_MG_3_FD_193486 | JGI IMG/M metagenome (GOLD analysis project Ga0265298, IMG submission 193486) | Bovine rumen microbial communities from tropical cattle in Woodstock, Queensland, Australia - Gonzalo_01 | ecosystem: Host-associated > Mammals > Digestive system > Stomach > Rumen ... | reverse complement strand
TTATGTTCCTCACATGTTGGTTGAGGTTGCACATCAGGAGTGTTATCCCTAAAGAATGATAATATTTTATCTAAAAATACCATTAAAACAGTAATATCTTACCCTTTCTTTACTATAAGAACCTTTGCGCGTGCAAAGGTACTACTTTTTTCGGACATATGCAAGTGTTTGAGATTTTTTTAGGAGAAGGGCACAAAAAAAGAGCACTTGCGTGCTCTCTTAATTCCGGTTGGCTTGGCGGGCGAAAGCGAAAAGGGCTTTCGGGAGATGACAATAACCATCGGGATGCTTGTCGAGATAATCCTGGTGGTAGTCGTCCGCCGGATAGAAACGCACCAAAGGTTCACGCTCCACGACCAAAGGGTCGGCATACCTACTCTGCTCCTCCGCAAAGATGCGGTCTATGACGGTCCGGTCCGCCGCGTCGGTATAATAAATGCCGGTTCGGTAACGCGTGCCTTCATCATGGCCTTGTTTGTTCAGGCTGGTCGGATCAATCGCCACAAAGAACATCTGCAGCAGGAAATCCAACGTCACCTGCGACGGGTCATAGACCACACGCACCGTCTCGGCATAGCCGGTAGTGTCCGTATAGACCTGCTCGTATGTCGGGTCGGCTGTATGGCCGTTGGCAAAGCCCACTTCGGTTGCCGTCACGCCTGCGATCTGCTTGAAGAAATGCTCTGTGCCCCAGAAACAGCCGCCTGCCAGGTAAATCTCTTTAGTCGTCATCGCAGAAAGAGTTACTTAACCGTCACTTTGATATTCTGCTGTTCAGCGGAAATGCCCTGGTCCTGCAGATACTCCGGACTGTACTTACCACGCGGGATATCCCGGATGATATATTCATTCGCCATACGTGCGGCCTGGATATGCTCTGTCAAGGCCGTATTGGCCACCGAAGCCGCGAGGGAGATTAACGCCCCCCATCCGCTGCTACTGCCGCTGTTGACACTCAAATCCAGGTACAGATCACAGCTACGCTCGAAAATAATCTCGTTCGTGTAGGTGGACTTGATGAAGAAATGGATGTTGGTCTCAATTCCAAATCCCTTTTTCGTCCAGCTGTTAATCTCCGAGAAAACAACCGCGTCGGCACCGAAATACTGCTTGAACGTGCCCAACGAACCGTTGACAAACAACTCGGCGTCATAGGCGCTTTCATTCTTCAGCACATCCATTGTGAGCATCGGAGAGAGCACATAATAGCCTTTCTCAATCAGCGGCTTGGAAATGCTGGTATACAGCAGATCTTTCGCGTCCACGTTGGTTGAGTTGTTGATCGGCGGCATGACAAGGAAAACCAGAGGCTTGGCCTCATACATCTTGGCATACTGCTCACCGCGGGTCACAGACTGATATGAGGTGCAACTATGAAAGAGCATAGTTGACACCGCAAAAAGGAGTACAAGATATTTGCTCGTTTTCATTGCTGCGTAAGTTTGGTGATGATCGGTTTGATAAAGACGGCAGACTCGGGATAGAGCGTGAGCTCTTTCTCAAAGAGCTGCTTGGCGTACTCCGGGAAGAAAGAGGCATAGTCGTTGCGTGCAAAGACACTCTTCTGCGATTTCTTGGCCGTAGTGGCGAAAATCTGCGCCGTTTCCGGCATACTGAGGTAATAGGCATATTCGGCACAGATACCCGGAGGCGGGACTTGACGTTCGCCGGTCGGATGTTGGATCATGTCTTCATAGACGCAGAGCATATCGCAGAGCGCCTCGGGAGACTGATGCTTATACATGCCATAAGCCATCTCCTCATACCTCGTGGCATTGCCCGAGTTTCCGCCCCAGTAATAGAGGCTGTTGGTCACCGAGCAAGCCGAGCAAAGGACGACACAAGCAATGCATGCTATTTGCTTACGGATTCTCATAACTGTATCACTTTATGTTCGTTAGCACTGATGAACACGATATGCTCATATATCTTGTTGCCCGTCTCGTCATAGACGATGACCTTATGCTGTCCCGGCTTGATGACAATGGTATTGAGCGCTTTCTTTTTGAACTCACGGTCACGACGATAGGTCTTCTGCTTGACTGTGGAAACCTGATAATCGGTCTCGTCGATATTCACCGTGATCGGCTGCGCCTTCATGGTGACAAACGAGATCTCACACTGGTCCGGCTTACCGCCGCTAACCGAATAAACACCGCCACAAGCAGTCATTGCCCATGCAATAACGCCCAGCAAAATGACAAAAACAGATTTTTTCATAACGTTGTTATTTATCAGATACATAATACCCATCCAGTTTCTCGACCTCCAGAGCCTCGCCCTCGTAGGTGCAGAAAGAAATCTCGTTCTCCGGCACATCGCCTACAGACATGATGACGGTCATGCTGCCGATCTTCTTGCCCGGCAGTTCCACCATCATACCCGACTGCGGATTCTTGACCTTCTTGCCTTTCTTATACACCGGAAAGACGTCTCCTGCGTTGATGCCTTGCGAAGCACCGCCGGAGATGACGAAGCTGTCATCCTCTTTCGACAGGATATAACCGTGCCAAGGCTTGTCCATACATTTGTTGATGATATTCTCAACCAACTGGCTCATTGCGGCGGAAATAGCCTTATCAGACAGCGTGGCATCGAAGCCGGCCGTGCCGCCTACTCCGAGGGTTGTCTTGGAAGAAGTCTCCGCATAGCCCATGGCCTCATCCGCATAGATGGTCAGACGCGTAGCGACTTCCACCAGACGGATACTAACTCCCGCTTCCACCGTTTGTGTCTTGGTGTTGGAGAACACTTTCTGCTGCCCCTCCACCTTGCGGCCGAACTGGGTGATAGAACCCAGGATAACATAATCCGCCTTGATGGAATTGAGGCTGCTATCCGCACTCTCGGACATCAGCACATCCAAATCCTCTTTCTCCAGCAAGATAAATTTACCGCTGGCAGCCAGTTTGGCGGACAAGATATCCATAGCCTGCTTGCGCATCGGGTCATTGTCCCTGTCGTAGAACAGGCCTTTGCCGTATTGTGTCTCATTGGAGAAGCGACCGATAGCAACGATACGTTTGATCGTCCGGTCTTGTGCGCACAGGGTCGATGCCGTCATCAACAACATGCACAGCACCAGTGCTTTAGAAATAATACTTTTTTTCATTGTAGTAAAACGTTATTTGTTGTGTGCTTGATGATTTTGGCGGGAATGCCGGCCACGACGTACTATCATTGGGCGGTAACCGTCGAATCGATCTTGCGGATGAGACCTTTGAGCACATCACCCGGACCGAACTCATAGAACTCATTGGCTCCGTCGGCAATCATTTGCTGTACCGATTGCGTCCAGCGGACGGGAGCAGTGAGCTGCTTGAGCAAGTTCTGGCGGATGGTCTCAGGATCCGTCTCCGCTTTGGCAGAGACGTTCTGATAAATGGGGCAGAACGGTTTGCTGAACTCCGTTTTGAGGATAGCCGTTTCCAGTGCTTCGGCCGCCGGTTGCATGAGTGGCGAGTGGAAAGCACCGCCTACAGGCAGACGCAGCGCACGACGCGCACCGGCTTCCTTCATCAGCTCGCAGGTTTTCTCTACGGCTTCAATCTCACCGGAGATAACCACCTGGCCCGGACAGTTGAAGTTAGCCGCAACGACCACTCCACTCTGCGCCTTGCAAATCTCATCCACTTTCTCGTCATCAAGGGCGAGAACGGCAGCCATAGTGCCCGGATTCTGCTCACAGGCAGCCTGCATGGCTTGTGCACGCGCAGACACCAAAAGCAGTGCGTCTTCAAAGCGGAGGGCGCCACATGCGACCAGTGCACTGAATTCGCCGAGACTATGACCCGCCACCATATTCGGTTTCTCGATGGTCATAAGACGCTGGGCGACCACGGAGTGCAGGAACACTGCCGGCTGGGTCACTTTGGTTTGCTTGAGGTCGTCCGCTGTACCGTTGAACATGACATCGGTCAGCGAGAAGCCAAGCAGCCTGTCGGCTGCCTGACACATCTCACGGGCCTCTGCATGCGCATCGTAGAGGTCTTTACACATGCCCGGGAACTGGCTTCCCTGTCCCGGAAAAACAAATGCTTTGCTCATGATTATCAAGCCAAGAATGCAGCAACGAAAGCCAAGATAGCGTACAACTCCGGAAGAGCTGCGTAAATCATGGTGTTGGTCTGAACATCATGACCTGCTGCAATATTAGCAATACCGTTAGCACAAACTTGACCCTGACGGATAGCAGAGAACAGGCAAGCAATACCTACTGCCAAGCCGATACCGAACAGTTTAGCGCCATCCACAGCATAGTCATAGCCACGAAGCATCCAGAGGAAGAAACCTACGAAACCGTACAGACCTTGTGTTGAAGGAAGTGCGGAGAGCACCATGTAAGCAGACGATTTCTCTTTGTTCTTCTTCAATGCACCTTCCGCTGCATTACCTGCGATGGTTGTACCAATAGCAGAACCAATTCCCGACAGTCCCAACATGAGACCTAATCCGAGATAACCTAAAATTTCATTCATAATTGTTGTAATATTTTAATTGTTATTATTTTATTTTTTAAATGGTTGATACATTTGTCCCTTGCCTTCATATCCGGCATTCTTGAAGTACTCGACGAATGTCAAACGGAGCGGGTGAACGAAGGCACCCAAGCCGGACAGAAGGATGTTGAGCACATGGCCGATGAGCAGGATAGCAGCGGCGCCGATACCCTTGAGTACCAGACCTACCACACTACCCTCTCCGTCGCCGAAGATCATCATGCCCAGGTTGTTGAAAGCGCTTCCTAACATACCTCCGGCCAGACCGAGGGCGAACAGACGGATATAACTGAGCGTGTCGCCGATAAGACCTGTCGCCATGTTATACGTGTCCCACAAGCCTGCTCCGATGTTGATGAGCGGGTTGCGTCCGGGCGTGTTGAAGATATAGATACCGAGTGCCGAGATCGCGGCAATCACGATAAGGGTGATCTTCGTCACATTCTCCGGTAACTCACATAGCATACTGAGTGCGACAGTGATGATGGTTCCGATGATAAGCAGTGCCCAACCCCACTGAGACAGGTTGTTCTTAAAGCCCGTCTGAAGTGTGTAACAGAGCGCCTTGACCACCATCGCGAGACAGATATGGAACACACCGATAGCGAGCGCAAGCAGCATCTGGATGTTATAACCCGCTATCTCTCCTTGGATGATACAGCTCTTGAGTGCCTCCGGATACCAGGACGCCTCGTAGAGGTTGATACCGAAGAACGTACCGAGCAGCATACCAATGACGAAGGTACCTACGCCGAGGACGGTGATGATGTCACCCAAGCCCTCAAACATGGAGATGTTGACTTTGCGGTATTTGGTGAGCAGACCGAAGATGATCAGCGCAATACCATAGCCGCCGTCGCCCATACAGAAGCCGAAGAAAAGCAGGTAGAACGGCGCCAATATAGGCGTGGGGTCAAACTCGTTGTAGTTCGGCCAGCCGTACATGCCCGTGAGCGGCTCAAAGAGCTGCGTGAACTTGTTATTACGGAGCTTGATCGGCGTAGCGTCTTCCTGCGCCGGGTCGGTTTCCTCGTAATATACCTGCGCCTTAGCGAGCATGTCGTTGAGTTCGGGCTCTTTGTCAATCGGGCAGAAGCCTTCGAAGAGGCAGAGGGCACCTTCTGCCAGTTTGTCGGTAGAGAGGTTAACACGCTGCCAATCAATATTCTGGCGGGCTTCAACGAGTTGCTTTTGAAGGTCCTCCATGTTCGCTTTCTGCCATGCCTCGATACGTGCATCGGCTGCAGCGAGCAGACCTTTGAGTTGCTCTACTTCCTGGAGCCATTGTTTCTCGGATTTCTCCGGGAGAGGCAACTCCGTTGCGTAGTCTGCGTAGTTTTCGTAGTTTTCGTTGTTTACGTTAACGAAATAGGTCTTACCGCCTTCCGTATTGATAGCGATACCCCACTCCTCTTTGAAAGCGGAGGTAGCGCAGACGAAGAATCGGAGCGTGTATCCGGCATCTTTAAGCGCCTGAATACGAGCTGTATCGAACTCACCCCATACGGCGGCTTGCTTTGCGGCCGTTTGAGCCTCTTCGATGCGTTGCTTGATGGTAGCCTGTTCGCTCAGCAGCTGGTCGGGTGCGCCTTGCTTAAGCAGACGACGCAGTTCGTCCTCGTGCTGGAGAGCGGCTTGCAGCGCTTCATCGTTCTCAATGAGTCCGGTTGCTTTCTGCGTGATATGCACTACGCCGAGGTCACGGAGTTGCTGCAGGAAGGGTTCGTAGTCACGGTGGAACACCAGGAAGGTGTATTTCTTCATTTGGGTAATCATGCGGCTACCTCCTTTCCTCTTTCTTCAGCTTCACGCGCCTCTTTCTCGCGTTTGCTCTTAACGATTTTCTGACTCGATTTGCTCAGGTTCTCCTCGTCTTCCATAAATCGTTTGATTTTACGGATAGCGTCTTGATAACCAGGTATCTGTACTTTCTCAAAGAGGTTCACTTTCTGCGTCGTTTTCTTACGCGCATACTCGAGCAGTTCCACTTTGCGCTGCACAAACTCCTGGCGGATACCTACATCGGCGATGGCCTTGAGTTGCTCAAAACCATCAGCAAACCATTTGGGAGAGGAGAACAAGGAGAACTCTTTGGTCGAATAGACCACCTCGTCCAGCACGGGTACGCGCACGCCCGCAATCTTCTTGATAGACATGCGTACGTCGTCCACGTGGATGAGGGAGGTGTCAAACTCGCCCCAAAGTGCAATCATCTTGTCGTAATCCTTGATGCGGCGCTCGACTTCCTGGTTGAGATCGTCAAGCTCTTTCTTTGCCTTCTTCACTTCCAAACGAAGTGCCGTCTCTTTGCTTTGCAAAGTAGGCAAAGTCCGTTGCCGCATCTTCAGATCCTTCTCCAGACCCTGCAACGATGTTTTATTGAATTGATAAGTTATAGCCATATTATTATAGTTTATAGTTTAGAGTTTAAAGTTTAAAGAAGTTCGGGAGTTTGTCAGTATAAAGTTCTCTTTCACCATATACTTTCAACTATTCTACTTCTATCAACACTTAACTTTCCACTCTCAACTTTTAAGCTTTCGGCCAATATTTTTCTACTAAAGCAGCTTTGATGTTCACCTCTTCGGGTTTGAAATACTCGCAGAAGAGACGCCATGCTACGTCGAGCATCTGCACGGTATTGATGTTTACATCAATAGCCAGAATCTCACGACTGTAGTCACGCGCGAACTTGAGGCAGCGCTCATCGTAGTCCGTCAAGTCAAAGCCGTTCTCTTTCTTGGTCTTGGCGTTGGCGGCGTCTGCGTACAGACGAACGGCGGCGTTCATTACCTGCGGATGATCTTCGCGAGTCTTCTTGCCGGCAACTAACTGTTTCAGACGAGACAAGGAACGGAACGGGTCAACGATGACCTTACCGATTTCAGAGTCACGGCGGAGGTAGAGCTGACCCTCTGTGATATAACCGGTGTTATCCGGAATAGCGTGTGTGATGTCACCGCCGGACAGCGTCGTTACGGCGATGATGGTGATGGAACCGCCGCCGATAGACTCGGGGAACTGCACCGCTTTCTCGTAGATCTTGGCGAGGTCGGAATAGAGCGAACCCGGCATAGAGTCCTTGGACGGAATCTGGTCCATACGGTTCGACACGATTGCGAGTGCATCAGCGTACAGCGTCATATCGGTCAGGAGAACAAGCACTTTCTCATGTTTTTCTACCGCGAAATATTCAGCTGCCGTCAACGCCATATCGGGAATAAGGAGTCGCTCAACAGGCGGGTTCTCGGTCGTGTTGACGAACGAAACGATGTGGTCCAGCACGCCGGCATTGGAGAACACGTTCTTGAAATAGAGGTAGTCATCATTGGTCAGACCCATACCGCCAAGGATGATCTTGTCCGCCTCGGCACGCAGTGCCACGTTGGCCATCACCTGGTTGTACGGCTGGTCCGGGTCAGCAAAGAACGGAATCTTCTGTCCGGACACAAGCGTGTTGTTCAAGTCAATACCGGCAATACCGGTAGCGATGAGCTCGGATGGCTGTTTACGACGAACGGGGTTCACAGACGGACCACCGATCTCTATTTCCTTACCTTCGATATCGGGTCCTCCGTCAATCGGATCACCGTACGCGTTGAAGAAACGGCCTGCCAACTGGTCGGACACCTTGAGGCTCGGCGACTTGCCGAGGAAAACAACCTCCGCGTTGGTCGGAATACCTTCCGTTCCCTGGAAGACCTGCAGCGTCACTTCATCGCCGATGATTTTTACTACCTGCGCGAGTTTGCCGTTTACGGTAGCCAACTCGTCATTACCTACTCCTTCAGCTTTGAGGGAGCAAGTTGCTTTGGTAATTGCAGTAATCTGCGTATATATCTTTTGAAATGCCTTTGCCATTCGCGTGTGGCTATCCTCGTACATGTGTCAAAACGCTGTTTTAACAGTAAGTACTCGGATGCACCCGCTCTTCGATCCACAAACAACCTTCGGTTTTGGTTTGTGTCTCGAGGGGGATGCCCTCTAAGCCACTTGAGAGGTTTTAGTTATTGATTTGTTTTTCTGCCAACAGTTCATCGAGTTTCTTGCGGTAGTCCTCGAACTCCGGAGAATGGAACTCGCAGTAGTTCATCTGCTTGCAGAGGTTGATGACACGTTTGAAATAGTCAATGACATCCAAGAAATTATCGAAGTCGTAGTCATGGTTGCAGATATCCATTACCATACGGAGGATGTACTGCTGACGCTCCAACGGACAAACGGCATCGATCTTATCGAAGGCGTCCTGCTGGAGAATGACAAAGTCAATAACCTCGGATTTCCAGAAGGTCTCGTGATAATCAACAGGTACACCGTCATCACCAAGGATGTTGATTTGCTCCTGAATCTCCTTACCGCGCTGCAGATAGGTCTTCATGTCGTTGACCATCGGCAGCCATTCTTTGTCAATCAGATTGGAGATGTAGTTCTCAAACTCAGGATACTCCACATATTTGGAATACGAGTCAATCGGGTTCACAGCCGGGTAACGCTTACGGTCAGCACGCGCCTGCTCAAGGGCATAGAAGCAACGTGCCACTTTCTTCGTTCCTTCGGTCACCGGCTCTTTGAGGTTACCACCGGCCGGCGAAACGGTACCGAGGAAAGTGACAGAGCCGGTAGCACCATTATTAAGGTACACGTAACCCGCGCGTGCGTAGAATGCACCGATGATAGCGGAGAGGTCCATCGGGAAGGCGTCCTGTCCCGGAAGCTCCTCCAGACGGTTGGACATCTCACGCAGCGCCTGTGCCCAACGGGAAGTCGAGTCAGCCATGAGCAGCACGCGCAGACCCATCGAACGGTAGTACTCGGCGATGGTCATGGACGTATATACGGAAGCCTCACGGGAAGCAACAGGCATGTTGGACGTGTTGGCGATGATGATGGTACGCTCCATGAGCTTGCGGCCCGTGTGCGGGTCGTCCAGTTCGGGGAACTCGGTGAAGGTCTCCACTACCTCGTTGGCACGCTCACCGCAGGCAGCGATGATCACGATGTCCGCCTCGGCCTGCTTGGAGATGGCGTGCTGGAGCACCGTCTTGCCGGTACCGAACGGACCGGGGATGAAGCCGGTACCACCCTCGCAGAGCGGGTTCGCCGTATCGATGGTACGTACACCCGTTTCCAGCAGTTTGAAGGGACGCGGTTTCTCGCGGTAGGCCAGAATGGCTTTCTTCACCGGCCATTTCTGCACCATGGTCACTTTGTGGTCCACACCATCGGCATCGGTCAGCACCGCCATCTCATCATTGATGGTGTACTCGCCGGCTTTGGCGATGGATTTTACGGTATAAATGCCTTCAAAAACAAAGGGAACCATGATCTTATGCGGCTGGTGGTTCTCATCCACCTCACCGAGCCAGGCAGCAGCCTCCACCTTGTCACCTACTTTGGCAATCGGAGTGAAAGCCCATTTCTTGTTCTCGTCAAGCGGGAAGTTATACTCACCGCGCTTGAGGAACACGCCCGTAAGTTTATCCAGGTCGTTCTGCAGACCGTCGTAGTTACGGCTGAGCAGACCGGGACCGAGTGTCACTTCCAACATGTGGCCTGTGAACTCCACTTTGTTGCCCACTTTGAGGCCACGTGTCGATTCGAACACCTGCGCATAGACGTTGGCCCCGATGACCTTGATAACCTCGGCCATGAGCTTTGTCTCACCGACGTAGATGTAGCAAATCTCATTTTGCGCAACTGGACCATCGACTGCAACGGTCACGAGGTTGGCAATAATTCCTTTAACTTTTCCTAAAGTCATAATATTGTGTTTTCTTAAATTTTCGTTAAATCAGTCAAGTTTGACGCCTTTCTTCTTAGCCCCTTTC
>Ga0265298_10011549_pt1 | contig 10328 bp, 6 predicted proteins | sample AusTroGonzalo_MG_3_FD_193486 | JGI IMG/M metagenome (GOLD analysis project Ga0265298, IMG submission 193486) | Bovine rumen microbial communities from tropical cattle in Woodstock, Queensland, Australia - Gonzalo_01 | ecosystem: Host-associated > Mammals > Digestive system > Stomach > Rumen ... | reverse complement strand
CCAACAAGCTGTGCAACAGTGTTTCGCGCCCATTCCACATTACCCGACACCTTGGCCTTACCGCGCTTGACGACAATATGGTACTCATCGGGATCGTCGAAATGCTCCTTCGTGTTCACCACCACTTTTCTGAACCTGAATCTCCTCGTCGCACGTTGCTCATAGTCCTTTGGTTCGGGAATAACGTCCGTCTTGGTGTCGAGCTCATAGTAACGCACATAGTCAACGCGCAGTTCCACTGGCAATTTGGCCGTATCAATGAACGCTGAGCCGTCAAGTCCCAACTGGGCATCCAAAATCAGGTAATAGTCATGCTGGTCGTAAGGAAATTGCCCGTTTCTACCCCCACGGAACCGAGGGTAATTGAAGGTCCGCCTCCCATTGACGAAAAAGACGAGGCTGTCGTGAAAACGTTCCACACCGTAGGTATTGTATTCGCCTGCTTTATAATCCGGATAAGCCACATGGGAGGGCCGCCTGCGCCTGCCGAGGTTGTATGTAAAGTGGCTGTGAACCGTGTGATTCACATAGGGGCTTTCACCAAAATGCTCCATGATGTCGATTTCGCCGCCATGAGGCCATTTCACGGTGTGGTTGGTCCAAGGCAGCATCCAAATGGCTGGCCAATAGCCTTGTGCCACGTCAAACCTGGCTTTCACCTCTACCCTGCCGAAGCCGAAGTTCTTTTTGCCCTTACTCCATACGCCTCCCGTCAGGAATGCCGCCGTATCCTTCGACAAAAAATCATTCGGTGTACCACGCAACACGAGATTGCCATCCTCAAAACCATACAATCTCTCGTCTTTCGACATGTGAACAGCCCAATTGGCCTTGCCTCGTGGAATCTTCGACCACACCGCCGTGTCCAAAACTCCAGCATCGAACTCATCGTGCCATAGCAAAGCATAACGGCGATGTTCTTGAGCCGACACCACGCCCAAAAACCCACTGAATAGCAGTAAAAACACAACTCTTTTCATAACACGTGATTTTTCGGCGTGTAAAATTACAAATAGTTTCCTACTTTTGCCCAAAATTTTGAAGTATGGACAAAAAAGAGCTACGCACACACATCAAAACCTTGAAGAAACAGCATACCAAGGAACAGCTTCTCGCACAATCCGAGAAGATTCTGGCTAAACTGGAGCAACACCCCGACTTCATCAAAGCCGAGAAAGTCATGCTCTACAGTGCTTTGCCCGACGAAGTGCAAACCCAAGCATTTTTGGAAAAATGGCATCTCAAAAAGACCATTATCCTCCCCACCGTGGTCGGCGACGACATCATCCCCGTGGAATACGCCAAGGACACCGATTTTGCCGTGGGCGACTTCAACATCCTGGAGCCACAAAACGAACCTTATCAAGGTGATTTCGACCTCATTGTTGTCCCTGGCGTAGCCTTCGACCACCGAGGCAATCGCATCGGCCGAGGCAAAGGCTACTATGACCGTTTCCTATGCCAACACCTCGAAGTGAAACGCATCGGCATCTGTTTCGACTTCCAACTTGTCGAAGAAGTCCCCACCGAGCCTTTGGACATCAAAATGGATGAAGTGCTTTCCTTATGAGAGGCAAATCGATGATTTCTTTTCAATGATTGCTCCTTGTTTCGATTTTTTTCTTATCTTTGAGCCCTTGTTAAGCAACAATTTAAACTCATGAAAAAACACATACTACTATTTAGCCTTGTCATACTTTTGAGCATGACCACACTGAACGCCCATCCCGTCGATGCGGCAAGAGCAAAAGAGATTGGAAAGAAATTTGCTCAAGCTAACTTCAACAACAACCTAAAAAACAACGAGTTACAACTGGTTTACACTGGTTCTTCCCAGCGAGGCGAAGCATGTTTCTATGCTTTCAACGTGGGTGATGGCGGTTTCGTCATCGTCTCCGCTGACGACCGTTTCCGTCCCATCGTGGGCTACTCTGACAAAGGTCCCTTTGCTACCGAGAACCCCTCACCCGAGCTGATGTTCTACCTTGACAAAATCATCGAAGCCCGCACCAGCCGCAACGCCGTCCTTTTTGAAGACACAGAGCAGGAATGGCAAAGCGTAACTACTACAGGCCGCATGCTCTCGCGCAACGGCGGACGTGGTGTCGACTATATCTGCACCACCTTATGGAACCAGGATTCTCCATACAACCTCTATGCCCCCCATGCCAGCGGCGGCCCAGGCGATCGCTGTTATGCGGGTTGCGTGGCCACAGCCATGAGCCAAGTGATGAAACGCTGGGACAACCCCGCCCAAGGCTCCGGCAGCCACTCTTACTACTGCTATGGCTACGGGACACAGTCGGCCAACTTCGGAAACACCTCCTACGATTGGGAGCACATGCCCGACCGGCTTAACGGTGCCACGCAACAAGAGATTGAGGCGGTAGCACTGCTGATGTACCATTGCGCAGTGGCTGTCGATATGCAATTCTCCCCCAGCGGCAGCGGCGCCAATTCATGGGACGTCCCCGATGCCATCGAGCGCTATTTCTCCTATTCAAGCCACGCCACCTTAAGGATGCGCAGCCAATACTCTCTCGCCAACTGGCAAAACATGCTCAAGGAATCTTTCGACATCGGCTGGCCTGTATACTACTCCGGGCACAACGACAGCGGCGGTCACGCCTTTGTGTGCGACGGCTACGACGACAGCGACCTCTTCCACTTCAACTGGGGTTGGGGAGGCAGCAGCGACGGCTGGTTCGTCATCGACGAAATCGACTATGCCGATTGGGCTCAAGCCGTGTTCAACTTCGTACCCTCGGATGTCTACGACTACATGCCATTAGAGCCAGAAAACCTCAGCGTCAGCACCAGCAACGACTTTGATTATGCCGCTACCTTGACGTGGACCAATCCCACACAAGATATCCATTCGCACAACCTGACCAACATCGACCAAATCGTTATCACCCGCAACGGCAAAATCGTCCATACAGAAAACAACGTGACCCCTGGAGCCAACATGAGCTACACTGACCATTATATGCCCAAGATGGTGAACTACAGCGTTTATGCTATTGTCCACAACGCCAAGGGCTTGACAGCCACCGAAAAGAACATCTTGTTGGGTCCCACTTGCTCTTGGACTGTTGAGATGAATTCCACCAGCCAGGAAGGTTGGAAAGGTGGCGCGCTCTCTTTCGTCAATGGTGCAGGCGATGAAGTGGCACATCTCTCACTCGAATCGACACAAGACACCCGCACCGTCACTCTGCCTTTTGGCCATGTCGGAATCTATTGGCAAAAGCCTGGACAAGCCATCGAGAACTTCCAATTCAAAGTCAAAAACGCCGATGGTGTCATTAAAACCCAATTCCACGGCACCTCTTCCGAAATCCAAAATGGCTTGTTCTACATCATCAACAACACCTGCAACAACAAAGACGAAGAAAAAGACGGCACCCATCTGACCGCCACCATCTCAAACGATCAAGTGACACTGAACTGGGACCCCATCGACAACAGCATCCACTATCAGGTGTTCCGCGACGGCATACTACACGTGGTTACCGACGAAACCAGTTTCATCGACGATGACACCAGAAGCACCTTCCATACCTACCACGTCAACGCTATCACCTCCAACGGGGAAATCCTCCCGTCAAACACTTGCAGCTACCAGCCTGAATCATCATGCCCTATCCCGACGAACCTTCGTGTGGAAAAGGTCACCCCTGTAAAAGCAAAACTCACATGGGAAGCCCCTGTCGGCGAAGATGTGGTGGGCTATACGGTCTACCGCCGTCCCAAAGGAGGAGAATTCAAGCGCGTCAAAATACTTTCTGGCACCTCCTACACCGACAACCTCAATTCGCAACCCGACAACTTCTACGAATACACCGTCTCAGCCATCTATCTCGACAAAGACTGTTGGTCAGAGTATGCCTCGGTAGAAGGCCATCCCGAACTGAACTTCGTGGAATTCAACAAGACTATCATCCCAACGCACCTCGACTTCTTCATCCATCAAGGTCACGTCATCCTTGAATGGGAAGAAGGCTCGATGGCTGAGAGCTACCAAGTGTACCGTGACGAAGAGCATATCGGCTATAACATTACAGGCAACTCATTCATCGACTATACCGCCAACGCGCAGCAGCACTATTCCTACACCATCAAGGGTTGTTCCTCACACATGCAATCCAACCCCTCCAACGTAGTGTTTGTGGATTGGACTACCGATGTCGACGACAACACTTCAAACCAAGGTATCAGCATCTATCCCAATCCCACCGAGGGCACCGTCACCATTGAGGCCTACAGCCTTCACCAAGTCAGGGTCTTCAATGTCATGGGGCAAGAAGTGAAGTGCCAAACGACGCTCGAAGACAACGTGAGCATCGACCTTTCAGAACAACCCAAAGGCTGCTATTTCATCGAAGTGACGACCGAACACGGCTGCTCAACTACCAAGATCATCAGATTATAAAACAACAAACCAGATACTATGAACAAATTCATGAAATGGGCAGCCTTTGTGCTGCTGTTGGGCTCGACAACGGCGTTGTTCGCCCAAGAAGCCGAAGAGAAAGAATCCGCTTATAAAATCACCGAGACTGTCAACGTGAAGCACACGCCCGTCGACAACCAAGGCAGCTCTGGCACCTGCTGGTGCTTTGCCGGCATTGGTTTCGTCGAAGCCGAAATCCAGCGTATGTATGGCAAAGCGTTCAACCTCTCGGAGATGTTTGTGGTGCGCAATGCCTGGACCGAGAAGGTGGCCAAGTTCGTCCGCATGCACGGCAACAGCACCCTCAGCCAAGGTGGTGAGGTGTGCGACGTGCTGTATATGATCGACAAGTACGGCATGATGCCCGAAGAGGCCTACACAGGCAAGGTCATCGGCGAGGAACGCCACATGCACAGCGAGATGAACGAAGTGGTCAGCAGTGTGGCCCGCGCCATCATCAAGAACGGCAACAAAAAGATTTCGCCTGCCGGTCCCAAGGCGGTGCAAGGCGTATTGGATGCCTATCTCGGCGTGGCACCGGAAGAGTTCACCGTGGACGGCAAGAAATACACCGCCAAGTCGTTTGCTGAAGCCTACCGCATCGACCCCGCCAACTACATTGAGATTTGTTCCTTCACCAGCGAGGAATATAACAAGCCCTGCATGGTCGAGATTCCCGACAACTGGACCTGGACCCCTGCCTACAACATGCCTTTAGACAAGCTGATGGAAGCCGTCGACTACGCCCTTGAGCACGGCTACACCCTTGGCTGGGCGCAGGATGTCAGCAACCCGGGCTTCTCGCGCAAGGAAGGCGTCGGCATCGTGCCGGAAGACCCGAAAGACGAAAACCTTTGGAAAGAGATTGTTGCCGAAAAACAGGTGACCGACGAAGACCATCAGCGCGCCTACGACAATTGGGATGCCGGCGACGACCACAGCATGCTCGTGGTGGGTATCGCCAAGGACCAAAACGGCAACAAATACTACAAGATCAAGAACTCATGGGGCGATGCCGGCCCGTACAAAGGCTATTGGTATTGCTCGGAGCAGTATCTGCGCCAATACACCATCTTCTTCACGCTGCACAAGGACGCCCTCTCGAAGGCCATGCGGAAGGACTTGGGGTTATAAATCCAATCTTGAATTTTGAATCTTTAAATCTTAAATCTTTAAATCCATACACAATGAAAATCAAACACATTCTGACCGCAACCGCTTTGATGCTCAGCATCAGTGTCGTTGCCCAACCTCAAGCTAAGGAAGAGGCCAAAGACGAAGAAGGCTTCAAGTTCACCACGGTGAAGGAGCTCCCCGTCACCTCTGTCAAAGACCAAAACCAAGCCGGAACCTGCTGGTGTTATAGCTCATTGGCTTTCTTTGAGGCCGAGCTACTCCGCATGGGCAAGCCCGAGTACGATTTCTCGGAAATGTACATCGTTTACAAGACCTATTTGGACCGTGCTGAGGCTGCCGTCCGCACCCACGGCGACGTCTCCTTCTCGCAAGGCGGTTCCTTCGGCGACGTGCTGTATGCCATCAAGCACTACGGTCTCATCCCCGATGAGTTGATGCCTGCCGGCGCCATGCACGGCGACTCGCTGTCGAACTTCAACGAACTCTCAGCCGTCACCGACCCCTACGTCGCTGGCGTCATCAAAAGCCGCAAGATCCAAATGGACAAAGACGGCAACCCCTTGTGGAAAAAGGGCTTGGCTGGCATCTATGATGCCTACCTTGGCGTCCCTCCCACCGAGTTTACCTACCAAGGCAAGAAGTACACGCCCATGAGCTTCGCCCAATCCACAGGTCTCAACATGGACGACTATGTCAACCTCACCTCCTTCACGCACCATCCGTTCTACGAGCCTTTCGTCATCGAAGTGCAGGACAACTGGCGCTGGGGTCAGGCCTTGAATCTCCCCATCGACGAACTGATGCAAGTGATGGACAACGCCATTGAAAACGGTTACCCAATTGCCTGGGGCTCCGACGTCAGCGAGACAGGCTGGCTCCGTGGCAAAATGGCTGGTGTGGCCGTGCTGCCCGACCTTGAGGCCAAAGGTCAAGACCTTGCCGGAAGCGACATGGCCCACTGGCTGGGCATGAGTGCCGCCGACCGTAAGAAAGAAGCCCAAAACAGCCCCACCCCACAGAAATGGGTCACCCAAAAGGAACGCCAAATCGCCTACGACAACTATGAGACGGGCGACGACCACGGCATGCTCATCTACGGCACCGCCAAAGACCAAATCGGCAACGAATACTTCATCGTGAAGAACAGCTGGGGCGACGCCGGACAGTATAAAGGGATCTGGTACGTCAGCAAGGCTTTCGTGCGCTACAAGACCCTGAACATTGTCGTGCACAAGGATGCCCTGCCGAAAGACATTGCCAAAAAACTGGGTATCAAGTAATTGTATCAAACACACAACTACAATCAAGGGAAAGCTGTCTGGCTTTCCCTTGATTGTAAAAACTACAACACTATGAAAAAAACAATTATGGTATTGGGATTATTGTCATCCATGTTTTCCTGCATCTCACAAACGCCAAACAGCGACGAACGCCTTACCTATTTCAGCTTCGACCACCACAACAGCATGAGGCGGTTTAATGGGGAAAGCTATAAAGTCAGCACCGAAAAAGACGGCAGAATCCATGTCATCATCGACGAGTCCTTCCCTCAAGAAAAGGAGTTTTACCTTGAAGACGCCACCATCTTTGACGAATTGAAAGCCATTGTGGACAAATACAAGATGGACAAATACAAAAGCGACTACCATCCCATAATGCATATCACCGATGGCGATTCATGGTCGCTGTACTACAAATACGACTCAAAACGCAGCGTCAGCTCAAGCGGCTATATGGACTGGCCCAGAAACTACCGCGAAGCCCGAAAAGCCCTCTCCGACTATTTCCAAAAATGGAGAGACTACCCTGTACCAGCCAAGGAAATCAACCTCTTCCAATATACCTGCCACAACGACTTCGGTTGCGACATCGAATACCGTATGGAACGTGGCGAAAACGAAGCCAAGCTTTATATACGCAATGCCGAACATCAGTATGAGGATACGCTTTCAGTTAGCAATAATTATCTCACTGAGCTTCAAGAGCTTGCAAACACATATCGCTTGAAAGAGGAATACAGCAGCAAACCTACAGACGATAGTGCCTCGGTGTATCGTTTTTTGGTTGAATACAGCACCGGCGACACCATTGATTTCCAATCCTACCACACCACTTTCTTAGGCGGACTGGAAAACGCTTTCGTGTATTTCTTCAGCAAATGGCTGCCTATCCAAGGCAACCTCGTCAAGTTCGAGTGTGAATTCAACCATGGCTATAACCATGTCAGATACTATATACAAAAGGAAGACGAGATTTTCAAGCTGTATTATTATCCTGAAAGAAACGTACGATCAGAGTATGAAATCGCTCCTGAAGTGATGACTGAGCTACAGAAAGTGGTCGAGACCTTCGACGTTGACAACGCAAAAGACAAATTCGACGGCCATGGTGAGTGGTATATCCTGGCTTCTTACGACTCCAATGACCACCTATCGGTCTCTGGAAACGACAGCGAGCGTGGCGATGCCATGCTCAAAGCCTTGCAGGACTTCTTTGCTCCTTACTTGAAGTAAGCCGTTTAACGCTTAATCTGCTCAAAGCCCTTGCCGTAGGCACCCATCACGGTGTTCATGGTCATGAAGGCTTGCGGGTCGATTTCCTTCACGATACGCAGAATCTGCTGCGACTCACGCTTGTGGGCCACCACCATCAGGATGGGGCCCTCATGTTTTGTGTACCAGCCCGTGCCGTTAATCAGTGTCACGCCACGGTGCATCTGGTTGGCGATATGGTCGGCCATCTCCTGCGGCTTGGTCGTGAAGATGAAGGCCTGCACCGATTGCTTGTTGCCCGTCAGCACCAGGTCAATGCAATAGCTGCACACGCCCATCACCACGAAGCCATAGATGATGGCTTGGATTTTGTCATTCTCAATGACGAAATAGGAACAGGAAATGATAATGATGTCGATGAGCAGGATGACGCGTCCCTGAGAGATGTTACGGTACTTGCAAATCATCATCGCGATGATGTCGGTGCCGCCCGTACTGCCACCTTGGGTAAACGCCACTCCGATGGACAAGCCAGCCAAACCTCCGCCGAGGATGGCCGCCAGGATCTTCTCTTCCACAAAGGGTTTGAGGGCGCCCGCCGCATTGGGATCCGTTTGATACAACAGCATCGGCTCGGTCAGATAATGCTGCAGGAATGACATGAACAGCGAAACCATGACGATGGAATACACCGTTTTGATGCCGAAAGAAGGTCCCAGCACTTTAAGCGAGATAAGCACTAAAATGGCATTGATGACAAAGACAGAGATACCCGTCGAGATGCCCGTGGCATAGAAAATCAAGGTAGCGATACCGCTGACGCCGCCGCCCAGCACATGATTGGGGATAAGGAAAGCCGTCCAGCCGAAGGCCATCACAAACAAGGCCAGCGTAATGATGAGGTAACGCTTTATTTCGGCCCAGATATTTTTTTTGGTTGCTTTCATACTCTGCTGATTTTATGCGACAAAGATGTTTTAATGACAAAAAGCCTCTCGAAAGAGGCTTTCAACGTACCCGAGGCCGGGCTCGAACCGGCACGCCTTTAAAGGGCAAGGGATTTTAAGTCCCTCGTGTCTACCAATTCCACCACTCAGGCACTTACACAAAAAATCCCGACTTTATTCGGGACCTTGTGGAGCGGAAAACGAGACTCGAACTCGCGACCCCGACCTTGGCAAGGTCGTGCTCTACCAACTGAGCTATTTCCGCCTGCTTTCGCAGTCGGCGTTTCCGTTTGCGACTCGGCATAATCAAAGTAAACTTTGCTTCTGCTCTCGCTGCTCCGAAAACTCCGCTTCGCGTTGAGCGGAAAACGAGACTCGAACTCGCGACCCCGACCTTGGCAAGGTCGTGCTCTACCAACTGAGCTATTTCCGCTTGGCTTCGCCAATCGGCATTCTTGTTCGCGACTCGGCATAATCAAACTTTGTTTGCTTCTGCTCTCGCTGCTCCAAGAATTCCGCCTTGTTTTGGCGAATTGCGCGGCAAAAGTACAACTTTTTTCTTTACCGCAAGCAATTAATGGAAAAAATTTTTCTACCTATTTAGTAACTTCTTGATTTCGTTCAACTTCATCAAGGCCTCAACAGGCGTCAAAGTGTCAATATTGGTATTCAGAATGTCCTCCTTGATCTGCAACAACAGCGGGTCATCCAACTGAATGAAGCTTAATTGCATGGCATCGTCCTGTTTCTTCGCGGCAGCTTTTTCCACATCCTCGCTGGTATGTGATTTCTCCAAAACGCTGAGCAACGCCGTGGCCCGCTCAATGACCTTGCGCGGCATGCCCGCCATTTCGGCCACATGGATACCAAAGCTGTGAGCGCTGCCACCACGCTTCAACTTGCGCAGAAACACCACCTTGTTGCCGACTTCCTTCACCGAAACATGGTAATTCTTGATACGGGCAAAAGAGTCCTCCATCTCGTTCAGTTCGTGGTAATGTGTGGCGAACATCACCTTGGCGCGGCTCACGGGGTGGTCATGTAAAAACTCAGTGATGGCCCAGGCGATACTGATACCGTCGTAGGTGCTGGTGCCGCGCCCGATTTCGTCCAACAGCACGAGACTCCGCGACGACACATTATTTAATATGCTCGCCGTTTCGTTCATCTCCACCATGAAAGTCGATTCGCCCGAGGAGATGTTGTCGGAGGCACCCACGCGGGTGAAAATCTTGTCCACCAAGCCAATACGCGCCGATGCCGCCGGAACGAAACATCCCATTTGGGCCAACAGCA
>Ga0265298_10011548_pt1 | contig 10329 bp, 6 predicted proteins | sample AusTroGonzalo_MG_3_FD_193486 | JGI IMG/M metagenome (GOLD analysis project Ga0265298, IMG submission 193486) | Bovine rumen microbial communities from tropical cattle in Woodstock, Queensland, Australia - Gonzalo_01 | ecosystem: Host-associated > Mammals > Digestive system > Stomach > Rumen ... | reverse complement strand
AACGCCAGATGGTGCCAGTTGCCGTCGGCTATGTCCGTACAAGTGGCGCTAATGGCTGTAGATCCAGTCGTCGTTCGGTCATCCGAGAACGTATACGACACCGGCGCGAACCGCGCGTGGATGCTGCCTTTTGCAGGATCCAATATCCGAAGTCCCCAGCTGTCGCAGTTCACGACCTTCGTTCCGTTGTTGTACAGCTGGCGCGGCATCACGGCGATGCAGTTCCACGACATGTTGCGCGGCGTCTCGACCTGAAACCGCAAGAAACACTCCACGGTAAATGTCGTCAGCCGCAACGCTGCCGGATTCGTGACGCGCAACGCGCCGACCTTTCCGCGCGTATTGCTGGTACCGGGCGTCTTGAAGTACAGTCCGGTGGCGGCCGTTCGGTTGAAACCCGCCACCGGATCATAGACGCCATAGCCGGATGGGAAGGCGTTCGTGCCCACCGGACACGTCGCGCTCCCCGCGATGATTTCCTCTCCGCTAGACGTCCCGTTCATGCAGAGGGGGTAGGCTGTCAACCCCTCCGCTGTCCCCTCGTTCTCAAATGCCGTTTCCGTAGTCGTTCTCACGCCGTTGGCGTAGGCCAGCGGCCAATAGGCCACCGTTTCCGCCACCGCGGGAAACACAATGGTCATAATCCCAACAAAAACCAAATTCTTTTTCATGCGCATGGCCCTTTCTGGAAGAACAAAGTCGCACATATCTTACCATTGCCCCACCCCTGTCTGTCAATTGCAAATTTTTCAGAATGAAGTGGAAATCGAAGCCGCCAGCTGGCGCAATTCCTCGCGTTTCTTGGAGAAGTCCTTCTTCGTGAAGACCTTATCCGCGCAACCCGCCGCCACGTTCGTCGCGCACGGCCAGTCAACGGACGACACGACGAACTTGTACCGCGCCAGTTCGGCGGCGCGTTTCGCGCGCGCCGCCTCCGACTCGAACGGCGGCACCTCGAAGATGTCGTACTCGTGGGAAAGCTCGCGACTCCAGATGCGCACGAACTCGCAGAGGATCGCATCCTCGGGATGGCGCGTGCCGTCGCCGCCCTCACAGATGAGCGCCCGTGCGGAATAAGGACGCACCACCGCCATGTCGGGACGCGCCCGTACCGGCGCTGGACGCTTCAGGAAATCAGCATGAATCTTCGCCGCCGTTTCCCACGACGCTTTGTTGCCATTCGGAAACGTGCAACTGTCGCCGCACGGGTTGTAGCCGAGCCACATGATGCCGTCCGGCGCGAAGCGCGTATGCTGGTCGTAGATCCGCCGCAGGTCGTCCGGCGTGGGATGCACGAGCTTGCCAGACGGGAACCGGTGCGCCTGTAGCCACGGCACGAGTTTCTTGTTGTAGCGGCGAGCGAGTCCGGACATGTACGCCATGTCAAACGGAATGCAACCGCCGTTGTAACCGCCCTCGTGGACAGGATAGGGATCAAGATGGAGAAAGTCCAGCACCTCCGCGAGTAGTTCCTGTCCCGTACCGTCGTGGTCGTTGGCGTAACTCCACACGCCGCCGCGCGTCGTGTTGCGGAATGTCTGGAGCGTGGGCACGGCGGCGTGGAACTCGTCCACGGCCACCTTCAGGTAATCTGCGCACGCCTTGTGGAACAGGTAGAGAGACTGCGCGCAGGCATCCGGTCCGTACACCTCCGACGCGCCCCAGGTGCGCGGATAGGTGACGCCCTCGGGCGTGGCCTTCGCGAAGGCCGCGCGGGCGGAGGCGGAAAAACCCCAGAGCGGGAAACTCACGGCAGGACCGTCCAGGAAACTCGTCGCGTTGAAGATCTCGTCCCCGAGGCGCACGGCCACGACAACATCGGCGGGGAACGTGCCGCCGTTCGCCTCCCGCCAGCGCGCGACGTGAGCCTGCACGCGCCACCGCATCCGCTGGCGCGTGTGCGGCGAGAAAACCGAATAGCAGGTGCGATGCGGCTTCCAGTCGGGCGATTTGTCGTCCATCGACCAGTAGACGGCCAACCCCACCTTGTCGAGACGACATGCCTCCAGGCCGGTGAGGTCGAACGTGAGCTTCACGAGGCGGCGTTCCTTGATCTCCTTCGCGTCCGCAAGGTGCGCGGCGGAGTCCTTCTCCAGCTTCGCGTCCGGCGGCGCCCATTCAACCTTCGCCGGCAGAATGCGCAGGTGCTGCCGTCCGTCGAACAGCCGTTCGGGCACGATCACCTCGGCCTTTCCCGTGGGGACGTAGCCGCCGAAGTAGTGTCCATCGCCAAGCATGTAGTAGTGCGGATGCTTCGCGTAGGCCTGGTTGCGCGAATAGACGGGCGGCTCGATGATGATCTCATGCCGACCCGGCGTGAACGCGAAGAGGTTGCGGTCGATCGCCAGCCCGCGGTAGCAGCCGCCGGACATGACGGCGAGCTCGTAGAGGCCGGAACTCTTCGCATTGCGGTCGGTCTTGCTCGCATCCTCAATCCCAAAGAACATCTTCAGGCCGTACTTGCGGCAGATGACGAGCTGCGCGGCGAGAAGCTTCGCGTCGCCGCCGTGGCTCTCCACCACCTGCACGCCATGCGCGGCGCAGTCCGCCGCCATGCGCTCGAACACCTTCGCCGTCCGGCATCCGCTCACGCTCGTCCACACGCGCGGGAACGCCCCTTCCGCGCCGCACGCCGCGAATCCCACCAGCGCCGCAACACAGATTGCAAGTTTCATCGTCATCACCTGAACAGGATGACCGTGCCCTTGGGCGTGATGTCCAGCGTGCCGGGGCCAAGTAGGCACGGGCAGTTGTCGGCGGTCAGGATTCCCGAATACGAACGGCCGTTGTACTTGAGGTTGTCCAGCTTCAGCGTGCCGGGGAAGTCGAGCCGCAACTTCGCGCCGTTTGCGACCTCGATGGCCATACCCGCCTGAACATCCGGCGTCTCGGCGGCAAACGAACCTTCGTCTACACGCCGAATCGACACGCCGTCAACACGGATCATCCGGTCAGAATTCTTCGTCGTGATCGTTCCCTCCATGCGGAACGTGTAGTTGCCTGCAGACGGTACGCGGAAGTACGCCACGCGCTCCGCGAAGTTCGTCGTCCACGCGCGGAAGGTGCCGATCTCCACCGCCTGGTTCGTGGTGCCGCCCTGCGGGTAGAACGATGTCTTCAGGGGATTGTTGCCAAGATCAGGGTTGTCGCGACGGTCTGCCGTATGGAGGGTAAGACGGTAGACGCCCGACGTGGGAAAAGCGATGTCCTGTTCCAGCGACCCCGTGCCCACGACAATCATGTACTTGTTGCCCTCCCACATGGAATAGCCGAGATAAGATGGGTTGTAGGAATAAGTCACGGGATAGACATAGGAGTATTTCTGTCCCACGTTGTTCTGTGCGCCGCGCCAGCAGTCCGATGTCATTGTACCGTCCCACGTGCTCTGACTTGCCGCCTCGAAGCCGCCGTCTTGCACGAGTTCTTCGTCGTCCACCTTGACCAGCACGAAATTGTCCGCCGCCAGTGACCCATGTTCGTTGACCGTCTGGCGAAGTTCAAGCATGACGTCTGTCTCGCCGTCAACTGTAAAGGAATTCGGCCACACACCCTCCTGCAAGTTCAGGGACGACACCGTCCGTTGGCCAAGAACCGTTGTCACACCCCCGATCGTCACGGCAGCATCCAGCGTGTCGGACCCTGCGGCCCATTTCCAGTTGTCCGTCCCTCTCCAATACATGGGAAGGATTGAAATGTCACCCTTCAGCCGCCACGTGCCAGCTGGCGGACGGAACGTCGTGCGCGCGACACCGTTGGTATTTGCGAAGAAAAGATGCACGAACCCATGTTTCCCCGGCGTTGCGACATAGTAGTTGTAGTAGTTGTTGTTCTGCTCACGGAATCCATTCACCGCCACGCCCACATAGGGATCCGTCGTTGTGCTCGTCATGCCGTCGTTGTCAAACGTCCAGCAGGCCGCCGTATTCGAGATGGAATAATAAGAGTAGGTGTTCTGCGCGCTGACTGCAGTCTCGAGCCGTTCAAAGTCCCCGTTGGGTATCGGCCACACGGAATCATCTTCCATGGCGGAGACGAAACGCAGCGACACGTTGTCGAAAAGCGTTCCGCCCGCCTGTTCGCCCATCGTCCCCGTCGTCTGTCCTCGTATGCCTACGATATAGGCGCCTGCCTCCGCATACGGCAGGCGGTAGGAAACGCGCGAGAATGCGCTGGCGCCACGCTGTGTCTTGTATGCCGCGATGTCAGTGAGCGAGTCAAGAGACGGCCCCACCTGGAGCGTGTTCATGTAACGATCAAAATTCTGGCGTCCGCAAATGTCGAACGTCAATTCATAGACGCCAGCGCGCGGCAGGTAAGTCTTCGTATAGACGAGGCAGTTGCCTTGAATGTTGAAGAAACGGTGGTTGTCTTTCGTCATGTAGGGCTGCAGTTCAAACGGATACTGGGATTCCCACGCCCAGATGTTGCCGCCGTTGGCGGTCGCGCCCGTGATGAACCAACCATACTGCGGATCGAGTCTGTCGATTGTCGTCCACATGCTCCCCGTGTACGCCTCGCCCGTTCCGTTCGTGATCACGGCCTCCTCGCCCGCAACCAGGGTGTCCACGGACGGCTTGAACGGCGCGGCAAGCGCGAGCGTGCCGCCATCCACGTCTACCTTGGCGATCGTCTCGTCGAGCTCCGTTACGCGTACGGCGCCGGGGCCCGTCACGCGCGCAACGCCCGCCGCGGCCGAACTGGTTGAAACCAGAAGGCCCTTTCGACTGGATGTGGCAGTCTGCACGGTCGATCCGGCGGACAAGGTTACACCAGCCATCTCCGCGTCCGGGACAAGCAACGAACCGGCGTCCACGCGCATCTCACCCGTAAAGTTCAAGAATGTTGCCTCAAGCGTACCCGAGCCCGCCTTCACCATCGTGCCACCGCCGGAGACGGTGATCTTCGGCAACACGTCACCGGAATCGGACGTAATCTCCACCGTCGTGCCGGGCGCGACCTCAACCTTGCCATTCGCCAGTCCAGCGTCTGGCTGGAGTCCCCATTTCTGCAACAGGTACTGCGTCACGTCTGCGCGCTCGGCGGCGGTCAGTTCGTTCGTGAACACCACCGTCTCGTAGAGGTAGTCGCCGCCCTGCCGGTTCTGATACTTCTGATTACCCCAGAAACCGCCAAGGAAACCATTGTTCCGTCCACTCTTGACGGAAATCAGATGGATTCCGCTCGGCATCTTCGTGTTCCCAGGGTCTTTGACATAGGCACCATCAAGGAAAGTCCAGCCCGTTTTGCTTGGACCAGGAATCAGATTCGTAGCTTGCCAGATAGGCATCTTTCCGTCAAAAGCCCGAGGCCCCTCGCAAATGTAAGAATTGTGGAAGCCGTAATTGTAACCAGGTTGGTTTTCCATCGTATTCGCAAGAAGGTAACCATAAGTATCAACCATCGCGAACACGCAGAAGATGTCGCGGATGGTCGCGATCTCATCAAATGCGCCATCCCTCTGAATGAGCAGATACTTGCCGGACTTGTAACCATTGCAGTATACGGTGGGTTTGCCTTCACGTTCCATGTAGACGGCATCCACGCCGAACATCCCGGCCTTGCAGTAATTTGTGGCGCTCCAGTCCGTCACGCAGTAGCGAAAGATCGGGTTGGCGACGTCCGTCTCGCGCTCGTCGCACCAGCGCGCGACGTACGACGTGCCGTCCGTCCCGTTCGTGACGACGAGCTTGGACGATCGCTGGCCATTGTCGTCCATTGTCGAGATCCAGAGTGCCGCACGGTTCAGCACGGTCGTCGGCTTGGCGACCGTCGGCGCGAGGTTGCCTTTCGAGAGCGCGAGTTTGCCACCGCGCACGCCGATGTCGAACGGATCGCGCTGGCGGAACGCCGTGACCGGCAACGCCCATGTACCGTCGCCCGTCTTGATGATGTGCGAGGCACCTTGCTGGCGCACCGCCTCGGCCTGCGTCCGTGTTTCGCCCGCCGGGACTTTGATGACGACATCCTCGTCAAAGCCCACGTCGAGCGGAGCGCCCCACACGGGAAGCGCCGCAATCGCCAAACACACTGCGGCAGAAATCTTGTTCCGAAAAGTAATTTCTCTGTCAGACATGTCTCTTGCGCCTTTCTTTACCATGGCTAGATGAGGTTATTAGTATAGCATAAATCGGACATCGGCAAAACAGCACATTTTGTAAATTACGCGCACAGCACGCACGAAACATGGTATAATCTTCGCCGATGACAGACGAGGAGATTGAATCGGCCAGGCGCGACATCGAGGCGACGGACGACCTGCTTGAACGGGCCATGAAGCTTTCAGGGCTCGTTACGACCCTTTTCCAAGAACGTGGTTTCCCGCTCGTAGTCGTCGGCGGCAGCGCCGTCGAATTCTACACCGAGGGCGGCTACATGAGCGGGGACATCGATTTCTGCCGGAGGTCGCTCAAGGCAATTCCGCTTAGGCTGGCAATGGACATCATGCAGCGCCTGGGCGGCAAGTCGCTCGGACGCAACTGGCTCGTCTGCGGCGTATACGTGGACTTTCTCGGGCTGCTTGAAAGCGAAACGACTTTGCCGAACCGGGAATTGCTCACGCCATACGGAAAGGTGTACATTCTTCCGCCGGAACTTGCCCTCGTTGAACGGCTCATCTTCGCCGAATCGTCGGCGGAATGCCTACCTTCCGCACGGCAGATGATGGCAGCGGCGATCAAGGATCCCTCTTTCGACTGGGTGGAGGCGCGACGGCTTGCCGACCTGCCCGACTTCAAGGTGCTGCCCCAATTGGAACGCATGAGGAGCGAACTTTCCGATGGCCGCTGAAAGACAAGATCCACGCGTTCCCATCTGCATGACCTGGGAGGAATGGAAGGCGTCGCGGGCGGCCAAGCGCGAGAACTTGCGCCGCCTCGGACTCGACGCGCCGTCGCGTCGGAGTGAAAGCACGTCGGACCGCCGTCTCCGCGCCGCTTTCAACGGCAAGCGTGCCCCGTGATTTCACCTGCTCACGCCACCGCACTCCACTGCGGCGCGAGATATGGTACAATGTCGGCGTCGAGAAACACAGGAGAAAGTAAAATGCGCAACTTGATACTCGCTGCACTTGCGGGCGCGTTGTTTGGGGCGGCGTCAGCCGCGCCGCTCGAGATCGTCTCGCCCAAAGAGGGAGCGACTGTGCCGATCCTCACCGCGGACATGAAGACATACCTTGCGCAGCCGCGTGCCGAGCGCGAGAAGCAGTTCGCCGACCCCGCTGAGCGGAAAAGGATCGCGAAGTTCGGAGACCGTCCGCAGAAGACGCCCCTTTCATGGAACTGTACGGTGCCTGTATCAACGGGCATGGTATGGAACGTCAAGGTACGTCGCGCGAAGGACGGCGCGGTGGTGTTCACCGCGAAGACGCGCAAGAACTCCGTCGAGATCGACAACCTCGAGATCGCCTGCGACTACAAGTGGCGGGTCAAGGGCGTGGCGGCCGACGGCGCGAAGCTGCGCGCGGAGGGCAAGTTCCGCACGGAGGACATCGCGCCTAGGCTTATCCACCTGAGCCGGGTGCGCAACATGCGCGATCTCGGCGGACGCGTGGGACTGGGCGGGCGGCGCGTGCGCCAAGGACGCGTCTACCGCTCGGCCGGACTCAACGCCAACGCGCGCAATTCGAAGTCCAAGGGAGGGATGGTGCCTGGCGCGGTTACGCTCACCGACGCTTCTCGCGCGTACGCGAAAGACGTGCTGGGCATACGCACGGATCTTGACCTGCGCTCAGACCGTGAGTGCTTCGGCATGACCGGCTCCCCGCTTGGACCGGAGGTGAAATGGATCAAGATATCCTCCTCAGCCTACGGCGGCATGGCCAAGGATCCTGGCAAGAGCGCGTTCACGAACGCGTTCCGCGTATTCCTTGACGAGAAGAACTACCCGATCGACTTCCACTGCATCGCCGGCGCAGACCGCACCGGCTCGCTCGCGTTCATCCTCAACGGGCTGCTTGGCGTCGAAGAGGAGGAACTGTGGCGCGACTGGGAAGTGACCGCGTTCCAGAAAGAGAAGCTCGACTTCGGCCACCGCACGCGGTTCAGCAAGCTCGTAAAGGTGTTCGAGCCTTTCCCGGGCACGAACATCAACGAGAAGATCGTCGCATACGTCAAGTCCGCCGGCTTCACCGACGCCGACATCGAGAAGTTCCGCGCGTTGATGCTGGAACCATGAGGGCCGCTACGAAAGGCGGAACGTGCACGTCTGCCCGTTCTTCTCGCGGACGATGTCGTCGCGGAAGCTTTGTCCGTCGCCAGGTCCGCCAGTGAAGAAGAAGTCGTACTGGTGAAGAGTCAGCGTCGCACGGTCGGGGAACGTGCGGAACGTTACGAACCCGATGTCACCCCAGTGCCCGGTGGACGGCAGACATGAAATCGGGAAGACCTTCTGCGGATTCCAGCCCACATGCAGGAAGTCGCGGAACCAGCGGTGCCAGTGCCCGTAGACGTGTCCCTTGCATGCGGACGAACCATGCAGCAGTTCGGCCAGCCCCACCTTGTCCTCGTTCGGACGATGGTGCGAACATGTGATGATGGGCTTCGTGGCGACCTTCAGAGTCTCGGCCAGCCATTCGCGCTCTTCCTTGCTGCAGTCGCCAGGATGGGATTTGCTCTTCTTCTCGACAGACTTGGCGCTGCTGGTGTCGAGCATCAGCAAGTCCACGTGCGGCATCTCCACCTTCGAGACGATACGTCCTGGAACGAGCGTCGATTTCGCGTAGGACGGCCACTGCACGAGGAAGTTGTCGCGTCGGTCGTGGTTGCCGAGCCCGAGCGTCAGCTTGATGCCCGCATCCAGCAGGGGCTGGAACAGCTTCGCCGCGAGCGCGTAGTCCTCGGGCTGACCCCAGTGGTAGGCGATGTCGCCAAAGCACACAACGTGCGCAGGCAACGGCCTGAGCGCCAGTATCTTCGTCACCGCACGCAGAAAACACTGCTCTTCGTACAGGTGCGTCGTAATCTCGTCGCGCAGACCGTTGAGGTGCAGATCCGAGATGAACACGGCAAGACTTGGGTCATGCCGCGGATATGGTTGGGCGGGAATGTCCGCCAGCGCATGCGCGCCAGCCGTTGCCGCAATGCCGGAGAGAAATGAACGTCTAGATATTTTCATGCCGCTAGTATAGCATAAAACCGGCATGGGGTCGGACGAAGAACGCAGTCAACTACTTCAGGGGAAGCTTGTGGCTGGGGGTGTATACGAGCGACAGGGTGGCGTTCGTGACGGGCTGCGTGACGGAGAAGCCGAGCCGGGTGACGTCGGGTCGTGGCTTGTTCTCGATCACCTCGTGGCGGAACGCCACGGGCCCCGACGCCTCGACGGTCATCCCCAGCGTGCGCAGCCCTTTCTTCTTGCGGAACGCGAACTGCAATCCCTTTTCGTCCTTCGTGTAGTCGCGGTAGGTGATCACCGGGACCTCGAACGCCGTCGGTTCGGTGCACGAGAGGGTGTCAGACACCGTGACCGTCGCGGTCGTGCGGTCGAACGTCAGGGTGCGCACGAGCGACGCGAGCGTCGGCACGGAGTAGGCGCCTGTGAGGTCGATGACGATCTCGTCTCGCGCGTCCGTGAACGACGTGCGGACGATCTTCGCGGCGGCGGCGCGCCCGGTTTCCTGGAGCTGTCCCCCGACGACCGGTACGGGGTGTCCGTAGGAGTTGAGGACCTTCGAGAGGTAGCGGTCCTTGGAGAAGGTCTGGGCGCGGTAGACCTCGGGGCCGGGGTCGCCGCACATCTCGTCGCCGTCGAGCATGATCACGTAGGAGCCGACGTCGTTGTGGTTGTGGAGCTCGCCGTTGTGTCCGCCCTTGATGGCGATGCTCAGGCGCATCGTCCGTTCCGGCCGCTCGCCGCGCGCGATCAGCACCTGCCCTTCCGGGTACCAGGTGCGCGGCGGCAGCGCGTCGAAGCCGTCCGTGCCGTCGGGAGGCGGCTCCTGCCCGAACGCGCGCAGGGCGATGAACGTCAGGTCGCTATGCGACCAGCCCTCGTCGCCCGCGAGGAGGTCCAGTTCGGACGCGCGGCGCGAGGTGATGTCGGGGAACACCTGGCGCTCGAGCGCGAGCAATGGGATGCTTGGGTTCGCGGCGTAGTCCGCAAAGTGCGGCGACTGCCATCCCATCAGCCTGTTGCCGTACGGGAACATCATCACGGCGCGGTGCTTGGGGTCGGTGAAGAGGTCCACCTTCCCGCCCGTGGCCGCGCGCACGGTGAGCCCGAGCATCAGGAGGTTGCCGTAGCCGTAGCCCCAGTAGCCCATGCCCTCCGTGCAGTAGCCGTCGGAGAGGTAGCCGCGCATAGCATACGGCACGGCCTCCTCGGCGGCGGCGA
>Ga0265298_10011547_pt1 | contig 10330 bp, 3 predicted proteins | sample AusTroGonzalo_MG_3_FD_193486 | JGI IMG/M metagenome (GOLD analysis project Ga0265298, IMG submission 193486) | Bovine rumen microbial communities from tropical cattle in Woodstock, Queensland, Australia - Gonzalo_01 | ecosystem: Host-associated > Mammals > Digestive system > Stomach > Rumen ... | reverse complement strand
GATGTTACGCAGCTTGGCGAAGGTACGGTCGATAAGGAAGAACTCGCCGCCCTGACCGGCACCGGTCTTGTCGAAATAGTCCTGATAGGAACCGTCAACGAGGCAGATCGGGGTCGTGTTCTCCGAATAGGTGCCGTCTCCGTTGTCCACCACCGAATTGGGAACGATGAAGGGCTTACGGCCGTTGTAGGTAGTGATGTATCCGTTACCGGTGAACTCCATGAGGTTCTTGGTACGCGAGAACATGTATCCGCCGAAGCGTGCGTCGAGCGTAGCGCTGATGGTCACGCCGTAGAAGGAGAGGGAGGTGGTCACACCGCCGAGCCATTCAGCCTGCATGTTCTTGCCCGTATCCTCGATCTCGGTGCCGATAACCGGCATACCGTCCGAACCGACAATGATCTTGCCGTCCGCAGTGGTCTTGGGCAGATAGGTGTAGAACTCACCAAGCGGCTTGCCGACCTCGGCATAGACATAGACTGCGTCCTGCGAAGTGGAGAAGCCCTCGATAATGCTCTTGCCGCCATCCAGACCGTCCGGCAACTGGAGTACCTTGTTCCAGTTACGCGAGAGGTTGAAGTTCAAATCCCAACGGAAATGGCGGGTCTGTACCGGGGTGGTGTTGAGCGCGAGCTCGAAACCTTGGTTCTGTACCTTACCGAAGTTGGTCACCATGTAGTTGTATCCCGTAGCGGGGTCAACCGGCAGGGTGAAGATCTGGTCCTTGGTCACACGGTGGTAGTACGTAGCGTCCAAGCCGAGGCGGCCCTTGAAGAACTGGAGGTTCGTACCTACCTCAAACTCCGACGTCATCTCCGGACGGAGGTCCGAGCTACCGAGTGTAGCGGAGCGGAAGAACGCGTTGCTGCCGCTGAGCGGGAAAGTGATGTTCGGATCATCGCCGCCCAGATAGGTCGTGTTGGCAAAGGCCTGCAGGAAGGTCGGCGCGGTCTGGTAGAGGTCGGCATCGTTACCGGTCATACCGTAAGCGACACGTACCTTACCGAACGAAAGCACCTTGTTCTGCGGGATAATCTCCGTGAAGATCCAGCTGGCGGTGATACCCGGATAGAAATAGCTGTTCTTCTTGATAGGCAGGGTCGAAGACCAGTCGTTACGCATCGAGAAGTCGATGAACAGCTGGTCAGCCCAACCGAAGGTGATGTCGGCGTACAGACCGATGGAACGACGCTTCCACTGGCTCTCGGAGATTACGTCCTTGCTCGAACCGTTGCTCAGATCCCAGAAACCGGTCTCGAAAGTGAGGTCGTTGGTGGAGCTGCTGGCCGAGGTGTACGAACGCTCGTTGATGTTGACACCGAGTGTCGCGTTGAGGTCAAAAGCACCCCAGCGGTTCGCATAGTTGGCCATCACGTCATGGTTGAGCTCGTACTTGCGGAGATAGTTGGTCCAGACGCTACCGGTCTGGTTCATGTTACTCGGTGCATAACCCTTGCTATCCGTAATCATCGCATCGTCGAGGCTGATCTGCGGCACGCCGATCTTGCGGTCCGCGTCCGTGTAGTCGAATCCGAAACGATAGGTGATCTTCAGACCCTTCACGGGCATGATGTCCGCCTGTACCTTACCATAGAGCTGTTTACCGTCGTTGTGGTGGTAGTTGTTGGCGATGGCCCAGTAGGGGTTGGTGATGCCGTAGGGGGTAAGCCACGCTTCCGGCGTGTTGAACGGACTGGTGAGGTCTTGGTGGTCCACCAGCGACAAGTCGCGGGGGAACTCATACAGACCGTCAATCACGGACGTACCCTGATAGGTGTCCACGATGTCCGCTTTGGAGCGTGCGAAATTGACCGAACTGGAAACCTTGAACCACTTGACGGGCTCATAACTGCCGCGGAAAGCGAACGTATGACGCTGGTAGGTGTCCTTGTCACCCGGCATGACGCCGTTGTCACTCGCATAGGAGTAGGACGCGTAGTAGGTCATTTTGTTGTCGTTCGATGCGCCGCTGAAAGCCACGTTGTGGTTGTGGGAGATACCGACATCAAAGAAATCGATGACGTTGGTCGGCACGGCCTCGTACTTGTGCAGCAGCTGCTGGTTGTTCCAGATAGGACCGAAAGGCTGGGTGGAGCCGTCGAGCGCCGGTCCCCATGAACCGTTCTCGATGTAGGTCTGCTGGCCGTTCCAACCCTGACCGAACTCGTTCTGGAACTTCGGCAGGTTGGCTACTTGGTTGAATGCCACGCCGCCGCTGTACTCGATGTTGAAATTGCGTTTCTGTCCCTTGCCGCCCTGCTTGGTGGTGACGATGATGACACCGTTGGCTGCACGGCTACCGTAGAGGGCCGTTGCGGCTGCACCCTTGAGCACGGTCATGGACTCGATGTCCTGCGCAGACACGTTGCTGATACCGCCGATGGCAGACGCTTTCTCGGTCTGCTCGCCGTTACCGTAGTCAGATGTGCTCTGCAAGGGCACTCCGTCGATGACGTACAAAGGCTGGTTGCTGCCGCCGATGGACGAGAAACCACGGATAATGACGTTGCTCACCGCGCCCGGGTCGGTCGAGGTGGACTGTACCTGCACACCCGCCACTTTACCGGCAAGCGCCGAAGCGACGTTGGTGGTACGCGCCTTGACTACCTCGTCCGCATCCACTTTGCTGGCTGCGTAACCCAAGGAACGCTCGGAGCGGGAGATACCCAATGCGGTAACCACCACTTCCTGCAGTACCTCGGTGTCTTCTTCCATCGAGATAATCATGTCCGCCTGCGCGGCCACTTCGATGGTACGCATGCCTACGTAGCTGACAACGAGCGTAGCGCCCGGCTGAACGTCAATGCTGAACTTACCATCAAAATCGGTGATGGTTCCTTTGCTGGTGTTGAGAACAGTGATGGAGGCGCCTACGATGGTCTCTCCGTTCGCTGCACTCACCACTTTTCCTTGTATGGACTCAGTTTGTGCCCATACGTCCCCACAGGCGAATATACCCACGAGGAAAAGGAGTAGTAAGCTTTTCTTCATACCTTAAATAATTAGATTAATACCTGTCTGTTCGCTAACAGACCAAAAAAATCGGCGGCAAAGGTACGACAATTTTTTAGAATACGCAAATTTTTTATGCAGAAATTTACAAATATTATGCGTTTTTCGACATTTTGCACATTATTTGTGTCTTATTTTGCGCAAAATGGAAGCATACAGAGCCTTGCAGGGACCATAGGAAAACCATCAAAATAACGAAAAAATCGTCCCTAATAGCGATTTTTTTTGCTCATGTGCAAATTTTTTCGTACCTTTGCAGCCGATTTTGAATAAAGAGCCTTCAGAACTCAGCTGTCAGAACTCAGAAAAGCTGAAAGCTGAAGGCTGAAAACTGAAAGCAAACACACAAAAAACATATGGCTAATTATCAGAAACTGACTCCTCGTAGTGAGGATTATTCGAAATGGTACAACGAATTGGTGGTGAAGGCGGACTTGGCCGAGCAGAGCGCCGTGCGCGGCTGTATGGTCATCAAGCCCTACGGCTATGCCATCTGGGAGACCATTCAGGCGGAGTTGGACCGTCGTTTCAAGGAAAAAGGGGTGAAGAACGCCTATTTCCCCCTGCTTATACCCAAATCGTTCCTCAGCCGTGAGGCCGAGCACGTGGAGGGTTTTGCCAAGGAGTGCGCCGTGGTGACGCATCATCGTCTGATGAACGACCCGAACGGCAGAGGCGTGGTGGTGGACCCGCAGGCCAAGCTGGAGGAGGAACTCATCATCCGTCCGACCTCGGAGACCATCATCTGGAGTACCTACAAGAACTGGATTTCGTCCTATCGCGACCTGCCTATCCTGTGCAACCAATGGTGCAACGTGATGCGATGGGAGATGCGTACGCGTCTGTTCCTCCGTACGGCGGAGTTCCTCTGGCAGGAGGGTCATACGGCCCACGCCACCAAGGAGGAAGCCGAGGACTACGCACGCCAGATGCTGGACGTTTATGCGGATTTTGCGGAGAACGTGATGGCCATTCCGGTGCTCAAGGGCGTCAAGAGCCCCAACGAGCGCTTCGCCGGTGCCCTCAATACCTACTGCATCGAAGCGATGATGCAGGATGGCAAGGCCCTGCAGGCCGGTACCAGCCACTTCCTCGGACAGAATTTCGCCAAGAGTTTTGACGTGCAGTTCCTCAACAAGGAGAACAAATACGAGTACGTATGGGCGACGAGCTGGGGCGTTTCGACGCGTCTGATGGGTGCGCTCATCATGACTCACTCGGACGACAACGGACTCGTCCTGCCGCCCCATCTGGCGCCGGTACAGGTCGTTATCGTGCCTATCTTCAAGAAAGAGGAGGACCTCGCCAAACTGATGGTCAAGCTCAACCCGATAGCCGACCAGCTCAAGGCCCTCGGCGTTCGCGTCAAGGTGGACACCGACGAGAAGTACACCCCGGGTTACAAGTTCGCCGATTATGAACTGAAGGGCGTGCCGGTACGTCTGGCTATGGGCGGCCGCGACTTGGAGAACGGCACCATTGAGATTGCCCGCCGCGACACGCAGACCAAAGAGACCGTTTCGCTGGACGGCATCGTGGAGAGAGTGCAGGCCCTGCTGGAGGAAATCCAGAAGAACCTGCTCACCAAGGCCCTCGATTTCCGCATCGCCAACACGCGCGAGGTGAACAGCTACGACGAGTTCAAAGAGGAACTCAAGAAAGGCGGTTTCCTGCTCGCCCACTGGGACGGCACGGCCGAGACCGAACAGCGCATCAAGGACGAGACGAAGGCTACCATCCGCTGCATCCCCTTGGCGGACCTGCCGGGCTACAAGAACGAACCGGGTACCTGTATGGTCACCGGCAAACCCTCCGCCGGACGCGTCGTCTTCGCGCTCAATTACTAACTAGTCAAACTAGTTAAACTAGTAGAACTAGTATGACTAGACGGACTAGATATATCATGCTGTTATTGGCAGTGAGCATCCACTTGTTCGCTGCCAATAATCGTATGGACTCCTGTATGGTGCGCATCGAGAACGGCGACACCCTTTATCTGGCGTGGCTGCACGAGGTGTGGATATATCCGCCTATGCGGTTCAAGAATAAGAAACAGGAGAAATTCTACTGGCGGACGGTCAGGGACGTGAAAAAATGCCTGCCGTACGCGCGGATGATTGCCCAAGACATGGCGTACGCCGATGCCGAACTGGCGCGGCTGCCGGACGACAAGGCCCGCCGCAAATGGTGGCGGCAGTTCGAGCGGCAGCTGTTCAAGAAATACGAGAAGGATTTCCGGGGAATGACGGCCAGCCAAGGCATGATGCTCATGAAGCTGATGGACCGCGAGACCGACCGTACCAGTTACGACCTTATCAAGCATTACAAGGGCAAGGCCGTCGCCAATTTCTGGCAGTTCGTGGCCAAGCTTTTCAAAAACGACTTAAAAGAAGAATATGACGCGTCCGACAAGGATCGAATTGTCGAACGCGTCATAAACCTCGTTGAGGCCGGACAGCTTTAGTGTCTCTCGGGACGGGGACCGCGACGCTCAGGACGCGGACCGCGCTCCAGACGGGCACCGTCCGGGTGGTTGTTACGGTCGCCGCGAGGCGCACGTGCCGGACGCTCCGGCTCTACGTAGCCTTCCGGCTTCTCTTTGAGTGCCTTGGCGCTCAGACGGAATTTGCCGGTCTTCGGGTCCACTTCCAGCAGTTTGATGCGGATGTGGTCACCTTCCTTGATGCCGGTCTCTTCCATGGTCTCGTAGCGTTTCCAATCGATCTCGCTGATATGCAGCAGACCTTCCTTGCCCGGCATGAACTCTACGAAGCAGCCGTACGGCATGAGCGATTTGACAATCGAGTCGTACTCCTCGCCGACCTCCGGCAGGGCTACGATGGCCTTGATCTTCGCGATGGCGGCCTGCATTGATTCGCCGTTGTTGGATGCTACCTCTACCTTGCCGCCCTTCTCGTCTTCGTCGATCGAGATGACAGCGCCGGTCTCGGCCTGAATGCCTTGGATAATCTTTCCGCCCGGGCCAATCACAGCACCAATCATGTCTTTCGGGATGTAGAAGGATACGATACGCGGTGCGTGCGGCTTGAGGTCGGCACGCGGAGCCGGCATGCATTCCAAAATCTTGCCGAGGATGTACATGCGTGCCTCATGTGCCTGTGCGAGCGCGTTCTCTAATATTTCGTACGAGAGGCCGTCCACCTTGATATCCATCTGGCAGGCCGTCAGACCGTCTTTGGTACCGGTGGTCTTGAAGTCCATGTCGCCAAGGTGGTCCTCATCGCCAAGGATGTCGCTCAGGATGGCGTACTTGGTACCCTTGTTCTCCGAGATAAGACCCATCGCGATACCCGAAACCGGCTTCTTCATCGGAACACCGGCGTCCATCAGTGCGAGCGTGCCGGCGCAAACGGTAGCCATCGAGCTCGATCCGTTCGATTCCAGAATGTCACTTACAACACGTACGGTATAAGGAAAATCTTCGGGAATCATGTTCTTCAGCGCGCGGCAAGCGAGGTTACCGTGACCGATCTCGCGACGGCCTACGCCGCGCTGTGCCTTGGCCTCGCCCGTCGAGAACGGCGGGAAGTTATAGTGCAGCAGGAATTTGTCGGTGCCTTGGATGAGTGCCTCGTCGATGATTTTGTCATCGCGGCTGGTACCGAGCGTAACGGTCGAGAGCGATTGTGTCTCACCGCGGGTGAAGATCGAACTTCCGTGAGGGCCGGGCAGATAGCCTACCTCGCACCATATCGGACGGATTTCCGTCGTCTTGCGGCCGTCCAGACGCTTGCCCTCGTCGAGCACGGCGCGGCGCATGGCCTCTTTCTCTACGTCGTGATAATAGCGGTCCACCAGTGCGGCGATCTCGTCCACGTCCACGCCGAGCGCCTCGGCGCGCGCAGCCATGTAGTCCGCCTTCTCTGTCTTGAAGTCCTCGCGGATCTGGCTGAACATCTCCTCGCGGTGGTGCTTGTCGGTGTCCGCAGCGGTAGCCTGTGCATAAGCGCGGGCATAGCTGTAGTCGTGCACGGCCTGCTTCAACTCGTCGTCATTCACCTCGTGGCAGTACTCGCGCTTGGTCTCTTTGCCGTACGCCTTCATCATCTCGTTGATGGCAAGGCACTGCGGCTTGATAGCCTCGTGAGCGGCTTTGATTGCCTCCAGCATCACGCTTTCCGGTACCTCTTTCATCTCGCCCTCCACCATCATGATGTTGTCATACGTGGCGGCTACCATAAGTTCCAAGTCAGCGTTCTCGCACTGCTCGAAGGTCGGGTTGATGACCATCTGGCCGTTCACGCGTGCCACGCGTACCTCGCTCACCGGACCCTCGAAAGGAATGTCCGAGCAAGCCAATGCCGCACCGGCAGCCAGACCGGCAATGCTCTCCGGCATGTCGATGCCGTCAGCCGAGTACATAGTGACGTTGACAAACGTCTCTGCGTGATAATTGGATGGGAAAAGGGGACGGAGGGCGCGGTCAATCAGACGTGCAATCAGGATTTCGTAATCCGATGCTTTGCCCTCGCGGCGGGTGAAACCGCCCGGGAAGCGTCCTGCGGACGCAAATTTTTCTTTGTACTCTACGGTCAGCGGCATGAAATCGGTACCGGGAACCGCATCTTTGGCGGAGCAGACAGTAGCAAGAATCATTGTGTTGCCGAGAGTCGCCATCACAGCACCATCGGCTTGTTTGGCCAGCTTGCCTGTCTCCAGTTTGATCACTCGGCCGTCAGGGAGAGCAATCTCTTTGGTTACAATGTTCATCTTAAAAAAATCGTCATTTTGGACGCCGTTTGCGTCCGGTTATATATGTTGGTTTGCTTGAAACTCAAAAAATCGCACAAAGGTACAACAAATTTTTCATATACACAAGAGAAAAATTCGTTTTGTACGAAAAATAGCAGAAAATAGTGCGTTTTCTTGCATATGTGCGAAAAAAGTAGTACTTTTGTAGCCGTTTTGGAAAGGGATGAAACTTCGTAGACTGTTCTGGGTGGTTCCGACTATTGTGGTGAGCGTGGTCGTAGTGGTCGTGTTGGCGTTGGTGGCGGCAACCGTGTACGTCATTGTCACGCCCGAAACGCGCTCCGCTTTTCTGCTGAAGGGTGTCGAGACGGCCAACGAGAAGACCGATTATGACATCGACTTGGGCCACCTTTACCTCTCTCCCTTCCATCATTCGCCTAAGGTGCTCGTGGATGCTTATAAGGGCGAAGGGGACCTGCCGCTCCGGGTGGAGATAGACAGTCTCTTCGTCGGCCATCGCGGGCAGGATACGCTCGTGTACGTCCATTCGTTGCGCCTGCAGGCCAAAGCGCTCACTTCTCTTTTGGACTCGAAAATATCCAGTATCCAGCAAGTTCTTGCCCTTCCCATCATCGTCGATACGCTCCATCTGGATGAAACGACCTTCCATTCGGACAGCCTCATCGCCTCCGTAGGCGTGGATGCCATCGTCGGCGGTTTGGATCTGGCCTCGCCGGACCTCAATATATCCCAAGGCAAGTACCCCTTGCACGGCCTGCGCCTGTCGGGCGTCTACGTGGGCATCGACCTGCGCCCGACGCCGGACACGACGCCGGACACGGCCGCCAATGACACCACGCCCCTGCGGCTCGCTTTCGATGTCAAGGACGGCCTGCTGAGGAATATCCATTTCGCCCTCACGCCGCTCGGCATGCATATACGTACCGCCCGTCTGGCCACGGACGCGCTGGTGGATGTGGGCGCCAACCTGTATGACGCGCACCGGCTGGATGTGAGCAACATCTCCTTGGAACTGGGCAGCCTCTATCTGCCTTTCGATACCATTTACGGCGATGCGAAAGTGAACTTGGCGCGCAATTCCATCATCTCCAACGGGCTCCACGTCCGCTCCGATGAACTGAAAGCCTCCGCCGACCTCACCGCAGCCGCGATGGACTTGGCGGAAATGGACGTGGAGGCGGCCGGACAGGTGGCTTATCAGCAGGCCCGCGTGGACCTGCACGCCCGCTACGACATCGATGACGAGGCTTACAAGGTGCAGGTGGCAATGGATCAACTGGACCTCAGTTCGCTCTTGGGGGACAGCACGCGGGCCATGCTTGCCGGAACGATCGAGGCGGAGGGCAAGGGCATCAACCCCGACCGGCCGATGCAGTCTGTCGTGGCCCTGCGTCTGTCCGAGTGCCTCTATGACCAATGGGACCTCTCCGGCTTGGAACTGGATTTCGCGACGGACACCGCCACTTCGGTGGACCTTGCCACGCGCGGACTGCGCCTCTCCACCCGGACGCCCATGCCCCTCTTCCGCTTCATCGACCGCCTGCCGCCTTTCATTGACGCGGTCACCGACTCGGCACATATAGCGGCCCTCACCTCCCTTTCCGATCTTACGGTCATCGACACCATCCGTCATCTCCTTCCGCCGGTGGCGGCGGACATAACGCTCACCAAGGGCAGTCCCTTGCAGTCCTATATTGACCAGACCGGCCTCGCTTTCCGCAGGGCCGACCTCTCTTTTGCGTCCGACTCGGCGCAGACCGGCTTGGCGTTCGAGACCGCCCTTCCGGAGACCGTCCATCCCGAGGACAGCACCGCCCTGCGTCTGCCGCCCGTCAAGGCCGCCCTGCGCGTGGCGATGCGCGAAGGCATCACCGCCGTCTCCCTGACCGCCCACAGCCGCCTAACCGACGGCGTTATGACCTTGCATGACCTTCGCACCGAAGCCGATGCCAAACTGGACGTGGTGCGTACGGGCAACCGCCTCAACGGCACCGGCTGTCTCGCCCTCGATTCGCTTTCGTTCGGCACGATGGACCTCGGCAACCGTTCGCTCGACATAGAGATCACTCCTTCGGAATTGTACCCCGACGCCATCCGTGCCGACGTGCAGACAGAGGACCTGCCCTTGGATATCGTGACGAATCTCGTCCAGCTGCCCGACATAGACATCAAGGGTGCCATCCGGGCCAAGGCGGCCGTGGATGGTCTGCCGCATCATCTCGACCTCTCCGCCGAGGTGCTGCCCTTGGGCGTGTCGGCGCGTTACAAGCCTTATGACATCGCGCTGCGGCTGGGGGAGACGCCCATCGTCATGAAGCATAACCGGCTTCATCTCAACAACCTGCCCATTTATGCCGCGGACAGCACCTTCATCGCCTTCTCCGGAGGAATGGACCTCGACTCGATGCATCTCGATATCACCATGCAGGCGGATAGTTTCGCGCCGGTCAAGCTGCCGCAGGGCGGACCCATCCCCGTCTATGGTGACCTCGCGACCGATATTCACGGACGCGTCACCGGTCCGCTCGATTCCATCGTGGCGGACGTGGCGGTAACCCTTCTGCCCGTCACCGACATCACCTAT
>Ga0265298_10011546_pt1 | contig 10331 bp, 7 predicted proteins | sample AusTroGonzalo_MG_3_FD_193486 | JGI IMG/M metagenome (GOLD analysis project Ga0265298, IMG submission 193486) | Bovine rumen microbial communities from tropical cattle in Woodstock, Queensland, Australia - Gonzalo_01 | ecosystem: Host-associated > Mammals > Digestive system > Stomach > Rumen ... | reverse complement strand
TCGAACACGCCGGTGAACGAGTCGCCCATCAAGAGAATCGGGGCATTCTTGTCGCCCTTGTAGGCCTTGTCGCCCTTGTAAATCTTCATGCCGGCGAGCGTGTCGGCAGGGTACTTCGACTTTTCGGCATCCGGCAAGTGAGCCACCAGGTCGCCTTCGCGCAGCACGACCGTATCCTTCATGACAAGGCTTCCCGGACGGGCACCGGATTCCGCATACCAGGAATACTGCGTCACCCTGGCGGCAAGCAGTTCCATGGCGGCAAGCATTCCGGGCAGCGCCCAGTGCGTGTCGTAGCGCTGGTAACTGTAATGCGGAGGTTCATCACCGGAGCGGGCGGCCTTCAGTGCCGGGTACAAATCCAGCACGTCGATTCCGGCGGCAAGCATCTCACGCATAAACTCACGGCCACTTACGCTCACGCAAAGGTCTTCCGGCGTACCGGCAATCATCTTGTCAGCATAAATTTCTTCCTTCACGGGGACCGGCACCACAAGCAACTGGATGTTGAGGGAATCCAGGTGCTGTTTCAGTTCAATCATGCGCGGGAGCGGATTGTGCAGGCTATCCTGCGCGCTAATCTTGTCGGCAACCAGGTAATTTGCGTTGCGGCGGAACCAGAGCATTCCGTTGTCGGACCAGGCGTTCTGTTCCTTGGGCAACATGTCGAGCTTGGCCTTCAAAGCCTTCTGGAACTTGGCGGTCGCATCGTTTGCCGGGCAGCTATTCTCCATCGACTCGAGCGTGGCAAGCCTTGCCGCAGAGCTCGTATCCAGCGTGCGGTCTACAGGCACGACCTCGCCTGCCGCGAGCAGGGAATCGGCCTTGCGCTGTGCATAGATATCCTCGTCAGTCATCCTGAACGCAGGCACCTCGAAAGCAATCCACATCGGCTTGCCCATCGGGTTTCCGCGCATCACAGCGAAAGGTCTATTATTCTTGTCAAGCCAGACATCGCCGGGAACATGCTGTTCGAGGTCGGTATTCAAAGTCGGGTACCAGTAAGACGAAAGCGTACGGGCCCAGTTCATGGCATCTTCGGAATTCATCTCGGCAGTCAAATAATAGTTGAGCACCTCGGCCGTTTCGCCACCCGAGACAAGTTTCAGCTTGCCATAAAAAGCCTGGCGCTTGGTCCACGAAGCGGGCAGCACCTCGGCCCACCATTCCACGGCATTGTCCTTCTTCACGCCCCACAAGCGTGTGACGCTTTGGAAAGCGCGGAACACTTCGGGTTCGCCCCACTTGACCGCCTCCACGGAATTCAAGACGTTTGCAAGCGAATCGGTTCCCGTCTGGGCATACAGAATCTTGGAGAACGGTTCCCAAGCAATCGGAGTAACCCCGGCGACGGCCTGCGGCATATACGCAAGAATCGTATCGAACATCGGGAACGGGTAATCGGCAATGTTCGCCCCTTCCATTGAGCCCTTGTAGTTCTCTGGTGTCTCGTCCTTACCGGCCAAGCGGATGGGATTGCTTGAATACGCGGCAAAGTCAAGCGCAGCCAAGGTCGGCTTGTTCACGACGCGCACCTGGCGATCCGCATCGACAACCTTTATCTCGAAAACCGACTCCGGAGTCACATCAGCACCGATCGGTCCGAACTCAGAACGAGCAGCCTCGACAGCGGGCGGCACGGAGCCACTCGATGCGCAAGAAATGAAAGTCAACGCAGCGGCGATTCCCACTGCAGAAAAAAATAGGGGGAAAATGTATCTTGTATTCACATTTATAATATATAAAATGACTTAACGACTATTCTTTTTCTCAATAGCGGTAATCACGGAATCCAACTTTATAGAAAGCCGGATAGCGCCATCACTGCACAGATGGTCATAGTCCGTCGCCATGTCATCACCAAAATCATGGTTTCCCATCTGGTTTATATCCCAGAATACAAAATTGGAGTAGACCCGCGTCAAGTCATCAATCCTTTGAATAACCTTCTTGGCAAGGCTTCTGCGCATGCCGTAACGGCCAAACGCACCGGTTTTCTTGTATGCAGGGCTTTGCGGGAAAATAATCCCGATGACCGTTACGCTCTTGTTGGATGCGACCCGGATAATCGAATCCAGCGCAGCCATGCTGTTGTCAACCAGTTCCGGCGCGTCATCGAACAATGTAGAATCCTGCTCGACTTCCGGATTCTTTCCACCCCAGCCATCCGAGGCGCAAGCGTTTGCGATGTACCGCCCGCGCTCGGTGAGATAAATACGACGCGCAAGGGTATCATCATGCGGAGCATTCAAGGTGTACGTATAAAGGCTCCGCGGGTCTCCGTCGCGCCAATAGTTATGATTCTCGTCGTAGACGTATCCCGGATAACGCTTGTAATCCTTGGCAAAGAAGTTATCGCCCTTGGAATCATCCCTCTTGTTCCAGAAATCAATATCCAGCGAAATGACCAGGAACTTCATTTTGTACAGGTGATGACTGACATAGCGCATATAATAATCCCGAATTGCATAAATGGAATTTGGGGCATGCGCAAGATTAACAGCAAAATGGTCATTGCTCAAAAAGAAGGGGGTCAGGGAATACAGAGGTCGCGATGAGCCCATGATAGCGACCTGCGCCAAATCACGGAATTTCCAAAGCAGTTCCATCTTGTAGCGTAACGCAATTACGCCGCTCGGGTCATCGAGGGAATTCATATAAATTCCAGCACTATCGGAATCAAACTCCGTTTTTTTCGTTCTGGAATACGAAGCGTTCATCCACAGACACGGATGCCAAAGTTCCGTTCCGCTGACAAGTTCCGTAAGGCTGCTGTCGGCCATATTCAGCACGACAATCTTCGAATGCATTCCATTCTTGTTGGCCAAAGTCGCAACGGCAATCTCGCGCCGCCATTCATTTGCGTAGTTCAGCGCCCACTCGCTATGGTCAAACGAGAAGCCCTCGGGTGCAGCAAATGTATTCACCAAGTTACCCGCAGTATCCATGACCAGCAAACGCTCATGCGTTCCATACTTTTCCCCAACAAAGCGCTCCCCCGTCTTCGATCCGAAATCAAGGAAAAGGACGCGACGGATACGTTCCCTCGACAACGAGACATTACACGCCTGCTCGCCGTTGTACCACACAGTATCTCGTTCAATGCCCCTGGCCCGGAGCAACTGGGAGCCCGTAACGGCAAATTGGCCATCCTCGGTAACCCCGCCGTGATACGCCCCGTCAAAGAGCTTTTCTGGTTTCCCAAAAGCACCCTTTTGGAACTTTACCTTCCATGTACTCTTCGAACGCCATTCCGACTCGTTTTTGTTGTTACCGGAATCCGTCACGTAGACAATCACCGTGTCGCCGTCCGGAGTCACTTGCCAACGGGGAACCGCAGCATTCTTCACATCCAACTTTACCAAACCCGAACCCTTTGCATCCAGATTCCGGACATAGACGCCGGAAGAGCCGCTAACCCCTTCCAAGCCCGTGCAGAAAGCAACCTTCGAGCCGTCCGGCGAGATATCCGGATGATACGCATTCAAGGTATCCTTTATTTCAGTCAAGACAAGCACGCCGCTCGAATAATCGACAAAGACCAAGTTGCCCGTAATATCATCACGAAACACCAGCTTTATCTTGTCCATGCTAACGATATTCCGCAGCGTCGAAGAATTCGCGATAAGGAACGTCTTAGAGACGTCCACTCTCCCGGACGCATCCAGCCACTCCGGCGAAGGCACATGGCCACGCGCAAGGCGCATTCCGACATACTCCGCTTTCGTCGAAGACGTTACCGTGTACACGTCGCCACGGCCATACATATTTATGTTGTCCACGCCATTTTTGTAGCTGCCACCCTTGATAACGCGTTCCCCAACACCATTCCTTTCAGAGGCGCCCAAAAAGTCCGACACTATGGTATCGCGGAAGTTGCCCATCCAGTCGTTCACCCATTCCGCCACGTTACCGGCCATGTCGCAAATGCCGAGTTCGTTTTTCTGCTTGCCGCAGACCTCATGGGCGCGATACTTCGAATTCGAAGCATTCCACGATTCCGACGGGACCCAGCCCTGGCTTGCCGCCAGCATCCATTCCGCCTCGTTCAGCAACCTATAGCCATCCACCTCAGTCCTATAGACAAGACCTTCCAAGTTGACGCAACTCCCGTCATCGTCATAGATTGCATGCAGGTACGAGTAAACGGAATCCACCCCCATCGCCGCACTCTTGGCATTCGCGAAAAGCACGGCATCGAAATAGGTGATATCCGTAGCCGGCAAATCCGCCGATTTGCAAGCCACGCGATTCTTGAGAGCCGAATGCTTTTTTCCGACCAGCTTGTTAAACTCGCCGCAAGTAACCTCGTGCTTGCCGATAAAAAAATCGTAATCGAACTCCACCCTCATTTTTGTGCGCTCGTTTACCTTTACCGTGGAATCATCGGTGCCGAGCATCGCATGAGCACTCTTCGCATAGATGCGGACCATGCTATTGTCGAGGGAATCCTTGCCAAAGCCTACGCTGGAATACTCCTCGGGCAAAAGGTTTCCGGCAGAATCGGTATAGAATTCGGAACAAGATGTCACACACGACGCTAATACGGCCAAAACAGCCGATACGGTCAAAAAAACGACGGACCCTGGACGGCCCGGTTTTGCATTCACACATTCGAGCGACATCGCTGAAAATATAAAAAATCCACTGAACCGAAGTGAGAGAGAGGTGTTTATCGGTTCAGTGGATCAGTCAGAGAATGTTGACTTTTAATTTTTTATGCAGCGGACATAGAGCTCGTTGGTTTTCTGGTCACCATGCATGAGGGCATCGTCCTCCGTATCGGAAACCGCAAAGTAGTAAGCTCCGGATTCCCCAAACTCTTCCGTAGTCCAGAAGCGCCCGAAGTGTTCGGACCAGCCTAGGTCCCTGACTCGCTTGGAGCCGCCCGTAATGATGCCGATTCCGTCATTTTCCCTACCCACGATAGAGCCATCCGCGACCATGTGGAGCAGGCTATCCACTTCCCCATACGTCGGAACGTGGAATCCGGCCGGGCAAACGCTCGCAGCCATCGCGGCCTCCCAAGTGAGCGCCTGTCCGCCCGCAGCAAGTTTCTTCATCCACACCTGCGAACCGATAGTCACCGTTTCCACCACGGACGGGTCAAACGGTATATACACCGTGTCACTCATAGAGCTAGACGGATTTCCCGCTTTGTCCGAAGAATCAGAAGAAGTCGTCGGTAAGTTCGTTGCAGCAGCGGACGAACTTGGCACTGCGTAGGAACTGGGGCTCACGGCCATCGCACTCGAGGAGGACACTCCACCCTTCGGCAAAACATCCTCCGGTCCACTTACATCATTCACAAGCGAACTGGATGCCGGCTCAACAGATACATCCACAGAAGAAATTTCAGAATACCTAGCATCAGCCGAACTGGAACTCTCTGCGGAAACGGACGCCGCGTTCTCGCTCGTTCCGCCAGATACAGGCCCACCGTCGGCAACAGGATTCAACGCATTCGTTTCCTCCCACGAGCCTCCCGTGCAACCGATGAGCGCCAGCAGTGCCACCGCTCCAATTGTTGTTACAAACCTTTTCATCATACCGCCTCTCTCTTATTTCTGGTCAACGGAAAAAGTTGTAAATTTAATCTATAAACCTGATCCATACCATCTTCTTCCGTCGCAATAGCAATGATTTTACGACGGAACGAATCCAATTCAGTAACAATGCGCTGGTACGCCCTTCCCGTAAGCCCCAAAGTAAGCCCCGTAATGTTGCGTTCGGTAGGAGGAATCTCGTCTACCGCCTTCACGGCAAATTCGGCCATCTGCCGATGCATGGCCCTCACGGCAACCGGCATCGCTTCTCCGGAGGCTTTCACGCTCTTTTCGCTCTGCACATAGGAATTTTCCGATGTCTTCTTGAGGAGTCCCGCCTTCACGAGGAAGGACAGCGTATCCTTCACCTCTTCCGCAGAAATCTTCTGATAGCACAGACGCGCAAGTTCACTGGGCTTGGCCCCGGGCATGTTCGCCGCCAGTTCACGAAGCACGGAATTCCTCCACGATTCATAGAACGCAAAGGCCACACTGTCCAGAACGCGCACCTTGTGGGCGTTGGCGATTTCCATCATTCCCTCGTAAGCACGCTTTTTATCGGCGTCCTTCTTCGCCTGATCAAAAGCCACCAAGGAACGGAAATAGACAAGTTCATACCCGGCAAGGCCCATCGCTACGGCCACGCGCTCCACCCCGATCTGGCTCAGGTTGCTTTTCCCCTCGCAAACCAATTTGAGGTATATGGGCGAAGAGAATCCCGCCAGACGAGAGAATTCGCGCCACGAGAAAGCAGAACAGCGTTTGCGCTGGTCATAAAAGTCCTGCATATAGGCGCGGTAACTCTCGTATTCGATGATGGGCTTCATAATAACCCTAATATATATTTTCCCTTTCGAAAGTCAATAGGCTATGATACAAATATTTAAAAAATTTACAGAAAACGCCATTTTTAAAGCCAAAAAAGCCATTTTTAAGCATATCATGATACGTTTAGAACCACGCGGGCCTCACACGGTCCATTTGGAGTAGTAATTTTCGGCCTTTGCATCTAGCTTTGGCCCATGCAGCAAGAAAATTTTCCAAACATCATTTCATTAGACGAAATGCGCGAAAATACGGGCGGAAACATCGAAAAGATTGAAGGGGATTCCCGTTTTATTTCAAGAATTGTCTCTATCGGACTCACACCGGGTTCCACTTTTTCACTCCTTAAAAATGATGGTCGCTCACCCCTGCTCGTTTTTTGCCGAGACACGGTTATCGCAGTAAACCGCAAGGAAAGTTCGCAAATTCTTGCGAAGGTAAACGCATAAAATGAGAACAACGAAAACGATTGCATTGCTTGGACAACCCAATTCAGGCAAATCTACCCTATTCAACAACCTGACCGGACTCCACCAGCACGTAGGCAACTGGCCCGGAAAGACTGTGGAACGTGCCGAAGGATTTTTCAATTATAACGATGTACAATACAAGGTGGTCGACTTGCCCGGCAGTTACGGGCTTTCGGCAAATTCCGAAGAAGAAGTCGTCACACGCAATTTTATCTGGGACGGAAATGCCGACCTGATTTGCATTCTGGTGGACGCGTCACAGCTGGAGCGCAGCCTCTACATGCTCGCCGATTTTGCGGGTATCAAGGCTCCCGTGATGCTGGTGCTGAACATGATGGATGTTGCCGAGGCGGCAGGCAAGAAAATCGACGTGAAGACTATCGAGAAAAAGCTGGGCGTTCCAGTTCTCGGGTTCAGTGCAGCCGATACAAAGCGGTATCCCGAATTTTTGAAGAAACTGGATGAAGCCGTTTCGCACCCTTCGTACATTGATTCTGCGGATCTTCGCAAAGAAATGATTGGCGAAAACGACTCTCCGGTATATATGATTGAAAAAATACTGGACGACACGCAATTGGGCAATGTCGAAAACATCTGGCTCGCCGTCAAACTTCTTGAAACAGACAAGCTCGTACAAAAAGCGGTTAACGAGAGCCTTCCGTTTGCTAGGCGGAATGCGGTAGAATGCATTTTGAATAGTGCAGAAGGCCGCGAAGGCGGAATCGCGACAGGCGAAGCCAAATACCGCTGGATTTCAAAAATTTTGAAGGAAACTTGTAGCGAAAAGACACCCGACAAGGTGTTCGGCAAGTGGGATCGCATCGCGACGCACCGTATCAAGGGCAAAATTTTCTCGTTCGTCATCATGGTGGTGGCGCTCCTTGCATGCATGATGCTCGCATTCCCCGGCATGGGAATCGGTTTTGGCTTGCAACCGGTCTTGCAGTCGCTCGTGGAAAAAGTGGGCGAAGCGCTCGGATTGTGGCCGGTTGCGGTGTCGTTCATCAACAATGTGTTGGTGGGCGGAACCTGCATTACCATCTGCATGACGAGTTTCATTTTCTCGATCATATTCGTCTTCCGCATTCTCGAAGAAATCGGCTACATGGCGCGATTCTCTTACGCGTTCGACAACTGGCTTTCCCGCTTGGGCCTGCACGGCAAAGCCATCATGCCGTTGTTCTCGGGAATCGGCTGTACGGCGGGCGCCGTCTGCGGTACGCGTGTTCTTGACACCCGCGGGCAGCGCCTTTTCGCCCTGGTGCTTTTGTGGGCGATTCCGTGCGGGAGCAAGGTGGCCGTGGTGCTGTTCCTGGCCTCGGCATTCTTCGGTTCTGCGGCTCCGTTCTTTGCAATCGGTTACGTGGCGTTGATTTTCCTGTCATTCTGGCTTTCTTCCATATTGTTCGGCAAAAAGCTCATTCCCGAAAACGAACGAGTGGGCATGATCATGGAATTGCCACCCTACCACAAGCCGCACTGGAAGATGATTGCCGCAATGGTCGGACGCAGCACCTGGGGCATTTTCAAGAAGGCCCTCAAGATGATTCTTATCGTAGCTGCGATTTTCTGGGCACTTTCTTACGCGAGCGATGGCAACGTGGAAAACACGATTCTGTACAAGATTGGCAACGCGATTGAACCCGTGACGATGTTCTTCGGCATGCGCTGGGAGCTCTTCGTCTCTTACCTGGGCGGAATGTTCAGCAAGGAAGCCTCCCTCGGCATCATGAGCACGCTCTTTAACCACACCGGCGAGGCATTTTCGCTGGTGACCCGCGTGGCGGCGAGTGAAAATCTGGGCGAAGTCCTTGCAAAAACGATTTCGAAACCCGAAGCCTTGGCATTCCTTTTTGCATCCATGTTCAACGTACCTTGCGTACTTGCCATGGGAACCACCTACCGCGAAATGGGCACCATCAAGTGGCTCGCTACAATCATGGGCTACTACATCGCACTTTCGCTGGGCCTGGCCTTTATCGGCTACCATATCGGATTGTTGATTTTCTAAGAAAAGGAGATTTTCATGAGTAACATCAGGACAACCGGCAAGAAATCTTCGAACACCTTGGTACGCGACCTGGTGAATGTCGGGATTTTTGCGGCACTCTACATCGTACTTGCTTTCATTTCTTCGAGCATCGGCTACATTCCTGCGTTTATTGTCGTCTCGACATGCAGCATTAGCCTGGTGACGAGCATTCCCCTATTTTTATTCTTCTCGAAAATAGATCGGCCGATACCCTGTTGCATGCTGTTTTGCGGCATTTTCGGGGGCGCAATGCTGGTTATGGGACAGGGCATTTTGATGTTTGCAATTAGTCTGGCTGTTGGCCTTGTGGCTGGCTCGTGTCTGAAATTTATCGGCAAGGGTTTTGCGGGTTGTTACTCCGCAAATATCGTACTGAGTCTCATGTCGTCTTCGATGATGCTCCCGTTATGGGTTTCTACTGAAGAATACCTGAAATACACGAGCACCATGTGCGACGCGGGCTACGTGGCGAAACTAGAGGAGCTCTCTCAAAGTATTTGGCCTTTGGTCGCCATCTATGTTTTTGGCATTTTAGGTGCCGTTGTTGGCGGACTCGTGGCGCACCGCGTGATGAAAAAGCATTTTGAACGCATCGGACTTGCATAGAGTTGTCATTGCGAGAAGCGAAGTGACGAAGCAATCTAGGACTGAATTTGTGTTTACGTTGGACCCGCGGACAAAGGTGTTTTTAGCCGTTGTAGCAAACAGCGTCATTATTTCGGCTCCTCTTGTTTACAGCGCTTTGATGTTTGCAATTCCTGCGATTTTACTTTTGTTCGAAAAAAAGTGGAAATTCGTCCTTGCATTCTTTTCGTTGTATCTGGCGGCGGCACTTGGCTTTGATCACTTGAAGACAATGGATGTCGGGAGAGTGGGAACGCTGGCCGTTTCGACAATGATGATAATTTCCCGCATGATGCCTATCGGCATTGTGCTTTACTATATCATGCAGACGACCAAGGCGAACGAATTCATGGCGGGAATGTCGAAGATGCATATTCCCAACAAGGTGACAATTCCCTTGGCGGTGATGATTCGTTTTTTCCCGACAGTATTCGATGAATCGAAAGCCATCAGCAACGCGATGAAAATGCGCGGAATCCGCCTGTTCAGTTTGCAGACGCTGAAGAACCCGTTTACAATTTTGGAATATCGGCTGATTCCCCTGCTTGTCTCGCTGACGAAGATTGGCGACGAACTTTCGGTTGCCGCATCGACGCGAGGACTGGCACCCGAAACCAAACGCACCTGCATTGTGCCTGTCAGCTTTCACGTGCAAGATCTGTTTGTCTTCGTGTATTGCCTAGCGGTTGTAGCCCTATTCTTTATGCGACCCATCCCCTAATTGTCTTCCCCGACTTGATCGGGGATTTCCTTCCCTGCTTATGAACATCACATTAAAAAGCGTCTCCTTTTCCTACACCGACAGCATTTACGATGCAGTCCTCAAGGACATAA
>Ga0265298_10011545_pt1 | contig 10331 bp, 8 predicted proteins | sample AusTroGonzalo_MG_3_FD_193486 | JGI IMG/M metagenome (GOLD analysis project Ga0265298, IMG submission 193486) | Bovine rumen microbial communities from tropical cattle in Woodstock, Queensland, Australia - Gonzalo_01 | ecosystem: Host-associated > Mammals > Digestive system > Stomach > Rumen ... | reverse complement strand
CTTATTATTGCCAGCAAAGTGAATGCAATATAGTGATTCATCCTCTGCTCAGCAAATCTGAATATTGCCCTTAACAGTGCAAATAGGAGCAACAAAACGATAAGCATTTTCAAGCTTAGAGCAGTATCTTCTCCTGTGCCGTTCAGAATGATCATTCCGCCTAACACAGGAATGAACTGCGCCGTTAAGAAACCTATTGTTCCGAATAAAACCGCCAGGATCATACAGCCTGTGAGAGGTTTTACGAGTTTTATCATTCTCAGGAGGACTTTTGCTTTATTCATGAGCAGTATCCCCCTTACCGAATTCTTCAAGTTCCTTTTGCGTATTCCACAGATCGGCATAGGTCCTGCATGATGTAAGCAGATCGGCGTGTGTACCGCTGCCTGCAACTTCGCCGTTCTCAAGGCAATAAATCCGATCAGCATCAATGACATTCATTAGCCTGTGAGTGATCATGATCACCGTCTTTGATTCGGCGAGCTTTCTTATTCCTCTTAAGATGATCTCTTCGCTCTCCATATCGATATTGCTTGTCGCCTCATCGAAAATATAGACTTTAGCATCGTGAAGCATTGCACGGGCAAGCGCCAGTCTTTGTCTCTGTCCGCCGGAAAGATTCGACGCATTCTCTGTTAGATTAGTATCAAGACCTGCATCGGTTTTGAAAAACTCTGCAATATTACAATCTGACAGAACCTGCCAGAGTTCATCATCAGCAGCAGAAGGCTTTGCCATCAGGAGGTTATCTCTAACGGTTCCCTTAAAGAAAGTGCTCTCCAAGCCTACATAATCAATATTCCTGAACAGGCTTTCTTCGTTTATTTCAGATATGGGATTTCCTGCAACAGATAATTGACCTTGCTTTATAACATTCCTGCCCATAATGAGCGAAGCGATCGTAGATTTTCCGCTTCCGCTCTCACCGACGATACCGGTAAAAGAACCTTCAGGAATATCAATAGAAACCGCTTTAAGAACCTGCTTTTCACCGTCATAAGAAAAATCAACATCGGAAAGGCTTATATCCAGACCTTTTTCATGCAACATCACCGGTTTTTCGTGAGGTTCAGGCATGGACAGGAACTTAAAGATCCTGTCACTGGCTGCCATACCGTTCATGGCTACGTGGAAATAGCTTCCGAGTTTTCGCATCGGCAGGAAGAAATCAGCCGAGAGAAGGATCATGAAAACTGTGCTTTGCAAAGATATATTGCCTTCAACGAAGCCTTTTCCTGCAAGCGCAATTCCGAGAGCCGCACCGCCATATGCAAAGAAGTCCATAATGATTATCGAATTAAGCTGCATCATAAGGACCTTCATCGTGATCTTACGGAAGTTCTCGGATTCCTCATTCATCTGCTTATTCTTATATGCATCGGCCTTATATATCTTCAATGCCGTCATTCCCTGAAGATTCTCAAGGAAAGTGCTTCCGAGCTTCGTGTACTGATCCCAGTATTTAGCAAGGATCTTCTTTGCTATCTTCTGGACCATAACAATGGCACCCGGAATAAGCGGAACACATACTAGAAGGACCGCTGCAACTTTAAAGCTTCCGGCTATTCCAAAAAAGACGAACAATGTTACCGGAGCTATAAAAGCATAAAAGAATTGAGGCACATAAAGACCGAAATAACTCTCAAGCTGATCTACACCTTCTACGGATTCCTGAACCAGTTCAGCTGTAGTTGTATATTCTCTGTAGGAACTTCCAAGCTTCAGGATCTTCTCATAGATATGTTCTCTTAATACACGCTTCACAGTCTTTGATGCCAGATAACTCATCCGTGTGGTCTTTTTTGTCATGAAAAAACGCACTGCGAGCGTCACACCCAGAACAGCAATACAAACAGCAAGATACTTCTCTGTTATTTCCTGCTCATAGATTTTCCCTACTATGCTTGATATGATGAATATCATGACTGCATTCATCAGCAGTTCTATCCACTGGCAGATAATGTTGCCGGCGATATACTTTTTGCTTTCAGGACACATTGTCATCAGGCGTTTATCAAACATAGAAACCTCATAACATCGCGCAAATAAATGCTACTATCAGGCTCAAAACAACTATGGCCACACACTGACTTGTCTGCTGTTTGCGGTTATATCCGAATTTCTTCCAACCGATACACCCCTTAGTCTCGGGAAAATAGTGCTGGAAGAAATGTGTTTTCGTTAAAAGGACATAATCCAGACAGACAATATCGAAAACCTTAACGATCCCTCCTATCAGGAAGAACCTGATGAAGAACTGAAGGAAGTTATAGCCATTATTAAGGCCATCAATCACCCCATATACAAATATTCCTACATACAAAATGCAGAAAGCCACAAGAATGATCCACCCGACTACCCGTTTAAAGGACATCGGAAGATTATCCAGCCTGGGCTTGAGTCTTTCCTGGACATCCAAAGGAAAATTCTTTGCCAGAAGTCTGGTCGGCATAGTAACCGTTACGCCCCAGATACAAAGAAACAGAAGCACACACCCTATCAGCGACAATAAGAGCGTCAGCATCATAAAGATGCCTCTTTCTGCCTCCAATACAGGAATGCCGGGATAAAGAATGTTGTTTCCAGAAGGCTTTCAAGCGAACATGTTATTCCCCAGTCGCCTGTTAATTTCGCGATTAGGATGAGAATGCCCGCAACTACCGCATATCCTCCGAACATAAACGCAGCAACCCTTTTCTTGAGGCCAAACTTTCCGCTTAAGATTCCATATAACAGAACTATTTCTGTCGAATATCCCAAAGCGATCAAAGTTAATGTAAGCGGGTTTAACCAGCTTTCAGCGTTGCTTAACAAAACAGTAAACTGTTCTTGAGTAACGCCTGCCTTTACCGCCGAATTATAAGTAAGAGCTCCATAAACGCCTATAGCATAGTGCATATACAAAACGCCGCCGAAGCAGAGAGTGAATGGAATGCTCAGAATATTGCCTGCTTTTTTGAAGACATCCACATACATTTTGCTAAGGCTCATGTAACCTGCTAAAAGCAACAGACTTCCTATAACGGCGATCCACATGGATGCCATCAGGCGCCATTCAGGAACCTGCCATACGGATAATTTGTCACCTGAAAAATAGTCTGTTCCAAGGTACAGGAAAAAATCCGCAATCGCATATACAACTGCGCCACAGATTCCGGCAAAAGCCATTCTTGCATTATTTCTCATATCAGTTACCTAACGGCTTTCTAATTACACTGTGCATCCTGCAAAAGCCTCTCTTCTCAAATGATTCCATTACAAGACCTGCATTCCTGCACAAAGCATCGACTTCATCCCTTCCATAGATCTTGACATCGCCGTGGCCTTTAAGATTAATGATCGGCATCTCGATCTTGTTGCAAAACCATCTTGTGGAAGCCCAATTGAATGTCATGTCACGGAGAACAAGTCTTCCGCCCGGCTTCAGCACTCTGTAAACACTGTTGAAGAAATCCTGAACATTCGGATAATGATGGAAACTCTCACAGCAGATGACCGCATCAAACGAGTTTGCATCGAAAGGAAGATTCTCACAGTCGCCGACTACAAACTCCACACCGGGCAGGTTCTTTGCCCTGGCTACTTCGATCATCTTGGGCGTCAGATCGATCCCGGTGTAATGCTTCTCAGGATACTTCTCATATAAAAGAGAGATCATCGGAGCCGTACCGCAGCCGCAGTCAAGCAAACTGTCGAAAGGCTCTTTCTCAAGCTCTGCAAGAACATCAGGATAGTCCTTCTTGCACATCTTATATACACCGGCCTGGTCAGTCTCATAGACAGCTGCGGCTTTGGTAAATTCGTTTATTGTCATGTCTTTATATTCTTGTTCGTTCATGCTTAGCTCTCCATAAATTCGTCTATAACTTTGAGGACCGGCTCCCTGTACTTTTCTCCGCCGAAGAGCCACTGCTCGTGCTGCATATTAAATTCTCTGATATCTGGATCACGAAAATACTTCAGATAACGTTTCTTGTACTTCTCACCCATTTTGTTCGCATAGATGAAATGCACCTTCGTTCCTTCAACATGGATATCATCCTTAAGACATGTGATAAGGTCCGTATAGAACTGATTCTTAATAGATTCTGTCTTAAATCTCGAAAATGATGACAGGAACATCTCAGCTGTCTTCTCATCCATCTCGAAAAGCTCTATGAATTTGGTCTTTGCCTTCTGCTTCTTCTTTTCGCTTTTTGTAAAGCTTGTAAGCAAAGGCGTGACCAAAGCAGACTTCAGTTTTGCAGACAAGACACCGCTCTGATCAAGGTCAGGACTACCAAAGATACCGTGATCCATATGGATGTTCTCACGCTGGATAAGCTGGCCTACAAAGCTGCTTCCCAGAGATGAACCGAGAGCTCCGTCTATCCTTCCGTTATGGTTATCGATAATGTATTTCTCTATCTTTTCTGTTACTGTGATCATGTCAGGAAAGATAAGGTCGCTTCCGTCAAAGCCGTCGTAGTTTACGAGGATCAGATGATACTTTTCTGCAAGAGCATCTATAACTGTCGAGAAATTCATCTGCCAGTCACAGCAGGTACCTGGCAGGAGCATCAATGTCTTGCCTGACATGTTTTCGCGCTCTTCAAAAGTCATCCGAACAATCCTCTTTTCTTGTAAGTCTCAAATTCTGCACCGAGATAGTCGTATCCTATATCCTTTATTGCAGCCTCAAGGAGGTTCGCGTCAACTGCATCCTCAGTTAGGAATGTGGCTTCCTTCTTTGAGCGCGATGCCTTTACCTTCTTTGCCGAAGGCACGGCTTTTCGAATTGCATCACAGACATGAGCTTCGCACATGCCGCACATCATTCCGTCGATCTTTACTGTTGTCTTGATCATAATTACTCCCTGTTCTTAAGAACTTCTGCCGGTACTATCTTTCTTATCCTGCCTGTCAGCACGAGGTTTATCGCAAGATAAAGGACAATGATGACAAGGAAGATCGCCAGATAGAGCTGCGGTGGATATGAAGGATTGATTCCTACGCCTACGTTTGCTACCAGATATCTCGGGTAGATATAATCCATAATCATTTTGCAAAGAGGTATCGAGATAAGGGCTCCTATAGCGACAATATAGAAATTGCCGTCTAAGTACATCTTCCTGACTTCCTTGTTCCTGAATCCGAATATCTTTACAAGCGATATGTTGAATGAAGATCTGTCGATCATCATCTTTACCATGAGATACATGACGACCAGGAAGATAACGGAAGATGCAACAGTCATTGTCGTTACCATAGGTCCCATCATCTCAACGTAAACACCTGATGATCTTGCGATCTCTTCTTTTGAGACAACCGAATACAGTCTGCCGCTCTCTATATCGAGTGCGTGATCTGAGAAGACCACATTGAAGTAATCGTCTTCTTCACCGAACATGTCACGGCATCTGTCAATATCCATGAACACCATCAGCGAGGCAGAATAATCGAAGATCTTATAGACTCTGAACGCATATAATCTCTCACCCTTGTCATCTGTCAATGTGAAGACATCACCGACCTTGAGTGCGTACTTGTTCGCGACCGCAGAGCTTACAACAAGATCAGTATCATTATCAGGAAGTTTGCCTGTATCAAAGAACGGGTTATCTTCCGTGATTCCCATCAGCGTTACATCGAATGTATAGCCGTACATCTCTTTCTTGAAGCCTTCCGCTACAGCTTCATAGCCGCCTTTGGGAACTTCTTCTGTCGGATACTTGTAGTTATACATGTATTCATACTTAGTCTGACTGATGTAGTAATCCTTAACCTTTGAGCAGTACACGGATGTGTTGACGGCCATAAGCGCCACAAGCAGGCTCATTAACAAGCCGAGGATAACGGTAATGCCTGCCCTCATCTCTCGCAGGATCTGTCTTAATCTGAACATGCTGATAAACTTGAGACCCTTGATCTTCACATTCCTGCCGCGTACAACCTTCTGTTCATTTCGAAGAAGAGCAAGAGGTGTTTTCTTAAGCCTGTTGCGGACAACGAGGATATTAACTATTAGTGCTGTTACAGGCGGCACTACAAGACCGTAGATAAGGATAAAAGGTGTTACTTCAACCTCCATCTCAGGCATTGAGAAATAACCTAATGAATCAGCCATCTGCGCAGGGATTCCGGCAGGTGTCAGAACTGCAATAAGAGTACCAATTACACCAGAGACAAACGTAACAATAACCGGAACTGCCACATAGCTTAATGTGAGTGTTCTTCTCTTTACGCCCATCGAATAAAGTGCGCCGATCACTGAGCTTTCCTGATCGATCATGTGAACTATGAATACCGATATGACGTATGCGAAAAGCATTACGAGCAGTATTCCGAAGATGATGCTTGCCGAGTAATTGATCTGTACGTCATCCGCTGCAGAATCGATCCTCGGATTATCATTGTGATTCATAAACAGCATCAAATTGGATGTCTTGATATCGAAAATTTCATCGATGAGATCATTAGCTTCATCGGAGAATTCCTTTACACCGTCAGCATATTCCTTGGTGCCGTCGGCAAGTTCTTTGGCGCCGTCCTTGATCTTTGTCGAACCGTCATAGAGTTCATCAATTCCGTCGGAAAGATCTTCAGCACCCTTCTTAAGTTCCGTAGTACCTTTATGAAGCGCTGTCGCACCGTTTCTTAAAGCGTTATTGCTGTCCTTAAGTTTCTTGAGACCGTTATAGAGCTGGTTTGCGCCGCTGCTTAATGACTGCGCTCCGCTGTCGACACCCGCGACACCGGTCTTGATCTGCGAATACCCGTCCGCAAGATCTTTTGCCGGGCCTGCAAGCCCTGAAGCAACGCCTGCAACATAAGGATCTTCGCTGTTAGCCATCGCACCTGCCGCATTAGCATACTGATTTACGCCTTCGCCATACTGCTTGGCACCGCTGTTAAGAGACTTGGTTCCTTTTGCTAGTTCAGATGCTCCATTCGACAACGTCGATGCGCCTGATGCCACCTGCCCGACACCGTCAGTATAGGCTTTTACACCCTTTTCCAGTTGTGCGGCGCCGTCATCAAGCTCTTTAATGCCCTTCTTAAGATCAGGCATAGCATCCTTTAATTCGCCCATGCCGTCATTGAAATCACTGGTACCATCAGCCAGTTCAGATGCACCGTCGGCTATATCCTTGGCGCCGTCCTTAAGCTTATCGATGCCTTCGACAAGATCATCTTTCTTTCCGGCAATCTTATCCCAGTATTCTTTGAAATACGGATCATCAATGTCATCAACGTCAAACTCGATGTCTTCCAGATAATCCTTAAGCTCGTCTTCAGTCATCGCGCCGTTAAGAAGATATGCGTAATAGTATTCTTCGGAATTTACGGAATCCAAGGATGAATAAAGCTCGTCATAAGCCTTCGGTGTAAGAAAGATAAGTCCGAAATATCTGCTGTCGACAACAGTATCAGAAACCTTCTTTATAACCGTGTTGTAATCAGGAGCAGCGCCGATTCCGGATATCGTGAACTCTTTACCGCCGATAGTAACCTTATCGCCGATATTGATATTATTAACTTCCGAGTAACGCCTCTCCAGAACGGCTTCATTATCATTAGCAGGAAGGTTTCCATCGATAATGGATAATCTGTTGATGTTCTCTCTGACTTTGAAAGCACGTAAAACCTGATCCTCATTAAGAGAATAATCAACAAAGAACATCTTCTCTAATGAGATGCCTTTATCAGTCAGTTTCTTTTCCTCTTCATCTCTTAAAGGAACGAAAACAGAGAACTCGCCGTCCTCGCGGCACAATTCCCTGTCTCTTAATTCTGTGTAATCGATTATTGTTACCGCAGCGCCCATAAGGCTTACCACGATAAATATCGAGAAGATAATGAGGAGCGACAGCGCGATATATCTTGCCCATCCGGCTTTAAGATCGCGGAGCGCTCTCTTAAATAAGATCCACCCCATATCAGAGATCCTCCAGTTCTGAGGCTGGTGTCTTAGTCTCGTTATAGTAATCCTTGTAGATCTCGCCGTCCTTAAGATAGATGACGTGGTCTACCATGTTCTTGATCGAATTGTTGTGCGTTACGATCAGCATCGTCGTTCCGTACTGCTTGTTGATCTTCTCCAGGAGCACAAGGATATCTCTGGATGTCTTGGAATCAAGCGCACCGGTAGGCTCATCGCAGAGGAGCACTTTGGGATTCTTAACGAGCGCTCTCGCGATCGCACATCTCTGTTGCTGTCCGCCCGATAACTGTGACGGGAACTTGTACTGATGTTCCGTAAGACCTAATACTTCGATCAGATCGTCCAGATTAAGCGGATCTTTGGTCAGGTATTCACATACCTGGATATTCTCTCTTACGGTAAGGTTCGGTACCAGGTTATAGAACTGGAATATGAATCCCAGATTGTCTCTTCTGTAATCTGACAGTTTCTCGCCCTTAAGTCCTTCAATCAGTGTGCCTGCCACGGAAACGTTACCCGAATCTATGCTGTCAAGACCGCCGATACAGTTAAGAAGCGTGGATTTGCCGGAACCTGATGTGCCCTGGATAACGCACATCTCGCCCTTCTCAACCTTGATATTAATTCCTTTAAGGACCTGGGCATAACTGCCGCCTTCACCATAAGACTTTTTTAAATCTTTAGTTTCAATATACATAGTCAAACTCTCCGTTAATATGTCTGACTATATGTTAGTTCACGCTAACCGTAATATTACATCTATGTTTTTGACAATGATTTCAGATCGTAACGGGGTATCTATTGTCAAAAAGTTAGTTTACACTAATTTTTGTATATTAAAACTGATTTCGATTCTCAAAATCAATGAATTCAGGCATTAAGAGAGCCTTTTGTTCTCTTTGAGATACACTGCCTTACCGTGTTTGATCCCAAGCACATAATCGCAGCATTCCGAGATAAGTTCGGGATCGTGCGTGGATACTATGACCGAAGCACCCGTGGAAGCTAATTCGTTCAGAAGCTCTCCCACCTTCTCCATGTGCAAGTAATCCAGGCCCGATGTAGGCTCGTCAAAGAGAAGTATCTCAGCACCTGACGCAATTGCCGAAGCTATCGCAACACGCTGCTTCTGCCCGCCGGACAAGGCCATCGGATGAGTATCCTTATATTCCAGAAGACCAAGGCTCTCAAGGATCTCATTACAGCGCGTCTCATCTTCATCCTTCATAGAGAGCATGACTTCTGATTTAACGCTGTCCGTAAAGAGCTGATGGTTAACGTCCTGCATGACCAGATAACAGATCTTCAGGATCTGTCTTCCCTTATATGTCTTTCCGTCAAATACTATCTTTCCTTTGCAGTCACCTTCAAGACCGCAAAGACACCTTAAGAATGTGGATTTGCCGGTTCCGTTAGGACCGACAAGACCGATCACCTTGCCTTTTGGGATCTTTAAAGCCGGAATATTCAGATTAAGAAGATCCCCGTCTGATTCTTTAAACTTCTTCTTAAAGAGGAGATATGGACGCCTTTTATAGCTGAAGAAAAAATCCTTGAGCTCAATATTATTCTCAGCTTCACAGAATGAAGATGCGCTCTCACCGCGGATATCACTGATGAGCTCCTCTTCGAGCACGATCGGCCTTAGCTTGAAAGACTTTACTTCTTCTTCGCTTAAGCCCTTGAACTCTTCGCCTGTCCACTCTTTTTCCATCACGCCGTTTTCCATATAGATTACGCGGTCTACGGCATCTTTCAGATACCACAGTCTGTGCTCTGATATGATGATGGTCTTGCCCTGGCGCTTCCATTCAAGGATAGTGCCTCTAAGAAGTTCTATTGAATCAAAGTCGAGATTCGACGAGGGTTCATCGAGCAGGATAATATCCGGCAGGAGCGCCGCTACCGAAGCGCATGCGATCCTCTGCTTCTGCCCTCCCGAGAGATCGAAAATACTTCTTCCGAGAAGTTCATCGAGATCCATCTCAGCCACGACATCATTTAATCTGGACTTGATCTCTTTGGGCTCAAGTCCGATATTCTCAGGTCCGAATGCTATCTCTCCGTCAGTATCGACAGAGAAAAACTGGCTTCTGGGATTCTGGAAGACCGTACCGACAGTACCTGCAAGTTCATGAAGTTCAGTCTTCCTGACATCATGTCCCGCAACAGTTATATTGCCTTCAAGTTCACCTGAATAATAATGCGGGATAAGACCGTTTATGAGCCTTATTATCGATGTCTTGCCTGAGCCTGAAGCACCGCAGAGAAGGACTGTCTGGCCCTTTTCAATATTCAGGTTGATGTTATTAAGGGAACCGTCCTTGGAGCCCTTGTATTGAAAGTTTACGTTTTCGAGTTCTACGATACTCATAAGAAATACTTGAACACAACGAAGATGACTGTC
>Ga0265298_10011543_pt1 | contig 10332 bp, 13 predicted proteins | sample AusTroGonzalo_MG_3_FD_193486 | JGI IMG/M metagenome (GOLD analysis project Ga0265298, IMG submission 193486) | Bovine rumen microbial communities from tropical cattle in Woodstock, Queensland, Australia - Gonzalo_01 | ecosystem: Host-associated > Mammals > Digestive system > Stomach > Rumen ... | reverse complement strand
AGCGCCGATTTACACACAGGTGTTTTTTATTGGGGTTTGAAATGACATTATCGGAAGCAAACCGAACAGAAAATAGATTAGGGAAACTGAAAGCCCTTGCGGAAAGACTGGCCGCAGAAATGGACAAGGTTAAATACTCGAAAGACCTGCCCCCATTAGCCAAACAATACCGCGAAACAATCAGGGAAATCGAGGAATTAGATGGCGACAGTAAAGAAGAGGACGAAATCGGAGATATCCTTGGACAGCGTAATTCTGATGGGAAGTCAAGAACCGTCCGTAAGGATAAGTCCAAAGTATAACCTAACTGATGGAGGAGATGCGACCAGGCTTCTTGCTGTAGGCGAACTAATCCTTGATACATGGCAGGCTGATATCCTGGATGATTGGATGGCTTTAACGCCATCGGGAAGATGGATGAATACGACCTGCGGATTATCAGTTCCGCGACAAAATGGAAAGACAGGGCTCCTGCAAGGCCGTATGTCAGCAGGAATGCTGATGTATAACGAGCAGGTGATATATACAGCACATCTGCAAAAGACAGCAACGGAGACATTTGAAGAAATGGCTTCGTTTTTTGATAGTCCAAAGATTCGCAAATATCTTTCGGATATTAAAACAGCTCTCGGAAGAGAACAGATCATTTTAAAAAGTGGTGCAAGAGTTAAATTTCTTGCACGAACGCGTAATGGTGGTCGAGGTCAACATGGAGATTGCTTGGTATTTGATGAAGGACAGGAGGTAGATGATTCAACACAAGCATCATTTATCCCTGCCATATCAGCAAGCCTTAATCCGCAGACAATATACACCGGGACACCACCCGAGCCGGAGACAAAAGCTACGGTGTTCCGAAAGATAAGAACCAAAGCCATAAACAAAGAGACCACTAAAACAGCATGGGCGGAGTTTTCGGTTCCCGAAGTTGGAGATGTTACAGATAAAAGCCGATGGGCAAAGACAAATCCGGCACTTGGGAAAAGGATACTCTTATCAACTATAGAGGGCGAAAGCGAACAAATGGCACCCGATACATTTGCACGAGAACGATTGGGATGGTGGTGCCCTGTGGTTGAAAACATAGACCTTGCTATTAATTTAGTGGCTTGGAACTCCTGCAAATCTTCTGAGCCGAAGCCCGAAGGTAAGACCGCATACGGAGTGAAGTTTAGTTCGGACGGCTCCGTTGTATCGCTATGCGGTGCGGTCATTCCGCCGGAGGGAAAAGCAAGGATATCACTTATAGAGCAGAAACCGACCGCAATGGGAACACAGTGGCTTGCAGATTGGCTTAATGAAAGATATATGCAGGCATCGTGCGTGGTTATAGACGGCCGTAACGGAGTTGATGTACTTGTCGATAAAATAAAACCGACTTGGAAATATATAAATTCCGTAATAAGGCCAAATATAAAAGAGGTAATCGCTTCTGTGAGTATGCTAACGGAAGCGCTAAGCGAGAATGAAATTACCTGGTATGAAAAGCAGGATATATTAAACGATTCCGCCACTACATCTGTAAAAAGGCCGATAGGTGGCGGATGGGGATTCGGAGGGGATAATTCAACCCCCATCGAAGCATGTGCACTTGCTCTATACGGTGCAAAAACAAGTAAACGCAACCCAACACGAACTATGCGCATAGGTTAAAGGTGGAAAAATGCAGTTAACATTAGAACCGTCACAAATTATAGGATTCCCGATTAAGGAAATCGGCAGATTGCAAAGTCTGCTGGAAATTTATAGATATCACTTATCAAATAATGGTGAGAAGGACGAATATTACGAAGGGAAAATATCCCTTTCAAAAGTAAACCTCGGAATAGCGCTCCCCGGTGCATTAAGGAACCTTGAAATCGGATGTGCCTGGGGCGCCAAGGCTGTCGATGTCCTTGCGGCAAGGTCAATGTTTGACGGATTTGTAGGTGCAAACGGCGCAGAAGTAGAGAGCCTTAACGAGATTGTTTTACAAAACAACCTTCTGACCGAGTATTCAAAAGCCACAAGGGATGAACTTAAGTACGGATGCACATTCGCAACGCTCTCCGGAGATAAAAAGACGGGTGGAAAAGTCAAATTCCACTCTCCGAACACGGCAGCAGCATTATGGAATGGCGAAAAGGGAAGAATTGATTGTGGCTTTGCCATTATCGACACTGCTCCGGACGAAAAAGACGAGACAATGTATGTTCCGAGCAAGATAAATTACTATACCGACGATGCAACCTATGTGTTGTTTAGATGGGATGGTGATATTTGGTACAGTCAGAAATTTGAGCATAAGATGGGCAGACCACTTATGGAAGCGCTTGTTTGGAATGCTACATCAAATAAGCCTTTTGGAAGATCACGGATCAAGGAACCTATTCGCAGGCTCATTGATGGATACGTCAGAACCCTGGCAAATGCGGCCATAGGGCTCGAGTTTGCAACGGCACCGCAGAAATATATCCTCGGTGTAAATGACGACCAATTTGACGCGATTACGGGCGATAAATTCAAAACGTACGTCGGCTCAATAATTGCGGCAACGACAAACTATGAAACCGGAGAAAAACCGACTGTCGGCCAGTTGCCCCAGGGAAGTTTGGCACCTCATATTGAGATGATCCGTATGCTTGCAACGCAGTTTAGTGCGGCGACCGGACTTTCTGTTACCGACACCGGAGTGGTATCGGAAGCAAACCCGACAAGTGCCGACGCGGTGATTGCACAGACTCAGACGCTTATTGCTATGGCTGAGCAATTAAATGCCGGAAACGGCGCCGCGCTTCGCAATATTGCACTTATGGCTTTGGCTATCTCAAACGACTCCGGAATAGATGGGCTTACCGATGATCAGAAAGAAATTGTAGCTCACTTTAAGAACCCTGCTATGCCGAGCGTAGCGGCAACCGCTGATGCGGCAATCAAAATTGCAACGGCACGTGAAGGTTTCGGATCGACGGATGTGTTCTTGGAGATGATCGGTTTTGACCAGGCCGATATTCGCAGGATAAAAGCACAGGAGCAGCGATTCAGAGGAACGCAAGTGCTTACTGAAGTTGTAGAGGAAGAAGAATGACCTTATCGTTAAAGGAATGGGCTGAATATCGCGATTTGCTTTCAAAGCTAAGTCAGAAGGCGTCAGATGAATTTAAGGATGCCGTATGGAATGTCAACGGAAGGTGGCATGGAGCAGGTCTTGGAGCAATACCGCGGGATGATTTAATCGAATACGCTCACGCACTCGTGACAAAATATAGCGAGGGATCATCGGAATTAGCCTGTCAGATGTATGATAAGATAGCAAAGTTGTCAAAAAAGACACTCCCGCCGGCGGAGCCTGCTGAGACAGCATCTATGCAGGATGTTGCAAAGGCATTAAACGGAACCATAAAAACATCTCAGAACCAGGACTATGTTTCTTCTACTGTTGGAAGATTTGTCAAACAGGCAAGCCAGGACACCACGTTAAAGAACGCAAAGCGTGACGGTGCAGAGTTTGCCTGGATTCCTTCCGGCGACCCTTGCCCTTATTGCATAATGCTTGCGGCAAATGGGTGGAGAAGGGTCGGAAAGAACGGAAGCACCCACGCAGATCACATCCACAACAACTGTAATTGCGCTTATGCCGTAAGGTTTGACTCAAGCACAGAGATAAAGGGCTATGATCCCGATGTTTATAAAGAGCAATATGACGAAGCAGAAGGCCGTTCCTCAAAGGATAAGGTCAACTCCATGCGCCGGATACAGTATCAGGAGAACAAGGATGTTATAAATGCGCAGAAGAGAGAAGCGTATGCAGAAAGGCAACAGCTAAAATCAGAAGAATCGTCCTTGAACCTAATGGGACAAGTGATAAAAGAGCCCATAAGTCATTTTGAAAACGGCGAAGAGATTATAGAAACCTATAAAGTACATCAAAGTGACGTGGCAGAAAATATCTTCACGCAAACGCATAGCTCAAATGCCCAAGAAATGAGTGCATATATCGATAAAAATGTAAATAATGGCACTTATGGGAATGTGGATAAAATCGTTATAGCAAAGAATAAGGACTTAAATGGTATTGCTGCATACAATCGAAAAGAAAACGCGCTTTACATTAGTGAAGAGATAATTGATCCAAATCAATTTGATAAAATAGTTGACACCGATTATTTCCCCGCAAGAAATGTAGATGATGTATTAGCTCACGAGCTTGATGGTCATAAGCAGCATTGGGATGCGGTTGACCGGTATTATAAAGATAATACGGACAAGTTTTCAGATGTCATGCAAGCAAAAAATGACCTCGAGAAAGACTTATTTAAATATGTAAATAAAGCTCAAATTGAAAATCCTCGGTACATTATTGACAATATTAGCGAAAACGCTTATGATGGATTCAATGATAACAAGCTTGAGAACAAGCTAAACGAGCTTATTGCGGACTCGAGGATAACGTGCAAAGATAAGTATTTATCCGAGCTAATTGATAAGGTGATACACTATGATGGTAAATCCAAGTAAAAAACAAAAAGAGATGCAAAAAAAACTTTTACCTTGGTGGATGTTTGATAATAATGGAAATAGGGTTCTAAAAGAAGGAACTCCCCAGGATATTGTAAAGTTAAACAATGAGTATATAAAATTATACGTTCGCTAAAGCACTTACTTATGTAGGTGCTTTTTTAATACAAACATTTAAAAACATCGGTTAACCCCGGTGTTTTTTTATGCATAAATTTGGCAACTCGTGCCATAAAACGAGGTCTACTCGAAGGAGGTAAATATGGGAACTGACAACCAAAACAGCCAGGATGGAGCGCAGAACGCAGAAAAAACTTTCACACAGGCAGAGCTTGACGCAATCGTCAAGGATCGTCTTAAGCGGGCAAGTGAAAAGTATTCCGATTACGATGCTTTGAAGGAAAAGGCTACAAAGTTTGACGAGCTCGAGGCGGCGAATAAGACCGAACTCGAAAAAGCAAACGAGAAGCTGAAATCCGTAACAGCGGAGTTGGATGCTTTGAAGAAAGCCCAGGAGTTAAGCGATATGCGTATCCAAATTGCAAACGAAAACCATGTGCCTATGGAGTTTCTTACAGGCACCACAAAGGAAGAGCTCGACTTGCAGGCAAATAAAATCAAGGAGATGATGTCTGCAACCGGTATTCCTATGTCTGTAAGCGACGGCGGAGAAGTGGTAACTCTCGGCGGAAAGATTGACAACCGTACTTCATTCGCTAACTGGGCACAGCAGATTTTATAAGGAGAAAAAAATTATGGCAGGAACCGCAACAAACAGAACCAACATTGATCTTCCCATCGACAACGCCAGGGAGATCATTCAGAAAGCAAAAGAAACTTCAGCTATCATGTCACTCGCAAGAGAGATCAAGCTTCCCGGAAGAGGACTTGCAATCCCTGTGATTACGGATGATCCCGAAGCAGAATGGGTAGGCGAGACAGGAAAGAAGCCTGTTTCAAATCCCGGTCTTAGTACCAAGATCATGAGAGCATATAAGATCGCTGTTATCGTTCCTTTCTCGGACGAGTTCAGACGCGACCTTAAGTCACTCTACGATGCACTTGTGGACAGACTCCCGAGCGCATTTGCTACAAAGATCGACGCTACCGTATTCGGTAAGGGTGACAAGCCCGGCGATGATTTTGACAACTTTGCATCCGTTACTGCACAGAGCCTTGCATCTGATGTATACCAGGGTCTTGTAGCTGCAGATACCGATGTATCACTTCATGGTGGTATCATCAACGGATACGCTATCAGCCCTCAGATGAGAGGAATCCTTCTCGGTGCTACCGATCAGAACAAGAGACCCCTCTTTGTAAACAACACAGCAGAAGGTGCTATCCCTGTTATTCTTGGTGCACCTACCAAGATCAGCAAGGGCGCATTCAAGAGCGGAAGTCCTTCCGTTGTAGGTATCGCCGGCGACTGGTCAAAGGCTATGTATGGAACCGTTGAAGGACTCAAGATCAGCATTTCCGACCAGGCTACTCTCGATGTTGGTGGCGGTCAGACCATCAACCTGTGGCAGCAGAACATGTTCGCTGTAAGAGCAGAGATGGAGTTCGGCTTCCGCGCTGACACCTCTGTATTCAATGCTCTCACCGCAACAGGAGTGCCTTCCGTATAATGGTTCCTTTCAGAAACTTTCTCGGCGGAATAATGTATGTTGACGAATCAAGGGTGGATGAATATCTGTCCAACGGATATGTACCTTTCGCCGAGGAAGTTACTCATACTAAATCCGAAGAAACCTCTGAGGATGAAAAAATCCCCGAGGAAGTTACAGAAGAAAAACCGAAACGAAGAAGGAAAAGGTAACGATATGGCAACGGCTTACGCTACAGTCGCCGATGTGCAGGCGAGAATGTTAAAAACAATGACGGAAGCGCAGGAAAGCGTGTGCGGAAAACTTCTTGAGGGTGCCGCGAGGATCATCGATAGGTTTAATGCAAACGCTTCTGCTGACGATAAGAACGAAGTATCTATTCGAATGGTGCAGAGGGCTATCGAATCGTCAAATCTTACTGATATTCCCATAGGGGCAACCCAGGGAAGCATGGCGGCGCTTGGATACTCACAGTCTTGGACTATGGGCGCCAATGCAAGCGTAGGTCAGCTATACCTTGACAGGACAGAGAAACATCTGCTCGGCGGAGGGTCAAAGATAGGTTCATACAGCCCTGTGGAGGAGCTTGTGTATGGTAGGAATTGACATCACGTTAATCAAAAAAACACAGACCGGAACAAGTGGATTCAATCAGCCTGTTTATACGGAGACCGAAATAACGGTGCATGATGTTCTTGTCGGGGAGCCCACTACGGATGATATTCAGTCCAATCTTACGGCCTACGGCAAAAAAACATCATACACGTTGGCTATACCGAAGGGAGATACAAACACCTGGGAAGACACCGAGGTTATTCTCCCGGAGCCTTTTGGCGGACGGTATAAGGTAATAGGCAATCCGATAGCTGGAATTGAAGCAAACATTCCTCTCCGGTGGAATAAGAAGGTGAGCCTTGAAAAACTCGAAGGGTAAATTTGAATTAAATAAAAGCACCGTCAAAAAGATGCTCAAATCTGAGGAAGTAATGAAAATTGCTGTCTCAGAGGGATCAAAACTCGGAAATATCGAAGAGCAATATGTCGGAACACAACGCGCATGGGTTAAAGGTACAGAGAAATGATAGAGACAAAGATATTAGATTACTTACAGCGTAAACTGAATATGACTTATGTTTATCTTGAAACTCCGAAGACCGCTCATGCGTCTTATGTTGTTTTTCAGATAGTAGACCGCACGAGGGAGAATTATATTGATGCGGTAACGGTGCGCTTATGGTCGTATGGAAAAACAAAAGAAGAAGCCGCAAGCCTTGACGAATTAGTTCGTAACGCTATGTATGAGATTACCGATGTTACTGACATATCGTCTTCAACATTGGGCGGCGGAGCAGATGATTACGACACCTCACTCAACAAATATCGTTACAGTTGCTACTTTAATATCACATATATGGAGGAATGATTATGTCTAATACAGCTACAAATGTATCGACAGGCAAGCCTGCCAAAGCAGGTGCGATCTTTTTTGCACCCCTCGGCACTACGCTTCCTACCGATACCGATACAGCTCTCAACGAAGCATTTAAGGCTCTCGGATATGTATCTGAGGACGGCCTTACAAATGACAACTCACCCGAGAGCGACCAGGTTAAAGCCTGGGGTGGTGACAATGTACTGAATATGCAGACCGACAGACCCGATTCATTTGGGCTTACTCTGCTTGAGGTACTTAATGAGGATGTGCTTAAGGCTGTGTATGGATCTACCAACGTTACCAAGGACGCAAGTGGAAACATTACAGTCAAGGCAACATCTGATGATCTTGGAAGCGGATCATGGGTTGTTGATATGGTGATGCGCGGAAACCGCAAGAAGAGAATTGTAATTCCCAACGGAACCATTTCTGAGCTCGGCACCATCACCTACAAGGATGATGAAGCTGTCGGCTACGAGATTACCATCACCGACATTCCCGATGCTTCCGGTGTATATCACTATGAGTACATCAAGGCAGCAGGCGCGTCTATTTAAGGAGATATGATATGACAGACGGAAAGACAAAAAGTGGATTTAAGTTTTCTATTAATGAAAACATCTTCAAGGACTGGGAATTTACCACGCTTGTAGATTCCATCAGAAACGGCGGCACCATGAAAGATGTAAATGATCTCTATATCATGATGCTTGGCGAAAAAGGTTTCGACGCACTTAAGAAACATATCCGTAAGATTTATGGATATGTTGATGTTGAAGCTATGAAGAGCGAGATTACGGAGATTACAAACTCCGCAAAAGTAAAAAACTGATGTTCCTCGTGCTCTGCAGAAGAGAGTACGAGGACGAGATGATCTGCGACCTTGCCGAAGTCTATCATATGTTCAACTACGAGGAGTATCCACCTATATTGGTGGGTACTCTTTTATTTGGACTGAGAGACGATTCGCGAGTGAAAATGGCGCTGTCCGGGCAGAATGTAAGCCTTGACAGATACCTTATGGCAAGAGCAGTTGACGAATTAGCTTTCCTATCATGGACAAAGACAAAGGATGCACAGAACAATAGGCACAGGCCAAAGTCGATTCTGCAAAAGATGATGGGAGAGCCTAAAAAGGAAGAATACGCCACATTTGAAACCATGGAAGAGTTCATGGAAATGTGGAATGCAATATGAGGTAGGCTATGGCTGATAATAGTATTGGTACTTATTATTTCCAACTGGCGCCCTCAACAGAGGGTATCAGCAATTCAATATCTGAAGCCCTTGGCGATGCCGGAGTACAGAGCGGGAAAAGCTTCTCAAGCAGCTTTGGCAAGGCATTCGGTACCGCCGGAGCCGTAATCGGTGGAATAACTGCGGCCGTGGGTGGCATAAGTACCGCAATAGTCAATGCAACGAGTAATGTTGCTGAGTATGGTGACAATGTAGATAAGATGTCGCAGAAACTCGGTATATCCGCAGAGGCATACCAGGAATGGGATGCCGTTATGCAGCATAGCGGTTCGTCTATTGACGGACTAAAAACAGGCATTAAAACCCTAAACGAGTCACTTGTAAAAGCCAAAAGCGTTATAGAAGAAACCGACAAACAAGAAGCATTGTTAGAAGAGCAGCTTGAAAGCGGCGCTATTTCCTTCGAAGAGTTTAATAAACAGTATCATGAACTATATGATGGAGCATACGACAGCGTCGGTGCATTAGGCGAACTTGGATTTTCTCTGCAGGATATCTTGGAAATGACAGAAGATTCCGACCTTGCTTTAGAGAAGGTTATAACCGCTTTGCAAGGTATGCCCGAGGGAGCAGAGAGGGCAGCGCTTGCCAATGATGTTCTCGGACGCTCTGCTATGGATCTCGGTGCGTTATTTAACACATCGGCAGAAGACACGCAGGCAATGCGTGACAGGGTTCATGAACTCGGTGGAGTAATGGAAGATGATGCCGTCAAAGCGGCGGCCGCATTCCAGGATCAACTGCAGGATATGCAGACCGCTTCGCAGAGCCTTGTCCGCAATATGGTATCAGACTTTTTACCCGGTATTACCACAGTAATGAGCGGTTTGACAGATATATTCTCGGGCGATACTGAAAAAGGAGCAGAAGGAATCGCAAATGGCATTAAAGAGACTTTGGCAAAAGTCACTGAGAATTTGCCAAGCATAATGTCAATTGGAAGCACTATAGTCTTGGCTCTTGTTGATTCTATAATAGCAAATTTGCCTTCTGTTCTTTCAACAGGGATGGCTGTTCTTGAAGAACTGATTTTAGGAATTTCGGCCATGCTTCCGGATTTGGTGTCCATGGTAAGTTCTCTGATCGTAGAAATTTTGAACAGCCTTTCAGCTTCTGCGGACACACTGATCCCGGCCATTTTGACGGCCATTTTAGGCGCGATTTCTGCGCTGCTTGACAATCTGCCGACCATCCTTTCAGCCCTGCTAAATTTTGTGACAACCCTGGTAGATTCGCTCTTGAGCGATGGACTCCCGATTCTGATTGAAAAACTGCCCGACATAATTTTAGAGGTGGTGAATTTTATATTAGGTGCCATTCCCGAAATTATCCAGGCCGTGATCACAATAGTTCAGTCCATAGCTGAAAATCTGCCAATTATAATTCAGCAAATTTGCGCCATTTTGCCGGATTTAATAACATCCATTATTGATGCACTTTTGGAAAATTTACCGATCATAATTGAAGCCGGGATTCAGCTTTTTGTCGCGCTGATTGGCGCTTTGCCGGACATCATAATTGCCATAGTTGGCG
>Ga0265298_10011542_pt1 | contig 10335 bp, 9 predicted proteins | sample AusTroGonzalo_MG_3_FD_193486 | JGI IMG/M metagenome (GOLD analysis project Ga0265298, IMG submission 193486) | Bovine rumen microbial communities from tropical cattle in Woodstock, Queensland, Australia - Gonzalo_01 | ecosystem: Host-associated > Mammals > Digestive system > Stomach > Rumen ... | reverse complement strand
CAACAGGTAACATGAATCTCCCAGAACCCATTTATATAAAGGGAAAGAGCAAACTCAACAGGTAACAAACAGGTAACATAGAGGTAACATCGTGTATTGTAAATCACAAGATATCTGTAGATGTCATGTTACCTGTTTGTTACCTCTTTATTAGGTGTCTCGCCAATACCTAACACGCCTCAATCCCTTTGTATAAAGCACTTTCCGAAGATTCATGTTAGGTGTTGGCTAAAAACGACAGTCAACCTAAATAAGTTTTAACGTTTAACTGGGTCAATCTATCTAAGGGTTAAGCAATGTAGGTCATCAACCTATATTAGGGAGCTACATATAAGCTATTATATTAAATAATGTGTAAAATGTGCTTGTTGTGACAACGTTTTCAGAAAAACTTCGTATATTTGTCCCGTTATTCAATAACTGAAGATGATAGGAAGGAATATTATACTAAGTGTTGTATTGTCTTTTTGCGCTTTTTCTGCTCAAAGTCAAACTAGGCGAGCCTTATTAATTGGTATTTCAGAATATACCACTCATACCCAGCCTTCTGATGATGTTTGGGCCAATATTCATGGGGCCAATGATGTAGAGCTTCTATCTCAAACGCTAAATAAGCAAGACTTTAAGATCAAGAAACTGACGAATAAAGCAGCAACAGCCCACCAGATAAGAAAAGAGTTTGCTCGTTTTATTTCATCCTGCCGCCCTGGTGATATCGTTTACCTTCATTTTTCCTGTCATGGACAACCTGTAGAGGACTTGAATGGTGACGAAGAAGATGGTTGGGACGAGGCTATTATTCCCGTTGATGCCCAAAAGGTTTATCACAAAGGTAAATATACTGGCGAGAACCATATCATTGATGATGAACTAAATGAATATCTTCGTTCAATACGTACCAAGGTTGGCAATAAGGGCTTTGTGTATGTTGTTATTGACGCCTGCCATGCAGGATCATCATACAGAGGTGATGAGGAAGAAGATAGTATTATAATTCGTGGTACCAATCGTGGTTTTACATCTACAGGAAAACAATTTGCTCCTAAAATAGATAAACGTGGGAAGATAAGGGTCGAGAAATCTGCTTCAATGGCTAATATCTGTATTCTTGAAGCATGCCGATCATATCAGGTCAATAGTGAGATTCGAGAAGGGGGAGTTTATTATGGCTCATTGTCTTTCTATGTTAATAAAGTGATACAGTCCACTTTGTTAAGTAGCGATAAGTTTTGGATAGACAAAGTAAACCAGCTGATGGATTCTGACATACGACTTGTTAGGCAGAATTTAGTGATAGAAACAAGTTATTGATTGTTATTATGCAGATTGCATTATTTAGACATAAAGATAATAAAGTGCTTGAGCAATTTGTTAAAGCGCAGAAAGAGAAAACAATGGCATATCTTCAAGGTCAGTTTTCTTTGCCATTAACAGATTGCGAAGATATTTTCCAAGAAGCCCTCATTACCTTATATAATAATATTAAAAGCGGGAAGTTAGAGAAACTGACATCCTCAATTTCTACATATTTCATGGGAATATGTAAAAATAAGGCACATGAGTTTATGCGCGAAAAAGGGAAAATAGTTTCTACACCATACGAAATTAATAGTGCCCCAAGCAACACCTTCCTTGACGAACAGGTAGAGAAAATACTATTATTAGAATCAGAAAGCGAATCACTTCAAAAGAAGAAAGAAGCTTTAGTGAGGGATATTGTTCGCGATTTACCATCTCCCTGTGACGAATTATTATGGGGATATTATCGTGATGGATTTTCTATGAAGATACTGGCAGACAGGTTTAATTATGCAAGTGAAAATGCAGTTAAAGTCACAAAGCATCGTTGTTGCGAAAAATTTCGCAATAGATTCAATGAGTGCATAAAATCACTATTTTAAATGTTCGACAAATGAATAATAACGATAATAAAGATTTAGAAAAAGAATTGCTTGAAGACGAGCGCATCAGTCTATTCTTGCAAGGCAAAATGAATCACGAGGAAGAATCAGAGTTTCTCAAAGAACTGAAGCAAAATAACGAATTGCGTCAACGAGCTAGAACCCAAGCTCGTTTGGTTAAAGGCATGAAACAGATTGATAAAGAATTGCTTAAAGCATTCCAACTAGCAGATATTCAAGACATCAACCGGATAATAGGTGTTCAACATAAGATGGGCCCAGTTAGATGGCTTGCCATTGCAGCATCAGTCGTTTTCATTGTATTTGCTGGATTCAAATCATACGATTATTACGACACGACTAATCTAGGAAAAGAGTATGCTAATACATTCCCAACATCTACTATTATTAGAGGTGAGGCAAATGCTAATGTCGAAAACGAACTTGCCACATTATTTAATAATGTAGTAGAAGGTAAGGATTTGGATAATACCACTTCTCGCTTGGAAACTTTATGGGAACTCTCAAAGCAAGATACTTATAACGACTATACAGATTATGCTCCATATCTTGGCTGGAACCTTGCCATAGGTTATTTGCGAAATTATGAAAAGACTAAGGCTCAAGATGTTTTGGCTGAAATGGAGTTGTTATATGATAGCGAAACTATTATAGGCAAAAAGGTCAGAGAACTCAAAAGAGAATTATAATAGATTTTTATGAGATTAAGAATACTGCTTTTATTGTATGGGCTTTTATTATTAGTACCATCCTATTCGCAAAATATCGACTATTCTTCTGCTGAAGAATTAATAAGCGATATAAAAAGGAGAGATTTTGAAAAGCCAATATCATATATGAGGCAGTATTTGGCTTCAATAGAAAACGGAACTGAAGTGTTCCAAGATTCTGTTTATATTGGAATGACCACTCTCTTGGCGTCATCATATGCTCAAAACAATCAAATATATAAAGCAGATTCTCTCCTTTCTCATTCAATTAATTACCTATTGGAAAATGGTAAGAAAACTACATTAGCTTACTCTTTGTATGTAGCATATGGAGGAGTATTATGTCAACTTCAGAACTATACAAAAGCTTCTTATTACTTAGAACCAACCTTGAAATTTGTCGAAGTTCAAGAAGGAAAAGGGGAAACCTTTTCTGTCATTCTAAGTATGTTGGCTGTGTGCCATATGAATATGAATGATGTAGATAGAGCGAAAAAAGAAATAGAAGAATCAGTAGCAATCATTGAGCAATGCGAATCTAAGTTTTCATTATCAAATATGATAAGCATTTATCAAAAAGCTAGTGCAATTTATAATAAAATAGGATTTGCTGATAAAACGGAAAAATACACAAAGAAAGCCTATGACTTATCAAAAGATAATGATATGTATGTCTCAGAATATATAAATGCTGCAAACAACCTTGCTGTTATATACTCTGATACAGGACGATATGAAAATGCATTGTCTATTTTACATCAAATGGAAAAGAAACCGTTGTCAGAAATAGAAAAGAGTAGTGTATACAATAGTATCTTTCTTGCTAATTATTTTCTAGACAATGAAGAAGAGACGGTAAAATATGCTAACCTATGCAATAATAGCTTAAAAGATATCTCTTCTGATGTATTTTCATCATTCCCCATAATGACAATTGAAAATATCTGGGATAAGAATGCTATGCAGCTTAAGGTTAATATGGGTATCCTTGATAAATTCCATCATAATAGTAAGGCTGTAGAGATGTGTTACGATAATAGTCTATTTATTAGGAGTCTCGCTTACGATGATATGTCAAGATTACGAAACTTATCCCAAACAGATACAATCATAAGCAATTTGTTTTCAGAAATAAGAAATTTGAAATCAGAAAGATTTGCTGGTAATCATAATGTATATAAAACTTTAGAGGAAAAGGAGAAACAATTAAAAGAGGCATTATTGTATAAAACGAAAAATGGCACACACACAAATCTGCCCACATGGAGGGATGTCAAGCAATCATTACAACACGGTGAATGTGCAATAGAGTTTATAACATATTCAGGTTTTGCAAAGACAACATCAGAAACGAAAGAGCTTAAATATGCAGCACTGATACTAACACCAGAGATTAATAGTCCCATATTCGTTGAACTATGTACATATAATCAGTTGCATGAAGTTTTATTTAATGCTTTGATAGAACAAGAAATAGGGATTAATGGGTTATACGTGAAAGAGCAAGGGTATATTCTCTACAAATTGATTTGGGAGAAAGTAGATGATTTTGTTAAAGGCGCTAAGCAGATTTTTATATCACCAATATTAGAAATCCAAAATGTGAATATTGGTTTTATTCCATCTCCTGACGGAAATTATTTAAATGATAAGTATGACATAAGAATAGTGACTTCAACAGCAAAGATTTGTAATCAAGAAAGAGTTATCCTTAATGATGCTTATGTATATGGAGGTATTGAGTATTCAAAAGGGAATCTTGGTTCAAATGAGATGTCCTATAGGAGTATAGTGATTAATGAACTATGCGATTCAACGCGAAGTGGTTTTGGTTTTCTGAAAGCATCTGTATATGAAGTAGACCAAATAACAAGGACACTCCGAGAGAAAAAAGTTAGTACCCATCTTTTCTGTGGGGCAGATGCAGATGAAGCCTCTTTCAGGAAATTGGATGGAAAATCTCCGTCCATCATACATTTATCCACACATGGTTTTTATTTAGTAGGATTTGATAAATATACAGAGTATTTTAATAAACTTCAGACATATTCTAACAATGATAATTCAATGCTACTTTCTGGCATATTGTTAGCCGATGCCAATTCTGCAATAAAGGATTCAAGTGGACAAAACCCTCTCAATGATGGAGTATTGACAGCAGAAGAATTATCTTTGCTGGATTTGAGGAATACTGAACTGGTTGTTATTTCTGCTTGTGAAACTGCAATAGGACAGAATATTCAGGAAGGTTTTGGAGGGCTTGTAAGAGCATTTAAAAATGCAGGCGTGAAAAGTATCATAGCAAGTTTATGGAAAGTTCCTGATGAGGCCACAGCAAAACTTATGGTTTCATTTTATAAGTATTTGTTATCAGGAACAGAAATGCATCAGGCTTTGAAGATGGCACAAAAAGAGATCTCTATGTTATATCCTGATCCATATTATTGGGCATCATTTATCTTGCTAGATTAGAATAAATAGTTTGGTCGTTTTGTTTTTATTATGGTGAAGAGAGATTTCTTCGCCATAATATTTTATAATGTTCTTGTTAACCTTCTGCTACTATTTGTCATAGAAGTATAGAAACAAATAGTATTAACAATAAAAACATAAGAATTATGAAGAGTATTTATCTTACCCCGTTTGTGTTTAGAGCAACACGTTATGAAGAGTACAAAGATGGTATTTGTATTGGTCAACAGAATGTAGACATTCAAATTATCTCTAAAGTGATTAACAATTGTGCCATGTTCCACTTGGAAGGCAATATGCCTATGAATATGAAAAATAATTTTGGGCTACCTGTATTTGGAGTTGAACGTGGCGATATTCTGGAAGATCGTATTATGTATGGTCGTCTTCCTGATAGCTTCAGTTGGCAAGACCCTACAGATCCGCTTGTCTGTGAAATCTTTGCTAACAAAACATGTATTCGATTTGCCATGCTCAGCCCATTGAGGATTATTGAGTTTACTGGTCACTTCGAATTGATTGGTGAATAACTCACTTTCATTACAATAACTTTCCATAGTATGTAAATCATACGGCGCTTGTAAGATGGTCTGTTGTGAAACACGCCATCTTTTTAAAAAAAATTTCAATGAGCTGTTAACCTTTCCATTAATTTTGTCATAAAGGGTAGAAACAAACATTAATAACAATTTAAAAATTCATAGTTATGGAAACTTTATTTTTCTTAGTTATTGCAGTTTCATTAGCATACGCTGTTGGCTGCTGGGGTAGAACTCGCAAGATTGGTTTTGGTCTGGCTTTTGTCCTTTCACTGGTAAATTTGCTTGTAGGTATTATTGCCGTAGCATGTTCAAAAAAACTTGAAGACAACAAATAAATAGAAGAAAAGAATTATGAAAACAGCAGGCTGGATTTTTATAGTAATTGGCGCACTGGCTTTCTTGGGTGCTGCATCAAAAGGTAATAGCGTATTTGGTCCTCTATTTTGGATAGGAATGGGCGGAGTATTACTTTATTTGAAGAGAGAACGTGAAGAAAAGAAGGATGTGAATTCTGATACTGTTCCTTCAGTAAAAAAGGAATCTGTAAAATCAATAGAAAAAGAAATGTGCTTGGTGACAGAACCATTAGAGGAAAACAGTCCCGTTACTTTTGAGCAAAAAGAAGCAGCTTTATGTCTAATAGCGTTTTTCGCTGGTTATAATGACGATTTATCAACTGATGGCGCAGCTTATATGATTTCATATCAATCAGCCATCTGGTTCGGCATTGGCAATTATAAAGAAACACTCACGACAGCCTTACCCAAATATCAAGACGCAGACAAGTTAATAGACACAGTATTGACCATTAAGGACACAAAGTCAAGAGAGTTCATTCTTCTCACTTGTTATGATCTCACCAATATGTCAGAAAAAGCTGAAGCTTATGAATTCTTATATAACATTGCTAATGAAATGGGTTATAATAAGGAAAAGTTTCACAAATTGATCGATCAATACTCGGATAGGCCAACAAAAAACTAAAAAAGCTAATTGTACACTTATAAAGATATTTAATTGTAATTTTCATAGTTGTAAGTATTTAGATTGAAAGATGGACTGTTGTGAAACACGCCATCTTTTTTAAATTTTTGTTAATTATAATCGTAAGGCTGTAACCTTTAAGCATTTTCTATCATAAAGGGTAGAAACAACAAAAAAAGTAATATGGAAAGTTTAAACATTCAAATCGACAGAAACAATGTTGAACAGCAGAAAGCTTTCGACCTCGTGGCCAATACAAACACCTGCCTTTTCATTACAGGTAAGGCTGGTACTGGCAAAACTACGTTCATCAAGCGTATTCAAGAAGAGATAAACAAGAACTTCCTAGTACTGGCTCCTACTGGAATTGCAGCCATTGCCGTAGGTGGACAGACAATGCACTCATTCTTTGGTTTCCCTTTTCAGGCGATGGGGCCACATACGAAGTTGGATGTATTACCTGAGAGGAAGATGCTTCTTAACAAAGTTGATACAATAATTGTTGATGAAGCTTCAATGGTTAGGAGCGATATGGTAGATGGCATGGACAGATACCTCAGAATGGCTTTCAATACCAATATGGCTTTTGGCGGGAAGCAAGTGGTGTTTGTTGGTGATTTGTACCAACTTCCTCCAGTTGTCAAGCAGGACTCAGCAGATGCAGAGTTGCTTCGTGATTTGTATGGCCCTGGTCTTCCTTTCTTCTATAAGGCATTCGTCCTGAAGAGAATGAATCTACCAAAGATTGAATTCCAAAAGGTTTATCGTCAAAGCGATGTGGATTTTCTCGATATTTTAAACAAAATGCGTAATGGTGAGGTAAAGTCAGAAGATCTCGCCCTGCTTAACGAGCATGTGGGCACAGAAGAGAATAACGAAGACTTCTCTGTTACTCTTACCTCTTTTAACTATATGGCTGAGAAGATCAATGAGCAGAAACTAAATGAAATAGAGGATGAGGTATTTATTTATCAGGCTGATATTCAGGATGAGTTTAAGAAGAATGATGCGCCCGTGCCTGAAATACTTAGATTAAAAGTAGGTGCACAGGTTATTTTCTGCCGTAACAATCCCAATTCAGGTTATATGAATGGAACTATTGCTAAGGTTTCTGCTTTAGAAGAGAACAAGATTCTTGTCAGACTTGAAAACGGGAGCGAAATAGAAGTGCACAAGGTAAGTTGGGAAAATATACAGAGCCAATATAATCGTGAGACCCGTAAGATGGAGTCAAATGTAATTGGTTCTTTTACCCAATATCCGATAAAGTTGGCCTGGGCTATCACTATCCATAAGTCGCAGGGTATGACCTTCGACCGTATGCATTTCGATCTCTCCAGAGGTACATTCCAGGCAGGGCAGGCTTATGTGGCCATCAGTCGTATGCGCTCATTAGATGGTTTGACTTTGAGCCATCCTATTATGCCACATCACATTATGCAGAATCCGGAAGTCCGAGCATTTGCTAATTCCTTCAATGATGGGCCAATGATAGATGATGAAATCGAAATTGGCAAAATGGTGTATAAGCATCTGGCTAAGAAAGAATATGATTTGGCAGCAAAGGTTTGTTTAGACCTTGTTGTGGCAAAGGTAAAACGTAATGACCTGCGGAATGCAGCATTAATAGCAAAGAAGATGTTCGATATTATGCTTGACGACAAGAATTTGATGGGCCGTACAAAGAAAGTAAAACTTCTGAAAGATTATAGTATGACCTGCAATTTCCTCAATGCAGTGTTCTGCCTATATGGTAATCGTTATGAAGAAGCCATTGGTTATGCTGATATGGTACTGAGTAGAAAGAATTGTCTGGAGGCAATGTTTATTAAGGGTCGTGCATTATTTGGGTTGGGCAGATACGAAGAGGCTTTTGATGTGAACTATCAGATCATCAACATCTCCAAAGAGGCAGAGGAAAAGAAGGCAATCGATAAGAAATTGCTTCTTTTTGAGGCAAGGGTTAATGATTGCATAGGGAATCCCAATATATCTATTTGCAAACAGCTTATCGACATCTGTCCAGAGTGTATCGATGCCTATTGTCTTCTGAGAAAGGAAGCAATTAAAAATGGAAAGTCCTTAGAGACAGCTGAAGACGAAGATAATGCAAGCCTAATCCTATCATTCAATGACTCTTCGATTTCTGATAGTGAATTCAGAAAATTGCTTGCAAAGGCTGAGGTTTCTGGCAAGGATTATTCTAAACTAAGGAGAAGAATTACTAAATTATAAGCAGGTTCTGGCACCCTGTGTTTACTCTTCGTCTTTTGGCTGTATGAAGCCTATGGGACGTCGAGGCTTGTCCTCTGAACGATTAGCCTGAAGCTCTGCTAAAGCAGTGCTAATGGCATCAAGTTGGGCACGAGTACTTTCATTAATGTCGTTCTGGTCGGCTAGGATGTCGTTCACCTCGTTCCTGAGGTTTTCAATTTGTTTTCTCAGATCAAGATATGTAGCAGCAAGGGGTAATTCTGCCAAGTGGCGATAGGCGACAAAGGCTTTCATAATCTTGCGGTTTGCTTGTATAGCAACCTCTGATTTCAGAACACTGCTGAGCATTGCAACGCCAATTTCTGTAAATGCATAGGGATAAAAACGTTGCTTTTTGATGTAATTTGCGGTAACAAATTGTGACCGCAAATCTGTATCACTCTCATTCTCAGAATGATAAGATTTAAAGAAGTTCACTTTGAATACCCTCCATTCCTCTTCAGTGAGTTGGAACATGTATTCTTCTCCCTCGAAACGCTTTGTATTTCTTTTGACTGCCTGATTCAGGGCGCTCGTTTTCACTTCATAGAGTTTTGCGAGATCGAAATCGAGCATCACACGGTAGCCGCGGATGACATAAATGTGATCTTGAATGTTTTGTAATTCGTCCATAGTCGTGTGGTGGGCTATCATTCGTTTGCCGTCCTGCGCAACAGAACTGATGGCAATGGACAAACTCGGACGAACACGGACTTCGTGTTGTCTGACGGAGATAAGAAGATGTTGAAAGAGATTGCGTTTCAGAGCATCAAGGACTCCCTTGACGGCAAGCCTGTCTCTCACCTCTCACCCCTCACCTCTCACCTCTTTAAAACCCATCTGGCAGTGGAACCACAACCCCGATGATAGCAAATGGAGCCTGAAGAACGGTCGTCTGCGTTTCCAGTCGATGCCTGCCGAACAACTGATGTGGGCCCGCAATACGCTTACCCAGCGTGTCATCGGCCCTCAGAGCCTCACCACCGTTGAACTCTATACGAAAGGTATGAAGGATGGCGATGTGGCTGGACTGGGCAATATCAACGTGCCCTGTTCGTGGATTGGCATCGTCAAAGACGGCAAATCCCTCTCTTTCCGCTGATAAATCTGCGTAACTAATTGATTTTTAATAGGTTACGCAGATTTTCTATTTCTCCGTTACCCAAAATCAGACCCAAATCTCATCCAAAACTCGGAGAATTGTGAAAATAGCGATTCCTAAACAATCCAAGGAGATGTTAAAGTATGTATCTACAAGGGCGAATACCAGATGAAACCACGTGGCCGCGTGTTCTACCAGCCCCGCGAGAAGACCATCGTCAGGAAAGCCTCTCACTGGGACATCGGGCAGACCTGGAACGATTGACAACTCTTGTAGTCATGGGGACAGGCCAGAAACGCTCGCTGCAGATGGACGTATTTCCCGCCAATGAGAGGCAAAGTAAAAGGCAA
>Ga0265298_10011541_pt1 | contig 10336 bp, 21 predicted proteins | sample AusTroGonzalo_MG_3_FD_193486 | JGI IMG/M metagenome (GOLD analysis project Ga0265298, IMG submission 193486) | Bovine rumen microbial communities from tropical cattle in Woodstock, Queensland, Australia - Gonzalo_01 | ecosystem: Host-associated > Mammals > Digestive system > Stomach > Rumen ... | reverse complement strand
CGCGCCCTCGATGGACGCGGCGAGGATCGCCTCCTGCAGCGAATTCGCGTTTTCGACCGCCTTCGCCGCGCGCCGCGTCCGCTCGTCCTCGAAACCCGGCCGCATGGTGAAGAACCACGTGTCCTTCCTCACGTCTTCGCCGAACAGCTCCGGCGGCCGGTCGACGGTCCGTACGGTGAACGACGTGCTTCCGCTGTCGCTGTGCAGCGTCTGCTCGAGCAAGACCGTCATGTCTTCGAAAACTCCCATGGCCGGATTATACCGGTTCAGGGAATAAAAAAGACGGCGCCCTCTCGAGAAGACGCCGTCCGCCGGGATACCCGCCCGGGCTTTACTGCTGCCGTTTGGCCTTGAGCCGCTTGAGGACGCCGATCGCCTGCGCGGGCGTCATGACCGCGTCGGGCGGGAAGTCGAGGTCCGGCTCCCCGAGCTCCTCGTCGAGTTCGTCCTTCTCGAGGGTGAGGTCGAAGAAGTTCTTGCGGTCCGCCTTCGGGAGCGCGCTCTCCTTGAGCTTCTTCTTCCCCTTCTTTTTCTTCTTGTCGTCCTTCTTGGCCTTGGCCTTGCCCTTCTTGCCTTTAGCTTTCTTCTTGCCCTTGGCTTTCTTTTTCTTCTTGGGCTTCTCCTCGTTGTCTTCCGGCTCTTCGTCGTCGCCCTTCTCCTCAGGCTCGTCGTCGTCCTTCTCCTCAGGCTCGTCGTCGTCCTTTTCCTCGGATTCTTCGTCGTCGTCGTCGTCGTCGTCGCCCTTCTCCTCGGGCTCGTCGTCCTATTCTTCGTCGTCAGCCGGGGCTTCGAACTCCTCGCCTCCGCCGGATTCCTCGTCGTCTCCCCGCTCTTCGTCGTCGGATTCCTCGTCGTCATCGTCGCCGAACCCGTATCCGTCGAGAAGGTCGGAGTTGTCGTCGGGCTCCTGTTCGCCGTCGTCGCCGAGGTCCTCCATGTCCTGGTCGTCGTCTCCGCCGTCGAACGAAGGCGGATCGTATTCGCCTGCGTCGCCCTTGGCCTTTATTTCCTGGAATTCCTCGTCGTCCGGCCCAGCAGCCGGCTCTTCGTCGGAATCGGCCGCCCCGTCGCCCTGGTCCGCGAGTTCCTCGTCCGGATCGGCCACTTCGGCGTCCTGCGCCGCGAGTTCCTCGTCGGGGTCGGCGAAGTCGTCTGTCGGATCTTTGACGTTGCCGTCTTCGTCGGACACGTACTCTTCGGTGTCTTCCTCGTCGGACGGAGGCTCGCCGCCGAATTCCTCGTCGCCGTATTCCTCGTCGGCGGGCGGCTCCTGGAATTCCTCGTCGCCGGCCGGCGTTTCTTCGAATTCCCCGTCCCCGCCTTCGGACGGAACTTCCTCGAAGTCGTCGCCGCCTGAAGGGGCTTCCTCGAAGTCGTCGCCGCCGTATTCCTCGTCGGATGGCGGTTCCTGGAATTCCTCGTCGCCGCCGGCTTCGGGCTCTTCGTACTCGGGCTCCTGGGCGAAATCGTCTTCCTCGGGAGGAGGCGGAGGCGCGGCCCTTCTTTTCTTTTTCCTGGCCGGCGCGGGCGGCGGCGCGTCGAAGTCCTCCGGCGCCTTGGCGCGCTGCAGCGCCTCGCGTTCCTTGCGCTGGTCCTCTTCGGACTCGTCGGCGTAGGCTTCGTTGAGCTTGCGTTTCCAGAAATCGATCCTGGACTTGATTTGCCTGGCGGTTATCTTTCTGTTCATGTCCTAGTCGTCCTTTTCAAACGGTACAAGCTTATTTACACCGGAAGACGAAAAAAGGCCCGGAGGCTGTGCTAGGCCTCCGGACCTGCCGATCCAGCGTATGGTTTTCATTAACGTCAACTCGCGTTGACGGTCCTAACGGGCTCCCCGCGTTCCCTGTCGGACGTGATGTCCAGCGCGTCGTCGAGCGACGTGATGCCGTACTTCTCGAGGCCGGCGCGGGCGTGGCGCAGGGCCTTCTGCACGATCTTGCAGATGGTCATCTTGGTCTTGACGTCGTCCTTGTCCTTGGCCCACAGCACGGCGATCTCGTCCAGCGCGAGCTTCGGCGCCTCGAACAGGTCGGGGTGCAGCCTGTGCGGGACTACCAGCTCGAGGAGCCGGTCCTTCTCTTTGTTGAATTCCTCTTCTGTCCTGAACCTGGTTGCCATGGTATGTTCCTTTCTGACGGGGCCGAAAGGCCGGACGGGCTTCGACAGGCCCGTCCGGCCGGAGACGAGCTTGCGCCGTCTTACTTGGCGGCGGGCTTGGCCGCGGCCTTGGCGGCGAGGCGGGCGGCCTTCGCCTTGGCGCGGCAGCGCTTCACCGCGGCCTTGAGCGCCTCCTTGTGGTTGGCGTAGTAGGCGCGGGCGTACGCGTTGCGCTTCGCGCGCTTCTCGGCCTCGGTGAGGACGGCCTTCGGCGCGGCGGGCGCGGGCTTGGCCTCGACCTTGACGGCCTCGGGCTTAGCGGTCTTCGCGGCCTTCGGCTTGGCGGTCTTGGCGGTCTTGGCGGTCTTGGTTTCGGTCTTGTCGGTCTTCATCTTTGTCTCCTTGTTGTTTTGCCCGGTAGTTCCGGACGGTTAAATCCTGCCTGGTCCGGACCCGGCGGTTTCGCCGCCGGGCCCTCTCTCCCTCACTCGAACTCGTGGACGGCGCCGTCGACGACGACCTTCTTCACGGTGTTGAGGTTCACGGTGCGCCACTGGTAGGCGTGCTCCCTGGTCAGCTCCTCGCACGTCATAAGCCCGCGCTCGGTCAGCGTCCACTTGCGCTTCTGCGTCGCGTCGCTGGGGTCGGCGGCGACGCCGGCCTCGAGCGCCTTCGAGCGGGCGAGGAGCATCTCGCGGAGGCTCCCGTCCTTCTTCGTGAACACTATCGTCGCGAACCGGTTGGCCTTGATGGCCGGCATGATGAGGTCGCGGACCTGCTGTACTTTGTTTCCGTTCATGGTTTGTTTCTCCTTGCGCCGTTATTGTACCGCTAGCGGACGGGAAGTTTCGCCGTCACGTCATCAGAACTGAGACGGCCGCGCCGTCGGACGGGCGGGTGAACGTCACCGACCCGGTCGACGCGCCGGACGCGCTCCACTTCAGGACGTTCGCGACTGACTTCACGTCGAGCTCCTTTTCGCCGGCGAACGCCTTCGAGAGGGCGCGCTCGATCCACTCGCCTTCGCCGTGCGGGAAGGAGTCCTTCTCGTCGATCTCCTTCTCCACCGCCTCCTTCGTCCAGGACCCGATGAGGTTCGTCCCGCGGGCCGAGTACACGCTGATCTTTCCGTTCTTCATTTTCATCTCCTCAGATTCCGCCGACGGCTTCCCTGATCTCGTCGAGGGCGTCCTGCGCCGAGAAGTTGGGGTCGTACTGCTCGTTCGGGTTCCCGCCGTCGTCGCATTCGAAGTAGCGGTACAGGATGTTTTCGATTTTCTTCTTGAGGGCGTAGTAGTCGCACTCTTCCGCGTAGTCGATTTCTTCAGGCATTGCTTTTCTCCTTGCGCCGTAATGATACCGCCGCGGCCTTCTTCGGTTTCGCCGCGCGGGCCTTAACCGCCACGAGCCTGCCTCCGCTCAGCCGGAACACGCGGGCTTTCCCGGGGCGGCCGTCCCAGCGCGCCAGGTCGCGCGCCTCCTTGAGGAGCTTCCGCGCCTTCGGCAGCGTGAACCCCGTGCCCTGCATCTGGCCGTACTCGTCGAAGCACGTGTCGCCGTCCTGGTCGTAGAGCCCGCGCGACCCGTCGCCCCAGTCGACGAGCCAGGCCCTCTTGCCCCATTCGTCGTCGACCGCCACGTAGTAGTTGTCGCGCGTCACGCCAGGATCTCCTTGATCTCGGCCAGGTCCTCTTCCGGGATCGGCCAGTAGAGCCATTCCGACCCGTACTTGTACGGCTTGCTGCGACCCTTGATCCTGACGGTCAGGAGCCCGGCCTTCTCGAGGCACTCGCAGTCCTTCTTGTAGTCGCCGCGCCAGGTCCTGTGCTCTTCAAGCCACTTCTCCTGCTCCGGCGTGCCGGCGTGCATGTCGTTGAGGTGGTATGCCTTCCAGAGGCGGTGGATCTTCTGGAAAAGCTCGTTCCCGCCGAGGTACTTGAACTTGTCGAGTTCGTCGAGGATCTGGCCGCCGGCCACGATGTCCGTGCGCCGGGCGTTCCACACGTCGGCGCAGACGGAGAGCTCGGGCCCTTTTCCGGAGTCCTTGAGCTCTACGTCGACCTCGACTTCGTTGATTTTGCGGCCGCAGCCGTACCAGTCGATCTTTCCGAAGCTTATGGTTTTCTTCATGGCTGTTTTCTCCTTGCGCCGTAATGATACCGGTCAGCAACGCTTGAGTTTCGCCGCGACGGACCGCGCCAGCGGGAGCTCGCAGCAGAGCGGGATGTCGGTCCCGTCGGTCTCCGTCGCGACCTCCAGCAGGAGCGCGCCGATCGTCCTCAGGCCGCTCTTGCCGCAGCGCCATTTCCATTCGCGGCCTTCCAGTTTCTCGACGGCGTACCCGTACATGCCCTGCTTCTTGTAGAGCCTGCACCTCCAGCCGGCCTCCGCGACGCGGCCCGAGTCCAGGCCGTACACCGTCGGGTCGTTGAACAGCTTGCTTTCCATTTCCCTTCTCCTTCCGGAAAACGCGAGGCCCCCTCAGCGGACCCCGTACTTCCCGATCCCGAGGTCCATCGCCATCGACTTGATCGTCTCGGCGATCTTCGCGTGCAGGCCCTCCTGCGTCGCGTCGTACACGAACGGGCCGCGGGGCTGGTAGCGGTACCATCCGTGCTTGCGGTAGGCGCGGCCGTACCCGTCCGTGTAGATGTCGGCGTCCCACACCTCGCACTCCCAGCGCGGGTCGGCGTCGATCTTCTCGGTGCGCTCCCGCGAGCCCTTCACGTCCTTGTAGTCCTCGCGCGGGTCGGCCCCGTCCCTGCGGGCGTTCTCGTAGGTGAGGAATCCGGCCGTGAGCTCGACCTTGACGCGGACCTCCGTCAGGTCGCGGACGGTCGCGTTCCCGATCATCGGGCAGCGGATCTTCTTGATCGGGCTCTTCAGCCTCGCGACGACGTACGGCTGCTCCCAGCCCATGCTGCTGAACCGGCGGCCGCCCCAGAGCGGGCACCTGCTGGCGTTGTATTTGTAGACGCGCCCGAAGATTGACGTTTCGCCCTTCGCGAGCAGCACGGGGCCCGACACGTCGGCCTCGATCCCGGCGTCCTCGAACGCCTTCTTGACGGCCTCGGCCGCGGCGCGCGCCTCGGCCTGCGTGAGCGCGCGGCGCCAGTGCGCGACGGCCTTCTTGCTCTGCTCTTCGGTGATCGGCTTCATTCTCTTGGTGTTCATGGTTTTTCTCCTTGCGCCGTTATTGTACCGCTAACGGCGGGCGGGTTTCGCCGGCGGGCCTTCGTTCATTTCGCGAGCGCGGAAATCTTCGCGGCGACGTCCTCCGCGAACCCGGCCAGGCCTTCCGAAAGGAGTTTGAGCCTGTCAAAGAGCTCGTCGCAGTAGTCGCGGCACTTCTCGGCCACTTCGTCTGGCGTCAGCTCTCCGTGCTGGCCCGTGACAGTGTACTTCCCCGTCTCGAAGTCGACTGTCACCATGACGTCGTCTGTGTACCGGCCGTGGCAGACGACGCGGCCGTAGTCGTTGGAAAACAGGATGCGGTCGCTCGTTTCGGGGAACTCGTACGCCCAGCCGACGAAGAAGTCGTCGACGAGCTTGATCCCGCGGGACTTCAGCATGTAGGCCGCCGGGGCGACTGCGCGGACCGCCTCGAGCTGGTTCCCGATCGCCTTCGTGTATCTGCGGAGGGTGTTTTCCTTTTCCCTCGCTGTCGCGGCCTCGTCGGACTTGCGTTTGGCGATGATCTTCCGGGCGAGCGCCTTGAGCGCGTCTGCGTTGAACTTCATTGTTTCCTCCTTGCCCCGTAATGATACGCGGCCAATGTTAGCGGATTTCGCCGTCAGTCCAGATTGTCTTCGTCGTCTTCGAGGCGGGTCACGTCCGGGTAGAGCTCCTCGTCGAGGAGCGCGTACCCGACCGCCTGCAGGACGGTCGAGGCCTCGTCGGGCTCGACCCCGTTGTCGGACAGGATCTTCTCGGCCGCCGCGGCCTTCGCGGCGTCCGGGACGGTCGCGGCGCGCAGCTTCTTTGCGAGGTCCTTCGCCTCGCCGGGCGAGAGCGTGATCCTGACCGGCGCCATCGTGAGCATGTCGTGCTCGTCGGGCCCGAACGTCAGGACGACCGTATTCTGTTTCTTTTCGACGTCTATCATCTGCTTTCTCCTTGCGCCGTTATTGTGCCGTTAGCGGCGGACGGGTTTCGCCGGCGGTCGACGCCCAGCGCGCCCGGATCTCTTCGTCCGTGATTTCGTTCGCTATCTCGAAATAGCCGCGCCGCCGCAGCTTTACGCCGTCCTCGTCTGTTTCGCCCGTAAACGGGTTGTCCGCTCCCTGGAATCTGGCCATGGCGATTTCGGCCTTGGCTTTATGGTAGTCTTCTTCGGTCATTTCGCGCTCTTTTTGCGCCGTAACGGCGCCGTCCGGGGCCGCGCCGGCTTCGCCGCAGCTGAGCCCCGTGCAGAGCGGGCGCACGTGGCGGAAGGCGCTCAGCGCCTGCTCGCGGTCGAAGGCGAACACGCCCTCGCTCCGCGCGATTCCGTTCTCGTCCGTGAAGGACACCGTGAATTCCCTCGGCATGTCGTCCTCCTCACTTCACGACTTCGTTGAGCAGGCGCTCGAGCTCCTCGAGGTCCGCCGGCTGCGAGACCAGCTCCTCCATGGCGCGGTCGAGCATCTCCGTGACCTTGACCATGACCCGGCTGACGCGGTTGGCGTGGGCGGCCGAGGCGCGGTCCCTCTTCGCGGCTTTGCTGGTTTTCTTCGGCATGTCGTTTCTCCTCGTCAGAGGGCGGGGCCGAGCTCGACGTTCCAGATGGTGTCGTCGCCTTCGATCACGCCGCACTCCTTCACCCAGCGCAGCTCGCATTCGCGGTCTTCAAAATCGACCATGCCGGGGTACCCGATCTGGACGATCGCGGGCTGGTCCACCATGTTCAGCGTTATCCGGTCGCGCAGGGCGGCGCGGACCTGCTCCCACGTCATCATCCCGCTGTCGCCGCAGGTTATCTTCACGACGCCGCGGACCACGCGCACGCTTATGACTCCCGAGCCGTCGATGAAGTTCTCGCCTTCGTCGGGGCTGCCGAGGTCGGTCGACGCGATGACGCACGCCGGATCCTTCTGGTCGAACTTGGCGAGTTCGTCCACGAGCTGGCCGTACGTCGCGTATTTCGGCTCTGCCTGTTTGTTCTTCATTTCGGTTTCTCCTTGCGCCGTTATTGTACGGTTCACTAACGCCGGGTTTCGCCGTCAGGGCAGGTCCTTCCCGAGCTTCTTCAGCCCGTCCGCGAGCCACTTCTCCAGGCTCGCCTTGAATTCCAGGCGCAGCCTCTCGATCTCGCCGGCGTCGTCCCGCCCGGCCGTGTCGAGTTCCCATATCCCGGCCAGGTTGTGCACGCCGTTGAGGAGCCAGCCGGCGAAGCAGTTGACGTCGTGGATCCGGCGGCCGGAGTACCGGCGGCACCGATAGTAGACGTTCGCCGCCCGGCGGCAGAGGTCCTGCGCGTCCTGCGGCATCTTGTCGGTTATCTCGGAATAGAGGTCAGGCATCGGTCTTCTCCGTCATGGCTTTGAATTCGTCGAACAGCGCCGTGTCCTTCCGGCGGTGCAGCTTCAGCGACATCCTGAACCCGTAGAGCTTGCTCCCGAACGCCGCGGCCATCAGCACCCGCCACCTCGTCGCGCGGGCGCGCGGCGGATTCCCGGTGTCCGGGACGGGGTGCAGCATGCGGCAGAGCTCGGCGGCCTTCGCGAGGCTCAGGCTCAGCTTGACGCCCCGCTTCTCCAGCGTGATCCGGGAATTCCTGAACACGGAGAGGTCCATTTCCTCGGACTCCTCCATCTTGTGGTAGTCCAGCTCCACGACCTTGTCCGGGTTCCCGGACTGCAGCAGCGCGAGGTTGAGGATCGTGTGCAGCCGGCGGTGCTGGTTCGCCGTGACGTCGACGTAGTTGCTTTCGGCGTTCCGCCCGCCCAGCGAAACCGGCCAGACGTGGTGCCGCTCGAGGTTTACGCCCTTCTTGCCGCGGTTCTGCATCCGGTACAGGCCGACGGTCTCGAGGTACGTCTTGACGTAGTCCGCCATCAAAACGCCTCCGCGTCCTCGAGCGTGAATTCGCGGACAGCCCGGACCTCGAGGTAGACGCGGAGGTGGCAGTTCCAGAGCCTGCGCTCCTTGCGCTTCCACGCCTCGATTTCGGACCCCGAGGCCTGCGCGTTGTTCTCGTCGACCATCACGTCGCCGTCGAACCGGCCGAAGTCCTCGCCGAGGTCCTTGCCGAAGGCGATCCAGTTCTCCTTGACGAAGTCGAAGCACTCGTTCCCGCACACGGCCTTGAGCGCGTCCTCGACGGTCGCGTAGCCGTCCTCCGCGTTCTTGAAGTACGTGTCGCCGGAGTCCCAGCTCGAGTCCGGGGTCAGGCTTTCCCCGTTCTTCCAGTCGTCCTCGGTCGAGTCGCAGTCGTAGCGCTTGACGTAGATTCTCTCGTTCGCGTTCATGATGTTTTCTCCTTGCGCCGTTATTATGCTAGTGAACGTCCGGCCGGTTTCGCCGCAGCTCCGCCCCGCCGGAGTAAAATAAATATGGAAAGGAAGGTTTCTCGCATGAAGAAGACGTTGCTAGTTCTCGCGGCGGCCCTGTCGCTCGCCGCGTTCGCCAGGCCGCACGGAGGCCCGGGATTCGGCCGTCCGGGCCCGTGGCGCGGAGGTCCACACTACCACCATCATCACCACCACGGAGCCGGGGCGTTCTGGACGGGCGTCGGGGTCGGGCTTGTCGGAAGCGCGCTGCTTCCGCCGCCTCCCCCGCCGCCGGTCGTGGTCGCCGCGCCCGCCGCGGTCTGGGTCCCGCCGGTGTACGGCGAAAGGCCCGTCTACAGGGCTGGGATCTGGGTCGGCACGGAGAGGTACGTCATAACGCCTGGCTACTGGCGGTGACGGAAAACGCGAGGCCCTGGAAAAGCCGAGGCCCCGCGCAGTCAGACTTCCGTCGGCCGTTTCCGGCCGGCGGATTTTTTTGTCGTCTTACTTGTAGTTCACGGCCGGGATCGCCCGTCAGACGCGCTCCGCCTCGCGGCGGACGTTGTTGTCGCGGATGTCGTCCATCCAGCGCGCGCCGATCTGGAAGCGCGGCATGACGATCTTCTTCCAGTCCTCCATGTCGTCCAGCAGGACGGACACGATGTTGAGGTCGTCGGAGTAGGCGTTGTCGCCGTGCAGGCCCCATTCCGAGTTGGCGAGCGCGCCGGCGGTCAGGAACACGCGGCGGGTCTTCATCTTCGTGTGCTGCTCGATCCAGTCGAGGAGATCGCCGAACGAGCTCTCGGCCAGGCCCTCGATCGTGAAGGCCGACTTGTCGACCAGCTCCTGCAGGCGCTTCGCGTCGCACTTGATCACTTTGATTTCGTTTTTCTTGTTCATGGTTTTTTCTCCTTGCGCCGTTATTGTACCGCTAACGGCGGGCGGGTTTCGCCGTCAGACGCCGTCCTCGCGCCAGCGGCGGCGGGCGTCGCGCATCGAGGCCTTGGCCGCCGCCGGGATCGTCGCGCCGGGCAGCGCCGACAGCGGGAAGAGCAGCGGCGCGAACGAATGCTGGTGGCCGCCGCCCTCGTACGGAAAGTCGATCCCCGAGTCGTCGGTGAAGTCTCCCTTGACGCCGGACTTGAAGCGCTTCTTCCACTCCTCGCGGGAGAGCGGCTCCTCTTCGACCAGCGTGGGCACGGCCCTGTCCCAGCAGAGCTTCCACGCGAACCCGCCCTTCTTGAACCGCCTCCCGGACCTCGTCCCGACGAACGGCTTGAGGCCGGCCTCGTCCGTGTCGCTGAAGTAGTTGAGCGTCCCGTCGCCGAGGTACGTGCAGAACGAGCGGAACGAGACGGGGTAGCCGACGCAGCCGGGGTCGGGGTGCCACGGGTCGTCGACGTAGAACTCGATCACCTCGAACCCGAACCACGGGAGCTTCGTCCACTTCTTGCCAATCTCGCAGCGCCGCGCCTCGACCATCTTCTCGACCGCGTCCTCGACACGGCCCGGGGACGAGAACACGCCGCAGTCCTGGCGGCGCAGCTCGACCGACGCGCCGTCGGGGCAGCGCGCGAAACGCCGAGGCCCCCGGCCGTCGGTCTCGACGGGGTCGTACGCGGTCAGCAGGTACGCCGAGAGCGGTCCGGTCTTTCCTTTCGCCATTTCCTTTTCCTCCCTTACATGAAGAGCTTCTCGACCGCGCGGTCGTACGGCACGGTGCGGAAGAGCGTGCCCCAGTGGCGCCACGGCTCGCCGTCGTCCGTGTC